>Ga0182030_10011237_pt1 | contig 18083 bp, 16 predicted proteins | sample 812S3MmetaG_FD_121299 | JGI IMG/M metagenome (GOLD analysis project Ga0182030, IMG submission 121299) | Permafrost microbial communities from Stordalen Mire, Sweden - 812S3M metaG (Illumina Assembly) | ecosystem: Environmental > Terrestrial > Soil > Wetlands > Permafrost | place: Sweden...
CCACCGAAATCGGTTACGCCCGGCCCGGGGCGTCCAAAAGGAACCCGAAAACCGCCCAGAACTCGTTATCCCGCAATCAAAAAGGCGGCTTGAACTGGGTCGAGGGTTTAATCGCAAGCTAAGAGCCTTTCGGGTGGCCTTGAGTGTTCGACTGTCTACACGAACGGCACCTCGTCAGATCGACAGGACAGAAGGTCTCCACGGTATCCACGGTCATCGCTACCGAAAGCGGTCCATCCAATCCGCTCATGTTCAGGCTTACGTGAGTAATCCGGCGATCTCTTGGAGGAGGGATCCGCTGAGGTACCCCCACCACCGTCGGTTGCGGGAGTACCGAGACCGCCTCATTGCTCACTACGCCCAGTTGTGAGCCAGTCCTGTCGGTGGTTGCCGATAGGGTTCGTGTCCATGGAGGGTCCTTTCGCTGCACCCCCCGACCACCCATGGAGCCGGGTCTCGCCCCGCCTGGCCCGTATGCGTCGCACCGAATTGCTGGTGGTCGGGGTACCGGTGGTGGTCGTCGTGACCGTGGTGCTGGCCCTCGAGTCGGTAGCGGCTGGCATCACCGTGGCCGTAGCGGTGGTCGGTGTGGTGGCTCTGGTAGCCGGGTGGATCTCCATCGGACGGAACCTGGCGTCGTGGGGGTACCTCGAGCGATCGGATGACCTCATGGTGACCCACGGGGCACTGTTCAAGCGACTGACCGTGGTCCCCTACGGCCGGATGCAGCTGGTGGACGTGGAGGCCGGCCCGGTGAAGCGGTCCTTCGGACTGGTCAGCGTCAAGCTCCACACCGCGGCGGCCACCACGGACGCCAAGGTATGCGGGCTGACCCCCACGGTGGCCTCCGAACTGCGTGACCGGCTCACCGAGCTCGGCGAGGCCCATGCCAGTGGCCTCTGACGGCCCCGACCATCCCACGCCGGCGGAGCCCGCTGACGAGACCTTCCGGCTCCATCCGCTGACCCCGCTGGCCCTCGGGGGACGTATTCTCGGCGCACTGGTGGTGCTCACCCTGTTCAGCCTGGCCGGCAGCAAGGCCGGTCAGGGGGGCGGCATCAATGTCACCACCTTGGCCATCTATGGCGGCGCGGCCGTCCTGTTGGTCATCCGGGGGGTGATCATGGTGGCGGTCACCCGGTACCACCTGCACGGTGGTGAGCTGCGCATCGACAGCGGCCTGTTGGCCAAGCAGTCCAAACGGGTCCGCCTCAACCGGGCGCAGAGTGTGGATGTGCTGCAACCGCTGGCGGCCCGCATCTTCGGTCTGGCTGAGGTCAAGGTCACGACGGCCGGGACCGAACGCTCGTCGGTCCGACTGCGCTACCTGTCCCTTCCGGTGGCCCAGAGCCTGCGCGCCGACCTGCTCAGTCGGTCAAAAGGGGGCGAGCAGGGGGCGCCCGAGGCACCCGAGCGGCCGGTGGTGAGCGTCCCCCGTGGCCAGCTGGTCCGGTCGGTGCTCCTGGAGATGGTGTCGTGGCGACTGCTGTTGTTGCTGGTGGGACCGGCTTTGGCCGTGTCGGGCCACCGGAACGGGCACGGGGCGGCGGCCGGAGTGGGGGTGGCCCTCATCCTGTGGTTCGGTCTGTTGGTGGTCACGGACATCTGGCGCCGGATCAGCCGGCTGTGGGACTACACCGTCACCGAGTCCCCGGACGGGCTGCGGATCCGTCACGGACTGCTGTCCACCAGCCGTCAGACGGTGCCACCCGGTCGGATACAGGCCATCCTCATCCACCAGCCCGTGGCGTGGCGGTTGTTCGGCTGGGCCCAGGTCCGCATGAACGTGGCCGGCTACGCCGGCAACGCCAACTCCAAGTCCACCATGCTCCTCCCGGTGGCCGACCTCGATTACACCATGGCCCTGGTGGGCTGGCTGCTCGGAGGAGTGGACATCGCCGCCGTGCCTCTGGAGCGCCCGCCGCGCCGGGCGGCGGCACGGGCACCTCTGTGGTGGCGCGCCCAGTTGGCCGGTTCGGACGAACACGTCCTGGTGGCCCGGCACGGACTGTTCTCCCGGACCATCGACATCGTGCCGCACGAGCGGACCCAGAGTGTCCGGCTCACCGCCGGGCCGTGGCAGCGGGCGTTGGGACTGGCCACCGTGCATCTCGATTCGACCCGGGGTCCGGTCCGGACCCGGGCGGCCAACCGTGACCAGGCCTTGGCGCGGGCCATGCTCGATCGTCAGGTCGAACGGGCCCACCGGGCCCGCCTGCGGGCCTGGGAACCAACGGTCTCCCCGCCCCGATAACGATGGCCAGTTGCGACCGGTCTGGAAGACTTGACCCCAGTGCCTGACGACCGCCACCACGCTGACACCGACAGGACCGGACCCGACGGGGGTGGTGTCGGGGCGTCGGTGGGGGAAGCCACCTCGAGGGCCATGCTGCTCGGTCCGGCGGAGATAGGGGCTCCGGGTTGGAGCATCGTCGAGGAGCGGGTGTGGCCCACCGGTGGGCTGGACTCGACCAGCGGTAAGTCGAAGCGGGCGCTCCAGGCCGGGTGCATCACGGTGTGGCGATCGATGGCCCGGGCCGACCCGACCCGCTCGGCCTGGGTCGAGGTGGTGCCCTACGCCTCGGCGGAAGACGCCCTGGTCTCGCTCCGGCAGGTACCCACGTTCTTCGTGGGGACCGGTCCGGCGGACGAAGAGATCGAATGGGAACGGACGGTCGACGACCTGGTGGTGCCCGGGGTGGCCGATACCTGGATCTTCGAGAAGTCGACCACCGCGCCCAGCGGGAAGAGCCACGCCCGGTACGTGGGAGGGACGGTGCACCACACCTTGTTCCTGGTCTGCCTGTCGGATCCGGTGGCCGCCCGGCCCTGGAAGGAGGTTGTGGCCGTGGCCACCATGCAGGCAGACCGGATCCGGGAAGCCCTGGGGGTCAGCCCACCGGGCTGAGGACCGTCACCACGGGACGCCGTAACAGTCGCGGTGGGCCCGCTGCCGGACCGGAAGACGCCGGGGTGGTCCCAGAGGCCGGCTGGGCCAGCCCAGGGGAACAACGGCCATGGGAAGTACCGAAGCCGGCACTCCGAGCAGTCCGCCGAGCTCACCGGCGAAGAGGGTGGCCAAGGTGGTCATGGCCGAGCCCAGCCCCAGAGCGGCAGCCGCCAGCAACAGGTTCTGGGTGGCGGGGAATACTGACGCCGGAAGAGTGGCCTCGAGTCCGATGTCGCTATCGCCGCACACCACCACGATGATCGGAGCGGAGCCGATCCCGTGCTCGGCGCCGTGGTCCACCTCGCGCAGCAGGGTGTCCTCCAGTCGACCCTCCGAATGCTGTCGACCTCCCCCGCGCCACGCCCGACGGGTCAGCTCCCCGATGGCGGCCCGGAGCCCGTCGTCGCGGACCACCACGAAGACCCAGGGCTGGAGGTTCTCGGCGCTCGGTGCGTGCGTGGCGGCCCGGAGGCACTGTTCGATCAGCTCGTCGTCGACCGGTTCGTCGGTGAACCGCCGACAGGCCCGCTGGTTGAGTACCACGTCGAAGAATGGTCGGGGTTCGGTCACGGCCACCCGAAACTACTCGACCTGACCTTCGGGACCCCGGTCCGAGGCGGGGGAACCGGCAGTTCAGTAATGTCGCCCAGGACCGGTCCGGCCAACGAACCGTGACCGGTGGTGGACCAGGAGGAGAAGCCGTGCAGGATCACCAATTCGACTTTGTGGTCGAGGGAACGCCCGAAGAGGTCTGGGATGTCTTCTGGAGCCGGATGCGAACCGGCATCGAGACCGACACCGTCAAGATCGAGATCTACCACCCGGGCGACGAAGCCGGCAACGGGTTGGTCCGGCACTGTGACTTCCAGGTGCCCAAGTACCTGCTGTCCAAGGGCAAGGCCCAGTCGTGGGAGTGGATCACCGAAGCCCAGCGCCCGGTGTCGTGGCGGTACGACGCCATCGGCAAACCGCTGTGGTCCCGGGCCTCGGGATGGACCCGGATGGAGGACCTCGGGGACGGGAGGACCCGGGTCCACTTCCGTGAGACTTACGAGGCCTTCAACCCGCTGATGCGGCTGCTGCTGGAGAAGCGGGTGCACGACTTCATCTCCAAGGACAACGACAAGCTGATCGAGGCCATGGTGGTGCACTCCCTGCGCAAACGCCGCCAACGCAAGGGGAACGTGGCCTGAGCGACGGCCCGTCGGGGGGTCAGTCCACCTCCCAGCGGTGGGAACGGGCCAGCAGGTCGGTGATGTCCGAGGCCGGGAGGGCCTCGGACAGATAGAAGCCCTGGGCCAGGTGGCAGTGGAGCGCTTTGAGGTGGGCCAGCTGCCCCTCGGTCTCGATGCCCTCGGCGGTGACCTCGAGGTCGAAGGCCTGGGCAAGGGCGAAGATGGCGGCCACCAGGGCCGAGTCGTGCTGGTTGATCCCCAGGCCACTGACGAACACCCGGTCGACCTTGACGGCGTCGAAGGGAAAGCGTTTCAGATAGCTGAGCGACGAGTAGCCGGTCCCGAAGTCGTCGATGGCCAGGCGGACCCCGAGGGCTTTGAGATCAGCCAGGATCAGGCCGAAGAACTCGACATCGCCCATGAAGATGCTCTCGGTCAGCTCGAGGCTCAGATCGGCGGGATCGAGTCCGGTGGCGGCCAACAGCTCAGCCACCATGTCGGTGATGCCTGGGGCCAGCAATTGCCGGACCGAGAGGTTCACCGCAACCGACAGGTCCGGGTCGGTCCGCTGCCACCGGACCAGTTGCTCACACGCCTGACCCAGGACCCAGGCCCCGATGGGGACGATGAGCCCGGTCTCCTCGGCCAGGGGGATGAACTCGGTCGGGCCCACCAGGCCGCGCTCGGGATGGTGCCACCGGAGCAGTGCCTCGGTGCGGACCATGCAGCCGCTCGAGAGGTCGACCACCGGCTGGTAGTGCACGGCGAACTCGCCGCGTTCGAGGGCCCGGTTCAAGGCCGAGGCCGTGGTCATCCGTCGTTCGACTCTGGCCCGCAGTGCCTCGTCGAACAGCTCGATACTGCCCCGGCCGCGCTCCTTGGCCCGGTACATGGCGGAGTCGGAGTCGCGGAGCAGACTTTCGGGGGTGGCCCGGTCATCGGAGATGGCGATGCCCAAACTGGCCGTCACCAGGAGCTCTTCGTTGTCCAACCGGCACGGCAGGCTCAACGTAGCCAGGATCCGCTCGGCAATGTGCCGGGCTTCCACGGCGGACACGTCGTCGCACACCACCACGAACTCGTCCCCGCCGAACCGGGCCACGGAGTCACCCGGACGGATGGCTGCGGCGATCTGGGCCGCGGTATGGCAGAGCAGGGCGTCGCCGGAGGTATGGCCCAACGAATCGTTGACCACCTTGAAGTGGTCGACATCGAGAAACAGCACGCCCACTGTGGACCCCCGTTGCCGGCAGCCGGCCAGGCCCTGTGTCAGACGCTCGTTGAGGAGGACCCGGTTGGGCAGTCCGGTGAGGGAGTCGTGCCGGGCCTGATAGGCCAAGGCGTGCTCCATCAGCTTGCGCTCGGTGATGTCCTGGAGCTGGACGAAGAAGTACTCGGGCTCACCGGCGTCGTCCCGCACCAGGGTGACGTGGGCCAGAGCCCAGACTGTGGAGCCGTCGGGCCGCAGATACCGGCGTTCGTCCTCGTAGGAGTCGGTGCCGGAGGCCACTCCGGCCTGGGCGGCTTGCGCCAACGGCACATCGTCAGGATGGGTGTACTCCCCCATGCGACGGCCGATGAGAAGGTGCGCCGGCCGGCCCAGCAGGAGACACGCCGCCGGGTTGACCCGGATGGGTGAACCGCTGACATCGGCGATCACGGTGGCGATGGCGGCCCGCTCGAACCCGATCTCGAAGCGGCTCTGGGCTGATCGCATGACCTGGTAGTCCTCGACCCGCTCGGTTTCGTCCATCATGGTGCCCGAGACGTTGACCACCACACCGTTCACCGACTCGGGCACGCCGATGAAGCGGATCCAGCGCCGTACCGAGTTGGCTGGAACGAACCGGCAGATGACGTCGAAGGCCTCCCCCCGGCCCAGGGCGTCGGCCCAGATCCGTTCGAACGTGCCGGCGTCGTCGGGATGTACCAGCGAGGCCAGGAGTTCCAACTCGGTCAGGTGCTCAGGATCGGTGCGCAGGATCCGGCCGGCCTCCTCGGACATGGTCATCCGCCCGCTCACCCGGTCGTAGTCGAAGTTGCCCAGGTGGGCGATGCGCTGGGCCTGGGCCAGCCGGCGCTCGCTCGAGGCCAGGTCCTGTTCGGCCGATCGTCGCCCGGGGATCATCCGGTTCAGGCCGCGGGACTTCCCTTCCTGCTGGCCGGAGGGCGCCACCAAGGTGGTGATCCCGTTACCGGACGGCGACCTCGGGACGTCGCGGTGTGGCGGCATGACGCCTCTCTCGATGAAGTGAAGAGGTGGCGTCGAGCCTGTACTGGGCGACGATGTACCAATCGGTCCGGCCCGACCAGGCGTCCCTCAAGGGTTTCACCCCAGTATCGGCAGCTACGGCCCGATCCTGAAGCCCGGACGTCGGATATCGGCCGGGTCGGCCCCCGGCCGGGGCGCCCCGGGCGCTGTGACCGGCAGGACCGGCTGCGGTCGCCTCAGGGACCGAGGTCGGCTCCGTCCCAGGACAGCAGGGATTGGAATGGCGCGGCGAGGATCGGGCGGACGGGTGCCGTGGCCCACATCCGGTCGAGGATCGGTTTGAGCCGCTCGCCGACGGTGGCCGGGTCGTCATCCAGGTAGCACACGGTCATCCGGTACTCGCCGTCGCTGAACATGGGCCGCCGGATGGACGGCGTGGTGCCGAAGGCCCAGGCCCCCGCCACGCCGGGCACCGACACCAGCTCGGGCAGGAGTTCGGTATGCATCCGCTGCAGGTAGGCATCCTGGACCACCCGATCGGCCGGGTCGGGCTCCTCGACGATGAGGTAGATGCCCCGGTGGGGTCGGAAGGGGACCACCTCGGAGGAGACCAGTACCCGCGGCGCGGCCTGCGCCTCCAGGAGCCGTAGCGCTCCCCGGTACTGGGAGGGCAGGCTGTGGGGGAAGCGGCCGAGTTCGGCCAGGTGCCGGCCGAGAGCCAGGAACTCGTCGATGGTCTCGTCCACCGGGTTTCCCATCAGGTAGCAGACCACGTGCTCCACCTGCCCCCACTCCCCGACCTCGGCAGCCCGGGCCGCCCGGCAGGCCGGGGTGGAGGCCCACCGACGACCCAGGATCATCCCGGGCAGCTGGTACTGCTCGGGCTGGTGGTCGAGCTGATGCCATTCGAGGTACGGACGGTCGTCGCCGGTGGGCGACCGGTGCGACAGGGAGAAGAAGCCCACTTTGACCCGGTTCACTGGTTCACTCCTGCTTCACTCTTTCGGATCCGACGAGTTCGGCCATGGCTTCCAGCTGCTCGAGGTAGTGGGCCAGAGAGCGGTGGGCGAACCACACCTGCAGGCCGGTGGCTCCGGCGTCGACCAGCCGGCCGACGATGTCCCGGGCCCCCTCCGGGTCGTCGAGAGGGTCGAGGGGCCGACCGTTCCGCAGCACCACCTCGAGCGGTTCGTTACGGCCTGCCCAGGCCGGCGTGGCCCGGGCCGCGGCCAGCATGGTGGTGATGTCGGTGGCCCGGATTCCGAAGGGGGCCCACCCGTCCCCCAACTCGACGGCCCGCCGGAGCGAGCGGGCCGTGCGCCCGCCGATCCAGAGGGGCACCTGGTCCTGGCGGGCGCAGGGGTCCATCACCACGTCGGCGTAGCGGTAGTACGGGCCCGAATACTCCGGCCGCCGCTCCGACAGCGAGGCCCGCAGGGCCCGCAGCGCGTCGTCGGCCCGGGCACCGCGGTCGTCGAAGGGTCGACCCAGGAGCTCGAACTCCTCCCGCAGGGAGCCCACCCCCAACCCCAGGATCAACCGGCCCCCCGACACCTGGTCCAGGGTGCCGTAGCGCTTGGCGATCTCCAACGGGTGGTGGTAGCCGAGGACCACCACGTTGGTGGCCAGGCTGATCTGTGCGGTGACGGCGGCCAGGTAGCCCAACGTGGCCAGAGGGTCCCAGTACCGACTACCCCGCTCCCCGGCGACGCCGGTCGGGACCACCACGTGCTCAGCACAGGTCAGAAAGTCGTACCCCAGGCGCTCGGCCGCCGTGGCCACGGTTGCCACGTCCTCGATGGTTCCGTCCAGCTCCCAGGTGGCGTCGGTCCCGGGGACCATGGAGAGGACGGGAGTGGTGATACCCAGCCGCATTCACCCTCCCATGCCCGGTGATGTCGTGGCCGACGGGTCGAGGCCGGGCGGCGCGCTCGAAGGGCAGAAATGTAGCACCGACCGCGGTCGGCTTCCCGGGCTCAGGCCATGTCGGTCCCTCGGCCTGCGGCCCTCTTCACCACGTCGGGCAGAGAGATGTGGTCGAGCGAGGGCACGATCAGGTCGGCGGCCGACAGGTCCAGGTCCGATGTGAGGGCGTGGGGCACCGCCACGGTGAACAGGCCGGCCGTCACCGCCGCTGTCACACCGTGAGGAGAGTCCTCGACGGCCACGGAACGCCCGGGGTCCGAGCCCAGCCGTTGGCAGGCCACCACATAGGAGGTCGGGGCGGGCTTGACCGGGACGTGGTCATCCCGGCACACCACGCACGAGAAGAACTCCCGCAGTCCGAGCCGGCCCAGCTGGCCGTCAACCCAACCGAAGGATGACGACGAGGCGATGCCCACCGGAATGCCGGCTCGCCGGGCCTGGTCCAGCCAGAGCAGGACCCCGGGGCGGACTGCCTCCGCCGCCTGGATCTCGTCTCTCCGGGCCCGGCGCCGCTCCTGGGCGTCCGGATCGATGGTGCGGCCGAGTCTGGACTCCAGCTCGACCAGAGGATCGAAGACGTCCTCGGTGCCGATGTTGTGCTGCCAGTCGGCCCGCTCCAGTTGATGGCCGTGGTCGGCCCACAGCTCCGCCCACGACCGGTACAGGGAGTCTTCGGTATCAAGGATGGTGCCGTCGAAGTCGAGGATGAGACAGGCCCGGCTCACGGCACGATCATGACTGCCGGCCGTCGCTGCTCACCGGCCGGTGTCATCCACGGCCTCGAACTCGGCGCCGACCCGGGCCACGACCTCGGCCGCCGGCCGCTCTTCGGCCAATCGGAATCCCTGCCCGGCCCAGAGATTGATGCCGTGCGGATCGTGGCGGTCCACCGCGGCCCGCCGCAGGGCCCGGGTGGCGTTGTTGATGTAGGGGTACCCGCTCGGAGCGTCGGGATGGGCCCGCATGAATCCGTTGACCAACCCCCGGGCCCGTCGGCCGCTGAAGGCCCGGGTGAGAGCGGTACCGGTGAAGGCGGGGTCGGCCAGAGCGGCTTTGTGGATGGCGTAGGCCCCGCTTTCGGGGGCCCGCAGGAGGGCGGTGCCGAGGGACGCACCGACCGCGCCGGCCCGGACCACGGCGGCCACGTCCTGCCCGGTCATCAACCCCCCGGCCGCCAGCACCGGTAGGTCCACGGCGTGGCGGACCGCGGTGACCAGGGCCAGCAGTCCCCAGGCCGTGTCGGGAGGGACGTCATCGGTGAACGAGCCCTGGTGTCCTCCGGCCTCGATGCCCTGGGCTGCCACCGCGTCGGCGCCGGCCGCTCGGGCCTGGCGGGCCTCGGCGGGGGTGGTGACGGTGACGGCCACCTTGGAACCGGCCGCCTGCAACCGGGCGATCACCGGAGCAGGCGGGCAGCCGAAGGTGAAGCTGACCAACGGGACCGACAACTGTTCCAGCAGGTCCAACTTGTCCGCCCAACCGTCGTCGTCCCAGACGGCGGCGGCGTCCGCTCCGGCGGCCCCGGCCTCCGAGCGCAGTGATGTCAGGTAGGCGTCCAGCGCCACCCGGTCGACGGTGGGGCTCTGGGGCACGAACAGGTTGACCCCGAAGGGGCCCGTGGTCCTCCGGCGTACATCGGCGATCTCTTGTTCCAGCACCTCGGGGGTGCGGTACCCCGCGGCCAGGAAACCCAGGCCCCCGGCCCCGGTGACGGCGGCGGCCAACTCCGGGGTCGACGGCCCTCCGGCCATCGGGGCCCCGATGATCGGCCACCGCATCGACATGCCCAGCACATCCATCGCCTTCGTCCACCTCCGGTCGAGGCCGAGCCTATGACGACCGTCTGGCGACCGGTTTGGCCCGTGCCCTGCTGCCGGTTCTGCCATGCTTTGGCCCGTGTTCGACGATCTCTTCGAGGCCAACCGACGGTACGCCTCCCGGTTCGGGCTGGCCGGGATAGCCGCCCCGGCCGCCAAGGAGTTCGGGCTGGTCACCTGCATGGACAGCCGGATCGAGCCGCTGGCCATGTTGGGACTGGGCCCCGGCGACGCCAAGATCCTCCGCAACGCCGGGGGCCGGGTCACCCCCGACGTGCTGCGCTCGCTGATTTTGGCCACCCGGTTCCTCGGGGTGCGCCGGATAGCGGTGATGCAGCACACCGGATGCGCCTTGGCCTATCGGAGCGACGACTCGATCCGGTCGGACCTGGCCGAGCAGGGGGTCGAGGGGGGCGACGGTTGGGAGTTCCTGGCCATGGACGACCCGGACTCGGCCCTACGGGAGGATGTCGACAAGGTCCGCTCCTGCCGCCTGCTGGCTGCGGGCGTCACCGTGGAAGGCTGGCGCTACGACGTCGACACCGGCCGCATCGCCCGGGTCCTACCCAGCTGAGGCCGACCGGCTGACTCCCTGACCGGCCCCGGTGCAGGTGGATGCCCGGGCACAGACGAGTGGACTTCCCGAATGGGATGCGGCCCCGGCGATCGGTAACCTGGGGTCGTGCCGGACATGAACGGAACCGACCGGTTGGCGTTCACCTTCCACAACGCCACCACCCAGTGGGAGTTCAGCCCCTTCGGCCTGTTGGTTACCGTCGTGGCTGTGGCTCTGGCCGTCTGGTACCTGCGGGCGGAGTGGATCCTGTCCACCCGGGGCCGGCGGTGGAGCGGTAAACGGACCGTCTCGTTCCTGGCCGGGCTACTCGCCATCGTCATCGCCCTGGAGTCGCCGGTGGCCTCGTTCACCATGGACTACTTCCAGGCGCACGTCATTCAGCACCTGCTCCTGATGGTCATCGGTCCACCCCTTCTGGCCATGGGCGCGCCGATGACCCTGGCCCTCCAGACGTCCAGCCGGACCGGCAAGGTGCGGCTGCTCTCCATACTCAACAGCCGACCGTTCAAGGTGCTCACCCACCCTCTCCCGGTGTGGGCCCTGTACTACTTCTCGATGTTCGCCTTCTTCCTCACCTCGGCCCTCAACTTCGCCATGCTCCACATGTGGGTGATGGACCTCGTCAACCTGGGGTTCCTCTTCGCCTCCACCTTGTTCTGGTGGCCCCTGGTCGGTGTCGACCCGGTTCCCCACTGGAAGATGAGCTACGGGGTGCGGATGGGCAACCTGTTGATCGGGGTGCCGTTGGAGTCGTTCCTGGCTCTGGCGCTGCTGAGTGAGACCAGGCCGGCGGCGTCGATGTACACCGTGGCCAGCACCCACTCGGGTGCCGCCATCCTGTGGATCGGCGCCGAGCTCTTCACCTTCTTGGCCCTGATCCCGATCTTCTTCCAGTGGGTCAAGTTCGAGGAGCGTAAGACCGCCCGCATCGACGCCCAACTGGATGCCGAAGCGGCGGCGGAGGCCGCTCAGCAGCGTTCAGGGGCGGTGGTCCCGCCGGACTTCCCTGTCCAGTCCGCGCCGAGCGCCCAGGTGCCGGTGGTCGAGGTGCCGGCTACCCACCGCTTGCCGGGGGGTTGAAGGTATAGGTGAACGGGGTCGTGGTGGGGGTGTTGTGGAACTCCATCTGCCCCTTGATGGTGATGGCCACCACCACCGCCGAAGCCCCCACCTCTACCGTCATGGTCCCTTTGGCCGGGTAGGTCAGGAGCTCGCCGGCCGGGACGATCTCGCTGAGCAGGGGGGTCGACGAGTTCGAGCTGGTGACCTGGACCCAGCATCTGGCCGACGTCGATATGGCCACGGTGAACTTGGCCGTGTTGACGTTGAGGACGGCCGACTGGTTGGTGAACGGGCCGAGCTGGACCTTCGAGGGCGCAGGGGTGGGGGCGGCGCCGGGGGTGGACTTGGCGCCCGAGTGGTTGACGGGTGCGGCCACCCGGAGGATGTGGGTGCGGGCCAACCACTGGGGCCGCCACTTCTGGATACCGAAACCGACGGCCACCACCAACACCAGCACCAGGGCCACCCAGGTGAACACCTTCAGCGATGTGGGGGCCCGCAGCCGCCGGCGGGCTTTGGCCACGGCTCGCTTGCTGGATTTGATCTCCTGGCGGGGGACCACCGGAAAGGTTCCGGTGGGGGCCCCGGGCCCGACGCCGTAGCCGTAGGTGCCCTGGCCCACCGGGGCGGCACCCGACCGGGCCATCGGCACTTCGCCGGTCTGGGTGAAGGCCCGCAGATGGTCGGGCTCGGATGCCACCGCGGTCACCACGGTCGTCACCGGGGTGGCTCCGCTACCGCCGGACTGCTTTTTGACGGCCGGAGCCCCTTGGCCGGTTGGACGTTTGTCCGGGGCCGGCGGGGGTGGGGTGTCCGGCCAGGCGTCGATCATCTGGAGGGCCAGGGCGTCGCCGTCCAGCCCGACGAACGCTGCGTAGCGCCTCAGGGTGGACAGGGCCAGTGCCTGGTCGGGAAGGCGGGCCAGGTCGCCGTTCTCGAGAGCTTCGAGGTGGGTGATGGGGCGGCCCAACTGGTCGTGTACCGCCAGCAGATCCAGGCCGCGCTCCTCCCTGGCCTGTCGAAGCAACGCCCCGATCTCCTCGGCGGAGGAGTCCGACTCTTCATCGTGGTCGTCGCGACGACGGGTGGTCCCGCCGCGTTGCCAGATCACGTTTGTCTCCTGACTTTCCCGGTGGGAGAAGCGTACCTGTTCACTGGTGTTTTTCGTCGCGCTTGATGACAAACTTGACCACCGGCCCTCAATGCCCCATCCCCGCTCCGGGAGTGACGCCGCCGCCGGGAATGTTGCGAGCGCAACTACTGTTGCACAGTACGAGGTGAGAGGGGTGGTATGCGATCCGGATGGTCGGTCGTGGGGCCGCGCCAGGCTCGGGCCCGCACCAGCCGGGCAGGACGTTTAGTGGGACGAAGACCCAAGAAAGAAGGAGGTCGGCCATGCCGGCAGTAACGGTGGACGATGTACTGACGCTGCCCAAGGTGGCCGCGGCGGACCCGACGGTGAGTACGGCCAGGCCGGTGGTGTCGGTGACCAGGGCTCCCTCGGCCTTCGAGGGTGAGGGCTTTCCGGTTCACCGGGCCTTTGCCGGCGTGGACCGCCGGTACCTGGACCCGTTCATCCACATGGACCAGATGGGTGAGGTGGAGTACGCCCCCGGTGAGCCCAAGGGGACACCGTGGCATCCGCACCGCGGGTTCGAGACCGTGACCTACATGATCGACGGCACGTTCCAGCACCAGGATTCGATCGGCGGGGGTGGCCTCATCACCAACGGCGACACCCAGTGGATGACGGCCGGCGGGGGCATCCTCCACATCGAGGCCCCGCCCGAGGAGCTGGTGGCGTCCGGCGGGCTGTTCCACGGGATCCAACTGTGGGTGAACCTACCCAAGGCCGACAAGATGATCGCCCCCCGCTATCAGGACATCGGGAGCTCGCACGTGGTGCTGTTGACGTCGCCGGACGGGGGTGCTCTGTTCAGGGTCATCGCCGGTGAGCTGGGCGGTCACGCCGGGCCCGGCTCGACACACTCACCCATGGCCATGGTGCATGCCACCCTCTCGCCGGGTGCCCGGGTCGACATTCCGTGGCGGAACGACTTCAACGCCCTGGTCTACGTGCTGGGTGGTCGCGGCACCGTGGGGAGTGAGGGCCATGCCGTCGACAGCGCCCGGTTGGCGGTCTTCGGAGAGGGCGACTCCCTCACCGTCACCGCCGCAGCCGAGCAGGAGTCGCGCACACCCAATCTGGACGTCCTCATCCTCGGCGGCCGGCCCATCCGGGAGCCGGTCTACGCCTACGGGCCCTTCGTCATGAACACCAAGGAGGAAGTGGCTCAGGCTTTTGAGGACTACCAGGCCGGACGGTTGGGCTCGGTTCCCGCCGACCACATCGGTTCGTGAGCACCGGTCCGATCGGTCGGTGAAGGAGCCTGACCCGGACCGGGAACGTCAACCACCGGTGTCGACCGACGCTCCGATAACGGCGGCCGGGGCGGAGCCGTCGGGCTCTTTCACGTTGTCGCTCCGGTCGTGGCCGTCCACCCGGAGATCGTTGGGCCGGAGGCGCAGGGTCTCATACCAGTAGCGCACGGTCCAGGTGGGCCAGTTGTTGGTGACCCGTCCGGTGGCGGCCTTGTACCAACTGGTGCAGCCGGACACCCAGGTGGTGGCGGCCATCAGGCGCTGGGTCCGGTCGTCGTCCCGTTGGTAGGCGGCGCGGTCCACGCCCACCAGCGCCACCCGCCGGTCGCCAAGCTCGGAGGTCTGGACAGCCAGGGCCTGGAGGATGAAGTTGATCTGTCGTTCCACCATGAACAGGATCGAGTTGTGGCCGAGGTTGGTGTTGGGCCCGTAGAGCAGGTAGCAGTTCGGGAAGCCGGCCACGGCCATGCCCAGGTAGGCGTGGCTGGCCCCGGCCCACTCGTCGGCCAGGCACCGACCTCCCTCGCCGGTCACCGGGATGTGGGCCAGGAAGTCGGTGGTGGAGAAGCCGGTGCCGAAGATCAGCACGTCGACCGGGCGGCGCTGCCCGTCCGCGGTGACCACGGCGTCGGCCTCGATGTGGTCGATGGGCTGGTCCACCACTTCGACGTTCGGCCGCATCAGGGCGGGGTACCAGTCGCTGGAGATGAGGATGCGCTTGCAGCCGACGGGGTAGTCGGGGAGGACGGCGTGGGGCGGAAGCCGCTCGGAAACCACATCGGCAGTGATCCCCTTGGCGAACAGCTCACCGAGTTTGCGGCCGGCCCAGCTGTCTTTGCGGAACCAGATCCACCGGAACTCCAGGCTCCAGTAGATCCACCACCGGTAGGCCCGTTCCCAGGCCGAGACGTGCTCGAACAGCCAGCGGGACCGGGTTCCGTAGGGGTGGTCCTTTTTGGGGGCCACGTAGTTGGGGGTCCGTTGGAAGATGGTCAGCTGGCTGGCAACGGCTGCCACCGGTGGCACGAACTGGATGGCGCTGGCGCCGCTGCCCACCACGCCGATCCGCTGGCCGGCCAGGTCGACGCGGTGGTCCCAGCGGGCCGAGTGCCAGGTCGGTCCGCGGAACTGGTCGAGGCCGGGCAGGTCGGGGATGTGCGGCCGGTTGAGCTGGCCGCAGGCGAAGATCACCGTGTCGGCCGTGATCTCCTCGGTCCGGCCCGAGGTGTCCGCGGTGGCGGCCGTCGTCGGGGAGATGGTGATCCGCCACCGGCCCGAGGACTCGTCGAGTTCGGCCCCGGTGACCGTGGTCCCGAGCCGGAGATGTGGTCCGAGCCGGTAGCGCTGCACCAGCCGGTCGGCATAGGTGAGGATCTCGGGTTGTCCGGCGTACCGCCGGGTCCAGTCGGACTTGGGGGCGAAGGAGAACGAGTAGAGGTGGGAGGGCACGTCGCACCCACTCCCCGGGTAGGTGTTCTCCTTCCAGGTCCCGCCCACCCCGTCGGACTGCTCGATGATGGTGAACTCCCGGATGCCCGACCGGATGAGCTGGATGGCGAAGCCCAACCCCGAAAAACCCGCTCCCACAATGACCACGCTGGGGACGGCCCGCCCTTCGCGTCGGGCCGCTCGGACCTCCCGTTCCAGTCGCCTACGCCCGATCTCCAGTGCCATGTGAGCTCCCCGGCTCCGGGTCCCCGTCACTGTCTGCATCCGACCGTCGGGCAGACCCCCCGTGTCACCCCGATGGTAGGCCGCCCGGCGCCTTGCGGTGGAGGTCGGGAGTCGTTGAGACTCCTACGGTGAGCGAGGTTCCACCGGAGTCCGAGCCGCCCGAGCCGGGGCCGGGCCCGTCCGGGCCGCGTCCCTCCCGCCTGTCTCGGGCCCGGGCGGCCGCGCAGAAGGCCTTCCGCTCCCTCCTGCGACCGGACGGACTGCCCCTCGAGGCCGCCGCCCAGCTCGAGGCGGCCTTCGGCAGCGTAGGCCGGGCCGCCCTGTCCGGGGGGCGGGGACGGATCCGCCGGGTCCGCCGTCAGGTGAGCGCCACCCCTCCCCGGTTGCTCGACTGGATGTCGGGCCAGGTCCTCGAGCACCCCGCCGTGGTCTACGACCAGCGGGGCGTGGAGCAGCTGGCCGCCCGCCAGACCCGGTCCATCTCGACCGCCATGGGAGCGCTCCAGTTGGCGCTGGTCACCGCAGCCGCCACCACCACCCTGGAGGGCGGCCCGGTGCTGGCCCTGGCCATCGACGGGGCGGTGGGTCAGGTGGCATCGGTGGTCCATGGGTTCTGCGACTGGTACAACACCGGCTCGTACCTGGTGCGCCAACTCAACCGGGCGGGGATCCCGGTCGACCGGACCGAGGTGAGGCGGCTGACCAACGCCGCGCTGATGTCCAAGGGCCAAATGGTGGAGGAACGGGCCCTCGGCCGCTCCACCGAGCTGCGCCTGGTCCGCAGCTGGGTCGGGAGGGGACTGGTCGACGCCCTGCCCTTCGGCTCGGCCCTGGGCCGGGCCTCGCTGCGCGCTGCGGCCCGGATCGACCGATCCGACCTGGCCTCCCTGGTGGCGGCACTCCGGGCTCTGCCGGACTGAGCCCCGCCGGCGGGGCCGGCCCACCGCCCGCAGTGAGGGGGGGTTCATGTGGGTCATTTAGGATGGTGGGCCAGTGGCGTCGACGATGCCGAGGGGAGTGATGCATGGCCGAGGCGCCGTCAGTGGAAGGGCCCGGACCGGTCACCGCCCTGAGCCATCGACGGGTCCTGGTGATCATCGGGGCGCTGATCCTCGGGATGTTCCTGGCCGCCCTGGACCAGAACGTGGTGGCCACGGCCCTGCCCACCATCGTCGGCGACCTCCACGGGGCCTCCCACCTGACCTGGGTGGTAACCGCCTACCTGTTGTCGTCGACCGTGTCCACGCCCCTGTGGGGGAAGCTGGGCGATCAGTACGGGCGCAAGTTCTTCTTTCAGGCCGCCATCGTGCTGTTCCTGGTGGGATCGGCACTCAGTGGACTCAGTCACTCCATGCTGGAGCTGATCCTGTTCCGGGCGGTCCAGGGGCTGGGAGGCGGCGGGCTGATGGTGGGAGCCATGACCAGCCTGGGGGACGTGGTCTCGCCGCGGGAGCGGAGCCGCTACATGGGGCTGTTCATGGCCATGTTCGGGGTGACGTCGCTGCTCGGCCCGCTGATCGGCGGGGTCTTCGTCGACTACCTGAGCTGGCGGTGGATCTTCTACGTCAACATCCCCATCGGGATCGTGGCCCTGGTGGTCACCGCCGTAGCCCTGCCGGGGAGCCTCAGCCGGGTCCACCGGGTCATCGACTACCTGGGCACGGTGCTGATCGCCGCGGCGGCCACGGCGCTGGTGCTGTTCACCAGCCTCGGGGGCACGTCGTTCCCGTGGATCTCACCGACCAGCATCGTCCTGGCCGTCGGTGGGGTGATCCTCACGGTGGCGTTCCTGTTGGCGGAACGGCGGGCCGTGGAGCCGATCATCCCCCTCCCCCTCTTCGCCAACAAGGTGTTCTCGTCGACCAGCGCCATCGGATTCGTGGTGGGGTTTGCCATGTTCGGTTCGCTGACCTTCCTGCCGTTGTTCTTCCAGGAGGTCAAAGGGATCAGCCCCATCGAGTCGGGCGTGCGGCTGGCCCCGATGATGGGCGGGTTGCTGGTGGCCTCGATCGGTTCGGGGGCAATCGTCAGTCGTTGGGGTCGGTACAAGGTGTTCCCGGTCGTCGGTACGGGGTTGATGACCGTCGGGCTCTTCCTCATGTCACGGATCGGTGTGAGCACCGGGGCTTGGACCACTGCCGCCTACTTGGCGGTGTTCGGCCTCGGCCTCGGCCTGGTCCTGCCGATCCTGACCGTGGCGGTCCAGAACGCCGTCCCCTACGAGGAGTTGGGTACGGCCACCTCGGGGGTGACCTTCTTCCGTATGATCGGCGGCTCCTTCGGCACTGCGGTATTCGGGGCCATCTTC
>Ga0182030_10011238_pt1 | contig 18082 bp, 20 predicted proteins | sample 812S3MmetaG_FD_121299 | JGI IMG/M metagenome (GOLD analysis project Ga0182030, IMG submission 121299) | Permafrost microbial communities from Stordalen Mire, Sweden - 812S3M metaG (Illumina Assembly) | ecosystem: Environmental > Terrestrial > Soil > Wetlands > Permafrost | place: Sweden...
CAGAATGTAATAGTGAACCAGCACGCAGCAAAAACCAACATTTGTAGCCGGTTATCGCTGAGAATTTCCTTCCGCTTCCAGATTTTTAAAGCCCAAGGTCCACAGAAAGCAACAAGCAACGACCATGGGAAAAAGCCACCAAGAGCAATCGGTAAATACCACCAGAATGGTCTGACATGATTGACTACGCCGACCATTCGGCCAATATTCTGGCGAAAGAAAAAGGCGGTTGTAAACGCGCCGTGAGTCTCGTTGTGAGCCCAGACGTAATACGGCGAAGTCAAAAGCAAAATACCGAGCACTCCAGCAAGTGGATGTAACTTCCAGGCAGAGCTAAGAATGCGGCGAAAATCGATGCGACGCAAATCAATTCCAGGAGTGCTGGTTAGCCCAACGTAAGCGATAAGAATCAAACCAACTAGCACAAGAGCAAAAGGTCCTTTGATCAAAACTGCTACAGCAAGCGCTAAATAGGCAAAGAATAAAAACTGCAGACGCCTTTTGATCAGAAAAATCGCAAACGAAAATAAGGCAGTCGTAAGACATAAAGAGAGCGGCTCGTCTGTGAGCGAAACACGACCGACTGAAACAAATAAGGGCAAAGAAAGCAAAATCGAGGCAGATAGCAACGATTGTCTGCGTGTCAAAAGTTGACGACTGAAAAGGTAAGTGGCAACCACTGCGAAAATTCCCGCAAGGGCCGAGGGAAAGCGCCCGGCAAATTCGTTGATGCCAAATAATTTGAACGCAAGAACAATGAACCAGAAGTGCAAAGCTGGCTTATCAAGCCAGGGTTCGTAGTTGATAAACGTGCAGGCGAAACTTTTGAGTTCGAGCATCTCGCGAGCAGATTCAGTAAAGAAACTATCCGTCGGGTCAATCATCGGCGTCGTGCCGAGAAACGGGATGAAAACAAGACTGGCTGCAACGAGCAACAATGCGGCAATTTGCCAGTCGTTAAGACTGCCCTTGCCTGTCGGCTGCGTCGGTTGACTAGTTATGCTGATATCTGAAAGTGATGCCACAAAAAACCCGCGCCTTGAGCCGTGCAGAATACTGCCTGAGGGCATCAGTCTAGCGAACTGAGACGGTTTTTTCCGTAGTGATGATTAACGTACTCGCGCTTTAGTCAATTCAGCCGGTCAGGCGGCAAACAAATTCTTCAAATAGCGAGACGATCCAAAAATCAAATTGTCGAAAATTGTCATGAGAGGGTTGCGACACTGCATATATTTGAGCTTGTTGCCCTGAGCATCAAGCCTGCGGCTCGTTGAACGAAAATACTCTTTGCGTCTTGATTGCCACTCGGTCTCTTCTGCATGCCCTAGAACCAGCTCTTGCACGATGTTGCTGCACTCGAGTCCAGCTTGAATTGTGTGGCGCACTTTTTTCTGAATGATTGATTCTAGCCCGGTATCATTAAATGCACGAGACTTTTCGTAATAGGTCAATTGGCCGTATGCCTCGTCGAGATCAGCCACGGCAGGCGGGGAAACGTTCTCCGACTCTTGATACTGACTGCCAGAAAGTTGAATCTCAACTGGAAGATTATCGTTCGTGAATGCGGTTTTCATTGTTTCCATGCCTCTTTGAAGCTTGCCTATGGCATCACTGTATGCCTCGATTGTGACCAAATTGTGAGCAAAGATGGGATTAGTACGCAAAAATTGATGAAAATCCGCTCAGAATATGGACTGGTCCATTTCTTCTCTCGCGAGAGTAGGCAAGGGTGCAAACGGCGGCTTGGCATCCTGCATCACATAGTACATCCTTGTAAGGACCGATGCTAAGATTGGAGACTAAGTAAGCAATGCGTAAACCAAAGACGGTGTCGAGGCATTTTTTGTGCGCGACGAATTACAAAGTATTTTGCAAAAAGGCGAAACCGTCTTATATAACGCCGATGAGCCACAGAACTCCAAAAAAGGCTCCATTTTCAGGGTGGAGCTAGGATTATTTCTCTTTCTGGCAAACTTCTTTATCATTGCCATAATTTGTACATTCGTTCTCGGCTTCACACACGGCCAATCGCTAACATCCATTTCGGCAAAGTCCCTACCGCCGACGCTGTGGCTGATAGCAATTACGGTAATTCTAATTCTCGGACACAGGGCGCTCTCCAAGAAACTCAAACTGACGTCCGCCGTAATAACCGAACGCAGGTTATTCATGGCGCCACCGGCCAACTATGTGATCAAAGCAGGCTGGGACGGCCCCAAAGCCGTAGCAGATATAGTTTTTGCCGATCAACTTTCCGTTTCTAAAGGGATTTTTGCAGGCTCATCGTGCCTTATTTTTTCCAGTCTCAATCCGATCTTCAATGCGTCTCCCAATCAATCCTTACCAACACAAAGACGCTACATTCCGTTCGTCAACGTTGATGAAGCTTTCGACCATCTACCAGTTTTCCTTAAAGATGCTGATATGCAATTTGAGGAAAAACCTGAAGAGACGTCCACGCAACACTACAAAAGAGCAGTCGATTTTCTGGACAGACGCAAGGTCAGACTTGGTCGGGCATGAGACTGACGCGCCTGGGCGAGGCTCATGTCTTTGCTATTCCTTACGCCAGATCTCTTTTCAGTCACCACTTCTGATGGCACAACCGCAAAGAGTCCGTAATCCAACCGTCTAAACATCTGGTGCCGTATCTGGTGTCATCAGAGATAACGGCGGCAGCAAACCCAGGCAAGAGTTGTTCAAATGGTCGCGCTTCCTGCTCTTGCTCAAGGTCTGAAATCAAGTCGGTTAAACGACGTTGCTTGGTTCAATTGCGCGAACAACCAGTTCTTTAAAGCCAGTCAATGGATCAACGACTCGCTCAAAAATATAACTATCACTCAAATTATGAATGACAATTTCCACGGTCGTGCTCACTTCGCAACCATTTAACAGATGCCCGCCGTAGGTGCTGCCATGTCCGTCGGCGACAGCGAGGTGCACATGCATACCGCCTTTGCCCAAAGTGCCACTGAGCGAAACGATTTCAAAGGGACCATCCAGGTTCTTCACTTCGCCGCTGCCCATGCGCAATTCAGCGCAGGCAAGCGATCCGACAGCGCTGACAATTGCTGCTGCAAGAAGGCTTTTCTCTCGCATAATATTCTCGAGAGCCTCCCTCAAATCGTCTTTTGGTGCAAGACGTACAGCAATAATTTTTTGAAAGCTTTTCATAAATTACCTGAATGATGCTGCCTAAACGAAAAGGGCAAAGGGTGCATGGCGCCCGATGGAGCAAAAGTATAGCGGAGAATCTACCGGGACAACCAAACTCAAACACAAATTAATTACGGGAAAAGAAATTTAGCCATTACCGCAGCAGCAATTGTGGGCAAGCTTTACTTGCACAATTACTAAAAGGAAGCTATGCGTCGCACCATGACTGGGCTGAACCTCGCGTTTAGTCTAATGTTAGCCATATTAATATTCGAGCACATTAGTCATCAACTGGGTTTCTGGCTGGCAGGTGAGATTGCATCATGCTGGTTCACTCTCACCAGTGCCTTGATTCTGACTGTCCATCCGTTTTTTGGCAGAAGAAAAGCGCAACCGCCCAGACTGCCAATTGATGCTCGCACTAGTGACGGCGTTGTCTCTTTACAGCATCAATTAAAACTCTGCCTTGAATATGGAGATGTGGAGACGGCAGAAAAAATTGCCGCAAAATTGCAAAAAGCGAGTCAATTAGCCGGAGAAACAACGCCGAGCAAACAAAAGGTTGTGCCGATTGAGCCATACAAGCTAAAGGCTGAGCAATTGAATAAGCTATTCTATTCGTCGAAGTAGTTCGTCGTTATAGATGTGATCAATGGCAAGCACGCAGCAATCTGAGTGGATTGAAACTGACATTCCCGCGCGTATGGACCGATTGCCATGGAGCCGATGGCACTGGCTCATCGTCGTAGCGCTCGGCATCACCTGGGTACTCGATGGTTTGCAAGTGACCCTTGGCGGAGCCATTGGCGCCACTTTGCAAAACTCGCAAGCGCTTGGATTGACGCCAGCTCAAGTGGGCATGGGCGCGAGCTGCTACCTGACTGGAGCAGTGCTTGGCGCTCTTGTTTTCGGCTATGGTACAGATCGCTTCGGTCGAAAGAAGCTCTTTTATTTCACTCTAATCGTTTATTTGAGCGCAGTTGCCCTCACTGCTTTCGCCTGGAATTTTGAAAGTTATGCATTTTTTCTGGCGTTAACAGGGGCAGGCATTGGCGGAGAATATGCCGCTATCAATTCAGCAATTGACGAGCTGATTCCAGCCCGTGTCAGAGGACGCGTTGACTTAATTGTCAATTCCACTTACTGGCTGGGTTCGGCCCTTGGAGCTGGAGCCACACTGATTCTCCTAAACCCGCATTACCTGCCGATCTGGCTGGGCTGGCGCGTCGCTTTCGGGATAGGCGCTGTGCTTGGTTTGATTGTTTTGTCTTTCCGCCACTGGGTGCCAGAAAGTCCCCGATGGCTAATGGTCAATGGTCGCTACGAAGAAGCCGAAAGAATCGTCAAACAAATTGAAGATGAGATTGCGGCAAAAACAGGGCAAGCACTACCTCCAATTACTGAAGGCAAACTTCGCATCAGACAACGCGCGAGCACTCCACTTAAAGAAATCTGGAACGCCATTGCCCACGAGCACCGCATGCGCTCGTTTCTGGCTCTGTCTCTGATGACAGCCCAGGCGTTTTTCTACAACGCTATCTTCTTTACTTATGGACTGGTACTTGTGAAATTTTATGGAGTGCCACCACAAAGTGTGAGCAGCTACATTTTGCCATTTGCTCTCGGCAATTTACTGGGTCCTGTGTTACTCGGGCATTGGTTTGACACAATCGGGCGCAAACCGATGATTGTCTGTACCTACGCACTATCGGGAATACTGCTCGCTGTGACTGCATTCCTTTTTCGCGCTGGCGTGCTCAATGCAGACACACAATCCTGGTGCTGGACGATAATTTTCTTCATCGCGTCAGCCGCTGCCAGTGCCGCATATTTGACAGTGAGTGAAATATTTCCACTGGAAATAAGAGGCTTAGCAATCGCTTTGTTTTATGCAGCTGGCACCCTGGTTGGTGGCGTGTTTGCACCCTGGATTTTTGCCAGTCTGATTCAAACCGGCTCGCGCGCAACACTTTCGTGGGGATATTTTGCGGGAGCGATATTGATGATTGGTGCAGCGATAGTCGAAGCAATCATTGGTGTTGCCGCTGAAGGCAAGTCGCTGGAGTCGATAACGGCACCATTAGCCAGTCGAGAATGATAGGCGCGGTGCGAATTGAATATCTTGAGCAACATGATGAGACCAATTCCTTCAACTGGTCGCGCATGGCCAGAGCTGCGCGCTGTAGATGATCTGTTCAGTACGGTTATGCGAAAGCACCAAATTCCGGGAACAACACTAATAGATCCGCTCATGCATAAAGCGGTGAACAGTATAAAGCGCTATCCAGCAATCAATCTGGCAGATGAAATTCAAAGCGTGACAAAGTCGCCTCAGTCCAGCCAACAAAACATGGAGAAATAAAGATGCTTAATTCACTACAGTTTCGAGTTTTTGGTCAAGCGCTCATAGTGAGTGCGTTATTTATTTACAGCACCGTCGCTGTTGCCATTGCCTCAACAAGTGATTTAAGTAAAGGCGTCGAATTATATAATGCGGGGAAGTATTCTCAATCATTGCCACTATTAGAAGCAGCAGTCAGAGCCAACCCTTACGATGATTCTAGCCATTATTATCTTGGGCTATGCTATCAGTCTCTAAAACAAATCACGCTTGCAAAGTCGCACTTTCAGTGGGTAGCAACAAACGCTCGCAATGCCACTGTGCGCTCTTATGCGGCAAAAGCAATGGCTGCCTATAGTGCGCCCACGACAGCCAGCAATTCAAATGCCAGCGAAGCACAACCAGCTAAGCAAACCAGCCAGCAGATGGTTGTGCAGGCGGCGGACACCAAGATCAAGCAACTAGGCAGGTGTAAGGTGCTGATGTTTGAAACATCCTGGTGTCATTATTGTCACGAATTCGCACCGCAATTTGACGAGGCTGCGCAAAATTACAGAAGTGTAGATTTTCAACATGTCGATGCTGAAGACCCAGCCAATTTAGAGATGAAGCAAAAGTACGGGATTAAGAGCTACCCTCGCTTGGTTTATCTAGACGGCAAAGGGAATGTGCTCTATAACGAGGGGCGCGGTGAGTTCTCAAACCGCCTACATGAATTGACCGGAAGATAATGATTCGATCAATAGAGTGCTTCGTATCTGGCTGTAGTAACGTTGAGTTCTTTCAGGTTTAGTGGAGATTGGATTATAAAGCTCTGGCACCTTCTCTGTGGACTTACTATGTTAAGTTCCTCTACTTCCTCATGCTTTACGCAGGAAAGCATTGACACCGCCAGCGAGCGCGATTCAACCTGGTCTATCGGCAGTCCTTCGCCACCGGGACTTCCTCGTATCCTGGTCAGAGCGCATTTCGATGTGCCGGGCTATGGTGTGGGTCAGCCTGCCGTGGTTGTTTGCAAAGATAAAAGGGACGAGCCTGTGCTGAGAATGTGGTACACCGACACCACAAACTTCCAAAACAGATATGCCCTCATTTGCGTTTTGGACTCGAAGAATCCTGCGGCTTGGTCTGTTCCTTCCAGTTGGCCAGAAGCTGCGCCGACTGCTGGTCTGCCGCAATACAATCCGAAAGCGCATTTGGGTGGCGATCCAACGAGCGCACCCGTGGAGACAAACGCCTACACTTCTTCGGTTGATGTCAAATACGATGAGGTTCGAGATCGCTATTTTCTTTTCTATCTGGCCACCCATAAGAATCAAGTGGCGGTGCGCAGCTCCGCCGATGGGATCAATTGGTCAGATGCCGCGGATGCCATAGGCAGCGTTTCTTCGCAGCTCCTCTATGACGGTCGCCGAGCGCAGATTGAGAAATATCGACATGACACGTAAATGACATCAATACAGTTTCAATGAATGTTGACGCCACACATTGACAATCCGTCCGAAATCATTAGAATCGAGTCACTCCGCGCGAAGGAGCCCGTTCCCTGGAGGGATTTCTTTGAGATACGCCGACGAACCCACCAAACCCTTTACGCTCTCGAAACATGCGCTATTGCTTGCGATTGCTTTTCCATTAGTCGCTGCGTCCTCGATTAACACGTCAAATGCCCAATCGTCCAGCTTACCAGCTACGAACCTGGGCAAATTCGTGCATCAGCCTGGAGACAATCAGTATTCAGATAGAACTCAAACCGAACGACATTCATCACGACAGCCAATCCTCAGTCCCGCCGCGATGACGTCTACTCCAGCGCAGACGGTATGCTATGTCCCCGTCCCCAGAGTAGCCAAGCCAGATCCCACCCTTTCTTACATCGCCGCTGATGAGCCCATCCACCAGGCAGGCTTTCCACCGCTGCCAGACCGTGCCGATTTGACCAATTCTGGCAGTTTATGGATCAACAGCAGACCTAGCGGCATTTCCGTCGACAGTAATAAATCTGACGGAACAAATTGTTCAAACGCAATAGTAGGTAAAACGAATTCCGCTGGCTACAATCAAGTTCCAGCTGGGGCTTACATACCTAAAGGAATAAACAAGAAATATCACTCCTCCAATCCAAATGAATATAACGCGGCCACTGTCGGTGGTGGCAACGCAAATTCTCAGACTGGCAAAGAGCCTCTACTTGATCCGCATCGCGATCAGGGCATAGCTGCTGACGCACCCGCCCCAATTGTCGTCAAACAGTCTACCACTCAAGACTTGTCTTTGCCCGACGACGAATTCAGTGGTACCAACGCTCTGCATAAAAAAAATCCATCCGGCGCGGGCAGCATGATAAACCAGCTAGAAAAAAGAGTGATTATCAATCCCATTACTCACATGGGCAGCATGGGCGCAGGTATGATGAACACAGCGATTCATTTTTAAACAAAAAACAAGCAGACCTCACCGCTGAAAAGCTTCAACGAACATACTATTCTTCGACACGAAGAGGGTCCCTCAGCCATTGTCCCTGTTCTCCGATGCGCGCATTTATTAATCGAATGGGGTAAAGCTGCACAATCATTTCGATCTCACTTTTAATTCTCTGAAATCGGATCATAATTTCGTCAGTTGAGAGCAATTTTGACGAAACTTCCTTTGGAGGATCCACACTGAGAATGAGAGCTGATCCTTGCTTTTGTATCTCTTTTGACAGATCTGAGTTGAAGCGTATGCCTGAGATTTTACCGTCGTTTTGAACTTTAACGAAAAACACAGCGTTGATTTGTTCATTAGGGTCGGACAATAAAAATCGAAGCAATTTAGGGTAATCAGACTGAGCCTTGATTTGGCTGCTAATACCTTCACAAAGTGGTGCTACTTCTTTTCGTCGTCGAGTCATCTCGGGACTTTCTGAATACAGACTTGCATTTGCAGGAAAACTGGCACTGACGCAAGTCATAGCTAAAGCAGCCAAAATTGTTTTCTTAAAAAATTGCCGTTTTTCTATCATAGCGATTTCGCTGAGTTTTCAATCGCAGAATGAAACAGTACGGAAACTTCTGCATTAGCGTATTCAAGATCATCAACCATAATTTTCACAGAGCCCACCAGAGATAGGACTTCCTTACGAGCTCGGTTCTTGCCCAAATTTACAATCCAAAAACTAAGAAGTGAGGCCATACTCTTCGTGAGATCGTCAAAATTGCTCATAGTGCCATCCGGTAATGCTCCAGTTGTGTACACACTAAATGTACAGCCATTACAACAGGTTTGCAAGAGCCCGTTTCATCAAAGGCGTCAACTGACCGCGGAGCCTCTTCGATCGCAAGTTTTCGCCTTATGCTCCTAAAAGCTGCGAGTAGTCAGCTTCGGTGTCGATGTCAAAGCCGGCATTTTCTATCTCAACTGCTATCAAACTGCTGGAGTTCCTGGCAATGATTTGCTTCGCCCCGACATCGCCTGAAAGGGTCATCAATTCTGCAAAAACCTGACGATTAAACAACGCCGGAACTCCCAGGATCGTTGCTCCTGCTTCGGCCTTATCGGCATACGCCGAACACACCAAAGGCGCGTCCGACGCAACGTATGCATCGATCAGTTTGACAAAATGTGCCGTATTTACGTGAGCAAGATCTGCCACCGTAAATAGTGCCGCATCCCGACTTCCCGTCAAATTGTCCAAATGACTCAAAGCGCACCGAATCGAGCTAGACATTCCCTCAGCCCAGCGAGCGTTTACGATCACATCGCAATTTTCAAAGGCATTAGCCTGCCGAACTGTTTCCTCATTTGCTCCAAGAACAACAATCACATTGACAGTGATGCCAGCTCCTGCAGCAATTTCAATAGCGCCACGAGCTGCGTCAACTGTTGATTGCAGCAGTGTTTTGTCACGAAAAATCAGATTTTGCTTGGGTCTCCCCATGCGAGTAGAACCGCCGGCGGCTAGAATAAAAATAGCTACGCGCGCAAGTTCAGACATCTAAGATGTTGCATGACGAATTGATTGCCAGGCTCTCTGGCAACAGCTTCAAATTACTGTTTCCATCACTGATGCTCAGACCAACATGAGCAGAATGAATCGGTCCCATTTTGTCTTTCAGTAAGGCACCAGAGTGTTCAGTCCGCACAGCCTGCATTTCAGCAAGTATAGACAGCGCGATTTCTTCAGGACGCTCGGCACCAATGTCTAAGCCAACAGGACTGAAAACACGCGCCTTCTGTTGCGCCGTCAAAGCAATACCAAGAAGAGCGAGTTCGGCGAAAAGCTTCTGCGAACGACGTTTTGGTCCAACTATGCCAATATATTTAGGCAAATAGGGCTGCGCATTTTGCTTGAATAAACTTTGCAAAATCAGTTTGTCTGCTTCGTAATCGTGAGTCATAATCACGCAACCATCAAACAATTGACCGTTTAACGACTCATAAGCGGCGACAAAATTTCTATCACTTAAATGTGTAGTTCGCCAGCCCAATACCTCAGCAATCTTTAAAAGCGGCACAACGTCTTGCCCGGCTCCAAAAACGAGCAAAGACTGGCGTGGCAAACAAATTTCCACAAACGCTTTCAGCGAAATACCATCGACCTCACATTTAATAACGCTCGACTGCATACAAGCGAGAACAGCTTTAGCCTCCTTAAAAAGGGCTTTTTTAATAGCAGGCGCAAGCTCTTTCAATTCAATCTGTTCAGATTCACCCACCAGTAGCACCGTGCCGATTAAATCTTCAGGAGCAGCTAAATGTGCTCCAGCGGCAGCCAACGGCTCGACTGAAAAGACTGTAACTGCAGCCATCTTCCGATTTCTCGAAAAAAGATCTGGAACAGACATTTGCAATAAATCCAGTGATTGTTGGATAAGTGCAACCGGCTCAACAAGAATTTGAACAATGCCATCGCATCCCAGTCTCAAGCCAAAAATCAATTCATCAGCGCTTTCGCCGTCATAGGTTAAGAGCAAAGGTCGGGGATTATCAGCGAGAATTTCGCATTGAGCGATGATATCCCTTTCCAGGCATCCGGCAGAAACAGCGCCTTTGACTTTCATCGACTCGGCAATCAGCATACGAGCGCCCGGACGCCTGTACACTGAGCCTTTTGTGTTGACGACTGTAGCAATGGCAAACAGCTTGTCGTCAGCGCTTTGTGGCTGAACTGAAAGGCTATCGATTAATCTCGCCAGTTCATCCATTGTCTATACAAATATCTTGTCTGGTGTAATTGGCAAGTCGCGCACTCGTTTACCGGTAGCATTAAAAATGGCGTTAGCAACGGCTGCGGCCACTCCTGTGATGCCTATTTCGCCAATGCCCTTGGCTCCGACAGTATTGATGATATTGTCCTCTTCAGGCACGAAGTAACCTTCGATCGCTGGAATATCAGCATTGACTGGCACGTGATATTCGCCGAGGTGAGCGTTGACAATACGCCCAGAGCGTTTGTCCATAATTGTTGATTCTTGCAGGGCCATGCCAATGCCCATGACGATGCCGCCATGCACCTGTGAGCGACAGGTTTTCTCATTGATGATGCGTCCATTACCAAAAACACCCACCGCTTTAGAGACAATTACTGTGCCTAGATCAGGATCCACTTTCACTTCAATGAATTGAGCACCAAATGAATGCATCGAATACTTATTTTTCCTTTTATCGAAAGAAGTATCGAATTTGGCAGACAGAGATGGCAGATTGAGAGCCTTCAAAGCTTCAGCGTAGGTGAGGCTGACATCGTTTAAACCAGCTGTAATTTTGCCTTCCACAAATTTGACGTCGCCAGCAGCCACTGCACTAAAAGGCGAGCCAGGTTTGTCGCAAAGCTGATTAATGATATCTTGCTGCAAAGCACGGGCTGCACCGATAACGGCACTGCCAACGGTGCTGACCGTAGCAGAACCACCCGAAACTGGAGCCATCGGCAAATCAGTATCGCCCAGTTCGAATTTCACTTTATCGTAGGGTACGCCAAGCTCTTCGCTACCGATTTGAGCCATGACAGTGCATGTGCCTGTGCCCATTTCATGAGTGCTGCTTTCAAACAAGAAACTACCATCGCCATTTAAAACGACGCTGCAACTGGCATTGAAGTGAATGACCGGATAAGTAGCCGAAGCCATGCCAAGACCAATTAAATAGTCACCTTCTCGCCTGGAGCCTGGCTTTTGCTTGCGGTCTTCCCAACCGATTTTTTCAGATCCAAGCAAATAACATTTGTCCAGGCTCTTGCTCGAAAATGGCATACCACTTTCTTGATCTTTGCGCGCATAATTTTTCATACGCAACGCAATCGGGTCCATATCCAGTGCAAAAGCCAACTCATCGAGTGCACATTCAAGAGCAAACACACCTGGTGTTTCGCCTGGCGCACGCATAAAAGTAGGCAACCCCTTATTAAGACGAACCAGTTTTTGCGCAACAAAGACATTGGGACTTTGATAAAGCATCGGCGTCGCTTTGGTAAACGCCTCAATGAATTCGCCGGCTATAGAAGTCTGCGATGTACCTTCATGAATGATCGATTTGATGGTCCCATCTTTTTCCGCACCTACAGCCACGCGTTGCTCGGTTTCGGCGCGGTGACCGACGTTCGTGAACATTTGCGAACGAGAAAGCACAAGCTTGACTGGACGTTCAAGCAATTGAGTGGCCATCACGCATAGTGGCACATGCGCCCACATAGAACCTTTGCAACCAAAGGCTCCACCAATGAATTTGCAGACAACTCGCACGTCCTTGGCTGGCAATTCAAAAATGTCGCAGATACTTTTGCGAGTATTGTACAAACCCTGTGTGGCATCATAAACAGTCAGTTTAGAGCCATCCCAGCTTGCCGTTGTGGCGTGGGTTTCCATCGGATTATGATTTTGTGTTGGCGTTCTATAAAAGCAATCAACTTTCACCGGCGCCTCGGATAAGGCTGCCGCTGGCACACCGCGAGTTTTGCAGATTTTTTCGCCAAACCAGCTTTCAGCTTCATAGCGCTCAGCACTTTTATGTTTGAAATCAATCAACGGATCATTTTCAATGTAAGTCACTTTAATCAATGAAGCCGCGTGCTGAGCGCATTCCAGGCTTTCAGCGACAACAAGGGCAATGTACTGACCGGCATAGCGAATATTCGCATCTTGCAAAGGCACTCGATCGTCGTCTTTCTCACCACCGCCACTGAGCTTTTTAGGGAAGGCCAAAGTGGGGCGATTTTTGTGCGTGAGCACCATCAAAACACCAGGAGCCTTTTCAGCAGTCGAGGTGTCGATATTGCGAATTCTGCCGTTGGCTATTTCTGAACCGACTGGCACAGCGTAAGCGATTTTCTTCATCGGAAATTCGGCCGAATACCGAGCTTTGCCAGTTACTTTTAGCGGTCCATCGATTCGATCGAGAGGTTTGCCAACCAGAGTCAAGTTAAGGTTATTCTTCATGACACACCTGCCGCGGCTACCTTCAAGGCTCTAACGATGGTGCGTTTGCCCATCTCAATTTTAAATTTGTTGTGCTCGTATCCTTTTGCCGATTTCATCGCCATCTCAGCAGCGCTTTTGAATAACTTTTCATCGGCGGTTTTGCCAACCAGCATTTTTTCCACTTCGGAAACGCGCCAGGGCTTCGTCCCAACGCCGCCTAGAGCCAGTCTGGCTTCTTTGAATTTGCTACCGTCCATGTGCAAACAAACAGCAGCCGAAACCAGGGCAAAAGCGTAGGATGCTCGATCGCGCACTTTGAGATAACACCAGTTTTTACTAAAGCCAGCCGGCGGCAGCTCGATTGCTGTAATCAGCTCATATGGGTCAAGCATGGTCTCAATGTGAGGTGTATTGCCTGGCAATTTATGAAATTCAACGAAGCGAATTTTCCTTTCACCGCTACCTGTGCTCACAAGAACGTTGGCATCAAGAGCGGCAAGAGCCACATTCATGTCCGAGGGATTGACAGCTATACACTTAGCGCTGCCACCAAGAACCGCATGCACGCGGTTGTATCCATCGATAGCATCGCAGCCACTACCTGGATTTCTTTTATTACAGGCACTGGCAACGTCGTAAAAATAAGAACAGCGAGTACGCTGAAGAACGTTGCCACCTGTCGTCGCCATATTGCGTAGCTGTGGCGACGCTCCAGACAAAAGCGCACGCGATAAGACCGGGTAATTTTCGCGGATCAACTGATGATTAGCGACATCGCTGTTGCGGGCAAGCGCGCCGATTCTGACACCACCGCCATCGAGCTTATCGACGGAGGTCATTTTTAAACCGTTGATATCAACAAGATGGGCAGGTGTAAGCACCAGGTCTTTCATCAAATCGATGAGATTGGTGCCACCGGCAATATAAGCCGAGTCATTTTTATTTGTCGCTTCTTCAATAGCTTGAGTTGGCGTTGCCGCATCTTTTGAATAAGTAAAAATTTTCATCAGGCTGTTTGCTCCGATAATTCTTTGATAGCCGCAACAATTCCTGGATAAGCACCGCACCGACACAAATTGCCGCTCATTCGCTCGCGAATTTCAGCTTCTGTCAAAGTCATTTTGTTCGATGCCATATCCGTTGTAATTGCACTCAAGCAGCCAGCTTTCACTTCGCCAAGCATGCCCACTGCCGAGCAAATTTGACCGGGCGTGCAATAACCACACTGAAAACCATCATGCTTGATGAAAGCGCTTTGCACGGGATGAAGTTTATCGTCAGCCTCAAGTCCCTCAATAGTTGTAATTTTGTTACCTTGATACATTACGGCAAACGTCAAACAAGAATTGATGCGACGCCCGTCCACAAGTACCGTGCAAGCTCCGCACTGCCCATGATCGCAGCCTTTCTTCGAGCCGGTCAAACCCATGTATTCACGCAGAGCATCAAGCAAAGAAGTTCTGGGATCGATGTTCACTTTTTGCATTTGACCGTTGACATCAAACTCGACTGCTATTGTTTGTGGTGGCACAGGGTTTTGAATCGCCACAGCTTTGACTGGGTCATTGATAACTTCTGCGGCCTCAGCTTCTTCACCGAATACGCCAGACAGCGCAATAGCAGCACTAACAGTGGCGGCATTGACAAGAAATTCGCGGCGGCTCTGTCCAGCATTTTCCTTGTCAGTAGTCGCATCCACTTCAAAATTCACAGCGTCGTATTCACGTTTATCCACTCAAGCAATCCCTCAAGAATATGTGACGGTGTCAATTCGTGGCAGTATAAACCATGCAAAAAAATGCAACATGAACGCACAATTTTATGCCTTCTCGAAACCGCTTTTGCGCCATCGACGCTTCTGTGATCGTCTCACTTTTCAACAACGCACCTGAAAATTGCATATGCTCGACGATTGCTTTTCCGTCAACTGCCCAGTATTGGGGCAAAGACCAGGACATTCTTCAAGCTGGCTACGAGTGCCCCCCAGGAGATTCGACAAGGCTAATTCTTGGACCGATTGGACCTCAAAGATAGCAGCAAAAGACGAATACGAAGCCTTTTTCAAAGACAGCACTGATAACTTTAGAAACGGCGTCACAAGCGGTTTGATGCAGCGTCTAAATTTGTGGGTCAATCCAAAAATTGCAACTGTGGATCCGCTGTTTTTAAGTCTGGATGAATTCACTAATTTTGGCTATATCCCAGCAATTGCCGAGAAGCTGACTATTATTCGGCATCGAAAAATTGCGGCACTGACATGGCGTGTTGATTCTCCTGTAAATCGCATAAAAGCAAATGAGTTGCAGCAATTCACGAAGGGCGCGATAGAAGAAGCCGTCGGTTTGAATTGGTACAACAAGCCCAAGGAAAAGTCACCATTTATGCCACCTGCATGGCTTTTGATAGCACTGTTAATGTCCGTCGTTTATGCCGGCCAAGCCGACAGCAGCTATCAAGCGAAGAAATTGCAATTTCAGAATCAATCGATGCCGAATCGCTGAAAATATGATGGGTTGCAAAGCCTCGCGTGAGCTGTAACTGGTCTAAGGAGTTTGCTGGAAATTGGTTTGCTGTGCGAGTAGTAAAGTGAGCTGCATTCGATATACTGACTTTAAAAATCGTTTTTGAATTATCGGCGATCTTTCTAGAGACTTACCTTGAAATCAGCAATCAAATTCATTCGAGACGGCTGATTTCAAAATTTCAAAATTGACCTATCAAGAAAACGCGCCTCGTATGGCACAGTCCATCGGGCTTTTTTGTCGATGCATATAATCTGCATATAGAAAAATTATCGGTTGCGAAGCGCAAATATGATGCAATTTGGTGTAGTCAATATAGTTCTTTCATGGTGCCTCGCGCAAGCTTCGCGATGGGGGCTCGCAATGTAAAAAGCATGTTTGATCTGATGACGAAATGCCGTAATGCTCTGCCTGGCGCATCGTTTTGGTTTGATAGAGCGGAAATTATTCAACGGCACAAGCCACTAGCTTTGGTGCCCTCGGTTTTTGTATGGTGAAGGTCCATTTTTTATTTCACAAATCAACCCGGACCCAAACCTCGCCCCAAATAAACAAGAAAATTTTGCATAAACAGTTACCAGGCAGGTTGCCGGTGAGACACAGATTTGGAAGATCTGATCTCGTCACTGAAAAATGGAGACACCAATGCAAAACCTATCTGATTCTGGAAGTCCGCAAGGTCCACCTTCTCAAGAGGACTCGGGACAATTTCTCGAGTTGTTAAAGGGATTCGTGGTTGTCATTTTATTCTTAGGCGGACAAGGAGCTGTTCAAGCTTATAGCTCGGTTCTTGACTGGTCGAAGATCAATGACGCAGGCATAATCCTTCATCTTTTAACGACTGCGTGGAATGGATTTTTGGCTGGACTGATAAATGGCACGGCCAGATCTATTCAAGTCGTCATGGCCATTTGGGCTGGTCCGACTGTATGGAAATATTCTGCACCGGTTATTGGTGCAACCGCTGCTGCAGTGAGCCAAGTGATGAGCAGCTTTGCAGCGATGTTCAAGAAGACGCCGCCAGTCGCACCAAATGGAATCGTTACTAAGAAGGAGCCAACCACCACATAGTGAATCGAAGGCAAGCTGTGTTTCGTGCATCAATGCAATTTCGAAAAGGAAATCTGCGTGGATCAATACTATGGACTGAACGCCTGGGCGCGTGATCTACTTAGCAACACTGTTGAAGTGGAAGAGAAAGGCGAGCGAATCTATCCAGACAATAGCAGCGAGCATTTCTCTCGAATGATCTTCTTGCCCGTGCATCGCACGGAGAGTATTTCTGCACTTGATGGATCAGGTGACCCGAGCAACTATCGCTTGTATCGTCATCACTTTCCAGATGGTTCCGTCTACGAAGAATTTGTCCAGACTGTCCTCTTATACTCTGGACGCTGTTATTTCATCGCCTTGAAACAAGACGATGAAGTCGTGAGCGAATCGCTCTGGCAAAAAGAAGAAATGAAGTCGGCGACTTATTAGCCGGTTTACGTATCCAACACCTGAAACTTTAAACGCCGCATCACGGCATCCATGGAGAAGTACAATGACAACCGAGAACAACAGCGCTGACGTCGCCGCCTCCTCCTCTTTGCAACATGGACTGTTTCTCACCGGAAGGGTCCAAAAACCTTTTATAAAGGAGGACAAGCTACTGGGAGCAGTTCTATCATTCGACGGTTATTTAGAAACCGCACTGCTGCACATTCGTCAGATGACCGGCGATAAACCCGCAGAGCGCCTCGCCGAACTCGGCGTTGGTGATTCTCTTCTAGTGCGCATCATGATCCAGCAGGAAGGTTCTGGGCGTCCTCAGGTCTGGGCCACAGAGAAGGGTGTCGAGCATTCTTTCATTGTCGACATGTTCGAAGCGAACAAAGAGAAGTTTCACAACCTCGAAGGTTGCGTTCATGGCGTCACAGATTTTGGGCTGTTCATAGATATACTCGACGGTCCGGCAAAGGGGCACCGGGGACTCTTGCGTTCGAGCAGCATGTCTTCGAACGGTCGCGTCAAGCTTGGAAGCTTCGTCACCTACAAGCCTGGCGAATTCGTTTCATGCGACATTGCAGAAATTCTTGTCGATGATTCGAGCAAACTTCTAATTCGTCTGGAAAATGCACGTCCTCGGATAGTCGCGGCAGCATAAAGCTTCGAAGTAGAAGGACGGTGGGGGAGACGGAAGCGATTCAGGCTCCTCCACACTAAAGATGTTCACTATTACTGAGACGGCGAGAAAGGTTCTTTCACTCGGGAGAGGCTTTCCCGCTGCCTCGCTTTTGATGCAGCGAAAAAAAGGAGGAATGGCATCCGCTAAAAGCACTAATTACAAGCAGAGAAAATTCTGAAATCGAAGGACACAGTCGTGTTCCAAATACAAACCGAAAGGATAGTTCCATGACCAGAACTAAGTTGATTGCGATGCTCCAGACTTCGGCGATGTCGCTGAATACCCTGGGCACGAAGGCGCCTGCCAATCCACCGCAGACAGTTGACCCGGCTGATACGCAGGTAACCAGTACCATTCTGCAGCTTATCCTTCAGATTCTGGAGGGAATTCTTGCGGAACAGCCAACGCAGGGACAGACCGCAGCTGATCTCCAGCAAGAGAATACGGCGCTAATGCATGTCCTTACCGATACCCTTACCGGCGTTCATGTACAGAA
>Ga0182030_10011239_pt1 | contig 18080 bp, 15 predicted proteins | sample 812S3MmetaG_FD_121299 | JGI IMG/M metagenome (GOLD analysis project Ga0182030, IMG submission 121299) | Permafrost microbial communities from Stordalen Mire, Sweden - 812S3M metaG (Illumina Assembly) | ecosystem: Environmental > Terrestrial > Soil > Wetlands > Permafrost | place: Sweden...
GACACCGATAAAATTTTTATTGGGATATTTTTTGGCCAGGGCAACTGAGTAATCGCCTTTGCCACAGGCCAGTTCAACCACAATAGGGTTATTGTTTTTAAAAACTTCGCTGTTCCATTTGCCACGCAGGTCAAGCTCTTTGCCCTCAAAATTTTTCAGCAGCGGATTAGTAAAATGCTCATTTTGAAATACGTTGGTGAACGCATTAATACTGCTGATTTTAAACATTTTGGCTTTGCCCATAACCTTAACCCACGTTTTGCTGTCGGAAATTTAAGGGAGCGAATATAACTGTAATTAAGTATGGCAGGAAACCAGGACAGCGATGCAACCCCCACAATAACCACAGGGGTTGGTTTTAGTTTTTCGGAGTAAAAAAGTACCACTCCATTGTGGAAGCCCTGCTTTCTTCAAGCAAATAATATTTGGTATCATAATCAAGGCCAATTAACTCAGGATAACGATACCTCATTACTTTTAAATGATCTGACAGACTGTCAATAATTTTAATATTATGAGTTGGCAGAAAAAGTGCCTGGACATATTCGCCGGTATGTTTATCCTCAAAATCATGAATTTCAACGAGCACATCGCATTGGTTCAGATTGGCAATATTTTCATCGGTAAACAATTGCTTTTCATATCCTTCGCAATCAGAAATGATTAAACCCTGATTGGTGAATTTAAAATCCTTTAAAGTGCCGGCAGTACAGGTAGTGTTAACATGAACCCTGCTTTCGACACCATTTATTTTTGCCATATTGGAACAAGCGTTCCTCGAAATATCATCTGTATCATAAGCATACACTTCGGTTCCCGGCATTTTTAGCGCAAATCCGATTGCGTAATAGCCCTCGGCGCAGCCCACATCAATAACTTCGGAGTAGTTTTTTTTCAGTAATTCGTTCAGCAAACCGTCTAATTCACTTTCATAAGATCCAAGCAATTTTGGGAAAATGGAGCTTCCACGAGCAACAAAATCGGGGTATTTCATGCCCTTAAAAGGGCCATTCTTTACAACTAAATCAAGGAAAATATTTTTGGCAGTACTAAAATGTAATTTGCGCTCAACCTCCTCTGGAGAAAGCCCCTTTTTACCTGATAAACCAGCTCGTTCGCGCTCAATTTCGAACCTATTGGATTTAACAACATCAAACCAATAGGCGGGCCTTCTTGCTATAGCCCAGATTAAATCATTCGATATTAGTTTTTTTAATATCCTGCCTTTCAAATTTGCCATAACCAATTTGTTAATAATGCCTTTATATTATGATGAAGCTCTTCACCCAAAAGCATTTATCATTAGCAAATATGAAACTTTCTAAGCGGAAAGAAAGGATTGTCAGCCCCGAAAAAAAAATTAATTTCGCAACTCGTTTTGTTTACAATAATAATAGATGGGGAACCTTAATACAGAAGTTGCTGATAATGAAAATAAATGGACCAAAGTTATTGAACCTACAGAAAGCCTGTTCAGGTTCAACTTTCGCGAGTTGTGGCACTACCGGGATTTGATAGTTCTTTTTGTTAACAGAGATTTTGTTGCGGCCTACAAGCAAACCATTTTGGGTTTTCTGTGGCATTTTATACAGCCCCTGTTTACGACGGCTGTTTTTGTTCTGGTGGGATATTTTGCCAAAATACCAACAGACGGCCTGCCCAGAACATTGTTCTATTTAACCGGTATTATTATCTGGAACTACTTTGCCTCATGCCTGACTAAAACTTCAAATACTTTTGTTGGTAATGCTGCGATTTTTGGCAAGGTTTATTTTCCCAGGCTGGCAGTTCCTATATCCGTTATCATATCCAATTTAATGAGTTTTATAATTCAGTTTCTGGTATTGATTCCATTTATGATATGGTATCGCACAGATGTACATCCAAATATCTACCTGCTTTGTTTGCCCGTCATCATATTGGTAATAGCTATGATGGGATTGGGCTTTGGACTTATAGTTTCATCGCTGACCATTAAGTACCGTGATTTGGTTTACTTTGTTGCATTTGGCGTACAATTAGGCATGTATGTAACCCCGGTTATTTATCCAATGTCGCTGGTACCGGCAAAATTCAGGTATATCATGTCGTTTAATCCCATTTCGCCGGTTATGGAAGTATTCCGGTTTTCATTGTTGGGCAGGGGCACATTTTCTGAATACACTTTGGCATACAGCGTAATCTTTTCAATCGTAGTACTTTTGATTGGTATCTTGTTGTTTAATAAGGTAGAAAGGAATTTTATGGATACGGTTTAGCAAAAAATTATATGAGCATAGTAGTAAGAGTTGAGAACGTTTCGAAGATATATAAACTGGGCCTTATCGGGTCAAATACGCTGGCAGGCGACCTTGCAGATGCTTTTGCGCGGATAAGGGGAAAAGAAAGCCAGGAAAAGAAGCTGAATGCCGAAAACGAGGACGGCTCTATTCACGTGGCGTTACAGGATGTAACCTTCGATGTAAAGGAAGGTGAGGTATTGGGAATAATAGGTAAAAACGGCGCCGGTAAAAGTACCCTGTTAAAGATTTTATCAAGTATTACCTCGCCTACAACCGGCACTATAAAAATGAAGGGCAGGGTGGCAAGTTTACTGGAAGTTGGCACGGGATTTCACCCGGAACTTTCGGGCCGCGAAAATATCTTCCTAAATGGCGCCATACTGGGCATGCTGAGAAGTGAGGTAACCAGCAAATTTGATGAAATAGTAGATTTTAGCGGAGTTGCCAAGTTTATTGATACGCCGGTAAAGCGATACAGCAGCGGCATGTATGTGCGCCTTGCCTTTGCCGTAGCTGCGCACCTTGAACCGGAAATATTAATTGTTGATGAAGTTCTTTCAGTAGGCGACGCCGATTTTCAAAAGAAGAGCATCGGCAAAATGAAAGACGTTGCGGCAAACCAGGGAAGAACGGTGCTTTTTGTCAGCCATACTATTAAAGCATTACAGGCACTATGCCAGAACGGGCTAATGCTCCAGAACGGAAAAATAGTTAAAACAGGCCCGATTAAAGAAGTAACAGACTTTTACCTTGGCGGGTCAGACCTTAATTACAGCTTAAGCAATGAATGGACCAGAGAAAATGCGCATTTCGCTGAGGGCGTTTATTTACTTGCAGCAAAAATTAAAAATGAAGAGGTTATTTATCGTTCAGATAGAATCTCTTTATCGTTTAAAATGCTTTTTGAAACGAAGAAGAAATTTCATTTAAGCTTTCACCTGTTCAACAAAAATGAAGATTATATCTTTAATTGCATGTCTGAAATCATGGATTTTGAAGCTGGTGAATATTTAATAAACTTTGAAATACCCGGTGGTTTGCTAAATGAAGGGGGTTACGTGGTTCATTTAAACTTTGTAGAAAACGGATCTACGTTAACCTTAAATGCATTCAATATTTTAGCTTTTGAGGTAAAGGCCATAGCGACTGAAGGAATATCCTGGTATGGCCAATGGCCGGGAATTGTAAGGCCGGAAATATTTACAGAAAGCATTAAAATCTGAAAAACATGACCAATCTGATAAAAGCAATTATTTTAAAATTTATCCGCAGGTTTAACTTTCAGAAAGAGGTTTTAACTGAATTGCTTGATGAACCAAACTATCAGGCTGCGGAACAGGAAAAACAGGAAATCGTATTTCAATATATAGACAGTATTATTAAGGCAAATAAATTAAACAGAGCGCTTCTGCTAAATACTTTGGTTGAAGTTTCATCTGACAATAAATTGCGGTTCAACGTTCCGGAGTTAATGGCTATAAGCAACGATCATGTTGGTATGCGTATGTTGGTTGAAGGTTATTTCGAAAAGGACCTGCTGGAATTTTTGGGTAAAACTGTTTTTTCGAGAGAGGAGGTTAAGAATGGAATTGCGCTTGATATTGGTTCATTTATTGGTACCCATACGCTGTATATGGCGCGGTATTTTAAGCATGTGGCATCTTTTGAGCCCAATCCACATATGTACAAAGTTCTGGAAGCAAATATTGATGCTGCCGGTGTAACAAACGTTTTTCCTTTAAACATAGGGTTAACAAGAGAAGAAGAAACCCTTGGCTATTACAAGTATGATGGCGGCAACCAGTCTATGAACAGGTTTTTGAAACAAGGGGAAGATGCAAGCCAATATGAAAACTTTGTAAAGATTGGGGATTTGGTATTAAAGAATGGGAATGAAGCTATTTCAGATCTGATTAGTAAACAGGACCTTTCGGGAATACCCATTACGTTGATTAAAATTGATACTGAAGGTTTTGAAACGGATGTGTTAATGGGGTTATCAGAGGTTTTGACCAACCACAACGTACTTATTCTTTTTGAGGGGGCGGAATTAAAGAAGGCGAGGGATATCATGAATTTATTAAAAGGCTTCGGATATACTCAGTTTGTGGAGTTGCAGGAATACTTACCAATTATTCCCGTCCCTGTTTTAGATGAAGAAAAGTTTTATCCATTAATCCTGGGTTCAAAACAGCCATTTGTTTTTAACAGCTGATTTTAAAATGTGCCGGCAGTTAAATTTTGTGCAACATGAAAATCGCTTTTTTGATACCGCAAAATGTTATTGGCGGTGGTATACTGGTTGTATATCATCATGCTGCGTATCTTAAAAAATCAGGGCACGATGTTTTAATTATTTACCGGGAATACAAGCCGGAAAGAGACAAAAATATAATATCGGAATTTGAGCTACCATTTGCAGATTTTGAAAAAATGTCTGTGAACGATTATCATTTTGATGTGATTTTTGGCACATGGTGGGCTACGCTGTACGATATATTCGTTTTCAATGCGCGTAACTATTTCTATCTGGTACAAGACGATGAAAGAAGATTTTACGAAGACAAAAGCGCACCGGAAATAAGATTCTGCGAGCTTACGTACAGCTTTCCGGCTATTGGAATAATTACAGTAGCCACCTGGCTGCAAACCCTGATGAATAAAGAAAATGGGGGGAACCCCAAAGTTGCTATTAATGGTTACGATCCGCTAAAGTTTTATCCGAAGGAAGGGTTGGAAAGGCCGGTAACAAAACTGAGGGTTTTGGTTGAAGGTCCGGGTAAGGTTTGGTTTAAACGGCTGGACGATTGTTTTAAAGCCCTGCAGGATATAAGCGATATAGAAGTTTGGTTTGTTTCGAGAGATGGATATCGGGAACCAGGATGGCATATTGATAAATTTTTTGTGAATGTTACAGTCGGGGCATTACGTGAAATTTACTGCTCGTGCGATGTGTTGCTGAAAATGTCGGAGATGGAAAGTTTTTGCCTTCCTAACCTGGAGATGATGGCATGTGGCGGAACAATTATTACCACTGATTTTACCGGACATGAGGAGTATGCAGTAGATGGTTATAACTCCCTTGTAATACCGGTGCGGGGCATAGAAGCTGCCCATAATGCGGTAATAAAACTGCGCGACGATAATTTGTTGTTAGAGCGGCTGAAGCAAAATGCGCTGATTACAGCCGGTAGTATGACCTGGGCAGGCGGTAATAAGAAATTTGAAAAGGCGCTGGAAGAGCTTATGGAGGAGTTTAGAGATTATGATTATAAGGGCTTAAAAAGAATTTTTTTGGAGCTGCGCGGGTTATTGCTTACAACAACTGCTATCAGGGCGGAGAAAATGAAACTGGAATCGGACTATAATGCGCTGTTTTTTCAATTCCATAGAAATGAATACCGTGCATTCAGATTTATAGGCAGGCTGTTGTATAAAATCCCCGGGCTTGGGTTTTTATTAAGGAAAATGATGGCGTAATTTTTACAGGAGCAAAGGCGATTATTTAATATCCCTGGCGTTTATAAGCACAACTTTGTTATTGCGCATAACTACCAGTTTGCGGTTTTGGGCCTTAGCCTCTTTAAGGAATTTTTTGGAGGAGAGGATGATTCCACGTTTTACTTTTTCCATTAAATCTTCCCGGTCTTGATTACTCATAGCTATTGATTTCGTCCCAAAGTGTGAAGTTATTAATCATTATTTTCCCGGCTTTCTTTTCGGCAACAAAAATAACGCTTTCTGAGGAGTTATCAATGACCAACCAATCCGTTGCTAATGGTAAATAAATGGCAGTAAGGTTTTTCAGGCCACGTATAAACCTTCTTTCAATTACATTTTCGGGTATATTATGTCCGCCTTCTTTTACCCTCTGGTTAACACGTCTTTTTGCTTCGTTTACGTTTTGCATATAAACAAAGAGTAAAAATATCTGGTAACCATTTTTCTGTAGTTCTTTAAAAAGCGGAGCATAGCTACGGGTTGATAGCGTTGTTTCAATGGCAAAATTCTTTTGTTCCGCAATCAATTCGTCAATTCTTTGAAGCATAATTCTTCCCGCACTAAATGCTACCCCTTCCGGATTGAAAGGGGAGAGCCCACGCGCAATTTCATCTGCATTTACAAATTCAATAACCCCCAGATGTCCGGGCAAAAGATTTTTGCTGAGCGTTGTTTTACCCGCTCCGTTGCAACCGGCAATAACATATAGGGTTGGCATTTAAGTTTGTTTTTTAATTAACCCCATACTTCTTCATAAACTTCTCGCTCAAAGCCTTCTGCTTATTGCCGAGGTCAATTTTACGGCCGCTGATGTAGGCCTGTTCAATATTAGACGTTTTCATGTCCAGTACATCGCCGGTTGAAACAATGAGAGAAGCATCCTTGCCCCTTTCAAGTGTGCCGATTTGTTTATCGAGGTTCAGGATTTTTGCGGGGTTGCGGGTAATGGCCTGCAGGGCTTCTTCTTTGCTAAGGCCGTAGGCTGATGCGGTGCCTGCCTCAAACATCAGATTGCGCTCCTGCCAGAATGCGCCTATGCTGATGCAGTACAACACACCTGCCTTTTGCAGTATGGCCGGTGTTTTGTAGGGCTGTTGAATGTCTTCGTCCTCGTAAGTTGGCAGGTCGTGGCATTTGCTCAGAATGACAGGTATTTTTTTCTGCGCCAGCACATCGGCAATCATATATGAATCTTTGGCGCCTACCAAAACAATATTTACGCCTAACTCTTCTGCAAATGCAATTGCGTTTTGAATTTCTTTAACGTAGTAGACCTTTACATACAGGTTTTTGCTTTTATCAAACAGGCCTTTCATGGCTTCAAAACCGAGGTTTGTTTTTTCGTGGGCGCCTGCTTCGAAATAGCTTTTGGCATCTTTAAAATACGCTTTCAGGCCATCCAGTTCTTTGTCGTAATCTTTGTTTATTTCAAATTCCTGCGGCTCGGCCCACCAGCTTTTTACCTTAAACATAGAAGGCCAGTTGATGAATACACCGTCTTCATTTTTTACAGCGGCATCTTCCCAGTTCCAGGCATCCAGCTGAACCACGGCACTGGTGCCTGAAACGTAGCCGCCTTGCGGGGCCACCTGTGCGTATAAAACGCCATTGCTTCGTAACGTAGGCGTTACCCGACTATCGGTGTTATAAGAAACGATGGCCTTTACGTTGGGGTTGAACTGGCCTACTTCGGCATTATCGTTGGCAGCACGCACGGCCTCTATTTCACTTAACCCTATAATGGTATTGGTTGAAATAATGCCGGGGTAAATATGTTTACCGGTGCAGTCAATTATCCTGCCTGAATTGGTATCTGGTTTTGTAACAGGATTTTCTTCGAGGTAAAAGATTTTGCCATTATCAAAACCGATGGTGGCGTTTTGTAATACCTTACCGGTGCCTGTGTGGATAGTAGCATTGGTAAGATATATTCTGCCTTCCTGTGGCGGGGCCGGTGAGGGCACATCGGGGGCCTGGGCAAATACTGAGATGCTTAGGCTAAGCAAAATAATGAAAGCCAAAGCTTTTGAATATGTTACAATATATTTCATCGTTTCTATTTGTATTTATTTTTTGGATTTTAAGTCCTCTTTTATTTTTTCCACTACTTCCCTTGCATCATGATAAACACCGTTACCCGTTTCTTCCTTTTTAATTCTTAGCATTAGCTTTTGCTTTATTTCTTCCCGGGAGCATCCTTTTATCTCACCATTTTCATACTGCTTTTCCTGCAGATCTAAAACTCTTTTTTCTGCATCAGTTAATTCAAAACTTTCATTTGTCGAATTCATAAGTTATGTTTTTAAAACCTTTTGCTAACTTAATTCTCATCCCCAATAGTCATCCCGTTTTTGCCCTTTGGCGTGGGTTGCTGTATAGATGCACCTGCGCTTTTATCATCCAGCATTTTTTGTATCAGGCGGGCGCGTTCTTTGCGTATTTCATCGTGTTTTTGTGCATCGCGTTCGCTATCGTAAAGGCGCATGCCGTCAACAAAGGTTTGTTCAACGCGTGCGTAGATGGAAAGCGGATTATCGCTCCATATTGCGATGTCGGCATCCTTACCGGTTTTAATGGAGCCCATGTGGCTATCCAGGTGTAGCATTTTAGCGGGGTTAAGGGTGCATAGTTTCCAGGCTTCTATCTCACTCAGCCCACCGTATTTAATGGATTTGGCGGCTTCCTGATTTAAGCGGCGGCCCATTTCGGCATCGTCAGAGTTTACGGCGGTGGTTACGCCTACTTTGGTAAGTATGGCCGCGTTGTATGGTATGGCATCTATTACTTCGTATTTATAAGCCCACCAGTCGGCGAAGGTAGAGGCGTAAATGCCGTGGGCTTTTATTTTATCGGCAACCTTGTAGCCCTCCAGTATATGGGTAAAAGTGTTTATTTTAAATCCGAAGGTATCAGACACATGCATCAGCATATTAATTTCGCTTTGCACATAACTGTGGCAGGTAATAAAGCGTTTGCCTTTTAATATTTCAAGCAGGGCATCCAGCTCAAGGTCGCGGCGCACGGGGGTTTTGGCGGCCCGGGCTTTGCCATATTCGCGGGCCTTGGTAAAGTAGTTGTAGTAGGTTTGCTCAACACCCATGCGGGTTTGGGGGTAACGCACCACGGCGCGGTCGCCCCAGTTAGATTGCTTTACGTTTTCGCCCAAGGCAAATTTGATAAAGCCATCGGCCCCTTCAATTTTCATTTTTTCAGGGGCAAATCCCCAGCGCAGTTTTACCAGGCCGCTTTGCCCGCCAATAGGATTGGCCGAGCCGTGTAATAATTGCGAGGCCACTACCCCGCCGCTTAACTGGCGGTATATATCAATATCAGTTGCGTTTACCACATCGCCAATGCGCACCTCGGCGCTGCTGGCTTCGCTGCCTTCATTTACCCCGTAGCTGATAGCAATGTGCGAGTGTTCATCAATAATGCCACTGGTTACATATTTACCGGTAGCGTCCAGCACTTTGCAATCAGCACATGAAAGGTTTTTTCCTATCAGCGTTATTTTGCCACTGCGAATAACCACGTCTTCAACAAGATTGCCATCTGCCTCATTGGTCCAAACCATGCCGTTTTTAATCAGCAGGTTTTCGGGTTTGGGTGTTTCTTCATTGCCATAGGCGTTAAAAGGATAAAGCACTTTGCCCAGCTTACTGAGGTTAACGGCGGTGGAATCTTTTTTAGGTTTCGAAGTGTCGGCATCGGGGCCTTTGGTTTGTGTGGCACTCCAGCTTATCCAGTCGCCATTGGCAAGTTGGCCCTTGCCCCGCCAGTTTTTGAACGTTGAATCTATAGTTCCGGTAAGGAATATTTTATTCAATTCCTTTTTCTTTTCGGGATTGAACGACAAAGTAATATCGTTGCCTTTATAGGTTAGTTTTACTTCGGGTTTAACGGAATCGGTAATGATTACAATTGCCTTTGGGGCAGCATCATCACCGGTAAGCTTTAAGGTGTATGCGGAACTGTTACTGAAAGTAAGTGAGTAAGTGCCACGGATATCTTTAGGGGCGAAAGCTTTTATTTCGTAACGTTTCCCCTGAATCCAGTTTTCGTTAATGTCACATTTTTCATCGAAAAGCGGTTTTGAGGTGATAATGAAATTGGCCAGCTTGCCCGGTTCAAGCGAACCTACCTTATCGGTAATATTTAAAAACTCAGCAGGGTTTTGGGTGATAGATTTTAGTGCGGTTACTGAATCTAAACCATACTTTACAGCTTTGCGCAGGTTGGGCAAAAAGTCGTCTTTCTTTTCAAGGTCGGCGGGGGTTAGGGCAAACTCAATGCCTGCTTTTGCCAGTGCTGCCGGATTGGTTGGCGCCAACTCCCAATGCTTCATTTCCTCTAATGATACCCAAATTGCTTTGTAAGGGTCTTCTACATCATACGCCTTGGGGAAATTAAGCGAGGTAATAAGGCGGGCTTTGGTATTTTTTATTTCGTCAATACGCTGGTATTCTGTGCCATTGCCTTTAATGATATACTGAACGCCGAATTCGCGGGCAATTTTATCGGCCCGTAAAATATTTTGCCAGTCGTAACTGGCATCAAATATCTGGGGTAAGGATTGGGTATTGTTCCATGCTTCAAGCGACAGATTGTATTCTTTTTTATCTTTTAAATTTTTATACCATTCGGCATCGTAATAGGTTTGGCGTAATAAAGCAATAATACCCATGAGTGATTCGGGGTAATCCTGCGTGCTGGTTCCTTTATTGAATGAATAATGGGCACTGGCATCGGCTTTTACAACCAGGTTATTTTCTTTATCGCTGGCCAGCGTTACGGCTGCGCCGGTGCCACGGGCAATGCCGTCTTTGTTGTGGGTAAGCACGGTGCCGAAGCCAAGTTTGCGCAGCTCATCAGCTTTTTTATCGTCGGCAATAAAGTTTTTAATAGCACTGTAATCGGCGTGTATGGCCTGGTTCCACCCATAAGCGCCTTTGGTATTGGTTTCCATTTGAGGGCCACCGTTGCCGCCTTGTTTTTTAGGGTCGGGCAGGCCGTAACTGCTATAGATGTCAATAAAAGAAGGGTAAATAAATTTGCCCTTCATATCATGCACAATGGCCCCTTTGGGTATAGCAACATCAGCGCCTGCTTCAACCACTTTGCCATCGCGGATTAAAAGGGTGGCGTCTTCAATTTTGGTGTTGTAGGTTTTAAAGAGGGTGGCATGGATAAAGGCATGCACGCCTTCGCGGAAATCATCGGGGCCGTTGCGGTGAAAAGTGGTTTCCTGGCTAAACAAGGATGTTTGAACCAGGAGTATAAGCCCAACCAGCAAGGGCCTGAAAAAATGCAGCATGAGAAAAATTTTAGGAAGCGTGAAATTAGGATAAATTTATGCATGGATAAACGGATAGCATTTAATGGCGCGCAGGGTTATTATAAAACCGAAGGAAAAGGCAAGGTTGTTATGCTGGTGCATGGTTTTATTGAAGACGGGAGTATGTGGGATGGCATGTTAGCCGGCCTAAAGAAAAACTATAAAGTGATAGTGCCTGATTTGCCGGGGTTTGGAAAATCGGTTTTGACTAATGACGAGTTAAGCATGGAGTATTATGCTGAGTATTTATATGCCATTTTAAAGGCGGAGAAGGTGGGTAAGTTGATATTGCTGGGCCACTCGATGGGGGGATATGTGGCCTTGAATTTTGCAGAGAAATACGGACCCATGCTGGCCGGTTTTGGTTTGGTAAACTCGCATTGTTTTGAAGATACACAGCAGAAAAAAGAGAACCGCTTAAAGGGAATTGAATTTATAAAGCGAAACGGCACGGAGTTATTTGTGCGGGAGTTATATAACAGCATTTTTAACGAGGGCTTTAAAAAACAGCACAGAAAACTGATTGATGCCTTGATTGAAAATGCCCAAAAATACGCGCCTGAAGCGGTAATGAAGGCCAATGCTGCCATGATGAACCGGAAAGATAAAAGTGAGGTGCTGAAAAATGCGCAGGTGCCGGTGTTGTTTATCAATGGCGAGAATGACGAAGCCGCTCCGGTAGCCTATACCCTAAAACAGGCCTCATACCCGGCCATTGCCGATTTTAATTTGTTTGAGCAATGCAAACACATGAGTGTGTTTGAGCGCAAAGCCGAAACGCTGAAAATTATAGCTGCTTTTTGCAAAAGGACTTTCAAATAAAGTATGGTGCTTTTGTTTCACTAAACGGCACACGCAACCAACCGGGGCTAAATAACCTCTGACTTTAAAGGATTATTACGGCTGCCGGCCAATGGGAATAATAGCGAATATGCTTTTACGGGGTTGGGCGGTCCGGGGATTAATTTAACAAATGGGCCAAACGGGCCTGGCTATCAGGGTGGGCATGCGGCAATTTGGGCAAACGGGTTATCTTCGCAAACCACTGCAAATACAGACATGAAAAAAATATTCCTTATTATCCTTTGTTTTATGGCAATTTACTCTGCAAAATGTTCGCATATTGTTGGGGGTGAATTGTTTTATGACTGCACGGGCAATAACGTTTATTCTGTTACGCTGAAGCTTTACCGTGATTGTAACTGCCAGAATTGTGCCCAATATGGCAACCCTGAATATGTGAGCATTTTTGACGGAGCGGGCAATCTTTATACCCAGTTAGCCCTGCCCCTGCCACCGGTAGATACCCTTCAGGCTACCTATTCAAGTTCGTGCCAGCAGCCTTCGACGTCGTGTATTGAGGAGGCCGATTATAACGGCACCGTTATGCTGCCGGGTAATGCTACCGGCTACACCATAGTATATCAAAGATGTTGCCGTACCAATGCTGTGTTAAACCTTGCTACCGGTCAGGGGGCTACTTTTACCTGCGAAGTGCCACCCGGTTCTCTGGCATCCTGTAATAATTCGGCCCGGTTTAATGGCCTGCCTCCGCTTAATATATGCCTTAATTCACCTTTGTCTATTGATTGTTCAGCCACTGATCCGGATGGCGATTCGCTGGTATATAGTTTGTGCGACCCTTACAGTGGTGCCTCAGCCACCTGCCCTGACCCGTCGCCCAATGGAACTGCAGGCACCGGTTGTTCTACTGTACCCACTCCCCCGCCGTATACATCCGCTCTTTATCTGTCTCCGTACAGTGCTGCTAATTTTACCAATAGTCCATCTACGGCCAGTGACCTGGCCATTGACCCTGTGTACGGTTTGCTGACCGGAACGCCCAACAACATCGGCATTTACGATATTACTATTTGTGTAAGCGAATACCGTAACGGGCAATTGCTGAACGTTTTGCGGCGCGATTTTATGATTACCGTAGCACAATGTGATATACCTATTGCCTCGGTTCCCATTGTGTCTATTAACCATGGTGTGGGTGTTTATACCATTGACTGTAAAAGCCTGACCGTTAATTTTATCAATACCTCTACTAACCCTAACCAAACGCCCCTTAGTTATGCATGGAATTTTGGGGTGCCAGGCTCAACTACCGATACCTCAAGTCTTTCTTCTCCATCGTTTACATATGCTGATACGGGCACTTACCTGGCCCAGTTGGTTGTAGGTGCAGCGAATCCGACCGGGAGTGGAATGTGTACCGATACCACTACAGCTTATGTATATCTTTACCCAACGCTTAATACAGCGTTTACTGCGCCTTCCAGGTGCCTTGATTCAACTATCGCGTTTGTGGACCAGAGCACCTCAACTTCGGGGCAAATCAACAGTTGGATATGGAATTTTGGCGATGGCACCGGTTCTAACCAGCAAAACCCTACGCATAACTACACGGCTGCGGGAACGTTTCCGGTAACGCTTATCAGCGATAACGCACGGGGGTGCAAAGATACGGCCACTAAGCTGATAACTGTTTACCCCAAACCCGCAGCCTCTTTTACTGCCGATACGGTTTTATGCGCCACTGCGGCAGATGTTTTTACCAATACCTCAACCGGTAATGTAGCCTCGTATTACTGGAATTTTGGCCCTGGGGGCACCAGCACCCTCGCCAGCCCTACCCATGTTTATAATAGTGCCGGAAACTATACTGCAACTTTAATTGATATATCGCCGAATGGATGTAAGGACACTACCAGCGATAACATTGTGGTAAATCCGCTGCCGGTTGTTACTACCTCCGGTAATGTTGCCATCTGTCCGTTTGCTTCAACCCAACTTTCGGCCAGCGGGGGTGTAACTTATTTATGGACCCCGGCCACAGGGTTAAGCGACTCAGCCATTTCAAACCCTGTAGCTGCGCCGCCACCGCCAAATACAACTACTTATATAGTTACTGTTACTTCGGCTCAAAATTGTTCCAGTACGTCCGGCTTAACGGTTTCGTTTTTTCCGGTTCCACATGCCAATGCGGGTATAGATACTTCGGTTTGTTTGAACCCCAGTATTTTTCATGACAGCGTGTTGTTGAACCCGAGCGGGGGGGTTAGTTACCAATGGAGCCCGGCAACCGGGTTGTCTAACCCTAATATTGCCAACCCATTGGCCAAGCCTACAGCGAATACTACCTATACCGTTACCGCTACCGACGTTAATGGATGTACGGCCAGCGATTCAATGACTGTTTTTGTACTAAACCCGGCACTGCGGTTGATTGTGCAGGACACAGTAAGTATTTGCCAGCGCGATACGGCTTATGCCACTATCCTTAATCAGGGTTCGTCGGGTTATGTTTGGACCCCATCGAATTATCTTACGGATGATACCTCGTGGAACACCGGATTTTACCCTCAGGTTACCACTACTTTTACACTGGAAGTAACCAACTGGTGTTATATTAAAAGCCAGTCGATTGTGATTGTGGTGTTTCCGATTCCTCAACTGGGGCTACCGGCGGTTGATTCAGTATGCATAGGCAGTTCGTACCAGTTTAATGCGCAGGATGCGCTTACCTACCAATGGAACCCCGACCCCACACTTAGCAGTACCACTATTGCCAACCCGGTGGCCACCCCTACCGTAACTACTAAATACATTGTTACCGGCATTAACCAGAACGGCTGTGTAAATAAGGATTCCACCTTACTGTTTGTTTACGAACCATCCACCATTTTGGTATTTCCGGCGGATACCCCTTTTATTTGCCAGGGAACGCCTGCGCCACTGCGCGCTATTGGTGCATACAGTTATGTTTGGACACCGGCCTCGTCGCTCAGCAATGCCAATACAGCTAACCCAACTGCCACACCAACCGTTACTACACAATATAACGTTGTTGCTACCAACATACACGGTTGCAAAACGGATGACTCGCTGGTGATTACTGTGCAGATGCCTGTAACGGCCAGCACCCAAAGCCCTTTTGTTGCATGTGAAGGGATACCGGTGCATTTACTGGCTTCGGGCGGGCCGTTTTATTCGTGGTCGCCTTCGGCGGGGTTGAATGATACAACAACAAACGACCCGTTTGCGTTGCCGGATTCAACAACCAGTTACACGGTGAAAGTTTTTAATGATTGCTTTAGCAGCACTGCAGTTGCTGTGGTTGAAATTCACCCGCTGCCGGTTGTTGATGCAGGGCCTGATACAACTATCTGGCGGGATACGTATGCCGAATTACACGGTACGGCTAATACTGACACTTTTTTCTGGAACCCGAGCATCAGTGTTGAAAATGCTGCCAGCTTAAACACTAATGCATATCCGCAACAAACAAGCTGGTATTATCTTTTTGCCATTGACCAATATGGCTGCCAGAATAAAGACTCGGTGCTGATTACCGTGATATCGCATACTGAACTGCTGATACCGACGGCTTTTTCGCCCAATGGTGACGGAGTGAATGACGTGTTTAAAATAGTACGCACCCTTAACATTGCAAGCCTTACCGAGTTTGCCGTGTTTGACCGCTGGGGCGAAAAAGTATTTTCAACCGATAACATAGACCAGGGTTGGGACGGTACCCGCAATGGGCAGCCTTCGCCACTGGGGGTTTATGCCTGGATAGTTATTGCCCAAACCAAAGACGGGCAGGAGGTTACCAAGAAGGGGAATGTTACGTTGATTAGGTAATCTGTATTGGGCGGTAAAACATTCGTCCTTTCGAAATTGTGGGGTACCAAGTCAGAGAACGGGGGGGATAAACAAGGGGTGATTTAACTGGTTCCCTTCATGCGTTCTGTTGTTATATCCTCTTTATACTTCTTAACGCGCTCGAGAAATCGAGTGTAAACCTGCTTTAAATCAGATAGCGTTGAGTATTTGTTCCAAATATATTTTTTATCAGGATTTTGCTTAATACCGGGAAGCATTGCGGCTGTATCTGCAACAAAATTATAATTGAGTTCTATGGGCAACTGTAGCCGTTCAAATTGCCCCGCTGCAAAATAATTCATATAAAAAAGCCCTTTCCTATCAATAGTTACTATGCTTATTTTAATACCACTTTCCTGTGGGTCTGGGAGCTTAAGGCTAAAGCTACCGGAATTCCATTCAATATCTAACCCTAAATTTTCACAGTCTGCAATAATTTGATTAGCAAAATCTGCTATTTCTTTACCCTTATTTTTTTCGAGCTGTTCAAAAAAATCCTGAGCCGAGATACTTAGTGCTTTAGTTGCCGAAACCTTTTTGATAGCCTCCGTACCCAAATCCGTTTCAATGTTCACTTTCAAGTCGGCGGATGTATTCCCTTCAATTCTAACTATCGCCCTGGTAATTTCTCTGGTTCTGGTAATAAGCTGAGGAATTACAATTAATGAATTATCTGTTTCATTCAGTTTAAAAACCTGTAATTCTACCAAAGCCAATGTAAAATATAATTGAGGGGTTTGGCTTAGGTATTCCACCATGTCTTCAACACTTTCTCTGATACCATCACCGACGATTAAAAGTAAAAACCGGCCCCGCTTTAAGTTTTTACTGATATTATCAATAAAGTATTGTTCATCGGCCTCTTCCAACTCATAACTTTTGCGAACAGTAGCCAAGAGGCCATCTCCATTGTTATTGCAAAGCTGATTATACGCAACTACGGACTTGTCAAGATCAGTGAACGTCCATTTGCTTAACTCTTTAGCGTAATCAAGTATCTGACCCACCACCTCTCGCCTTGCTTCCGGATTGCGCCATAGTTTTGTTTCGATTATTGTTAAATAGCCGTCTGCCGAAATGAATAGATTGTCAATATAGCCCACCGGAGTCATTACTTCACGGCCAATAGAAATAGCCGGACTAAAAACGGGTTCTATTTCGCGAATAGGCAAAATGTCAGGATTAGTTTGAATCAGATTTTGAATCCAATTCTCATTAAATGTTTTTGTGTCCAATGCAATACGAACCAACTGGCTGGTTTTGTTATTTTGAACGAGTATGGGGGTTGTCCGCTTCTACGTGCTCCTTTGATTGTCATACTTTAAATGTCGTTTATTATTTATAATAATCAAAATAAAAAATGCTAACTCACCTCAATCTGGTCCCTTCCTCGCAGAGTCTCCCCTTTCCGGCTTTGCGGAATGGGGGACTCTGCGTGTGGGGTGGCCTAACCTAACGCATAGTCCCCAACCTGCGGAAGGGAGACTCTGCGGAGAAGTGGATAAAGGCAGTAAAGGGCTAAAGCCCTCGGCAATGTTTAGTTTTCTCAATCCCCGCCCTGAAGAGGCGGGGCAATTATTTACTAATCAATTTTATGCAGTAGATATTTGCTCATTTAAGATTCCTCCTACGTCGGAATGACAAACGGTACTGTGGTAGGCAAAACCACACGTTTGTCATCTTGACGAAGGAAAGATCTTAATGTGACGTAACAACTGCTTTTGCAGGAAGGGCGAAGCGGTTTATGAGGCCGCAAGTAGCCTCGGGATTGCTTCGTAGGGCCTTGCAATGACGAGTCTTTATTATGGTTTCATTAATTTCACAAAAAGCAATAGACATGCAACTAAAAGTGATAAAAACAAAAAAAGAGTACCAGGCGTATCTGGATTGGGTAGATGAATTATTTGATAAAAAGGTTTCTCCAAATAGTACTGAAGGTGAAAAATTGCAAGTGGCATTGCGCCTGATGAAGCAGTATGAAGATAAACACTACCCTATACCTGCCTCTATTCTTTTGTCATAGTAATTGTCAGGAAAAGGATTGACAAGTACTCATTCTTTCTACAGTCACAAAAGACACAACGGAAGATTGCCACAGCCTTTTCTCTTATATTTTTTTATTGGAAAAGGCTTCGCAATGACAGCTTTAATTTTTCTAATTCACCACATCATAAACCACGCAACGGTTTTGTTGCAGTAGTTCTTCGGGGCAGTTGAGGTTGGTGCAGCCGTTGCGGGAGATGTTGTTGCCGTAGTAGAATGAGCGGATGCGGTTAACCGGTATGCCA
>Ga0182030_10011240_pt1 | contig 18078 bp, 17 predicted proteins | sample 812S3MmetaG_FD_121299 | JGI IMG/M metagenome (GOLD analysis project Ga0182030, IMG submission 121299) | Permafrost microbial communities from Stordalen Mire, Sweden - 812S3M metaG (Illumina Assembly) | ecosystem: Environmental > Terrestrial > Soil > Wetlands > Permafrost | place: Sweden...
GGAACTCAAATCTCAACTTCGGATGATGGGCGCGCCGAGATCCAGATGGAAGATGGCAGCGTTGCGCGCCTCTCGCCCAACAGCTCTCTAACGCTCGGAACACTGAGTCTGCAGGGAAACACTGCCGACACGGAACTGGTGCTCAATAGCGGACTCGCCTATTTCGAAATGCAGGGCGATACGCAGGCAAAGCCCATGCGGGTTCGGTTTGGCGACGACGTGGCTACTTCAAGCGGTTACACAGTTCTCCGCATCAATCTGGATTACCCTCCCGGAGAAGTTGCGGTGTTCTCGGGCAACGTTCATGTGGAAGGCGGAACCTCGCTTGCGCTGGATCTGCATGGCGGCGAGAGTGTGAAGCTGAACGGGCCTGATTCAGGGAATTATGTAGTGGCCGAAACGATTGAGCCCGATTCCTGGGACACGTGGAACTCCGACCGTGACCAGGCCTTGACCGCGCAGGAAGCCGGTCGTACCGAGGCGACGAACAGCGTTCCCAACAGCAGCAATCCGGCGTGGAGCGATCTCGATGCCAATGGGAACTGGTACAACCTACCGGGCCAAGGCTACGTCTGGTCCCCTTATGAAGCGGCGGGCGGAAACTGGGACCCCTATGGATGCGGCAGCTGGATGTGGACGCCGCGCTTCGGCTACATCTGGGTCTCCTGCGAGCAGTGGGGCTATATGCCTTATGCTTCCGGGACGTGGGGTTACTATGACGGCCTCGGCTGGGGATGGGCTCCGGGTTTCGGCGGTCCGTGGTGGGGCGGCGCGGGTTGGGGATTCAACTTTGGAACGCTGCCTGTTCGCTATCGTCCACCGCATCGGCCGATTGGTGGACCGCGGCCGGGAGGCGGCACTCCCATTCGCGCCGGTGGCAGATATCAGCCGTATCCAGTGGTCACAGTAAATCGAATTCCGAACGGGGCCAACGGGCTCGGGGGAGTTCCGGTGCACGTCCGAAATGCGCCGGTCACCATCGCGGGGAACACGGTGCAACCGCTAAGGGCGTTGTCGGCGCGACCGGTATACGGCGGTCAGTTCGCGAATGGCGTGAATCGCGGTTTGGCTGGCTACAGTGGCAGCGGCGGCGTGCGCTACGGCTATGCGCAAGGATCGAGCGGACACGTTGGTGTTGCAGCTCCATCGAGCGCGTATCGTCCCACGACGCATTACGGCTCCTACAGCGCACCGCATTATTCAGCGCCGAGCCGGCCATCGTATAGCGCACCGCCGGCCAGTCATCCCTCGGGTGGCGGCGGTGGCGGTGCGCCCCATGGTGGTGGAGGCGGTGGTGGCGGATCGCACAAGTAAGTGGATTGCACGCTGATTTTGCATTTCAAAAGGGCCGCAAAGAGACGACGTTCTTCTGTGGCCCTCTTGTTCTTGCGGGATCGAGCAAGGGGCGGGCAAACGCGCCTTACTTCATTTGAAGCTTCTTCCAGAGTTCGGCGAGCGCCTCGATGGGCAATGCCTCTGCGCGGGATTGCGGTTGGATGCTGGCGTTTGTCATTGCTTGAACAACGATCTCAGGTGCAATGCCGGCGGCCCGCAAATTATTCGCCAGAGTCTTGCGCTTCTGCGCAAATGCCGTGCGGACGAATGGCAGGAACCCGGTCTCGTCCACTCCAAGTGACGTGAACCGGGAAGCAAACCGCCAGCGCACCACGGTGGAGTGGACCTCCGGCGGCGGCGAGAACGCTCCTGGCGGCAACGTGAAGAGCTTTTCGACTGGCCCGTACATCTGCACCGTCACAGACAGCAGGCCATAGTCGCGCGATCCGGGCTCGGCGGCGATGCGGTCGGCTACTTCGCGCTGCATCATCAGAACCGCCCTATCGAGCTCCGCATGGCTTGCTGCCAGCTTCAACAGAATCGGGGAAGTGATGTAGTAGGGCAGATTCCCCACAACGGCGAGACGCTTGCCGCCTTCGACAGGAATGGAAGCAAAGTCGAAGTCGAGTACATCCTGATTGACAACGGTGAGGCTCTCGGAAGAAAACTCGGCGCGTAGTTGCGAGGCGAGCTGTTGGTCCAATTCGATGGCAATCAAATTCCCGACCCGTGGGGCTAAAGCGTGCGTCAATACGCCTTGGCCTGGTCCGATTTCGACGACCGTTTCATGGGAACAGTCTCCCAGCGCGGAGACAATCCGCTGGACGGCTTGCGGGTCGTTGAGAAAATTCTGGCCGAGCTTCGGTTTGGCGGGCATGGACAATCACGATGGTAGACGACCTGTCCGGCGATCACGTTCTCGCGCAACTCACTTCGAATGGTCTCGCCGAAACTTAGGAGCCTTCGTTCTTCAGCACGGCCAACTGGAAATGCCGCCGCAGCCTGAAACCAAGCGCCTCATACACGCGAATCGCTGCGTGATTGTCGGCGAACGAATGCAGAAATGGAGTGTCGCCGTCCCGCAAAATCAGCTCCATCACAGCCGACATCAGCCTGCGAGCATAGCCGCGTCCGCGCGCATCGGGATGCGTGCAGACCGCGCTGACTTCAACAAAGCCGTGAACGCGCATGCGCTGGCCAGCCATCGCGAGCAATCGACTGCCTTCGAAGATGCCGAAGAATGCGCCCAGCTCATGCGTGCGGTTGCGAAACGGACCGGGTTCGGTCAACTTCGCCAACTCCACCATGGCCGGGACATCGCTCTCCGTGAGCAGGCGCATTTGGGGATTCGGATGCATTGGTTCCGACAAGCCGGAGCCCGCATAGATCATCTGGCTCAGCAATCCGCCACGAACTAGCGCCCACTTTGGTCTCTGCTCGGCCGGTTCTTCAAGAAACAAGACCTGAACTGCGTCTGGTCCGGCCAACGCGCGCAGCGCCTCATAGGCAACAGGCGTCTGTTCTGATAAGCCGCTTAACGGGCCGATCTCCGCCGGATAACACTTCGCCAGTTCGTTTCCGATTGCCAAATTGCTATGGGAGGTAGAGAGAGAATTCCAGATGGGATTGTCGAGCAGCTCGATGGCGGGCATGATTTTCAGATGAACCGACAAGCCAACGCGATGCGGAGATCTCGAAACCCCGCAGGTCTTTTAGCCAGGATGGCTCTGCTCCGTCGGAACCGAAGCACCGTACCGTTTACGCACGATCCAAAGAACCGGAAGGCCGAGGAGGATCAGCGCACTTCCGATCAGGGAGCCTTCGAGATTGCCCGCAAAGCTCCAGACAAGAACAGCCGCGGCGCAAATGACGAAAAGCGCGGGCAGGATCGGATAGCCCCAGACGCGATAGGGGCGCGCGAGGTCAGGGCGCTTGAGGCGATAGTAGAAGACCGTGGTCGTCGTCAGCATGTAGAAGAGCCACTCGGCAAAGACCGCCAGCTCGAAGTGCTGCTGAAACTGGCTGAGAAACAGCAGCAGCACAGTCGACAGAATCCCCTGCACGATGAGCGAAGTTGATGGCGACTGAAAGCGCGGATTAATATGCGCGAACTGCCTGAAGAAGAGCCGGTCGCGCGCCGCAGCAAACGGAATCCGCGCACCCGACATTACCGTTCCATTGAGCGTGACGAAGATGCTGAGAGCCATCGCGGCGGCAACAAATCCAGCGCCACTCGGTCCCGCGACGATCGACAAAGCGGCAACAGCGGGGCGCTCGCTTGCCGCAATCTGCGCAGCGGTAAGAATGTACTGGATCGCCGCGTTCGTCGCCATGAAAAGCACGCCGACAATAAATAACCCGCCAATCAACGCAATGGGCAAGCTGCGTTCGGGCTGTCGCACTTCTCCGGCCACCATGGTCAGGTCGTTCCATCCGTCGTAGGCCCACAGCGTCGCAATCAGCGCCAGCATGAATCCGCCAAAACCGCCCACGGCGTGAGGCAAACCGGTCGAGAAATTAGCCCACGAGCCCGAGGCCGAGGCAAAGCACAGCGCCGCGACGATCAAGATGAGGATGCCTTTGAGAACCGTGAAGACAAGCTGGAAATCCCCGGCCTTCTTGATGCCCAGATAATTCAGACCGGTCATGAACCACGTGACTCCAATAGCGAATACCTGCGACCACAGCAGCGGCAGTCCCGGAACATGGGCCGTGAGCCAGTGAAACGCCGGGAAGACGCCCAACGTGCGCGCCAATCCGCTGGTGACTGCAGCGATCGACGCGGGCTTGGCCACAGCGAACCAAGTCCACATGTAGAGGAAGGCTGTGGTGTCACCATAGGCCCCGCGCAGGTAGACATATTCGCCGCCCGCGTAGGGCAGCATGGAACCGAGCTCGGCATAGGTCATAGCGCCGAAAAGCGAAAGGAGTCCGCCAACGATCCAGGCGAGATAAACCATCGCGGACGAGCCGGTATCGCGCATCATTTCGCTGGGCACGAGGAAAATGCCACTGCCAATGATGGTGCCCACAACGATGGCCGTTGCCTGGCTTGCGCCGAGAACGCGCGGCAAATCCGCTGCTGTTTTTTGTGCTGGTGAAATGGCGCCCTGGCTCATGCGGTGATGTGAGGGTACCACCTGCGGTGGGGCCAACTGCCTTCGGCCACCTGCGGTGGGGCTGGCGGCCTTCGGCTCTGCAACTTCACTTCAGCGGATCATGGGGGCAGAGTCTGGTGATTGCCAGTGCGATTCTCCTTCATCACCAGCGAGCCAGGGAAATCGCGAAAACCCAGCGCCCCTGCCCACTCTTGAACGCCGTGCCACTGGGGCCCGGTACGCTCAATTCATAGGAACCATCTCCGGCGCGCGTGGTTGCCCGCCCGGTTGCTGTTCTCGGCAGAGTCGATGAGCAATACGAGTCGTGATGCGGGTCACGGGCAGCGAGATTCCTGAGGGGTAGACTCCTGGCCTGTAGACGACTCAAGCACGCCGAGACACGGAATTGAAGGTCTCGGCTATCTTCTGAGCCGGCTGCTTTCGGCCGTCGAGGAGCGGTATCCCTATGGACGCTCACTGTTCGAAATGCGCGACACCCCTCACGCCTTTTTGGATCTTCTGCCCCCATTGCGGGACCGCAGTTCCCCATGAAACGCAGAATGCAGCGACCCCCGAACACGTGCCGGCGCGCGGCGCCTTCGGCGGCTTGATTTACGGAGTCATTGCCGCGCCCATTCTCATCGTCGCAGGAATCATGATCAGCCTCACCGGCTGGGGCATCTTCCTCGGTGTGCCTGTTATTGTGCTGGGCATCCTTGCGCCGCTTGCCGGACCGCTGTTCGGTATGGGCGAGCACAAGGGCAGATGCCCCGAATGCGGAACCACGGTCATCACGATCGGCGACGGCAAAGTGCACGATTGCCCGACATGCAGCGCGAAGTTCGCGGTGGGTGAGCACGCGGCGGCGGGAGCTCGTTGAAATTCATCGCAGGCGAGGCCGCTTCACGCCTTTAGGGGTACTCCTCCCCCCGGACTCTGGATAGAAGTTACTTGTTCTCATCGCTTTAGCGACAGCCATTCGCGCCAAAGTCGCCTGCCCATTGAACTTATCCGCAGAGTCGTCGCAGCAAAGAACTTAGCCTTCGTTTCCGGAGTGACAGTTCAGAAGGGGTATCTCCGTTCAAGCGACGGCTCTCAGCCCTTCTTCCAGTTTTAGCAAAATGCGGGAATTATTCTGCAATGGGCGGGTCGAGTGGGGCCGCTGCATCAGCCTCAAGCCGGCAGTCTCGAAACGGACGTAGTTTAACGCGTCGAGGCGTGGCGGTTCTTTGTCAGCCACGAGCGCAGCACTTTGTCCGCGCGGCGCTGCCATCCTGCTCCCGTCGCCCGCAGTCCATCGGCAACATCAGGTGAGAGGCGAATGGAGATGGGCACCTTGCGCGGTGCTTTCTGTGCACCGCGCGTGCGGAGGGATTGAAGCACTTTGCGCTCGGCCTCGGGAAGCGCGGAGAAGGGGACTGCTTTGGCGGCGTCCTTCTTTGTGAGTTCCCGCACTTCACCCTCGGCATTAGTCAGTGGTCTGCGGTTTGCCATATCGTCTCGCTTCTCTCGCGTTCGTTTTGCGGAAACTGATGATGCGAATTCCATCGCTCTGCGGAATGTAGCAGAGTAGATGGAGCCGCTTGTCCAGATACCCTACGGCGATGCGCCGTATCTCGCCCTTTCGCATCTCCGTGTTGAAAACTGCGGTTTCAAAATCGAAATCGGCGGCACGGTCGAAGGACAGCCCACGAATCGTACATGATCGCGACGCTTTATTGTATATGCAATTTAATTGAAAGAGGCAGCATTCCACGAATGTGTAAAGGATGTCTGGAGACGTTCTCTAAACTAGGTCGTGGAACTTGACAATCGGGACCTGGGGCACCCGGCTAGGAGCATTGAGCAAAGCTCAACCCGAATTCTCTCGGCGTGGGAGACGCTTTATATATTGCAACTAATGGGTTAGCTGTTTTTGCCAAGGCAATGGCTTTTTCTTGGTTCTGCTGGCTCATTCGACATCCCATGAGGACCGACGTTAGTTCCTCTGGATGATATTCATGGGTAGCAAAGGGTTGGCCTGACTTGATGCAGAAGGGTATAAAAAGACGATATTCTTGCTCCTATTCCCAATCCCTGCCCTTGGTGTAAATCAACTTATCTAAGATAGATTTCCCGGACTCTTTCGCCGACATCGCGATTCCGGAGAAAATCATTTTTTGAGCCGTTGCATAGAGTACCGGACGTTCATTTGAATAAATAACTTTTCTCGACGCCAGAAAGGCCGAGTGTTTTTCTTTGTCTGGCGTAAATTCGATTACCGCTCCTTCATGCTTATCCGCATAATGTGCCCACATCAATAAATTCTTAAAGTCAACCGTTGAACAAAATACGCCGTCAAGCTCGAATGATTGATACACGCTCGAAAGTACTTCCCGTTCCGTCTCCTCTAATTTCTTCAGGTTATACAGCTCCTCAATCGGTATGCGCGATATCTCTTCGCGCATTTCAGCTCTTTGTTCCGGGGATGCCTTTTTATGAGCTATGATAATGGCTGTGATCTTCGCCTTGTAAGGTGAGTCAGGTAAAGATGAAAGGTTTATCTCGCCCTCAATGAAATCTTGCAAGGCTCCCTTCATATCCTCAAAAAAGGCATATCTGTCTTTTCCGAAACATTCCTGAAGGTAGATATCCAGGGGATCATTAAAATCGCTTGGCTTAGACAAACGAATAGTCCCATTTTCAAGTGTCTTGCATAATCCGTCGAAGGACAAGAATTTATAGATTTTATCTGGACACTCGTACTTACTCACGGCAGCTCGCATAAAAGAACGACTGCGGATATGGTAGCTCGGCTAGATGTGATCCAACAACTGGCGGGTGGCCCGGTCCCGGTGAGATCTCCAGTCCACGCTGAGAGTGCCCCCGGTCCCTCGTTCGCCGTGGCGAAGGGACCGGGGATCACGGCAGTCCCGGTATTCACGGACAAGCGACTCGCAAACCAGGAAGGCCGCCAAAGTCCTTGAGGTTCGCGGTCAAGAGAGCGTAGTCGTTTTCAATTGCTTGAGCGGCGATCCAGAGATCGTTGACCCGTGTTCGCGGGGACCGGCCCGACTGTTTCATGAAGGCGGCCAGGATGCCGAAGGCGGAGGCCGTAAGGGAAGAAACATCGAGAACGGGCCGCTGTTCCAAGTTGCGCAAGTAGCGGATGCGCATCATCCGTGTTGCTGGATCGATGCACGATTCGACGCCAAAGTTCAGCTCCCCGAGCGAAATTGCTGAAATGAAGACCTGCTCGTCTCCGGCAGCCTTCAGGACGGCTTGACCGAATTGCGGCCCACTGGCCAACCCCACCCAGATCGAGGTGTCGAAGATCATCCCCACGGATCTCGAACCTCTTCATCGGATTCGCCTTGATCGAATTCTCTCCGACTGTCTTTGAGCCAGGAATCGCCTTGGGCGGGGGTTAATTTTCCTTCGAGGCCGGCGATGGCTTGTGCGGCGGTCATGGTTCGCTTGGCGGGAACAATATGGGCTATTTCAGTGCGGTTCCGCACCACGCTGACCGTTTCGCCGGTGAGAATGCGTTCGAGGATGGCGCTGGTTTTTCGGGCCAGATCGGAGGCGCTAATGCTCTCCATCTTCATGCTCACCTGCCAACAATACACAACGATACGTACTGATACATAGTATCTGTATTTTCAGCAAAAGAGTAGTGCCGCTGGCCCGTCCCCTGGGGGGAGACTTTAGCTGGCCGACTCATTTACGGGTTGCGGCTCGTGGAAATGGCGCCAGATGGTTTCCGCCGTCTTTCGCGGAACTACCGCGGCTAGCGATTCTGCCGTTGCCTGCTGGACATCGCGCAAGCTACCGAAGTGCGTCAGCAGCCGCTGTCGCGTTTGCGGGCCGACGCCGGGAATGTTGAGCAGCTCGGAGTCTCGGTCGCGCATGGCGCGGCGCTGCCTGTGATAGCCGACGGCGAAGCGATGGCTCTCGTCGCGAATGAGCTGCACCAAGTGCAGGACCGGCGAGCGGCGGTCAAGCACGACGGGCTCGTCCTCGTTGCCGTAGAGGTAAATCACTTCTTCTTTCTTGGCGATGGATGCGAGCGGCTGCGATGTGATGCCGAGAGACTCGAGCGCTTCCGCAGCGGCGTGAAGCTGGCCGAGTCCGCCGTCGATGAGGACGAGGGACGGCATGGTGGTGGGCTCTTTGCTTTTTCCCTCAGGGGCTAAAGCCCCGTTTTTTTGTGTCCCCTCATCGGCACGGCTGAAGCCGTGCCCTTTCAAAGAGGCGTTGCGTTCTTCCTCGGATGGAGGTTCTTGCTTTCCCACCCTTGGTGACGATGAAGCTGTCCCCAAGGATGGGGCACCCGAGTTTGTGCGGTTCGAGGCATCCCGAGAAGCAACCGCGGGTCCTTCGACTCCCCCTCGTTTCACGAGGGGTCGCTCAGGATGACAGTCCTGCATAAGCGATGACTCCTCAACATTTCTGGCGTCGCGGATGCGGCGATAGCGGCGGGTGACGACCTCGCGCATGGAGGCGAAATCGTCGACGCCGAGCACCGTCATCACTTTGAATTTGCGGTAGGCGGACTTGTTCATCTTGCCGTCTTCCCACACCACGAGCGACGCCACCGTTTCAGCGCCCTGGATGTGCGAGATATCGAAGCACTCGATGCGGCGCGGCAGCTCGGGCAGCATGAGTGCGTCGGCGAGTGCTTCCTGAATGGCTTTGCGCGAAGGCTCGAGGACGCGGAAGCGCTGCGTGTAGGACTGCTTCGCGTTTTGTGCGGCGAGATCGACGAGCGAACGTTTTTCTCCGCGTTGCGGAACGATGAGCTCGATGCGATGGCCGGTGCGCTCGGTCAACAAGGCGGCCAGTGTTTCGCGATCGTCGAAATCCACCGGGATGAGAATGGTGCGCGGAACGTATTGCTGGTCGATATAAAGCTGCTTGAGGAGTGCGCTGAAGATGGGACCGGGCCGTTGTTCTCCAGGGCTAAAGCCCTCGGTTGCTTCGGGGCGGTATTCAGGGGCCTGAAGGCCCCTGCTCCCTCCGTTTCCCCTGTTCTCTCCGTCCTCGGCTGAAGCGATCTCCAGCAATTCCGGCAGATCTTCCCAGAAAAATTCGCGGCGATCGACGATCTTGCCGGCACGCATGTGGAAGAGATTGACCGCGAGGCTGCCATCCTCGAAGTGATAGCCGAAGACATCGGCGTCGTCGCCTTGCTCGGCGGTGGCGATGCGTTGCTTTTCTTGGAGCTGGTGCACGGTGGAAAGCTGGTCGCGCAGGCGGGCCGCAGCCTCAAACTGCTCGGCGTTCGCAGCCTCCGCCATGCGCGCCGCGAGAGAACGCTCCAATTCGGTGTGCCGGCCTTCGAGAAACAACTGCGCGTCGCGCACCGCCTGCGCGTATGCTTCGGGAGTTGTGAATCCCTCCACGCATGGACCGAGACAGCGATGAATGTAGTACTGCAGGCAGGCACGCGGATGGTAGCGCGAGAGGTCGACCTTGCAACTCGGCAGCAGAAAACTACGATGAATCAGCTCGACCACGCGATAGGCAAGATTGCCGGGAAAGTACGGCCCGTAATAGGCGGAACCGTCCTTGCGCAGCCGCCGCGTGACGAAGATTTTTGGAAAGCGATCGGCAAGCGTCAGCTTCACGTAGGGATACGTCTTGTCGTCGCGGAGCAGGATGTTGAAGCGCGGCTTGCGCTGCTTGATGAGATTGTTTTCGAGTGCCAACGCTTCGTGCTCGTTGGCGACAAGGATGTATTCGATATCGACGGCTTCGCGCATCAGCGAGCCGGTTTTCGCATTGGCCTGCGAAGCCTCCAGTAGGTACGAGCGAACGCGCGCGCGAAGGTTCTTCGCCTTGCCCACGTAGATCACTTCGCCCTCGGCGTTTTTGTAGAGATACACGCCGGGCTGGGTAGGCAATGTGCGGATTTTTTCTAGGAGATCCATGGATATTGCTGCCGAAGACGGGCCCAGATTTAAGGATAGCTGGTTGGTGGAACTACCGCATGAGATAGGACTTGTGCTGGCAATCCTTACTCGTGAGCGTAAGATTTACACTGTACAAATCCCTTATATGGCATGTGCCTCAATATCTAAGTCTCGCGTTATCAGATAAATAGATGACCTGACAACGTTTGGCTCGACAGATGCAACTAACAGGATGATTAGAAAGAAGATCTCCGCCCGTCGTGTGGTCAAAAACCAGACAGGGGCGGCGGGAGGAAAGAGCGATGGTGAACTTGAGATTTGGCCTTTGGATGGCGACGACTGCAATGGCGGTGGTGGGTGTAACGGGTTGCGCAACAAAGAACTGGGTACACACCCAGACGGCTCCGATCATCGATCACACCGGACAACTGGAAGACAAGACGGCGGCGAATGGCCGCGCGATTCACGACACCGACGACCGTGCGCAGGCAGGCGTCAAGCAGGCGCAGGGTGCGGCTGACAGCGCGACCCAGAACGCGCAGACTGCCACCAAGTCGGCAGGCGATGCGGAGACCGCGGCCAACGATGCAGTCCATCGCGCCGATTCGCTCGACAGCGTGGTTAAAGGCCTCGATAACTACAAGCCGTTGGCCAATGCTACTGTGAATTTTGGCTTCGACAAGGCAATGCTGACGAAGGACGACAAGGATCAACTCGACAGCTTCGCCGGGCAACTGAGCTCCGCGAAGAGCTACATTCTTGAAGTGACCGGCGGAACCGACTCGACTGGGCCCGCGCAGTATAACTACGATCTGAGCCAGCGCCGCGCGGATGCGGTGGTGCAGTATCTGGCAGCGAAGTACAACATCCCCGCGCATCGCTTCTACCTGATCGGCATTGGCAAGGACAATGCTGTGGCCGACAACACCACGGCGGACGGCCGCAAGCAGAACCGCCGCGTGCAGATTCAGCTGCTCTCGAACATGGGTGGCACCGGGCAGGCTCCTGCAACGCCAGCGCCTTCAGGCTCGGGCAACTAAGCCAACCCAAAAACGAAAGACAACGAGTAGGCCATCCGGAGCGAATCCGGATGGCCTCGTTTTTTGTCGCGTGAAGTGTTATGAGGTTGCGGTTTGAAGCTGCTTCACATGTTCGGCGCGGACGTCCTTCGCACTGAACAATCGCAGGAACGGAGCGCTTTTTGCCGCTGATTCAACGGCTGGACGGCCGTTAGCTTCCTCGCGTTCCACGATGCAGACGACCGCGACTACCTGCATGCCAGCTTCCTGCGCGGCTTCGATGGCGTTGATTGTCGAAGCGCCGGTTGTGCAGACGTCGTCCACGATAACAACGCGGGCGCCTTCGCGGCAGAAGCCTTCGATGCGGCGGCCAGTGCCATGCGCCTTCTCGGCTTTGCGGACCAGAAAGCCATGTAATAGCGGCGCCTCAGGATGCGATAGCGCGCGCCAGGCGCTGGCCGTGGCTACGTTCGATACGATAGGATCGGCACCCATGGTGAGGCCGCCGACGGCTTCGGCGTCGATGTGGTTTGCTTCCAACAGCTCGAGGATCGCGTGCCCGGTGAGTCGGCCGCCTTCAGCGTGCAGAGTTGTGGTGCGGCAGTCGATGTAGTAGTCGCTGGTGCCGCCGGAAGAGAGCTTGAACTGGCCCAGGCGGAAGCTGGTGCGGGCGAGGAGCGCGAGAAGCTGTTGTGCGTAGGTGGATTCGGTCATCAAGGCTGATTGTAAGTCGGCTATCCAAGTGCGGTGATCGGATTATGCCGGCGATTCAAGTTTCAGACAGGGGAAAAGCGATGAAATTTCTGGGCAAGCTCGCGGTTGCGGGATTCGTTGTATTTGCGATGCTGCAATTGGTGCGGCCCAACATTCCTGCCAAGCTGGCGAGCGCGGAGGTTCAGGCTCCCCCTGAGATTCGGCACATCCTCGAGAAGGACTGTTATAGCTGCCACTCGGACCAACGACGTCTGTCGTGGTTCGATCGAGTCGTACCCGCTTATTGGCTGGTCCGGCACGACGTGCTGACCGCTCGCGAACATTTAAATTTCTCGACTCTGGGTGCGAAGCCCATTGCCGCACAGAGGTCCGCGCTCTTTGAGGCTGTGAACATGATCCAGCTTGGCGCTATGCCGCTCCCAGCGTTTACTAAGTTGCACCCTGAGGCGAAGGTCACGCCTCAAGAACTGTCGACGTTGAAGGCATATCTCGCGCCGTGGGCAAACGTGCCCAGCCAGCCCACTGGCTTTGTCAGCACCGCTACCGAAACCCCTGTGCCCGTCTCTCTCGCGATGGTGCGGCCGGAATTCAATGGACTGCCATTCGATCCCAACTTCGAAAGTTGGAAGTTGATCAGCACGACCGACCGAGGCGACAACAACACCTTCCGGGTGATTCTCGGAAACGACATTGCGATCAGAGCGGCTCAGTCGGGCAACATCTCGCCCTGGCCCGACGGAACACGTTTTGCAAAGATTGCGTGGCAGCAGGAGCTCGGCCCCGATGGTCTCGTGCACCTCGGCCAGTTCGTTCAGGTCGAGCTAATGGTCAAGGACGCTGAGCGCTATCGGCGGACCGAAGGCTGGGGCTGGGGCCGTTGGCGCGGCCTTGATCTGAAACCTTACGGCCGCGACGAAGCCTTTGTGAACGAATGTACGGGCTGCCACCAGCCGGTTCGAGGAGACGACTACGTTTACACGCTACCCATGACCCGGGCCGTCCTTGAGCGGCCGGAGTTAGTCAACAACCGCGCTGCTGCAATGCCGCCGACTCTGCCTTATCAACCATTGGGCTGGAGTGTCATCACGATGTACGTCGACCGAAAAGCGCACACGACCGGCGTGCTCTTTGGCAATGAGGCAGCAGTTGGCCCCGCGCAGATAAATGGCGCTGCTCAGGCGACAGCGCCAACGCGCGCGTACCCGGCAGGAGCTGTTCTGGCATTAGTCACCTGGGCCCAGCGCGACGACCCCCACTGGTTCGGCGGCCGCATACCGGATGTGCCGCAATCGGCCGAATTCCTGCAATTCCCGGCGGCAGGACAGGCACCCGGATATAAGAGCTTCAAGGGCAGCGGATTCGTCGAACACCACGTTTCTGCGGGCGCTGCGGCAATTCGTAGTAGCTTTTTGCTCGATCTAACTCCAGCGCGGCTGCCATAACTAACCACTCCCGCGGGGAGGTTGGATGAGTTCATCGAGTTATGCGATGCGGACCTCTTCGACTATGTTCCAATCACCCTTGCGTGCGATACGACGTCACACGGATTCGCTGAATCGGTACCCTATATGCGATTCCGTAAGAAGATATTTAGGATTTCCAGGATCGTCCTCAATCTTCATGCGCACTTGCCTGACAAAGGTCCGCAAATATTCAAGCTCATTCCCGTACTCAGGACCCCATACCGATCGCAGCAGCTTGGCATGAGGCACGGGTTTGCCCGCATTGACCATCAGAAAATGAAGAAGCTCAAACTGCTTCGGTGTCAGATGGACGGTGCGTCCGTTCTTCAGCACCAGGTGCCTTGAAGCGTCGAGGGACACGTCGCCGACTAAGATAACTGTTTCCTCTTCGTCGGAGTTCTTGTTCCGCCGCACTGCGGCGCGAAGCCGTGCAATAAGCTCGCGAAGCTGAAACGGCTTGGTAATGTAGTCGTCGGCGCCGGCATCCAACGCCTCCACCTTCCTGTCTTCGCTTCCCTGCACGGTCAGCATCACGATCGGAAGGCGCGGAGAGTTTCTGCGCATTATCCGGCAGACCTCGATTCCGCCTATCCCCGGCATATTGATGTCGAGCAACACTACGTCGAATTGCGCTGTCCGAGCGAGAGACAACGCCTCTTCTCCTCGCGCGGCCTCGACAATCACGTACCCGAGGCCCGAGAGGATGGTTCGCAACGAGAGCCGAATGGATCGCTCGTCATCAACGATGAGCACAGTGCATTGTTCCTGGCTCACTGGGATCTCCTTCCATGTTGTGGTAGCGAAAGAAAAAATGTCGTTCCTTCTGTTGCGTTGCTAATGACCCACGCGTGGCCTCGATGTGCCTCAGCGGCCATTTTTACGGCAGAAAGACCAATGCCGGTTCCCGCAGCCATATTCTTCGAACCCTCGCTTCGATAGAACCTCTGAAAGATTCGCTCCCTGTCGGAGATAGGAATTGAGGGACCAACGTTATGAACTGAAATGAGGATCTCGGAATGGCTCTCCCATGCAGCTACCTTCACCTTTTCGCCAGCGAATGAGTATTTGGCTGCATTATCGAGAAACTGAACGAGTGCCATGGAAAGCAATTCAGAGTCGCCGCGAATGGTAAGCGCAGAATCCGGAACATCTACCTCAACAGGATGCCCTACCATCCGCCCCGACTGCTCATGCAAGACGTGCGTAACGAGATCGGAGACAGCAATCTCCTCCGTGCCAAGACTCAGCTCCTCGGCTTCGAGCTTTGCGGTTTGCAACAGCCGCGTGCAAAGCAGGTTCAGTTCGCGCGATTCGTCTTCGACAAGGTCCACGAGTTTCATCTGTGGTTCATTCAGGCTGCCCACGGTTCGGAGACCGGAACTCGCAGTTTGAATCGCGGTGAGCGGCGTCTTGACGGCGTGTGCAAGTGAGTCCAGCACAGCAGCGCGAAGCCGTTCACTCTGATGGGCTGCTTCAATCCGGCTTTCCTTCTCAAAGGAAACGCAGCGGTCCAGGGTGATAGCCGCCAGGGATGCGAGCGCATTTGTCTCGATTGCGCTCAGATTGCCGCGGATGGCAATGGCGCCGACTGAATTAGCCCCGATCCGGAGGACCCGCAGGGAAGTGTTGGCCGCCCCGTCCTCACTATCTTCATTTACAAAAAAGCATTCTTTGGCGCGATCCTTTTCGCTCTCCGTCCAATTCCCCGATGAATCGGTTTTGCCGGAGTTAGTGTCGAAAATCGAAACGGCGTCAACAGAGAAGATGTGCTGAATCAATTGTGTTAGCTGAGGCCCCGGAGGGTGGTGCAGATTGATCAGGAGCGTACTCCGGCTAAGTTCGTACAAATGCTCCATTGCGGTTCGCTGCAACGTGGCTTCGTGCGAACTTCGCTGTTCTTTCGAAGAAACCCGGCTGACAACCAGAGCACTCAGTTCGAACGCACCGAGGGCAACCCAATCCTGAGGATCCCCGATGTTCAAGGTCAGATAAGGAGGATAGAAGAAGTAATCCAAACACGCGCAGGCCAGAATCGACACGATGGTCGCCTGCCAAAAGCCGCAAAGTATCGCCTCAGACACTACAACCAAAAGGAATAAGAATCCGATTGGCGCGGAGTTGAAGTGCAGCACATAACCCGAGAACGCAAGCAGTGCGATAACCCAGCATCCGGCGAGACTCTCACCGATAAACTGGATTCGGCTCTTTTGGCTCTTGACTCCAAGAATGTTGGGAATCTTCATCTCTCCGGGAGATTCCTGGTCTTCCCATTGGCTTGTAAGGAAAGAGTATCGGGGCGGACATCAATAAAACATAAATGAAACACAAAGAAGTTGGGGCGGCAGCCATAACCTATCAGAGCTTGTTGACTGCCGCTCCGGATGCACGCAGAAAAGGCGCCCGAACGTGTCGAATGCTCGCCTATTCAGCTTTGGCCGCCAGCTCTTCGTACCGGCTTGCTTGCTGGCTCATGTGGTCAGCCTGATAGCTGAAGTATTCAAACCGATTCTTTGAAGAGTCGACAGGCCTGGGATACTTCTGAGCTAGCCCGGAAGTATTCTGGCTCCTGCGGTCCCACTCCTGCTTCTCCGACTGGGCCTCACGCTCGAATTTCTGTTGCTGGGCTCTGAAGTAGCCGGCTAGAACGTGATACTGCTGGGCGGTATGCGCTCCGCGAGCCATCTGATTAACCTCGGCCTTACTGTACTGAGGTAGGTCGGCCGGCGCCGCATGCGCCAGAGCGATGGTCGCCGACAAGGCAGCTGCAAGGAAAGCTGTTTTAAAGATTGGTTTCATGCCTCTCTCCCTTCAAAGTAAGTATCTGAGACATGACATGAAAGAGGCATGAAGTTAGTATGTGGGAGTCATAAAGCTATGGATTATTTATGCTTTGTGCCGAGCGATAGAGGGTCAAAAGTAGCTTGGGCTTAGGTTCCTCTACCTCTTTCAGGAGTAGGACCTGCCCTCGCTCACATATCCCAGGAATCGCCTGGCTAACTCATGGATGCGGTGGTCTTGACGTTTGAGTATCGCATCTTTAGGCAGCAGCTCCGTCCCGACGCCGAGCGCCGTCGAGCCGGCAAGAATGAAATCGATGGCGTTCTGGGGATTCACGCCACCTGCGGCAATCAGGTTGATTTGGGGCAAGGGCAGCTTGAGTGAGCGGATATAGAGATCGCCGCCAACCGAGGCGACAGGAAAAATCTTCACAAAGTCGGCGCCCCTCTTCCAGCAGGCAATTACCTCAGTCGGAGTAAGCGCACCCGGTATCGCAACGACACTGGCCTTTAGCGTGGTCTCCATGACATCCGCAACCAGGCCGGTGCTGGTAATGAACCGAGCCCCCGCATCGAGGCATTGCTTTGCAGTCTCGACATCGAGGACAGTCCCAGCTCCCACAACCATGTCAGGAAATTTCAACGCAAGTTCGCGAATCACTTCGACCCCGCCTGGAACCGTCATAGTGATTTCCGCGATCGGAATTCCCGCCGCGTAGAGGGTTTCGGCGGAATAGAGCGCCTGCTTCGCTGAGTGCACGCGAATGCCCGGGAAAATTCCAATTTCCTGGATACGCGCCTTGACAAGTTCCTTCTTCATGAGGCAGGCCCTTCTTTTCAATTGGTGAAATTGCGCAAATTCATAACCAGCCCGCAAGTTGTCTCTTTGATTCAGTAACTCGCTTCCGGCATACGAACCTACTGGATCGCCTCAGTTCCCACAGCGAGATTTAATTGGCCTGCCGCGGCGAGATATGAGCCGACCAACTGCACATTGGAAAGCTGGACTTGCCGGTAATCGCTCTCCGCATTCAGAAAATCCATGTTTCATTCAGTTAGCCCTTACGTTACTAGATCACCTCGTGTCCGACCGCAAGATTGAGTTGCCCGGCAGCCGTTAAATAGGCTCCGAGCAGTTGGGCGTACGCTAGCTGCACCTGGCGATAGTCGCTTTGCGCGTTGAGGAAGTCCATAAGCGATGCACCGCCGTGTTCGTAGGCAAAAGTGACCGTATCGCGCACGCGCAGGGCCTGGTCGTTGTACTTCGCCTTGTATGGTTTGAGCAGCTCGATGTTGCTGCGTACCAGTTCATAGGCCGTATCCACGTCGCTGAATACCTGTGCCCGCGCGGCGTCTTCAGCTTGCTGGCTGCGGTCGATATCGATCTGTGTGCGTTTCTTCTCGCCCTGATTCTTGTCGAATATACGCAACGGAATGCTTACGCTGGCGCCGATCGTCTCAGGGCCATTGGGATTGTTCGTAGAAGAGTTATTTGTGAACCAGCCTCCGAAGGTCGGATCGGTAGAGCCATTTGCCACCGCCAGCTTGTGGTTGGTCACTGACTGTTGAACCGTTTGCAGCGCCGCCTGCAGGTCGGGCCGCGCCGCCAGCGCGGCATCGCGGTAGGTTTCCAATGGCTGCAACGCATCGCTGAAATCGAATGGACCGGTGACGTCGAATTGGTCTACCGGGGTGCGGTCATTCAGCAGCTGCAGGAGCTGAATTTTGGCGGTGCGCAGGTTGACAATCGCCGTTTCGATCTCCGACTCGTATTGCAC
>Ga0182030_10011243_pt1 | contig 18074 bp, 15 predicted proteins | sample 812S3MmetaG_FD_121299 | JGI IMG/M metagenome (GOLD analysis project Ga0182030, IMG submission 121299) | Permafrost microbial communities from Stordalen Mire, Sweden - 812S3M metaG (Illumina Assembly) | ecosystem: Environmental > Terrestrial > Soil > Wetlands > Permafrost | place: Sweden...
ATAGGATCGATCCCAAATTCCCTCCGTCGGCACCATACGTATAGTTGACGCCGCAAGCCGTCTCACGGGCTCCAGAGGATCAGTTCCACCGTAATGCGACATTTTGCTGGCCAGCAAAAAAACGGTTCCTTCTGATTGGAGAGTACGCCGGGGAAACACGAAGACATTCACGCAAAGGCGCTAAGGCGCAAAGGAATAAGGAAATAAGAATTTGGCTTTCCCGGTAATCGCGAAAAGGGGAAGAAACGGCGTAACTATAGCAATCTAAAAAAGGTTCTTGCAAACGCCCCCTCCCTTCGTTTACACTCTTCGAAGTGGATCAAAAGGGAGCATAGTGGAGTGAATGCCGGGCGATGTGTCGGAAATTTCGGATTTGCCGCTGGCACCCTTCCATATCACGTCGGCCAAGGTCGACGAGAAGGGGCGGCTCAAGCTGCCTTCGGATTCGCTCGATTGGTGCAGGAAGTCGAACATTTTAAAGGTTTTTGTCACCACCATCGACATGGAGACATTTCAAATTTACTCGATTCCGGGTTGGATGTCCACACTAAAAGTTCTGGAGGGGCCGGGCGACAATGCCGAGGCCTTCGCCGATCTGGCGATGATAGCCAAGACTTACGGGGACTCGGCGGAAATCGACGCGCAGGGGCGGATGTTGCTTCCCGCGCCGCTGCGCAAGCTGCTGAACCTGGAATCGCAGCCGGTTTGGCTCACCCATACCGCGGGGCGGATCGAGGGGGCCACGAATTCGGTCCACGAGTCGAGAATGCGGAACGCTGCGGCGAATCTGAAGGACAAGGTCGTGTCGTTCAAGAAGCTGGGATTGTAGCCATGTATGTTGCACACGCCAGTAATGTTGCGGGAATGCCTGGAGTATCTGGCCGTGCAGCCGACCGGAATTTTCCTGGACGCGACATGCGGCATGGGCGGCCATACCGGAGCAATCGCTCGGGCATTGACCACGGGATTTGTCTTGTCGTGCGACCGGGATGCGGAGTCGCTGGCGCTGGCCAGGGAAAACACGTTGGATTGCGCCGCTCGCATCCGGTTTCGACAAGCTTCGTTTTCGCAGTTGGGAGACGTAATGGGGTTCGAGCAGGTGGATGGGCTGCTGGCGGATTTGGGTGTTTCGAAGTACCAGTTGACCTCGAGCGAGAGGGGTTTCTCGCTGATGACGGATGGCGCACTGGACATGCGCATGGACCGCGGGCAGGAGCGGTCCGCTTACGACATTGTCAACTACGAATCAGAGAAAGAGCTCGCCGATTTGATCTATCAACTGGGCGAGGAAGGGAGGAGCAGAAGAATAGCAAGAGCAATCGTGCGGGCGCGGCCGATTCACACAACCGGTCAGTTGGCCAAGCTGATCGAACAGGCCGTGCCCCGTACGGGAAAAATTCATCCGGCGACGCAGACGTTCATGGCGCTGCGGATCGCGGTGAACGAAGAGAACGAAGAGTTGGAAGCGTTACTCGGAGCGATTCCAAAACTGGTAAAGCCGGGCGGGCACGTGGTGGTGCTGACCTTCATGTCGCTCGAGGACCGGAAGGTAAAGCAAGGATTTCAGGCGATGGCGCGAGACGGGAAAGCGCGGATTCTCACCCGTCACGTCGTGCGGCCTGCGGAAGAAGAGATCAGGGACAACGCACCGTCTCGCAGCGCCAAGCTGCGGGCGTTGGAAGTCCTCTGACAGCTCATTGGTTAGCAGCCGTCAATCATCAGCCGCGGATACTCACTCCCCCAGTATCCGGGGCTGAGGGTTGACCTTCGATTGAGGGAGAAATAAAGTGGCAACTCTGGCACATATGTACAACAGCCTCTTCCTGAGAGGCTTCGAACAGGCCGCGAAGGCGCGCGGGGAGAACGTACGGGGCGGCGGCGCCGCATTGCGTTCCTTCGCCAACGACGATATCTATTTTTTCGTCAAGCGGATCGACAACTCAAGAGTGGTACGAGAGGCCGATCCGGAAGCGCGCGGAACCTGCTGGAAACTGATCGGCAGCCTGGTATCGGCCGTGGTCCTGCTGATCTTCGTGCTGCTGCCCAGCGCCTACGGCCTGCTGGCGGGCTATCAGATTCAAAATCTGAGACAAGAGGGCGAGCGGCTGACCACTGAACAGGCCTCGCTCGAACTGTCGGAAGCGCGTTTGCTCTCCCCGGCGCGAATGGAAGAACTGGCGCGCATGCAGCAGTTCATCGATCCTCCAGCGCAAAAAGTGGTGTACCTGGAGAACGCGCAATCCGGCACCGTGGCGATGAACAAGAAGTAAGGCGAGCGAGAGTAAGGAAATGTCGCCATGCCGGAAACTCATCCATCCACCAAACGGCTGCTCTGGCTGCTCCGCGCCCTGATCCTCTGGGTCGTGGTCATCTTCCTGCGCCTGGTCTGGCTGCAGGTGCTGCAACATGACGACCTGCTGAAGCAGGCGCAATCGCAACAGCAAAAAGTGGTGCCGATTCAGGCCCAGCGCGGTTCCATTCTGGACCGCTCCGGTCAGCCGCTCGCCAAAAGCCTGCCCGCCGAATCGGTGCTGGTCAATCCGAAACGCATTAAGGACCCGGCCGTCGTGGCGAACCTCCTCGCCCCGATTCTCGGTCTCGACCCTCGCCAGCTGCGCGAAAAAATCCAAACCGCATCGCGCCGAGACCAGGGATTCCTGTGGGTGAAGCGCAAGGTCACGGCCAGTGAAGCCGAGCGCGTCCGCAGCTATCGCCTGGAATTCGTCGAATTGCGCCCCGAAACACGCCGCTTCTATCCTCACGGACAGCTGGCGTCGCACGTTCTGGGTTCGGTGGGCATCGCCAATCCGACCGATACCATCGAGGGCGGCACCGGGGGCATCGAGCTGAGCCTCGATGACGACTTGGCCGGATCGCCCGGGCAGATGCGCGTGTTCAACGACGTGAAGCAGAATCCCTACGATTCCGTAGTGGCGCGGAAACCGGAGCCGGGCGCCGACATCACCCTGACCATCGACCAGAATCTGCAATACGAAGCCGAGAAGGAGATCGAGAGGGCCGCGCAGGCCAGCGGCGCGAAAAGCGGATCGATCGTGGTATTGAATCCCTACACGGGCGAAATTCTCGCCATGGCCAACTGGCCGACGTTCGATCCGAACGAGCCTCCGGCGCCGGGAGAAACGCCGGGAGCGCGCAGCAACCTCGCCATCACGACACCTTTCGAACCAGGCAGCGTGTTCAAGGTCATCACGCTGGCGGCGGCTCTCGAAACCACCCGGCTCCGTCCGGATTCGCCCATCAACTGCGGCAACGGCAGCCTGAACCTGATGGGCCGGGTGATTCACGATCACGTCCGCGGCACGCTGAGCATGGCCGACGTGCTGGCGAAATCCAGCAACATCGGCGCGATCCAGATCGGGCTGAAGGTGGGCGAACGGCAGCTATACAGCTACTGCCGCAGGTTCGGATTCGGGCGCAAAACGGGCGTCGAGCTGCCGGGTGAATCGCCGGGAATTTTGCGCAAGGTGGAGAATTGGACTCCCACCTCCATCGGTTCCGTGGCGATGGGCCAGGAAGTCGGAGTGACGTCCCTGCAACTGGCGCTGGCCGGCGCGGCGGTGGCCAACGGCGGATTATTGCCGAAGCCGAAGCTGATTCTGGCCCGTCAAAAAAAGGGAGGGCCGCTCGAGAAATTCCCCGACGAAAAACCGGAGCGCGCCATCGCGCCGGAGACGGCCATCCAGATGCGCCAAATGATGGAAGGCGTGGTCCTGCATGGCACCGGGACCAGATACGCCACCATCAAGGGTTACACCTCGGGCGGAAAAACGGGGTCGGCGCAGATCTTCGATTTGAAGGCGCACGTTTACACGCACAACTACAACGCCAGCTTCCTGGGATTCGCGCCGGTGGCGAATCCGCAGATCGTGGTCGCGGTGACGCTGCACGACACGAAGAACGGCAATGCCGGATTCGGCGGCCCTGTGGCGGGTCCGGTGTTCAGCCATGTCGCCATGACCGCTCTGCGGATGCTGGACGTGCCCAAGGATCTGCCGGACAGTTTCTCGCCCTCGCAGGGGGGCAACGATTTATCCACGACGGATTCCAAATCCGGTTCCCCGACTTTAACCGCGCACGACGCTGACGCTGTGCGCTCACGATCTGTATCCTCGGTCACTCTGCCGCCGGTTCCGGCGGACTCTCCTGCTACGTCTGGAGAATCCGTGGCTTCTCCGAATACCAACCAGGTTGCCAGCCTGGACCGGCGGCCTTTTTTAACCTCGGCACTGGTAGGGCCGAAAGTGCCGAATTTTCGGGGGATGACGCTGCGCGCCGTGCTGGAGGAATCGGCCGCGAGTGGCGTGCAAATTGAAGTTTTGGGAAACGGGCTGGCGCGGAACCAGGAGCCGCCGGCAGGTTCGATCCTCGCTCCTGGCGCGCGCGTCCGAGTGCAGTTTACCCGATGACCGTCGAACAAGTTCTGGCCGGTGTCGCGCTTCGCGGCGCGATCCCGCCGGAAATCGCGCGGGCGACGGGACACTTGGATGTGGCGGGCCTGGCCTACGATTCGCGCAAGGTGGGGAAGGACTTCCTGTTTTTCGCATTTCAAGGAGCTCGCGCGGACGGCGCATCATTCGCCTCCGCGGCGATGGATCGCGGCGCGCTGGCCGTGGTCAGCGACCTGCCGCGACCCTTGGATTTCGTGGGCGCGTGGATTTGCGTAGAGCATGGCAGGCGTGCGTTGGCCACGGCAGCGCGCAATTTTTACGGACGTCCCGATGAGCGGATCCACTTCACCGGCATCACCGGGACGAACGGAAAAACCACGACGTCGTTTTTAATCGACGCTATTTTGCGGGAAGCGGGATTCGTGACCGGATTGATCGGCACCATTGAGTACCGGCTGGCGCGGGAGCGAAGGGACGCGCCCAACACCACTCCGGAATCGTTGGACACGATGCGGTTCGCCGCCGAACTCGAACAGCGCGACGGCTCCCACCTGGTCTCCGAAATTTCCTCTCACGCCCTGGCGTTGGGCCGCGTCTACGGCTTTCATTTCCACACCGCGGTGTTCACCAACCTGACGCGCGACCATCTGGATTTTCACCACACCATGGAAGAATACGCCGGTGCGAAGCGCCTGTTGTTTTTCCCCGTGGGTGCGCCCGCGCCCCAATGGTCGGTGCTGAACCAGGGCGATCCAGCCAGCCAGGAGATGGCCAATGAGCAATCGCACGTGCTGTGGTACGGCCTCTCGGCTGATGCTCCTTTGCGCGCGGAAAATATTCGAACCGGCTTCGAAGGACTCCGCTTCGACCTGTGTTACGAAGGCGCGCGCCAGACGATCGAATCCGCGCTCGCCGGAAGAATCAACGTGCTGAACATCCTGGCCGCGACCGGTGCGGCACTCAGCTACGGCATCGACTTCGAGACAATCTCCCGGGGCGTCGCCGCCAGCCGCGCCGTGCCGGGCCGCTTCGAGCGCATCGATTGCGGACAAAGATTCCTGGTCGCCGTCGACTACGCCCACACCGACGACGCCCTTCGCAACGTGATTCAGGTGGCCCGCGAAATGACTCGCGGCCGTGTCATCACTCTGTTCGGCTGCGGAGGCGACCGCGACCGCGCCAAGCGTCCTCTCATGGGCATGGCCGCTGGAGAGCTGAGCGATTTCGTGGTGTTGACGTCCGATAATCCGCGCTCCGAGGATCCTCTCGACATCATCAACGACGCGCTGGTCGGCCTGCGCCGCTTCGATACGCCGCACGTGGCGGAACCGGACCGCGCCAAGGCGATTCGCCTCGCGCTCACAGAGGCTCGCGATGGCGACGTGGTGCTGATCACGGGCAAAGGCCACGAGTCCTACCAGGTTTTGAAGGATCGGACGATCCATTTTGACGATCGCGAAACGGCGCGCGAGATTCTCGAGTCGCTAGGTCATGAGTAATGGAAATCGAGCTGCGCGAAGTTGCGAGGATGCTCGGCCTCTCGGTCAAGACGCGCGTGATAGTGACCGGCTGGAGCATCGACTCGCGGACCCTCGCGCCGGGCGACCTGTTTTTGCGCTGCGCGGGCCGAATCATGACGGCCACGAACACATCGACGCGGCGTTCGAAAAGGGCGCTGTGGCCGTGGTGGCCGACCGTGACGTCGATAGCGATGGGCTGGTGTTGCGTGTCGAGGACTCATTGGACGCATTGCAGCAGATTGCAAGAAGCGCTCGCCAGACGTGGGCGGGCAACGTAGTGGGCGTGACCGGAAGCGCGGGAAAGACGACGACCAAGGACGTGATCGCGGAAATGCTGGCGACGGAAATGAAAACGGCGAAGACGGTGGGCAACCTGAACAACCAGGTCGGTGTGCCTCTCTCCCTACTGCGCCTGGACGAAAATGCGCGCGTCGCCGTCATCGAAATGGGAATGAATCACGCCGGCGAAATTCGCGATCTGGCCGCGATCGCGGCTCCCAACGTGGGCGTCGTGACCAACGTCGGAACCGCGCACATCGAGGCCTTCGATTCCATCGAAGGAATCGCCGCCGCGAAACGCGAATTGATCGACGCGCTCCCGGAGAGCGGCACTGCGGTGCTAAACGCCGACGACCCTCGCGTCAAAGCGATGGCCAGAGGAAATACCATTCTGTACGGCCTCTCGGCCGATGCGCAGATTCGTGCGGAAGACGTGGAAGAGTCGAATGAAGGCGTGAAATTCCGCGTCGGCGCGGCGCATTTCACGACCTCGCTCCACGGCCAGCACAGCGTTTCGAACATTCTGGCGGGCCTCGCGGTGGCCCAGGTCTATGGCATCGCGCCGCAGCGTTTGCTCGACGCGGTAAGAAATATTACGCCGGGAAAAATGCGCGGAGAACGTTTCGTTCATCGCGGTATCACGGTTTATAACGATTGCTACAACTCCAATCCGGATGCGGCGCGCGCCATGCTGGACGTGTTGCGCGCGACGCCTGCCAGGCACAGGATCGCCGTTCTGGGGGAGATGCTAGAACTTGGCCGCTGGGCTGAGCCTTTGCATCGCGACGTAGGCAGCTACGCCGTGGGGCAGGGGATTGATGTGCTTGTTGGGATACGCGGCGCCGCCTGGAGTTTCGTGGACGCAGCGAAGCTTGCCGGTCTCAGTGCCGGCGCCGCATTTTTTTTCGACGAGCCAGCCGATGCGGGACGCGCGGTCCGCACAATCGCCCAGCCCGGCGACGCGATTCTTTTCAAAGGCTCGCGCGGCGTCCATGTAGAAAAGGCGCTCGAGCAGTTTCTCGTTTCCGAAGGGAGCGCGAACTGATGTTTTACTGGCTTTTTTACGAAAAATTGTTTCACTTCTATACGCCGTTCCGGCTCTTTCAATATTCCACGGTCCGCACAGCGATGGCCAGCATCACGGCGTTCCTCCTTTCTATCGTGCTCGGCCCATGGCTCATCGCACGCCTGCGCCAGTATCAGATCGGCCAGCACATTCGCGAGGACGGGCCACAGTCGCATCAGAAAAAAGCGGGCACGCCGACCATGGGCGGACTGCTGATCTGCCTGTCGATCGTCGTGCCGACGCTGCTCTGGGCGAACCTCAAAGTTCCTTCGATTTGGGTCGCGCTCACCGGCCTGGTCAGTTTCGGCGCGGTCGGATTGCTCGACGATTATCTGAAAATTCGTCGCCGCCACAATCAGGGCTTGACCGTTGCGCAGAAGTTCACGTTGGAAATCATGGCCGCGCTCCTGATCGGTGTCCTGCTGCTGGGAATGAACGCCCGCGGCGGCTATTCGACCAGCATGAACGTGCCCTTCGCCAAAAACTTCAAGCCCGATCTATTGATTCACCCTTGGCTGCACAATCCGTGGACCTATCCTCTGGCCTTCGTCGGCTTTTTCGTCTTTCTAATCCTGGTCCTCGTAGGCTCGTCCGACGCCGTGAATCTTACCGACGGCCTTGACGGTCTCGCCATTGGCCTGATGATCATCGCCGCCGGCGCCATGACGGTCCTCTCCTTCCTCAGCGGCAACGCCGACTTCTCGCGCTATCTCGATCTCGCGCGCACGCCCGGTGCCAGCGAGTTGACCATTTACTGCGGCGCGATGACCGGAGCCGCGCTGGGCTTCCTCTGGTACAACGCGCACCCCGCCGAAATTTTCATGGGCGACGTCGGATCGCTGGCCTTGGGCGGCAGCCTTGGAACGGTCGCAGTGTTGTTGAAGCAGGAGTTGCTCCTGCCCTTCATCGGCGGCGTGTACGTGCTCGAAGCCGTCTCCGTCATCCTGCAAGTCGGCAGCTACAAGCTGCGCAAGAAAAGAATTTTCAAGATGGCGCCCATCCATCATCACTTCGAGCATCTTGGCTGGGCGGAATCGAAAGTGATCACTCGTTTCTGGATCGCCGGGTTAATCATGGCCCTATTCGCATTAACGACCTTGAAACTCCGATGAAACTCGAAGGCGCAAAAGTCGTGGTGGTCGGAATGGCGCGCAGCGGCGTGGCGGCGGTAGAACTGTTGCGCGAGTATGGCGCCATCGTGCGCGCCGTGGATCAAAAGCCCGTCGAGGGCTCGGAAGTGGGGCTGCAAACGGAATCCGCGTTCGCCGACGCCGATCTCATCGTGCTCTCCCCGGGCGTGCCCGCCGATCACGCCGACTTGAGCGCGGCCCGCCAGCGCGGCGTGAAAATCATCGGCGATCTGGAACTTGCCAGCTGGTTCCTCAAAGGCGAAATCATCGGCATCACCGGTGCCAACGGAAAAACGACCACTACCGCGCTCACGGGCCACATCCTGAAAGCCAGCGGCATCGCCGCTCAGGTCGGAGGCAACATCGGCACCCCTCCCGCGTCGATGGTCGCGACCTCGCGCGCCGATCAGCTCAATGTTCTGGAGCTTTCAAGCTTTCAACTCGAAACCACGGAAAGCTTCCGCGCCCACATTGGCGCGGCCCTGAACGTCACGCCCGACCATCTGGATCGCCACTACACCATCGAAAACTACGCCGAAGCCAAGGCGCGCCTCTTTGTGAATCAAACCCCCGGCGACTTCGCAGTCCTCAATCACGACGACGCCATCACCCGCGCGTATGCCAGCCGCACTAAGGCCACAGCGGTCTGGTTCAGTTCGACGCATGAAGTCAGCCCCGGCGCGTATCTCGAGGACTCGCGAATCCTGCTCAATGCGCAGCCTCTCATGGAGGCTCATGAAGTCCCCCTCCGGGGGACGCATAACATCGAGAACACCATGGCCGCCGCGGCGATGGCGCACCTCGCCGGCGCGACCCACGCCCAGATTCGCTCGGCGGTGATGACGTTCCCCGGCGTTGAGCATCGCCTCGAATTTGTCCGCGAACGCAACGGCGTTTCCTGGTACAACGACTCGAAAGCAACCAATGTCGACGCGGCTCTGAAGGCGGTCGCGGCCTTTCCCGGCGGTCTCTGGATCATCCTCGGCGGCAAGGACAAAAACAGCGACTACCGCCCGCTGGCCGCTCCGCTAAGAGAGAAAGCGCACGCCGCGCTGCTCATCGGCGCAGCCGCTGAAAAAATTCGCGCACAACTGTCCGGCGAAGTTCGCATGATCGCTTGCCGCACCTTAGGCGCGGCCGTTCAGGAAGCCCGCGCGCGAGCCGCTTCCGGCGATACCGTGCTGCTCGCGCCCGCCTGCGCCAGCTTCGATCAGTTCGATAACTACGAGCATCGCGGACGGGAATTCAAACGTCTGGTGGGAGAACTGTAAATGGCAAAACTAAGAACGGACTGGGTGCTGTTTCTCACCATTTTGGTGATGGTCGGCTTCGGACTGGTGATGCTCTACAGCGCATCGTCGGCCGTCGCCGAGCTCCGCTACAACGTCGAGCCCTACTACTTCTGCGTCCGGCAGATCGGCTTCGCCGTGGTGTCGTTCCTCATCCTGATGTATTTCAAGCGCATGGATTACCGCCGCCTGAATACGCCCGCGTGGGCATTTTCAGGGCTCGGAATCGTTCTTGGCATGCTGGTGTTCGTCTACTTCGCGGACCCTCGCACGCACCGCTGGTTCAAAATTCCCGGCGTCGGATCCATGCAGCCGTCGGAATTCGCCAAGCCCGCGCTCATTCTGTTTCTCGCGTACTTCATCGCCCGCCGCGCGCACGTGATTAACGACAGGCGAACGATCCGCCAAGCCGTGGTCGCCGTCGCCATGCTCGGCTTCATGGTGGTCGTCGCGGATCTCGGGACCGCGCTGGTTCCGGTCATTACCGCGGTGATCGTGTTCTGGGTCGCGGGGCTCGAAAAGCGCTACATGTTTCGCGTAGCGATGATCGGCGCGGCGCTGGTGGTCTTCGCCGTCCTGTCGAAGGGTTACCGCGTGGGCCGCGTAATCTCGTACTTCGATCCCGACTACTCCAAAATTGAAATGATCGACACGCACGGCTGGCTGCGTTCCTATGTCGAACGCTCCAGCAGCGTGCGCGATGCCAGCTATCAGCCGCGCCAGTCGAAAATCGCGGTCGGCGCGGGCGGCGTGCTGGGCGTCGGCCTCATGCAGGGCAAGCAGAATAAATCGATGTTCCTGCCGGACGCGCATACCGATTTTATTTACGCCACGGTCGGCGAAGAACTCGGCCTGTGGGGCACGTCTGCCGTGCTGGCCGGCTTCGTCGTGATCCTGTGGCGAGGGGCGCGGCTCTTCCTCTTAGCCCGCGAGGATTTTGGAAAATACCTGGCCCTGGGTGTGACCGTTTCAATCGTCGTGCAAGCCCTGATCAATATGAGCGTTGTTCTCGACATGGCCCCAACCAAAGGTTTCCCGCTGCCCATGATCAGTTTCGGCGGCAGTTCGATGTTGAGCACGCTCGCGTCGCTGGGGATGCTGTTGAGCGTGAGCGAACATGAGGGATGACGTGTGAGTGAACATGAAGGATGAAGAACTCCGCGAATTTCGTGATGGCGGGCGGAGGCACCGCGGGACACGTGATTCCCGCGCTGGCCGTCGCCGGCGAACTGCGCGCGCGCGGGCACTCCGTGCGCTTCATCGGAACGCGCCGCGGCATCGAAGCGAAGCTGGTGCCGGCGGCGGGTTATCCCATCGACTGGATCGAAATCGGCGGCCTCAATCGAGTCGGCGTACGCCAGACACTCACTTCTCTGACCGAACTTCCGGTCAGCATCTGGCAGGCCGCGCGCCTGCTGGATCGGGCGCGCCCCGTCACAGCCGTATTTTCGATGGGCGGCTACGTGGCGGGCCCGGTCCTGATCGCCGCGCTGTGGAAACGGATCCCGGTGGTGGTGATGGAGCCGAATGCGATCCCGGGATTCACGCATCGGAAACTCGCGCGCTTCATCTCGAAAGCGCTGGTCAGCTTCGACGAGACGCTACGCTATTTTCCGAAAGGCCGGGCCGAAGTGACCGGACGCCCGGTGGGAGCCGACTTTTTCGCCATCGTGCCGAAGCCGCGCGCCGTTATGCTGACGGTGCTGATTACCGGCGGCAGCCAAGGTTCGCGCACGCTCAATCGCGCCGCCGAAGAAAGTTGGCCCTTGTGGAAAAAGGATTCGGTACGCCTGATTCATCAGACCGGCGAGCGTGCCTTCGCGGATCTCGCGCCGAAATATCACGCCTCCGGCATACCCGGGGAGATTTCCGCGTTTCTGGAAAATATGCCACAAGCCTTCGCCGACGCGGATGTGATTGTCAGCCGTGCGGGCGGCACGGTGAGCGAAATTGCCGCCGCTGGCAAGCCTTCGATCCTGGTTCCTCTGCCGACCGCGGCCGACCAGCATCAGTTGCGGAACGCGCAAGCCTTCGAAAAAGCCGGAGCGGCGCGCCTTGTGCTCGATTCGAAAATGACCGGCGAACGTCTGGTGGCGGAAGTCACGCGGCTGGCGTCGGAACATGGCGCCCTTCAGAAAATGGGCGAGGCAGCGAGAGCGTTATCGCGTCCGGGCGCCGCGCAACGGGCGTCCGACGTCCTGGAAGGCTTTATTTCGCGATGAAAACCATAGCGCGAAAAACAGGGTCCCCATTTTTCGCCCCGTCCCCGAAAGTGTCCGTTTGACTTCAGCTCTGAAAGCCGAAACAATATCCTATTGAAATGTTTTTTAAACCCCAACACGTTCATTTTGTCGGCATCGGCGGCATCGGCATGTCCGGTCTCGCCGAAGTGCTGCTTGAACTGGGGTATCGCGTGACCGGCTCCGATCTCAAATTCTCTCCCATCACGGAGCGGCTGACGGCCCATGGCGCGGCCGTCTTTCAAGGCCATCGCGCGGAGAACATCGCCGGCGCGAAAGCGGTGGTGGTCAGCTCCGCCGTGCAGTTCGACAATCCCGAAGTCGCCGAAGCCCGCCGTCTGGCGATTCCCGTCATTCCTCGCGGCGAACTTCTCGCCGAGCTCATGCGCCAGAAATTCGGCATCGCCGTCGCCGGCAGCCACGGCAAAACCACGACCACTTCGATGGCCGCCGCGATTCTCAGCCACGCCGGCCTCGACCCCACCATCGTCGTCGGCGGACGCGTGGGCATGATGGGCGGCGCAAACGCCCGCCTCGGCAAATCAGATTACCTCGTCGTCGAATCCGACGAAAGCGACGGCTCGTTTCTGAAGCTCGCGCCCATCGTCGCCGTCGTGACGAACATCGACCGCGAGCATCTGGACCACTACTCCGGCCTCGGCGAAATCCGCCGCGCATTCGCCGAATTCGTCGGCAAAGTGCCTTTCTATGGCGCAGCGATTCTATGCCTGGACGACGAAAACGTCCAGCAGATTCTCCCCGCCGTCAACCGCCGCATCATTACCTATGGATGGAGCGCGCAAGCCGACCTGCGCGTCACCCACGCCTCGGCCGGTCACCTGGCCAGTGAATTTCATCTCGAATTTCGCGGCACCGACCTGGGCTGCTTCCGCCTCCATATCCCCGGCGCGCACAACGTGCTGAACGCCACCGCCGCTGTCGCCACCGGCCTCGAACTGGAAGTTCCGGTTGAAACGATTCGCGAGGCTCTGGCATCTTTTAGTGGAGTTGACAGAAGGTTCCAGATTCGCGGCACGGAGCGTGGCGTGACCGTGATTGACGATTACGGCCACCATCCCACCGAGATTCGAGCCACCCTCGCCGCCGCGCGCGCCTGCCAGTACAAGCGGATTCACGTCCTGTTCCAGCCGCATCGCTACACGCGGACCGACGCGCTGATGGACGAATTCGCGCGCGCCTTTCACCAGGCCGATTCCGTTCATCTGATGGACATCTACGCGGCCTCCGAAGAACCGATTGAAGGCGTGACGGCGGAAGTGCTGGCCGCCCGCATCCGCGCCTTCGGCCATCGCAGCGCGCATTACGTCGGCTCCATGGAGAAGGGAATCGAAGCGGTGGCCGCCGAGGCGCAGCCGGGCGACGCCATCGTCACGCTGGGCGCGGGCAGCGTTTCGCAAGCCGGTGAAGGAATTTTATTGCGGTTAAAAGGCATGAGCTCTGGGGAATAAAAAGATGTTGCCGGAAATGGAGAACGAACCGAGAACCGCGCGGCCGCGCGTACGCAGCGGCGCGCCCGTTCGCCGCGGCATCTCCACCGCGCGCATCGTGACCATCGCATTCGCATTCTGCGTGGTCCTCATCGCTTCGCTCTATCTGTTCCATCGCCTCGAACAATTCCTCATTCGCGACCCGCGATTCGCGCTCGCGGGAACCGACGCCGACGCCTCGGCCGTCGAAATCTCCGGCGCCGCGCACGCATCGCGCGCGCAAATCGAACGCGTCTTCTCCATCGACCTCGGCCGCAGCGTCTACCTGCTGCCGCTTTCGGATCGGCGCGACGCGCTCCGCTCGGTCGATTGGGTGAAAGACGCCTCCATCGCGCGCCTGTGGCCGAACCGGGTCGTCGTCCGCGTCGAGGAGAGGAAGCCCGTCGCCTTCGTGACCCTCGGCCCTTCGCGCTTCGCCTTGATCGACGACGATGGAGTGATTCTGCCCCCGGCGCCGGACAGGTTCACGCTGCCCGTCCTCGTCGGCGTACGCGCCTCCGATGCCCTCACTGAACGCCACGACCGCGTGCATCGCATGCTGCGCCTGACCCGCGACCTCGGCGACGGAGCCCGCAATATTTCCGAGATCGACGTCTCCGATCGCGACAACCTCAAGGCGACTGTTGCGCGGAGCGGACACATGGTCACGTTACTGCTCGGCGATCGCAACTTCGCCCAGCGATATCAAAATTTCGTGAATCACTTTGGCGAGATTAAGCGCCGCCTGCCGGACGCGGCGACGCTCGATCTGCGCCTCGAAGATCGGATTACGGTGGTGGAATAGCATGGCCTCGAAAACACAGCTCGTCGTCGGTCTCGATGCGGGAAGCTCGCGCACGCGTTGCGTGATCTGCGCGCTGGAGAACGGCTACATCCGCTACCTGAGCCACGGCCTTGCGCCCGCGCAAGGGTGGGCCAAGGGCCGCGTGACCGATCAGGACGCTGTAGCCGAATCCATTCGCGCCGCCGTCACCGACGCCGAACGCGGCGCGCAGGTCTCGGTCGAAGCCGTCACCGTCGGCATCGGCGGCATGCATGCCCAGGGCGCGCAGGGCCGCGGCCTGTACGAATTCGGACGCCCCCGCGAAGTCGATGCGGCGGACATGGCCTACGCCGTCGAACTCGCCTCCGAAGTTCGCCTCGAACGCGATCGCATGATCCTCCATGTGGAGCCGCAGGACTTCACGCTCGATGGCCGCTCCGGTTATCGCAAGCCCCACAACGGCGTCTGCTCGCGCCTCGAAGCGAACGTCCACATCATCAGCGCGTCGATGCAGGAACATCAGGCGCTGGTCGCCGCCGTGCACCTGGCGCACCTCGCCGTCGAGGAAACCGTCTATGAGCCGATGGCCTCCGCCTACGCCTGCATCACCCAGGAAATCCGCGCCCGCGGCATCGCCCTGCTCGACATGGGGCTCGATTCCACCGACCTCGTCGTCTACGACGGCGAAGCCCTGCTGCTCGCCGCCAGCATTCCTATCTGGGCCGACCATTTCACCCGCGACGTCGCGTCCGTCTTCAAAGTCACGTATGAGGACGCGGAGTGCCTCAAGCAGCAATACGGCTGCGCGCTGCTCGGACTCACCGCCGATTCCAGTCTGATCGAGGTTCCCTCGCCCGAAGGCCGTCCTCCGCGCGAAGCTCGCCGCAGTGAGCTGAACGAGATTCTGGAAGCGCGCGCCGAAGAGCTGTTTCACTATGTGCGCGCCGAATTGCAGCGCGTCGGCATGGAGCGGAATCTGCTCGAAGGCATCGTCCTCACCGGCGGAGGCGCGCTGTTGAACGGCATGTGCGACATGGCGGAGCGCGTCTTAAATTGTCAGGCCGGCAACGGTCTGAGCACCGAAAACGACATCGGCGAATGGCCGGAAGAATTAAAAAGTCCCTTGTGGACCGCCGCCGCCGGGCTCGCGATGTACTCGGGAAAGCTTAAACTCCACCGTCCGCCCCGCCGGCGGATGAGCGGCCTCATGGGTTTAGTTTTGAGATGACGGGTTTGGTTCTCAGATAAAAAGGAGATCACTATGGCACTCGATGCGTTGAAATTCATGATTCAGGAAGAAGCCGCGCCCAAAACCCGAATTCGTGTTTTCGGCGTCGGCGGAGGCGGCTGCAACGCGGTCGCGCGCATGTTGAACGAAGGCCTCACCGGAGTCGAGTTCTGCGTGCTCAACACCGACGTGCAGGCGCTATCCGCATCGCCCGTACCGAATCAGCTCGCCATCGGCGCGAAGGTCACCGGAGGCCTCGGCGCCGGCTCCGATCCTTCGGTCGGCCGGCAGGCCGCGCTCGAAGACACCGAAAAAATCATCGACCTTCTGGAGGGCGCGGACATGGTCTTCGTCACCGCCGGACTCGGCGGCGGAACCGGCACCGGTGCCGCGCCCGTGGTCGCGTCGCTGGCCAAGGAACTCGGCGCGCTCACCGTCGCCGTGGTCACCAAGCCGTTCGCCTTCGAAGGACCCAAGCGCCGCAAGCAGGCCGACACCGGCTTGAGCGAACTGGCCAGCGTGGTCGATACCGTCATCACCATTCCCAACGATCAGCTGCTCGATCTGGTCCCCAAAGGCACCAGCTTTTTCGAAGCCTTCCGCGTTGCCGACGATGTGCTGCGCCAGGCCGTGCAGGGCATCAGCGACATCATCACCACGCCCGGCCTGATCAATCGCGACTTCTCCGACATCCGCAGCATCATGCTCGGCATGGGCTACGCCATGATGGGCACCGCGTCGGCCAAGGGTGAAAACGCCGCCATCGTCGCCGCCGAGAAGGCCATCAGTTGCGCCCTCATGGAAGCCGGCGGAGTCCGCGGCGCGCGCGGCATCCTCATCAACATCATGGGCTCCTCCAAGCTCAGCCTGCATGAGGTCAACGAAGCCTGCACGCTGATCCGCAACGCCGCCGTCAACGAAGACGTGCAGATCAACTTCGGCGTCGTGCTCAACGAAACGATGGGCGAGGAAGTCAAGATCACCGTCATCGCCACCGGTTTCGAGCGCGAAAATCTTCCCGCCATCGAGCGCAAGAAGAGCGCCGCCGAAGTCGCCGCCGCGCCCCAGCAAATGGAGATTCCCGAACCCGAACCGGTGGCAGTGGAAGCCGCACCCGAGCCCGAACCGGTCTACATCGAGCCCGAGCCGATGACCATGGCCGCGACCGCGAGTGCTCCCACGCCTCCCGCGGCGCCCTTGTTCGACGATCTCGACGTCCCGGCAATCCTCCGCCGCGACCGCCGCTTCGTCCAATGAGGTGAGGCGGCGCGAGCTTCAGCTTGCAGCGCCGGCTTTAGCCGACGTGTGTCGCAATCACATGCAGCACCACGCTCCTCCGGTGTGGTGCTGCCCGATGCTCGAATAAATAAATTCCCTGCCAAGTCCCCAGCGCCATGCGCCGATTGACCACCGGGATCGTCAACGACGTCTGCGTCAGCGCCGCGCGGATGTGCGCCGGCATATCGTCCGGTCCCTCGTCCTGATGCCTGTAGCGCGGATCGTTCTCCGGCGCCAGCCTCTCGAAATAATCCGCTAGGTCGCGCACCACGTCGGGGTCGGCATTCTCCTGAATCGTCAGCGACGCCGACGTGTGCTGCACGAACACCGTCAACAATCCCGTATCGATATTCAATGATGCCACCCACTGCGCCACCTCGCGTGTGAACGGATAAAGCCCCTTCCCGCGCGTCGAAATCTGCAATGCGTGCGTATGCTGCGTCACTCCAAACAAGATACGCTAACAGCCATGAGGGGCAGGTTGGCAACCTGCGGCCGATTGGTAATCGGCCTGCGTGGAAACAAGATACTCTGAATGAAATGCGCGCCCTTTCGCTCGCCGCCTTCGCCTTGCTGCTCTCCGCCGCCGCGCTCCGCAACTTCGCAGCCGTGCCGCTCGAAACGGTATCCGAAACCACCGCCAACGCCAGCATCGGCGACCTCAACGGCGACGGCCATCTCGACATCGTTCTCGCCAAAGGCCGCCACTGGCCTCTCGCCGAGGTCGTCCTTTTCGGCGACGGCAAAGGCCACTTCACTCCCGGGCCGCTTCTGCCGAACAAGCCCGACCGCAGCTACTCCGCGCCCTTGGCCGACCTCAACGGCGACGGCTCCCTCGACATGGTCATCAGCAACGACCGTCCCGACCCGAAGATCATCCTGCTCAACGACGGCAAGGGCAACTTCAGAATGGGGGGCACCTTCGGCGACCCCAACTGGTCCACCCGCAACGTCGTCCTCGCCGATTTCAACGGCGACGGTTTCCCGGATATCGCCGTCGCCAACCGCCCCGGCCCCGCGCAGGTCTGCTTCAACGACGGCCATGCGCATTTCACTTGTAAACCCTTCGCCCCCGAAACTTCTTCCAGCATCCTGGCCGCCGACATGAACGGCGACGGAACAATCGACATCGTGCTCCCCTGCCGCGACGATTGCCAGAGCCAGATCTACTTCAACGACGGAAAAGGAAATTTCCCCACCAAGAAACCGTGGGGCCCGGTCTCCTCGACCCGCGCCATCGCTATCGCCGATTTCGACGGCGACGGCAAACCCGACATCGCCGCCTGTCATGAAGAACTCGGCCTCTACATTTATTTCGGCAACGGCGAAACCTTGAAAATCGCCGATAAAGACGCGCTCCCCTA
>Ga0182030_10011244_pt1 | contig 18073 bp, 15 predicted proteins | sample 812S3MmetaG_FD_121299 | JGI IMG/M metagenome (GOLD analysis project Ga0182030, IMG submission 121299) | Permafrost microbial communities from Stordalen Mire, Sweden - 812S3M metaG (Illumina Assembly) | ecosystem: Environmental > Terrestrial > Soil > Wetlands > Permafrost | place: Sweden...
AGACTTCCAAGTCTGCCGTGCCGCAGGTGTCCCAACCTGCGGATGGTCCGCCGATTTGGAAATCGGCGATACGGCAGGTTTGGAAACCTGCGCTACAGATCTGGATCCGCCGGCAGTTGGCATGAATTCGTTTGCGGTCCAGCGGCTACAGTATTTCTTAAACCGCTCTAAACTCGCTTTGTGATCTGCACGCCATCGGCAATAAGCTTCCGGGCGTCGGCATCGGATTTGGCTTCGGCGTAAATGCGCAGGATGGGTTCGGTGCCGGAACCGCGCAACATCAGCCAGGCGCTGTTTTGCGCGATAAACTTAACCCCGTCGCTCGACTTGACTGATACCACGGGCGAGCCGGCCAGCTTTGCGGGAGGACTGGCCTTGCAAAACTCCATGAGGGCGGCCCTTTTTTCCAAAGGAAAATGAGTATCCAAACGGGCATAATGATGCGGCCCATATTGCCTGACCAGGCGCCGGAGCAATTCATTGACCGAGACGCGCTCCGTCGCGAGCAGTTCCAGCAGCATCATGCCCGCCGCGATGCCATCGCGCTCCGGCATCAGATCGGGAAAGCCGATTCCGCCACTTTCTTCAAAGCCGAGCAGGACGTTGCCCTTGAGCATTTCAGCGCAGATGTACTTGAATCCCACGCCAGTTTCCACCAACTCCAGCCCATAATGGGCGCATATTTTATCGACCATGGAAGTCGTGGTCAGGGCCTTGACGACCCGTCCCCTGCCCTTCCGGTTGACGATGAAATGATGGAGCAGCAGGCATATAATTTGGTGCGTGGTCAGCGGATTTCCCTTTCCATCCATGCCGCCAACGCGATCGGCGTCGCCGTCCGTGACGAGGCAAATATCATGCGGATGTTTTTTGAGATAGGCGGCGCTGCGCCCGTAATTCAGGGCAACCGGTTCCGGGTTGATGCCGCCAAAATTGGCATCGTGCCGGCCGTTCAAGGTGGTGACCCGGCAGGTTGTGCCCCGCAGCAAATCATCGAAACACCCCGCACCGACGCCGAACAATGCTTCGTGTGCAAAACGTAATTTTGACCTGGCGATGAGTTTGAAATCCACCAGCTTTTTTATGGCCTTATAATGGGCCGGGCGGAAATCGCACATTTCGATTTCGCCGGCGGTCCGAACCGGGTTTTGGTCCAGACATTTTTCCACCTCCTGGCAGAGCGAGGAATCCGCCGAACCGCCGTAGTGCGCCTTGAGCTTGTAGCCGTTGAAGATGGGCGGATTATGGCTGGCCGTGATCATTACGCCGCCGGTGGCTTTGCCCGCTTTGACCGCAAAGGAGATAGCCGGCGTTGGCGCAGCACAGTTGGACAGAAGCACCCGATAATGATTCCCCGCGAATACTTCCGCCACGCGACGGGCAAATTGATCGGAGAGAAAACGCCGGTCATAGCCGACAATCAGCGTTTTGGCCGCCTCGTTCACGGGGTGGCTCCGCCAAAAATCCGCCGTGGCCTGGGCGACGCGGTCCAAGTTCTGGAAGGTAAAGTCCTCGGCAATGACAGCGCGCCAGCCATCGGTGCCAAATTTGATTGCTTTCAAGGATGGGAGAGAACTCATACAGAAGCATGGGTCGCGGCGTAAGGATGGATTAATTTGCGCATCTTCGCCACCGCCGCCTTGAGATTCTTATGCTCAAACAAGCCTGTCCCGCTGATAAAAGTGTCCGCGCCGGCGGAGGCGCAGCTTGCCACTGTTTGGAAGTGGATGCCGCCGTCCACCGCAATGCGGAATTTCAAGCCGAGCTTTCGCCGCCAGGCCGCCGCTTGCTGGATTTTGGGCAGACATTCGGTGATAAATCCCTGGCCGCCAAAACCGGGATTGACGGTCATGATCAGCAGCGAATCTATCCGATCCAAAAAAGGTTTGACACTGGACATGGCGGTGGGGGGGTTAATGGCCAAACCCACCTGCTTGCCCAGGGAGCGAATCTTCCAGATAAGCGAGTTAACCTTCCCGTCCAACTCGATATGAACCGTCATCCGGTCCGCGCCGGCCCTGGCAAAAGGCTCCAGAAGAATTTCGGGCTGGGAACACATCAGGTGGACGTCAAAAGTCATTTTGGTCAGCGGACGAACGGCGGCAACGACGCCGGGACCAAACGAAATATTCGGCACAAAATGTCCGTCCATTATGTCCAGGTGCAGCCAATCCCCGCCGGAGCGCTGCACGCGTTGCACCTCGGTGGCCAGCCGGGCGAAATTTGCGGCCAATAATGATGGGGCAATAATCATTGGGCGGCGGGAGTTGGAAATTCGTCGTGCAATATCGCGTAAGCCGCCGTATTGGCCCATTGCTCCCCAACCTTGTGATCGCGGACAAATTCGCCTTCGCGTCTCATGCCGCATTTCTCAAGCAGGCGGCAAGCGGCGACATTGGCGCTCTCGCAAAATCCCTGCACCCGATGCAGGGAGATTTCCTGAAAACAAAATCGAAGCGCACCCATGAGCGCTTCCGCACCGAGACCGCGCCTTTGGAAATCGCGATGCAGCACGATGAAGAGAGTCGCCTGGATCCGGTCAGCGTCTGAAAAACCAAGCGACAGGCAGCCAATTACTTTTGCGCCCTCTTGCGCTTGCACGGCCAGAATAAACGGAACACCGGGAGTGGTCAGCTTGACAACCGCGTCGGCTTCGAGCCAGCGGGCGATGCGCTCTTCGCCGTCCACCTTGAAGGGGGCGGCGGCAAAGAAATCATCGTCTGAGAACAATTGCAGCATATCCTTCCAATCGGCACCGTGGAATTTTCGCAGGACAAGCCTGGCGGTGGAAATGGGCAGAGGAATCCGGCGGCCCTCCCCGCCTTGAGCTGGCACAATGATCGGCTCGTTGCAATTGAAGCACTCCCGCGCCGAGCCGGAGCAACTCCTGGGAAATGAAACCTGTTCGCCACAACAGGGGCATTTGAAGTCAACAAATTGATCTTCCGTGGTTGTATCGTCGTTCATACGAAAGGAGAAAATAGAAGGCAGAAACCCGAAAATAGAAAGGACAAATGTTCACGACTCGGGTTTTGACGGCAAAACAGCGTTACTGCCCTGACAGGCGGATTTCCCCCCGGACCAGGGCGGCAATCGTGGCTGGATAGATTTTCCGCTCGACCTCCTGGATGCGCGCATGGAGCGTCTCAGCGGAGTCGCCCGGCAATACCGGCACTGTTTCCTGGGCGATGATGGGGCCTGTATCAATCCCCTGGTCCACAAAATGTACTGTGACGCCTGTCACTTTAACGCCGTAGTTCAACGCCTGTTTCCAAGCTTCCAATCCGGGAAAGGCCGGCAAGAGCGCGGGATGGATATTCACCACTCGATTGGCAAAAGTCCGCAGGAACTCGCCCCGTAAAATCCGCATAAATCCCGCCAGCACCACCAAATCCACCGACGCACTTTGCAAGGCCTGGATGAAGGCTGATTCGGCCCGTTCCTCCAGCTTGGTGCGAAATTGGCCGGGCGCAATGTAGAGCGCCTCCAACCCGCGCGCCCGCGCCTTGTCCAGAATCCCCGCGTTTTCCACGTCACTGATTACCAGAGCGACCCTGGCAGGAATTTCACCCGAAGCGCACGCGTCTGCGATGGCGGCCGCGTTGGAGCCTTTGCCCGAGCCGAGAATGCCGATCCGGAAATTTTCCCGATTAATCACGCCCTTTTTTCTAACAGATCAACCGCAACCGCAAGTCAATTCCCCCTACCTACCCTCCTTACGGGCACATCTTGACACTGCTACCGTCCGCCACCAGGACGCCTCGGCGAGGCGTCCCTACCAAAAAAAGCTGAGCTAAGGCTAAGGCAGCAGTGTCAAGCACCCCTCCTGCTCGCGACTCCACGACACTTGCCCCGTTGGGAAATATTATTTACCATTCCGGGGTTGTTATGTGCCGTTTTAATTTACGCATCCTCGACCGTTTCCTGCTCGCGGCTTTGCTGTGGGCGCTTGGCTCCATCGTGGCCCAGGCGCAAACCGGCAACCACGTTGCCATCAACGCGGACAACGTGCTGGTCATCAACGACCGCAAAGTGTTCCCGATCGGATTTACCCTCGGGCCACCGCCCGACGGCAAAACACCCACGGGCAAAAATGGTTTGCAGGAATTGGCCGACGCCGGCGGGACCTTCGTTCGAACCGGGGCTGTGCGTCGTGATTGGGATGAATCGACCTTTGCCACTGAACAGAAATGGGAAGATGCGGCCGCGCAGTGCAAGCTCTATTGCTGGTTAAACCTCCGTGATCTGGCTTCCATCGGCCAACACGATGCGAGACGCGAGGCGCTTTTACGCCGGGTGATCAGCCAGTTCGAAAACCATCCGGGTTTCGGCCTGTGGAAGGGCGCGGATGAGCCGGAATGGGGCAAACTTAAACTTCCGCCGATGATTCGCGCGCGGGAGATCATTCGGGAATTGGACACCAATCATCCCGTCGTCATTATGCAGGCTCCCCGCGGCACGGTGCAGTCTCTGCGGCCCTATAACGCGGCAGGCGACATCACTGGGGCGGACATTTATCCCGTCAGCTATCCGCCCGGCACGGATTCGCTCTTGACCAACAAGGAAATTAGCATGGTGGGTGATTATACCCGGACCATGATGGAGGTCAGCCAGGGCCGGATGCCGGTCTGGATGGTGCTGCAAATCGCCTGGAGCGGAGTCGTCCATCCAGGCAAGACCCTCCGCTTCCCCAGTTTCCCCCAAGAACGTTTTATGACCTATCAAGCCATCATCAACGGTGCGCGAGGCTTGGTTTTTTTTGGGGGAAATGTCAAGGAGGCCATGTCGCCGGAGGACGCTGCGCTGGGTTGGAACTGGACCTTTTGGAATCGTGTCCTGCGGCCGGTCGTGGAAGAAGTCGGAACCCACAGCCCATTGGCCCCCGCCCTTGTCGCCCCGGATTCCGGACTTCCAATCAAAGTCAGCAACGGGACCGGGATCGAGTTTTGTGCGCGTGAAGTGGGTGGGGACTTATACATCCTGGCATGCAAGCGCGAGGGCGCGACCATCAAAGCCCAATTTGAAAATCTACCCATGTCCGACAGCGAAGGGCAAGTGATGTATGAATCCCCCCGCCGGGTGCAAGTGGAGCATGGCAAGTTCACTGATTGGTTTGGACCTTTCGAAGTGCATGTTTATCATTTCACTCGTGTGCAATGACTAAAGGCGCGCCTTGCGCGGGCGCGATGGGACTTGCCTGCAAGACCGTTTCCAGCTATCGGCTGGCATGAAAATCTATGCTCAAGAAAAAATTGTCCAACGACTACAAAGTGGTCATCGGCATGGCCGCAGTCTTGATCGTGCCCTTTTTGCTCACGCTCTTGACCATCGCACAATCCCGGCCGTTGGTCACCGACCTGAAGGCCAATCCGACCCATCACGGTTACACCTGGAGCCTGACCCTCTTTATTGTTCCAGTCGTGGTATTGGCTTGCTGGCTGGCGCAACGGCGCGAAAGCCGCACCCAAAACAAAGCCTTTTGGATCACTGCCTTAATCGTTTCGGGCAGCGGTATTTTGCTGGATGTGTTTTTCGGGCTTAGTTTTTTCACCTTCCCAAATCCGGATGCTGTTCTCGGAATATTCTTTAAGGGATATTCCTTCACCGATGGCTGGCAAAAAACGATTCCGATCGAAGAAATCGGCTTCTACATCTTTGGCACTTTGGCCGTTCTCCTGATTTATGTTTGGGGCGATGAGTTTTGGTTTGGCGCCTACAATGTGGATGACGCCCCCCGCCGGCAAATCCGCTCGGGCGATGTCGTTTCGTTCCATCCAGCCTCGGCCATTGTTGGCGTCCTTGTGTTCGCCGCGGGATTGCTCTGTAAGAAGTTCGGGCCTGAATCGGCCCATGCCGGTTTTCCGGGCTACTTTCTCTTTCTCACTCTCGTGTCACTCACGCCCAGCATCTTGTTTTTCCCGATTGCCAGCCCTTTCATAAATTGGCGGGCGTTCAGTTTGGGATTCCTATTTATACTACTCGTGAGTTTGTTTTGGGAGGCGACCATGGCAATTCCCTATCAATGGTGGGGCTACCAACATGGGCAGATGCTCGGATTCTATATCAATGGTTTTTGCGGGTTGCCGATCGAGGCGCCATTATTGTGGCTGGGCATCACCTGGGCGACGGTCATTCTCTACGAGACAAGCTCCACCCTGCTTTTCATGAATTGGTCGCGCTAAAGGGAGTCATTAACTCCGCTCACCGTGCGGCCCCAGGCGGAAGATCCTCTTTGTGTTTTGATAGAGCAACTTCCGCTCGATGGCTTTGCTCGGCGACAATTGGCGGATGGCTTGAATGGTCATCCAGCCGGAACAGGCTTCGCCGTGACCTATCCGATCGGAACAGTCACTGCCAAAAACAAGCTGGTCTTGATGGCGCTCAATAAAAGCCCTGGCCTGTTCGGGGTCGCGCGTCAGGGCGTTGTTGCCGGAGCCGGCAGAGAGGTCGCCGATGAAATTTGGATAATCACTCAAATAGCGATCCGTCCAGCCGCCCGGAGTCACTTTGCCTTTCGGGTACAGGTTTTTATCATCGTCTTTGTAATTTTTGTCGATATGCGCCCAAAAGGTCTGAGCATGGCCGATAAAGGTGGTCTTGGAATATTTTTCCAGCATCTTGGGAAATCGGTCGTAGCCGTAATTATACTTGCCGTATTGCCAGTGCATGAGAATCGGGACCTTGTAATCGGCGGCCAGCCGGTAGTATTCCTGCATTTGCGGCGAATCGCATTCCAAACCGAATTTGACCTCGGCGATGACCACCGCGCCCATTTTCAAAAATTTTTCAACCACCTGCGGCGCACCCTCCAAATCAGGCACTTCGTTGGCCCCAAAATAAAACTCATCGGGATGGGCCCTGGCTGTCTCGTAGCACCCCTCATTGGGCGCACAGGTGGATTCCAATCCATTGGAAAATCCTTCATGGGTGGAGGGTCGGATGCAGGGATGGCCGGAGGGCAGCAGGATGGTCCGGCTTACTCCCATGTTGTGCTGATGCTGGAGCAATTGCGCCTCGCTTCGGCCCGGGCTGATTTGATGCAAATCCTTGTCGCGCTTGCCTCCGTAATTGACGTGCTGGTGCATATCAATGATCAGATCCGCCCCGGGCGAGTCGGTGTGGCAGCCCATGCCGGCGCCGGCGGCGACAATTGCGGAAGTGGTTAAAAATTGGCGGCGTGTGATCGGAGTCATAATCAGAATACTGAACTTGGCGACATTATTTCTTTTCCCAGACTACTTTTCCATCCACGATAGTCAACATTACTTTTGTGTCGCGTATTTCATCGACCGGGCATTGCAGGAGGTCGCGGTCCACCATGATCAGATCCGCGTATTTGCCGGGCTGCAGGGAGCCTTTTTTATTCTCGTCGAAATTAATTCGGGCGCCGTTAATGGTGTAAAAACGGATGGCCTGTTCGCGAGTGAGGCATTCTGCGGGGTTCAAGACGCCTCCCTGCTCCGTATGACGCGTGAGCGCAATCCACATGCCGAGCCAAGGATTCCAGGGATTGGTGGAATCGAAGGAATCCAGTCCGACCATGTGGTCGCTGCCGCCCGCAATGATGAGATTATTGTCAAACCAACTTTTAAGCGGCTCGAACCACCGCATGCGCCGGTCACCGAGGGTTTTAAGCAGGCTGGCGCCGTCTTTATAAAGCCAGGCCGGCTGCATGTCAGCCACAATGCCCAATTGCCGGCAGCGGGCGAAGTTCTCCGCCGATTGAAAGTTCGCGTGACAAATCTCAAAACGGCGGGAGCGAATATCCATTTCTTTCTGAATATTCTGATAACAGTCCAGCAGGACATCGACCGCCGCCTCGCCGGTGCAATGCGCGGTGAGACGCCAGCCGCGTTTGGCCGCCGCAAGATAAAGGGCATCGAGAAGCTCAGGCTGCACGTTCAGCAAACCCCGATAGGCGGGATCTGTGATCTGGTAGGTCTGGCCGCAGCCCCACGGTTCCCGCATGAAAGCTGTGCCGATCAGCACCCCGCCATCCAGGAAAACCTTCAAGGGTCCAATGCGGACCCAGTCATCCCCCACTCCGGTAGGGCCATAATGCCCGTAGCCGTCGGGGCCCCTCACCATTTCATCGAGTTGCGTGAGCGCGGTTTCCAGTTGGCGCGGCACTGGTTCCATCAGGCGGGTGCAGTTGATGCGGACGGTCAACTCGCCCGAACGTTCCAAGTCGCGAAACAGGTCGATCGCCTCGAATTCCGTGCGCCGCTCGCAAATACTTGTGATGCCCTGCCGGTTGTAAAGATGGTAAATATGTTTGACTGCCTCGCGTTGCTCCGCAGCGGTGGGTTGGCGGGCCGAAGCCGCGAATTTCAGCAATTGCGCCGCGTTGCGCAGCAGACCGGTCGGCTCCCCCGCAGCATCCCGCACGATTTGACCTGGCACAGGGTCTGGCGTTTCCCTGGTGATATGAGAGATTTGCAGAGCCTTGCTGTTGGCCATCGAGACCGGGCCGCAATTCCAATACACCGGGTTATTCGGCGCGGCCGCATCCAATTCGGCCAAAGTTGGCAGGCGGCCCTCTTTCAGGCGGGTTGGATAAACGCGTTCCAGGAGAATCCAACTTCCAGGCGGCTGGTTGGCCGCTTTTTGTCGGATGAACTGAAAAGCGTCGATCAGTGATTTTAAAACCGGGAGCGGCCCGCTGAATTCGCTGACCGCAGCGCGATAGGTATGGGTATGGCTGTCGCACAACCCGGGCAAAACCATTTTTCCACGCGCATCGACGACACGGGCGCCTTTTCCAATCAACGGAACAACGGCAGAATTGGACCCGACAGCGACGATGTATTCTCCCCGAATTGCAATCGCCTGAGCCTGGGAAAAATGATCATCGACCGTGAGGACATTGGCGTTGGTGATCGCCAAATCCGCTGCTACTTCCCCGCGCACGCTGTGGGCAAAGACAACCGCCAGCCATAGAATCAGCGCCAACAAGTAAGGGGCCCGCCAGACTGTCAAATTTCTCACCCAGCCACATTGGCAGCGCAAAAAGCCCACTTCAAGCTGAAAGGGCATGCCAGATTTCCATTGTCGAGGCATCACCCGTTGTGGTCAATGCGACCCATTTAAATACCAGTAGGGACACACCATCTGGCCCAAGCTATCCAACTGCCAGAGCGTTTTGAAGGCCACACGTTCCGTATGTCCGTCCATCATCGATAGATTTGCTCCGTTATCATGCACGGTTGGCCGCGCCCAATTATACGGAGGTGAACTGCTGGTGTACGAATCGAGAAGCCCATCGTGATCCATGTCCACCTTGAGATTGTAGGTCGGTTCTGTTGGGTTATAAACGTAGTCCGAAACGACATCCATGAAAATCATGAGCTGCGATGGCTTTACCACCCTGGCGGCCCGCAACGGCGGGTTTATGCCGACAGAGTTCGACTCATAAAAAAACGGCGCATACAAGGCCTGGCCAAAATTCGCTCCGATCCAGCAATTCCAGTTTCCCGTAACCAACGACGCCCCGGTGGAATAAGGCGGCTGCCCGATACTTCCCCCCGGACACATTCGCAATATGTTGGTATAAACGGCAGCGGTGTTAAACGACGCGGTTGGATCCACTTGCGCGGCAACGTAGGGGCCAATCAATTCAGGCCACTGCTGTCCGCCGGTGTAACCAAAAAAGGGGAACATGTCCGCGTAATCGTTCTCATACAGGACTGTGGCATATCCCCAGTTACGCATGTTCGAAAGACATTTTGTCCGTTGCGCCTGGGCCTTGGCCTTGGCCAGCGCCGGCAACAGCAACGCGGCCAGGATGGCAATTATCGCAATTACCACCAACAGCTCAATCAACGTAAAGGCGTCAGACCTTTTTGTGACTTTTTGTGGATGTTTACGGGCTTTCCACACGATAGAAATTCCGGCTTGGAACAATGGCATTCGTAGCGGAGGTGTTGCTACCGGTTGCCGTAATTGTATTGCCGACATTTGTCCAGGTAACCGGCGGGTTTAAGTTGCTGGCGCCGATCACCTGGTAAATGGCGCCCGGGACGGACTGCCAGTTTATGACCAGGTTGCGCCCAGTATTGTCCATGTACTCGGACGTGATCGGGAAAGGAGACACAGTTATTGTTGCCGAAGGTGTGACATCCGCCCAAGTGTAACCAACGCGAACGTCGTCCACAGTCAAGGTGGGTTCGCTGGTGCTCCCCTCTCGCAGAAGAAAGCTCTCGATCTGGCCCAAAGTTATATTCCCGCCATTTGAAGAAGTAACGCTCGCCGTCGGAGCGATGGCGGCGCCGAACGTCGAGGAATCGGGATTAATCCAGAGCGAGGTCGTATCGCCATTCGTGGTCTCCGAATTGAAGGAATAACTCCCAACCACGAAAACGGTGTCACCGACATTATAGATGATATTGTTTGGGTCCCAGACGATCCCCGATCCACTTTTATCCAAGCCCAGGTTGTAGCCGGAACCGGAAAGACGCAGCTCCAATCTTGCGCCCGCCACGGATGGTGCGTTTGTTTGGGAGCCAGTGAAATCGTTAAAGCCCGCCACGAAGGATCCGCTGGTGGGAAGACCGGCAAGTGCGGTTACTTGCATTGCCATGGAATAATATACTGTCCCGTTGGTGATCGCAGTTCCAAGACCCAGGCGCGCGCTATCGCCATTGCCGCCATAGGAAACACTGTTCCCTGTAGAGGCGAAAAGGCCGGGCACGCTCAGATTTCCCGGGACAATAACCGGCTGAGGCTGGTTGCCAGTGGGTCCGGCGGAATACCATGTCAGATATTGGGCGCTAATCTGGCCGATCAAGTTTGAGCCAGGCGCGTAAGAAGTCTCTCCGTTGCTGCTGGCGTTGGCAAACGGATCGTAAGCCGGGACTCCATTCGTGATGGATATGGATACAAGAACCGAACCGCTTGCGCCCGTTAACGTGTAGTCGTTCGATGTGGCGCCGCCCAATGTCAGTGTCCCAAACGAGGTAATTGCTTCCGGTCCCGCATTGGTCCCTGCAAGGGCGGCGTAGCCCGAAGCCACGTTGACGTCGTCGCTCCCGACCGCATTCGCCACCGATAAAATCGAGTTGGTGGCAATCGCCGTCCCATCGAACGCCCGGGTGCCATACAACACAACCGCCAGCGGGTTGACCGTGAATGAATTTGTCACAGGCGTTGCCGCAGCGTAATTAGTATTGCCTGATTGGGTTGCCACAATGAAAACCGTTCCCGCGCCGGTGATAATCACATTCGTGCCGTTGGTAATCGTTGCCGGGCCTGAACCAACAGAAAAGCTCACAGGGAGACCCGAGGAGGCCGTAGCACTGACTCCGAACGGCGCCACCCCGTAAGTTTGATTTGCAAGACTGCCAAAGGTGATGGCCTGACTATTCGTTCCAACAACCACTTTCACTGTCAAAGTTGTGCTCGAATCCGACTCGGAATATAAATACCCATTACCTGCGTAGGAGTAGGTAATGGTGTAGGGCGACGAGTTCGTGGTTAAAGTGGAAAGTTTATTGGTATAGCTGAAAGAAAAGTCGCCGGTGGCATCGTTGATGATGTTTGTCTGCGCATTTCCGTTAATGGTGGCGATAATTTTCTCCCCTTGGTTCGGATAAAGCGTCGTTGGACTGGTGGCACTCACCGTGCCGCTTAAAGTGACGCTGGTCGCTCCGAAGGCGATGGTTGGACTCGCCAAACCCGAGAAACTGGGGATTTCCGCGGGGGGCGGCGTGACATCCGCCCAAGCCACGCCGATGCGAATTTCGTCCGCAATCAGATTTGGTTCGCTAGCGCTTCCTTGTCGCAGAAGAAAGCTTGCGATCTGAGCGCTGGTTATGCCACTGCCGCTGGCCTGCGTGAGCAGGGCCGTGGGAGGGTTGGCCGTGCCAAATGTCGCGCTCGAGGGGTTGATCCAAAGAGAAACGATGTCATTGGCCGGAGTTCCCGTAAAAGTATAACTGGCAACCACAAACACCGTGTCACCGACATTATGTATGGTGGAATCCCAAACGACGCTTGATCCGGTTTTATCGAGGCCGAAACAGTAACCTCCCGTGCCGAGCGTATTGGTGCGCATCTTCAGGTCGGCACCGAGCGCTGACGGCTGGCCTCCCGAACCGGTCAAATTATTAAAAGCGGCAACGATGGCGCCGCCGGTGCCCGCCGTGCTGGTGTTCAGGCCGCCCAGGGCGCTAACCTGCAATATCATGGAGTAATAGACCGTGCCCGAAGTGATCGCGCCGCCAAGTCCGAATCGCCCGGTGTCACCAGTGCTGCCGCCGGCAAAACCATAAGACACCTCGTTGCCGAGCGGCGCTGCGAGACCGGAGACGCTTAGGTTTCCAGAGCCAATAATGGGCTGGTAAGTATTGCTAGTCCCGGCGCCGGCCCATGACAAACCTTGGGCGTTCGTCTGCCCGATCAAGTAGGAGCCTATTCCAAGACCGGAAGTATAAGATGTGCCGTTGTTCGTGCCGACGGCGTTGGCAAATGGCTCGTAAGCAGGATTACCAACCGTGACAAACGGCGCAGCCTGAAGCAACGGCGCAGCTAATCCGAGCAGGAATACGACAAGAACGCTTTTCATAGTTTTCAGTTTTGGTTCCAGCAGCAAACATAATGGGCAATTGATGTAAACCGACGTATTGTAGCCCAGATACGCTTTATCGAGCAAGCAAAATCGAGGCATTATTAAGATTTGTTGAGCGGAAAGATAGCTGCTCTTATGGAATGCCTATCGTCCGGTAAAACGTCGCATTAGTCAGAGGAGTCGATGTATCCACGAAAACAGCCGTCGAATTGGTGAAAAGGCGGGTGGAAACCGCCGACCAGTTGGGACCGGCCGGGGTGGGAGCAGATTGCAACTGGTAACGGGCCAGCGGGGTTCCTTGAACGGTGATCGCAGGAAATCCACCCTGCACAGACGCCGACAATCGAGGCGCGGCGGGCGGCACATGACCCACGAACGGAGCGCCATCGGCGAACTTGAAAAAGGCCGCGTCACCGCCGTTCAGGCTGAAAACAAGCTGCCTTTTAGTCGTTCCATTTGTGCCGCTAATGACCGGCATGGAGTTGGTTGTAATGACTCCGGCTTCCAAGTCAAGCATTTCGACAGCCGTAATGGGGTTGGTTCCGGTTTCGAAGTTCAGCTTGATCGTTTGCATGCAACTCGCCGCGGCGCCGGTGTTGGCCGTCAGCGCGTTAACGACCATGATATAAACTTCGTTGGTGTAGTTCGATCCCTCCAAATTCGACTCCAACGGTTTGAACCAAGAAATAATTACCTGGCCGGCCACACCGCCGTTGTTAGTGCCGGGATTTGTCACATTCCAACCATTCAGATAGGGATCGTTGGCTTTAAATTCCCACCAACTATAGGACTTTGCCGCGGCGACGCTGTCCTGAAATCCAATCGGTTCCGGGGTATTGCTGGAGGTCGTGGGATTACCCTTGAGAATCAGAATACTCGTGGTGATTCCATCTGGAAAAGTCGAGTAGGCGCTGGCCGGCCCGGGTGGCGCGGGTGAATCGGCGGCGTTGTGCAGATCGTAAACCGGTTGCAGGCAAGCCAATGTCCTGCCCAAAATCGTGGCGCGGTGGTTGACGTCCGCCTGCTCGCTATAAAGCTCATTGGTGTACGTATCGCCGCTATAACCGTTGGGGAGAATGTTGAACAACGCTGCCGCACCGGAGTTGTAAACGAACCCGATCAACATCTTCGCATTAAAGGCCAGCGCCGCAAAATTATTGAAGCGCAACTCCGACGGGGATGGATTGCGATAAACTGTCGAGTCGTAACTTTGCACTGAGTTAAAAGTCTGCATATAAGTCGCAAAAGGAACGCCGTTGTTCCAGGCATCCTGACGGTACCGCCGCAACTCACTGAGCCAACTGGTAAAAGGCCCCGTATTCGGCGCGCCAATGTCATTGGTGTAATTCGTATCATACGCCGCCGTAAATGGGTACTCATCAAAGCAGATCATGTCGCAATGACCCTGGGTAATCATGGTGACCAGAGTGGTATCGCTCGCCTGCCCGCCGTAGTTGTTGATGTACAGAATCGTATTCGGAAAATTGGATTCAAAAGAGGTGAACCAATTGATTTCGTTGGTGAGAGTCGCCCCGTCGTTCAGGTTTAACTCATCGCCCAGTTCCAAGTCGATAAGCTGGCTCATGTAGGGCGCCTCCGGATTATAACCGTACTGGGTATAAACATCCTGCGGCGGCATATCGGACGGGCCGGACACCCACCGTCCCCAGGGGAAGCCAGGCGCGGGACCGAGAAACGGCTGCCACCCTGGGTCAAACCAGTTGACCGAGGTGTAATTCGCATTGGTGTAAGTGGAGAGGGTGAAAATGTCCGCATACTGAACCATCGCCTGCAACTCCACCCCCCGATTGAGCAGGATTTGGGTGGCCTTGCTTAATTGCGCGCCGGCGGATTGAGCCAAAAGAACTGTTGCGATAAACAGGAGTGCCTGCACCCCGCCACGCCGGCAAGGGCCTGGGGAAGAGTTTCTACACTGAAAAAGCATTGGCATAGCTTAATCGCGCAAGCGATTATTCTCAAGTGTCACGCCGGGTGCGACACGCCTTTGCCTGGATCGAATTGCCTCGAAGCCCCTTATCCGGTTGCCAGCTCACTGAGCCGGATCTTATGTGCATAGTGACAAAACCTGTTGGCAGGTAACCCCCACTAACAATAATCGGAACCGCCCGGCCTGGACGCCATCACTTCCCCGCCACCGGCTTCGGCGCAACCCCCGCCTTGTCGCCTTGCCGCGCCGCCACGAGTTGCCCCAACAACCCCGCATTCTTGGGAATCAAAGTAATGACCGCCTGGCCTGCGATAATGTTCTGAGTTTCCAGCGTTTCAAACAAGGCGCGGGAAATATCGGTATCCTGCGAGATTTTTTGCAACGCCGCGCCCACGATTTCCGGACGCATCGCCGCCGCCTTGGCAAACTCATTAGCCGCCTGCCGCTCCGCCGTGCTGGAAATAATGCTCACCTGGTTCACGCCGTCCTGTTTGATCGCGCCCGTCACCTGTCGCAGTCGGTTGACGACTTTCTCCTCAATTTGTTTGGTCATCTCCGCGTCGCGAAAATGCACCTTGCGGATATAGACCGACCCGAGGCTGTAGCCCCATTCCTGCGACTGCGGCGACACCTCGTCCCGCACCGTCTGGCTCATCGGATGCCGGTTTTCCATCATGCTCGCCAGCTTGAGATTGCTCAAACATCGGACAGTGGAATTGCCGACATTGGCCGCCAACGACCCCCGCGGGTCGGCATTTTTAAAGAGGTAAGCCACCGGGTCGCTAATGACCATTTCATACCAGATGCCGATTCCCATCGGCGCTCCCTCCTCGGAATTCACCGGCGTGCTGCGCAAGTAAGCCTGATCCAATTGCAAATCCAGCACATGACATTTGCCCAAAATGCTGACCATCGGGGCCTTCAGCCCAAGCTTGAGAATCAGCCAATGGAACCCCGGTTCGTCAATCACCGCCACCACTTTGCCGAACAGGTCATAAACCTTGCATTGCCGCTCTTCGACCACCGTATATAAACCCAGTCCGCGCGCGATGCCAAAGATAACAGGCATGGCAATAAACATCCCGACAAACACAATCACCGCCGCGATGAAAAAAATTGCCACTCCAGACATATCGTGAAAACTATTCATGGTTCGCCTCCAAAATGACGTTTTTGGCCTCGCTATAGAGCTTTAGCCGCACGTTGCGAATGTAGGCGTCCAGCGCGCCCGCCCCGCTTCGTTTCAATTCGCTCAACTGCTCCGCCAGCGCGATCAACGGTTGCACCTCAGCCTCCGCTTTGAGCGTCTCAATTTCAACGGCGCGCTTGGACTGCACAATCTTCTGGTCCGCGGCCGCCTGCGCCAGGCTGATGTCCGATGACACCTGGTTATACGCCGTGTTAATGGCTGCCAATGCGGATTCCACTTCCGGCGGCGGGTCAATGCCCGTAATAAGCGAGGCATCCAGCACCACGCCATAACGCGCTTCCGACTGGGAGCATTCGCGCGCCATGTGATCATTGATGTCGCGCAAATTTTTGCGGAGATCATTGATCGAAATTCCGATGGCCGCCGTGGCCAGCCCCAAATGAGGCGCGGCCTCCTCCGGCGTTTTGGGCGCCGGGGGCGCTTCAAAATTGGCAATGCGCTCCCGCAGCACCGAAATGAAGTAACCCATCACATGGGTAATGGGATGCTTGACGCCAAACAGATAAGCGTAAAGATTCCGCTCTGAAACCCGCCAGCGGATCTGCCCGATCAATCCTGTATTAAGCTGGTCCTTCGTCACCGCCTCCAGGATGGTGCCATTATTATTAGCCGTGGGATCTTCCGGGTCCATCGCCAGGTTCATCGTCTGCGTAGCCACAGAAACTTTATGCACCTTTTCCCAGGGCCATTTGAAATAAGGCCCGCCTGCTGGAATCACCCGCACTTGCGGATAAATATAACGATCCTTTTCCTCGGCACTCAACGAGGCCGCAATCGGGTCCGACAGCGTCGTGGCGTTGCCCACCCGTTCCGCGCGCCCAAAACTCGTCTTCACCGCCCGTTCGTTTTGGTTGACCGTAAAAAGTCCGGCCGCCAGATACCGAACCAGGAACCAGGCGATAAAGCCGACGACACATCCGAAGAATATTGCAGTCATAATCAATTAAATTGTCTGATTGATACCACCCTGGGGGAAATACACAACCAAAGACCCATTCCAAACCCGCCCCCAGTTTGTAACCCTTCAGAAATAGTTGCGCTAATGAACGAATTGGCGCAAGAATGGCGCATCGAACAAAACGCGCCTATAACCCATGCGGAAAGCCACCCCGATGAAGCCCACATGGCCCGCCTGGTCCTGTTTTCGTTTTTGCTGACCTTCATGTTGTCGCGAGTGACGGTATATCTGATCATGGCGCGGAAGATACCGGACCTCTATTTGCACCTCGGCGGAAACCACATCCATCATTTGAATTATGGTATTTTTCTGCTGGTGGCCGTGGGTGCGTATCTGCTGTTTCAGGATCCAACCGGCCGGTCCTTGAGAATCACCGCGGTTGCCTACGGCATCGGACTGGCCCTGACCTTCGACGAATTCGGCATGTGGGTGCGCCTGGACGGGTCTACCTACTGGCAGCGCGCCAGCCTCGATGCCATCAGTGTGCTGGCGGCGTTGCTCGGATTGTTCGCGTATGCGCCAAACGTGAAACGGTTTCGTCCGCGCCACTGGTGGAGTGCGGTCTTGCTGCTCCTGCTCGTGCCGCTGTTTTTCGCCCTGATGATAAACTCGTCCCAGTACGCCCAGAAACAACTTGCCCCCTACTTTGAGCAACTGGAGTCCGGCCAGCCCAAATAAGGCCCCTGCGCATTTTACCGGTCTTGCTGCTGAGCCCGCTGTTCATATTGCGCCCGTTCCCTGGCAGTCATTCTCCTGCCCCCAGACTGATCCGGCGGGTAATCGTCCTCCGACCCGCCCATCGGACCCCGCCAGGCGGCAGGAGACGTTTCAAAAGCGCCCGGCACCAGCGCCACAAGTTTGAACGCCTCGTAACATCCCGCACCCAGCAAACCGACAAACGACAGCACAAATCCCCACACCAGGAGGAGGTCCGTCAAAGATTGTCGCCGGCGCTTTTGCATATCACATCCCTATCAAACCACCGTTCCCCCCATAGCGCAACCCCGTACCCGAGCGGGAATCACATTCAGCATTTAGCCTTTAGCATTCAGCATTTTATTGAGGGGGGTTGAAAATTGAACAAAGAAGTGCGTTATTAAAGTGTCTCGGACATGAGACTGAACGGGTTTTTTGGTTTTCCCATTCGGTGGTAATTCCGAGGTTAAGGGTTGAATAGTGGGGTTGTCAGAGGTCGGACGCTGCAATGGCGCCCGGCCTTTTTTTATATCCAACCCGAGGCAACACCTTTGGATCCAGTAAGTTTAGTGCCACAGCTTTTTCCTGATATTCTTGAGCCAAGGCGGTGGCATGGCCAAAGAGGGCCTCGGTCAATGCGCTCAGGTGCTGGCAGGCGTGAAAGAAGTCAACAATCTGCACCGCGAAATCAAAACA
>Ga0182030_10011245_pt1 | contig 18072 bp, 17 predicted proteins | sample 812S3MmetaG_FD_121299 | JGI IMG/M metagenome (GOLD analysis project Ga0182030, IMG submission 121299) | Permafrost microbial communities from Stordalen Mire, Sweden - 812S3M metaG (Illumina Assembly) | ecosystem: Environmental > Terrestrial > Soil > Wetlands > Permafrost | place: Sweden...
TCTAAGTTGGTCTCGGTCAAGTTCCATGGGGAACATGAGATGCGGGAAGCGGCGGTAGCGTAGAGGCAGTTGTGCCCGACGATTCTACTCAGCTCAACCAGATTGCAGCTGCCCTGAATCGTTCTGCACCGGCAACTAACGCTCACGCTCGAACCGACCAAATCACGCGGGTGCGGTTCAAAACCGATTTCTCAAAATTTCAGCGATATCACGGTAGCCATGAAGAATGGCGACAACCCGGAGCGGTCTTGTGCTCGGAAGGTAGACGATCGGCTAGGAATACACCGCAATGAAACGAACCGGCGCCGACGTGAGATCAGTCCGCAAATGACCGGCGTTCGAAAAGTCCGCCAGGTAAATGAGCTTGCCGCGGATGACGGATTCTACCCGATCCGCCGTTTCCTGATTGCTTTCCTTTTTCAAGTAACGCCAGATTTGCACTAAGTCGCCTGCGGCATCGGGAGCTAGGACGTACCGGCGTTTCACCCCTGCTGAGCCTTCAGCCGTCCAAGGTATTCGTCGAGTTCATCTTCGGGGATGCCCTCGCCGCGTTCCAGTTGCGCGATGCCATTTCGAATTCTTGCGTCGACGTCGCTTCGATTTAGGGTCAGCCATTCGTCCTGTTCATGCAAGACCGCAAGCGCGCGCTCGATAACATCTTCCTTGCTTCGATACGCGCCGGAGCGCAGGGCGTCTTCGACGAGTTGTTCCTGCTCGGGCTTTAGTTCGATGGTCATGGCCGATCCTCTGTAAGCTTCAGAGTACCGTATTCCGCTCTCAACGACTCCATCGGATCGGCTGCGCCCGGGCGTTGCGCTGGCCGATAACAAGCGAAAGAACCTGTCACAAGCGTGATCAACGCCACAGCACCAGATGTAAACCGGGTCGGCGCCACTGACCCCGTATAACAAAACTGCCCGGCAATCGCGCCAAACCCGCCGTGCTGAGCAGCCCGAAACCCCGGCCGCGCACCCGTGGCCAGGCGCATCCAAACTTATGCACACGCCGATTCACGGAATAAGAATTACCCATACATTCAAATGCTCGCCGGCACTAATGCAAGCGCTGCAAATAAGCCTACTAAGAACAATGCAAAACGCCGGGTCGAGGGGGTGACTCGTCGGCGATTTGCGTCATGAAGGTTAGATCCGCTACCGCGAGTTCCAGTCCAAGATGCCTTACGGACGGCAGAACTGAACCCAACGTGGAGCGTTCATGGGAGTTTACTCCGTTCGCAATGAGTGCATGGGATCAGCGCCGGCCGCTCGCCGTGCTGGCAGATAACAAGCTATCGCGGCAGTTGCAATCGCCAGCACGGCAACCGCGAAAAATGTAACGGGATCAGCGCCACTCACTCCGTAAAGAAGGTTACCCAAGAGACGAGCGAGCGCCGCCGCACACAATAATCCGATCGCCGCGCCGGCAAGGGCCCGCTTGACGCCCTGCCCCAGAATCAATCGCATCAAATCCCCAGGCTTCGCGCCCAGCGCCATACGCATCCCGAATTCATGCATGCGCTGACTGACCGAATAGGAAATCACGCCGTACATGCCTATAGTCGCCAGTACTAATGCCAGCGCGGCAAACAACCCCACCAGAAAGAGCGAGAATCTCTGGGTAGCTACGGAGGCGTCGGCGATCTGTTTCATCAGTCTCACATCGGCAACCGCTAGCCCCGGATCAAGCCGTTTGACGGCGGTGCGCAATTGATCGGTCAGGAGAACGGGATCGCCTTGCGCTCGAATCGCCACCGAGACATCCGGAAAGGGCGCTTGCGCGAGTGGCCACCAGAAAGCGGGATGACCTGCGAGGCTGTCGGCCTGGTCTTTTACATCCCCCAGGACACCAACAACACGGACCCAATCTTTCTCTTTCGGGTGATCTTCAAAGGTGATCCGTTTGCCCACTGCATCCGCTCCCGGCCAGTAGCGCCTCGCCATTGCCTCGTTGACAATCAGGACTTTCGTAGCTTTGGCGTCGTCCGAGGCTGTAAAGAATCGTCCATGAAGCAGCGTCACCCCCAGGGCGTGGAAATAGTCCGGAGAAGCTGCATGGTAGCGCGCTGAGTTGTTGTCATTGGCCGCGGCAGAACGGCCTTCTACATCGAAGCCCGTGTTTTCGTCGTAGCCCGTCCAAGGTAAATCCGTCCCCATTCCGGCCGATCGCACTCCGGGAAGCGATGCGACGCTGTCGATCAGTTGCGCGTAGAATCGGCTTCTTTGCGGGCCATCATGATATTGCTGTCTGGGCAGCGAAATCGAAGCCGTCAGTACCTGCTGAGGACGAAAGCCTGGATCGGCGCGCAGCAGGTTGACAAAACTGTGGAGCATCAACCCCGCGGCGATCAGAAGCACGCACGCAAGCCCGGTCTCACCCACCACGAGAACATCGCGCACGCGCACCTGGCGCTGGCTACCGGTAGACGCGCGGCCACCTTCACGCAGGCTCTGCTGTATGTCTGTGCGCGCGGCCGCCAGCGCGGGAACCAAACCGAACAGCAGCCCGGTAAGTAACGCGATGAGAAGAGTGAATCCAAACACCACCAGGTTCAGGTGTATCTCCGCAGCGCGTGGAAACCCCGGCGGAAGCAGGAACACCAGCGCGCGAACGCCGCCCAGCGCGAGCAGCGTCCCCAATGCCGCGCCTGCCAGCGCGATCAGTAGGCTTTCCGTGAGTAACTGGCGCACGATGCGCGTACGCGACGCGCCCAATGCGGACCGTACGGCGATCTCGCGCTGCCGCACGCTGGACCGGGCCAGTAATAAGTTCGCCGCGTTCACGCACGCGATCAACAGCAGCAATCCGACCGCTCCCAAAAGCACGAATAACATGCGCTGCGTCCGTCCAACCATCTCTCGAAACAGAGGGACAAGGTAAATGTGCCAGCCTTTATCGCCCGGATGCTCATTTCCCAGTTGGTTCAGCACTCCGCTCAAATCCGCGTTGCCCTGTTCCGGCGTTACACCGGGCTTCAGGCGTCCGATGCCGTCCATAAAATGGCTGCCGCGATTATTCGGGCTTCCTTCAAACGTGAACGGATACCATACATCCACTGTGTCGCCGTCGGGGACGGCATGGTAGTCATTGCCGGGATGCTGCACGCCGGGCGGCATCACACCGACGACCGTGAAAGGCACTGCATTCAGAGTGATTGATCGGCCGACGATGTTCCGGTCGGCTGCAAACCTCGCGTGCCAGAACCGGTCGCTCAAGATTGCGAGCCGCCCATGTTCCGGCAACTCGTCGGTGGTAGTGAACTCGCGGCCTCGCGCCGGCGTGAAGCCGAGCACGCGGAAGTAGCCCGCGGTCACTTCGAATGCGCGCAACATGACCGGCTCGCCGGCGCCGGAGAGTTGCACATCTTGTCTTGTGATGGCGGCGAGGCTGTCGAAAGTCCGGTTGCGCGAACGAAAGTCGCGAAAATCGTTTGGGTTCAGCGGGAACTTCGGGTAGGTGTCGCTGGTGAGAAAAATGCGCACGATGCGCTCCGGGTGCGCGAAGGGCAGCGGCCTCAACAACACCCCTTCGATGACGCTGAAAATCGCGCTGTTGGCGCCGATGCTTAGTGCTAACGTCAGCACAATGACGGCGGTGAAACCGGGCGTCCGGCTCAGTATCCTGACGGCGTATTTTAAGTCATTCCAGATGGTTTCCAGTTGATTGGTGCGGCGCATATCCCGGCATTCCTCCTGTATTTGAGCGAGCCCGCCAATCATCCGCATAGCCGCGTGGCGCGCTTCGGTGGGCGGCATTCCGCGCGCGATGTTCTCCTGCACAAGTTGATCGAAATGGAAGCGCAGTTCCCGGTCGAGTTCGCTCTCCACCGCGGTCTTGCCCAACAAGGATCGAAGCCGCAGGCGGAAGATGTCGTAGAACCGCCGGACCTTCATGACGCCGCCTCGGGAAGCATGCGGATCACCTGGCCGACGGCGTTCGAAAGCCGCTCCCACTGCGCCAGTTCCTTTTGCAATTGCGTGCGGCCGGCTTTGGTCATGCTGTAGAATTTCGCGTCCCGGCCGGCCTCCGTTACGCGCCACTCGGCACGTATCCAGCCCTGCTGCTCGAGCCTGTGCAGAGCCGGGTAAAGCGCGCCCTGGCTCACCTGCAGCACTTCATTCGAGACTTGTTGGATGCGCTTCGCAATGGCCCAGCCATGCTGCGGCTCCAGTGAAATGGTGTTCAGGATCAGCAGGTCCAGTGTTCCTTGGATCAGATCCGACCGTTTACTCATGCTTGCTCCGCGCTACCCCTAATTAATCTACAACAACACACCTAATCTATTTACAACAGACGCATGATGCTGTCAAGGGTAACGAAATTATTGAGTCAACGAAATTATTTGCGGAGCGCGCGTCCAGGGCATGACATCTGGAGACGCCGAATTTTCGGCCGATTCCCGAACGACGACGTCGAGTATGCCCGGATGCTGCGATCGGCGAAATGGCCTATTGCTCAATCGGCGAACAACACGGCGTCTCAACCGGCTTCGGCTCCATCAGTTCCGCTCGCGTCAAATCCGGATCATATAAATTCAACTGCCACTTACCATCCCGCCCGATCTTTGGCGGCTCGGCCTTATACCCGCGCTCGGTAACCAACTTGAACCCAGCTTGCACATCCGGCACACCCAAGGCCAGGTGGTGCATCACGCCCAGCGTCCTCGGGCTTGGGTTCTTGACGTTCAGCATATACTCCAGCCAATCCGTTCCATCGGGCACGCGCATATCCACCCAATCCGTCCGCTCGTCCTTCATCCCGCCATGCCAGGTCTCGTGGAAGCCCAGAATGTCACGGTAAAGATGGTCCGCCGCGGCGCGGTCGGAAATGGTGACGCCCACGTGAATGATGTGCTGCGAAACCCGGTCGGCCGACAGAAACTTCCCGAAGTTTTTGGTGTGGAGCGACCCCGCCATATATTGCACGAACTCCACATGATGGCCGTCCGGATCGGAAATCATGAAGTTTACGTTCCCGTCCCGCCCGGTCTGCACCGCGGCCGGCACCTTCACTCCATTCGCCGCCAGATACGCTCGCAGTTGCTCCAGATTGGTGGTCTCGAACGCAATATGAGACAGCCGGTCTTCCGTCGGGCCACTGAGTTCCGGGAACACCTCCACGTACTGGTGGTCGTTCACCTTGAAGTAAGTCAGCATCAAGCCGCCCGTGGGCTTATCTAACGAGAAGGGTTCCTGAAACCCCAGCACCTTACCATAAAATCCACGCGCCGCCTCAATGTTGCTGGTGCGCAACCCGATATGCGCCACGCCGACGATGGGCGGACGCGAAACCGGGGCCGGCCCACTCTGGGCCGCCAGCAGGGCCGCGGCTAAGGAGACAGCTAAATAGACAAAGGGAAACATAGCCGCCAGTATATCCCCGCTTACCGGGTCTGATTGGTCAACAGATCTTCCAGCTTTCGCAGTTGCGGCGACTGGCCCATCGCAATCAGAAATGCGCCCGGGGCAATCTCGAGATCGGCCGGTGGATTGAACAGCATCTCGCCACCCGGCTTGCGGATGGCCAGCACGATCACCCCCAAGTCCCGCCGCAACTGCATTTCCCGCAACGTCTTTGACGCGAACTCCGTTCCCGGCTTCACCTGCACTTGTTCGATCTCCACGTCGAGACCCATATCCTGGGTCGCGAAATCCAGGAACTTGGCCACATGCGGACGCAGCAGCGCCTGCGCCAACCGGTGTCCCGTAATGGTGTACGGCGCGAAAACCGTATCCGCCCCCGCGCGGCGCAGTTTTTCTTCCGCCTCTTCTTCCGCCGCCCGCGTCACCACCATCAGTTTCGGATTCAATGTCTTCGCGGAGAGAATCACGAACAGATTGTCCGCGTCCGTGGCCAGCGCCGATACCAGGCCTCTGGCTCGCATAATGCCCGCGGCCCGCAGCGTTTCATCGCGCGTCGAATCCCCGTGGAACGCCGTCATGCCCTCGTTCATCGCGCGAGTCACCCGCTCGTCCCGCATGTCGATCACCACGAAAGCCGCGCCGGCCCGCAGCAACTCGTATGACGCGTGCCGCCCCACCCGGCCATACCCGCATATGATGAAATGATTCTGCAGCTTGTCGATCATTCGTTTCCTTCTGCGCTTCCCGAATACATCCTGTAACTCCAGCTCAATCACCGTCTGTGTAATGGCCCCTACCGAAAAGAACATGACGCTCACGCCAAACAGGATCAGAAAGGAATTGAAATATCGCCCCGGCTGGCTCAATGGATGCACTTCCGCATAGCCCACCGTCGTAATGGTGATCAGCGTCATATAGAACGCGTCGAACACCGGATAGCGATCGATCAGCGAGAATCCCGCCGTGCCAATTCCGATCGTCAATAGCAGCAGCCCCGCCACTAATGAGCCGCGCCGGACAATCTGTTCCTTTAATGTTCTTTCCGCCATGCCTCACTCTTTACGCCGCGGCCGGGCTCGCCGCCCACCACTAACTCGCCCTTCCGCACCACCGGGGTCCCATTCACTAAGACATACTCAATCCCTTTCGAAGGTTGCGCCGGATGTTCATAAGTCGCCGCATCTTGAACCCTGCCTGGATCGAACAGAGTAAGGTCCGCATCGGCGCCTACACGAATGCGCCCCTTCTGCCGCATCGCTGGACTTACCCGCTCCAACCGCTGCGCCGGCATCAGGCTCATTTTGCGGATCGCATCCATCAATGTCAACGCATGCTCTTCCCGGACATACTTCGCCAGAACGCGCGCATACGTGCCGGCCCCGCGCGGATGTCCTTTACCGTCTGTGATCAACCCGTCGCTCGCGATCATCACTGCCGGGTCCGCCACCGCCATGCGCACCACGTCGTCGGGAATGCTGTGCAGAATCACCAGCCCGCCCTGCTTGCGATAGCGCGCGAAGCTTTCGGCCGTCAACCGTTCGCCGGTCGCGATCCATTGCAGATCTCCGAACCCGATCCCCAGCCGCTCCTGCCAGCCCGCGTCGAAGACCGCCGTCTCGAGGCCGGTCATGCCTGCTGTATAAGGATATGCTTCCGTGCTCACATCCAGGCCATGCGCCTTCGCGCCGTGGATCATCCGCAAACACAAGTCCGTCTGACGAAAAGCCATGCTGGTGATGTGGACCACATGTAACCCAGCCCCCGTTGCGGCCGCGTCCGCCAGCACTTCCTGCAGCGCATCCACCACGCCCGGCTCAATCGGGCCCGGGTTGCGCATGTGTACAAAGCACGCCATCCCGCGTTCGCCGGCCAGTTGGAACAGATCCAGAATTTCGGATCGCGAAGCGGACGGCACGTATGCAATGCCCAGCCCGATGCCCAATCCGCCCTCGTCCAGCCCCTGTCGCACGAGCCGCAGAATCTCCGCCTGCTGCGCCGCCGTGGCCGTCTCTTTCACGGCATGATCGCGCGGCAAAAAGTCGCCCGTATCGCCCATCACAGCCATTCTTGCGGGAATATGTCCTGATGACGCGCCGAAATTAATCAACGCTTTTCCGGCTCGCGCGTCATACCATTTAGCGACAGGATTTACGCCCACTTCCATCTCAAGCGCGGTGGTCACGCCGTCTCGCGCCTTCAATAAGTAGTTCTCCTCCGTCTGCCCGTGGGAATGCAGATCGATGAACCCAGGCGCAACCACAAGCCCTTGTGCTTCAATCACTTCCTTACCCTGCAAAGCGCTTGGGGTGAGCGCCGCAATGCGCCCGTTCCGGATGCCGATCTGCCGCACCGCATCGAGGCCCGACTCCGGATCCATCACTCTTCCATTTCGTATCACGACGTCGAAAGTCTGGCCAAATAAGCACAGATTAATTCCATATAGTAGAAAAATTGTTCGCAATTGCGTAGTCGCCTCACTCGTTCTGTTATAGAGTTTCGTTATGGCCCATAACAAAGTTCAACTCAAGGGCAGCGACAGGCCTGCACCCGCTGTCGCGTCTCCCGCCGGCGCATCCGACCCCAACGAACTCGTCACCCTCACTATCACCGTCCGGCGCCGCGCCCCCATTCCCGAAAACCCTTCCAAGCAGTTTACTCGTGAAGAACTTGCGGAACAGTTTGGCGCAAATCCCGCGGACCTGGAGAAGGTGGCGGACTATGCGAAATCGGAAGGCCTCACCGTAGTCGGCACCGACGCCAGCAGTCGCACCGTAACCGTCTCCGGCACGCTCGCTCAAACGCAAAAGGCATTTGACGCGCAAGTCAGCCAATATCATGAAGCCGGCCGCAGCTTCCGGGCGCGCACCGGCACGCTCAACGTCCCGCCATCGCTTTCGGGCGTCGTCGAAGGGATCTTTGGCTTCGATCAGCGCCAGCAAGCCCACACGCATTATCGACGTCGCTCTTCCACCTCCCACAAGGGCGTTGCGCACGCGAACGCCGTATCGCTCTCGTATTCGCCCCTGGTTGTCGCGCAAGCGTATGATTATCCCAAGGCGAACGGCGCCGGACAAACCATCGGCATCATCGAACTCGGCGGCGGATTCAAGACGGCGGATTTGAAAGCCTACTTCGCCGGCCAGAACATCAGCCCCGAACCCACTGTGACGGCGGTATCGGTAGGCAAAGGCAAGAACCATCCAACGGGCGACCCCAACGGTCCCGATGGCGAAGTGCTTCTTGATATCGAAGTGGCCGGGTCCATCGCATCCGGAGCTCACATTGTGGTCTACTTCGGCGAGAACACCACGCAGGGATTCCTGGCTGCCATCACCGCCGCCATCAACGATTCCAAGAACAACCCCAGTGTGATCTCCATCAGTTGGGGCAGTTCGGAAAGCGGCTACACGTCGCAGGCGCTTACCGCTTACGACCAGGCGTTTCAGGACGCCAAAGCACTCGGCATCACCGTCACGGTTGCGGCCGGCGATGGCGGGTCCACCGATGGCGAGACCGACGGCCAGCAGCACGTGGACTTCCCCGCGGCCAGCCCCAATGTGCTCGCTTGCGGCGGTACGTTTCTTGACTACGAAGGGGGCGCCATCAAGAGTGAAACCGTTTGGAACGACGGCGCGGATGGCGGCGCTACCGGAGGCGGCGTCAGCGAGAACTTCCCCGTGCCTTCTTATCAGACCTCGGCGAGCGTCCCCGTTTCGGTAAACACCGGATTCGCGGGACGCGGCGTTCCAGACGTGTCTGGAGACGCCGACCCGAACTCGGGATACAACGTGCGAATTGATGGCGAAACCACGGTGATTGGCGGAACCAGCGCGGTGGCCCCGCTTTGGGCCGCGCTGATCGCGATCCTGAACCAGCAATTGGGTCAGAAAGTGGGCTTCGCGAATCCCACGCTGTACTCGAATCCACAGAGCTTCAACGACATCACGCAGGGTAACAACGGCGCGTACTCGGCCGGACCCGGCTGGGACGCGTGTACCGGGCTCGGCAGTCCTATTGGTTCGTCGGTCCTTGCGGCTTTCCAGGCGCCTGCGCCGGTGCAGACGACGTCGAAGCAGCACCCGCACCAGTCGTCGCGGGCGGCGACGTCTCCGGGCCGCTAGTCGCGGAATCGCTCGTGCTGGAATCGGGCCCTGAATCGACAGGCCCCGAATCGACCGTCACAGTAAGAGCCAGCGGATTCAGCTGAGGGTCGTGGTTGACATCGATGGTCAACACCGAACCTTGGGCGATTTCCGCTGGCTTGATTTCTTTCCCGTCCTTCATGAATTTCGTTTTGTGCGTGCGATCGATGGTGACGGATTGGTCGCCCTCGACGAAGATGATGATGTCCTTATTCGTGATCTTCTTTAAAGTGCCGTGCATGGTGGCGGCCGGCTGGTTGTACGCGCCGCCCGTGAGGTCGCCGCCGGGCTGCTGCGAAGACCGCCTCCTCATCTGGGCGTTCGCGCTGAGAGCACAGAGAAGAAGCGAGAGGCAGAGTAACCGCATAGCTTGATTATCCATCAGAAGCAGCGGCGTGGTTCACCACCAGCCGGCTAAGTGGTGGGCGGCGAGTACATATTGGGCATGAGCCAGCCGCGATAGCAGGTGCCGGTCTGCAGGTCCCAGATGGAGGTGCCATCCACGGTCCCGGCGGTCGGCAGGATCTCCTGCGAATAACTGTATTGGTGGGGCGCCACGACTCCCGTCTTGAAGAAGTAGCTGCCGTTGCTGAGAAGCTGCGCGCTGCCGAGCGCGTCTCCGAAGTAGCCTAAGTCCTGGCTGAGAAGCGGCGTTACCGTCATGTTCGCCTCGTTCACGGTGAGGGACATGCCGCGGCTATTGCCACTTCCTACGCCGATCGGCGGAGGAGCAACGCGCGTATTGCCGTTATCATAAACGGTCATCTCGCCGGTTGTCGTGTTTTCAAGCCCCGCGTCGTGCTGATGCGAGAACCAGGGCCATGGATCGCTGTTGATGTTGTTGAAGGTAAAGTCGCCTTCGTTCCCCATGCGCCACAAGATGTTGCCCGTGCCTGAGCCGTTTTCGTAGTCGACCTTATAAATCCAATCCTGATGCCGCGACGAGAGCCAGAGAGAGCCATCGGTCGGGTTGTAGTAAATACAGTTCTCGTGCAGCCAGTCATTGGCGAGCGTGGTAACGCCGGATTTTCCAACCAGGAACAGGCTGGGGCAGCCGCTCTGACTGGTGGAACACGTCTCACCTAACACCGCGGGCCGGTTGATGTCCAGTTGCGGCGCACCGCTGTCGTGCTGGAAGGTGTCGAAGTACCAGACCAACTGAAAATTCTGGTCGAGCACCAATACCCCATCGCCAATGATGTCGACATTCAAACCGGTTTTATTTCCCTGCGTGCCCGGCGCGAAGATCTTTTCGATATCCACGTTCACCGCGGTGTATCCATTCGGCAGGCGAATCGCGTCGTGGTGCATCGTTCCGAGGCAGGCTGCTCCGATGGGTGCTGGAACAGGCACTGCACCGCACGGACCGAAATCGGTTGCGCCCCTCGCCAGAAGTTGCTGCTGCAGGACGCCGATGTTGGTGGTGCGAACCGTGTTGCCTGCCAGATCGATCTCACGCAGAATCTGTCCGCCCGCCATGATGGCCGGATTCCACCCGGTGCCGTTTTCAAAGACAAGCATGTCGCCACCCAGCAGGGGGCGCGTCAGGAGAGCGGAGTCCGTTGGATTGTAGGTGGAATCGTACCAGATGATGCTGCCACCCCGGTTCGTTGCGATGGGAACAAACGGGCCGCCGGCGTCGAATGCGAGGAAGCCGTGCAACACAGTCTGATCCGCTTGATCGGTTTGCGAACTGGCCGGCGTAATTACCTTAAACGTTGGAAACGTGATATCGGTAGGCAGCGCGCCGGTGGTGAAGGTGACTGGCGTCGGACCAACAACAGTGGTGCTGCCCGTCACGGTCTGGTAATTGATTGAGTACTGCGTCGAAGCCAGCATTCCAGCCGCATAAACGTTCATCGTATGCGGGGGATCACAGGGGATCAAATTCGATTGCGTCGTCGCGGTCGCCCCAACCCGCTGGATGGTGATCTGAAACGAACTTCCGGTTGCGCACCCGGGCGCGCTGGCGAGCGCAACCAGGGGATTCACCGTGGGTGAGACCACAAAGTTCTTGCCATTGCTGATCGCGGTGTACGAGAACACCATCGACGTTCCCGCCGTCTCGCCCGACGCGTAATCCTTGACGCCAACCTTGATGTGATACGTCCCCTCATTCGCGATGGTGGCCCACGGAAACGGAGGCGCGGTCCAGACGCCGCCGGCCTTGGTTCCCTGAGAGAAATCGCTCACAACTGCATACCCGGCAGACCCATACGAGACGCTGTAGCGGAATGCGAGTGGCCCAGGGTTGGTGTCGGTAGCCGTCGTGGTCCATGTCACGGGCGTTCCGAGCGGTTGCGGAGACGTCAGGGAAGCGGTGAAAGAAGTAACGGTTACGGTTGCCTGGAGCGACGATGCGCAGATCGCGGCGGCCACGAGCATCAGGCCGGCTGAGAGTTTCATATAGTACCTCGAATTAGGGTGAGAGTTAATGAGGATAGCACGTGTAGGGGCGGCTGAAGTATCACTAACGCAGCACAAAGTCCCAAGGTAGGAGGATCGCCACGGCACGCGTGAACCCCGCGGACGTGCTCCGAATCCTGAACGGAAAACACCAAACCACTTTTCGATAGGGCAGAAGATCGACTGGCCGCGTGACTCGGGGTTGCACGCCGGAATCCGCAGCCGGAATCGAGGTAACCTGCACTGTCACCGACTTCGGTCGCGCTCAACGGGCGATCGGCAGCGGTCCACGAGTCTCATGTTCATTAACGTGGCGGGATTTCACCTCAGCTTTGGGAAAAAGCGCCCCACGCGGTTCATGTACTCGCGGTACTGGTCGCCGAAGCGCTCCACCAGATATTTCTCTTCGGTGCGAGTCCGCAGCGCAACCAGCGCGAAGAAAACGGCTCCCCCAAGGGGAACCAGCCATGTGCCTAGCGCAAGGCCCAGCGAAATGGCTGCCGTCAGCACCCCGCTGTACATCGGGTTTCTGACGAAACGGTAGGGACCGGAGTCGACAAAGTGCGCGTCCTGACGCGTTACCACCGTGTCGGTAAGGTTGCGGCCGAGCGTGTGAAACATCCAGAACAACCAGGCAGCAGCCAGTGTGAAACCGGCAACACCAATCCAGCGCAGCCCGGCTGGCGCAGGCAGCGACGCCCATGGAAACCAATCGGGCCTCCAAAGCCAGCCAGCGACGCTCCCGAGGGTCACCAACCCAGCCAGCCGGAGACCAATCAGAATCGGCCAGCCTTCCCGCGTGCGATCCAGCCGCTCTCCGGAACGCTGCGATTGAACCCGGTAATAGCCCGCTACAACCAGGAACGAGACGCCGACGGCGATTAAGGTTGCGCGGATTGGCTCGGGCATCACCGCGCCGTAAATTCCTTGCTAAACCCAGTCCCCAAAATTCGTCACCGTATAACTTCCATCCGGCCGCACGCTCATCTTAATCCCCGCTCCTGCATCCGGCTTCTCCGCCACATTCGCCACGAACTGATCGGGAGCATTATTCTCCGCCCCGCCCGCCTTCGGATTTTACGCCAAGGGCGCTCATCGCACCTTATATTTCAGCAGCGTCTCACGATCCAGCGCACGGAACCCGCCGGAGATCATCGTCGATACCCAGATTATCCGTCGGTTCGCCGATCCCTCCTTGGCCAGAAAGCCCGCACGAGAGGTCCAAACCGGAATAGAATAAAAGGAAGGCTTCAAAACGAAATATGACGATCAATGAGATTGTGGCGCTAGCCGCCGTGCTCCTGAGTGTAGGCACGAACGTCGCGCTTTTCGTCCATCTCAGTTCCGTCGTAAATAGCCGTTTCGATAGCGTGGAACGGCGCCTGGAGATGATTCAGGCGAACACCCACGACCTTGATATTCGCCCTACAAAATTGGAATCGCGCACGTAAGCAAACTCCTCACCGCACCGTATATTCCTTGCTAAACCCACTCCCCAAATTCGTCACCGTATAACTTCCATCCGGCCGCACGCTCATCTTAATCCCCGCTCCGGCGTCCGGCTTCTCCGCCACATTGGCCACAAACTGATCCGGCGCGTTATTCTCGCCGCCGCCCGCCACGGCATGGTGCAACTGCCAGATGTCTTCTAACCCCGGTGAGGACTTGATCACCTGGTACGCTTCCTTCGTCCCGCCCTTGCGCGCGCCATTATCCATAATCGCCACGCGCGGCGCGAACGCATGCACCGCGGTCGCGGACCCGGATAAATTCATCCCATGATGCGACACGATGTACACATCCACCTTTCCCACGCGGTTCACCGGACACACCAGTTCCATCTCTTTGTTCCACGTCAAATCGCCTAAATCGAGCGCACGGAATTTCCCAAAAGTAATCAGAGTCCCCACGGACTGCGCGTTCTCGCCCGTATCCACCTCGCGCTTCGCCTCAGACCCACAGAGGCTGTTCTTCTCGCCGCCGCCCGCCACCGGTTGCAGAATCTCCTTGCCTCCCGCCGAGAGCACCTCCACCGAAACGCCCTTCAGCGGAATCCTGTCTCCCGGGTTCGGCTCGATGTGCGCTCCCTTGGAGCGCGTTTCGGCATAGGCTTGAAACAGCGCATCCTCGTCTTTGCCATGCTCCACGCTGGTTCCGTGATCGATGAATGTCCCGATCGGAATCCGCGCCGCCAGTTGCGGGACACCCCCCACATGATCCACATGGAAATGGGTGATCAACAGATAGTCGATCTTTGTCAAACCCGCCCCCTTTGCGGCCGCGACGATGCGATTCGCATCCCGGCCATTACTCCCCGGCCAACCTGTATCGATCAGCATCGATTGTCCCGAAGGCGTGACAATCAGAGTGGACTGCCCGCCCTCGACATCAATGAAATAGAAATCCAGCGTTTTCTGGGCTGCGTGCAGTGGGCAGAGGCAGAGCGCCGCCACCGCCGGAAGAAGCTTGAACCAACTTTGCATAAGGAATACTCTATTCCATGGGAGAGCACGCGCCGCGCGATTCCTCAGGAGCGGAACAATTTATACTGCGATATCGTAGTCTTTCTTAGAGATGCCCTTTTGCAGCCAGTGCGGAAACCAGGTCACGCCGGAGGACGCTTATTGCGCCCGCTGCGGATCTCGCCAGCCCGGTGCGCCAACCCCGTTTCCGCCCGGCACGTTTCGCAGCGCTTTCCCTGGGACCACGCCCGGCTCTATCCCCAATCCAGTTCCGCCCTTTCAGCAGGTGGACTTCTTTGAGCGCATCCCCAATCGCACGTTCTCGATTCTCTGCTACGTGCCAGTGATTGGATGGGTGCCGTCCGTCGTCGTGCTGGGCATGAAACGCTTCCGCGGCGACTTCATCATGCGCTTCCACGCCTTTCAGGGGCTCTACATCTTCGCGGCGTGGCTCATTGTCGATTGGGCGATCCAGCCGATCTTTTCGTCACTCCACCACGTGCTTCCCGTGGGCAACCTGCTGCAGGTGCTGCTCATGTTCGTATGGATCTTCATGCTGGTGAAGACCAGCCACGGACAGGTTTACGAACTGCCCATCATCGGAGAGCTCGCTCAGCGTACCGCCCGCGAGCATCCTTAACCCCCAGACTAACCACGCAGGTCCTTAAACACGCCCTCAATCTCGCTCTTCACGGCCTGATTCGGCGGGCAAAACGGCAGCCGCGGCGGACCCCCGTAATACCCGTTCAATTCCATCGCATACTTCAACCCGGAAACGCCGTAAAGATCGGTGACCGCAATTCCCGGCTGCCGGATGCGCTCCTGCCAGTCGAGTTGGGCTTCGCGCTCGCGGGTCCGGAAAGCCTCCCATAGCGTGATGCACGCATACGGAGTCGCGCTCGCCAGCGCCAGCAATCCACCGGATGCGCCCTGTTCCCAACACTCCAGAAGGTGCGTGCACGAACCCGCCAGCACAGCGAACTCCACCCCCGCCAGTTGCCTGATTTGCGCCACACGCGACGGCGTGGAATCCTCCACCACCCCCGCGATATTCGGATGGGCCGACAAAGCTGCGCTGGTCTCCGGCAGCACGTCCACCCCGGTATAAGCCGGAGCGTTCCCGATAATCACCGGTATCGGCGAACGGTCCGCCACCGACTGGAAGTAGAGCATCTGCGCGTCCCGCCCGTACATCAGGCTCTTGTATTCGTGAGGCGCGGCGCATACCACCGCATGGAACCCCAGCGCCGCCGCGCGTTTCGCGAGACGCGCGCTCACTTCTACCCCTTCAGCGCTGCAATCCGCCAGCAACGTTTTCTCCGGCGCAGCATGTTTCGCGGCCACGTCCCACAACACGGCCTTCTCGTCCTCGCCCAGCAGCGGCCCTTCCCCCGCAATGCCCCCAAATGCGTAGCCCGCGACGCTGGTCAGGTTCCACTTGACCACGTTGTGCTCTACTTTTACTTTGTAGAGCTGCCCGCTATAGTCAAATGGAGTTGCCGCGGCAACAAAGATTCCCTGAAGTTTCATTGGTTCCCTATGAGTGATTCCCCATTTTATGTTTTCCATCTTCATTGATTGCCCGCCGGACCGCACCGACTTACTCATCGCCGATCTCTGGGAAGCCGGCGTGGCCGGAATCGTCGAATCCCCCAATGGCCTCCGGGCCTTCTTCGAGGACGATGCCGACCGCGCGCACCTGCTCTCCACATTCGGCGGCCAGATCGAGCAGGCCGAAGAGCGCGACTGGGTCGCCGAATCGCACGACGCTCTACAGCCCATGCTGGTGGGTCACCGCTTCTTCCTGGTTCCGGAGTGGCGCGATGACCCCACCCCCGATGACCGAATCCGCATCACCGTGAACTCTGGCCTGGCTTTTGGAACCGGAGTGCACGAATCCACGCGCCTTTGCCTCCAGGCGCTGGAGGAACTCGTCCAACCGGGCATGACGGTGGTCGACGTCGGAACCGGCTCGGGAATTCTTGCCGAGGCTTCCATCAAGCTGGGAGCCGGCCGCGTGATCGCCTGCGACATCGACCCGCTATCTATAGAGGTCGCCGGAAGAAACTTCAAAGCCGCCGGTCTCGAAATCGAACTCTTCGAGGGGTCGGTTCAACAGATCGACCCCGACATCGCCGATATCGCGATCGGCAACCTCAGCCCCGAATGGCTCGCGCTCCTCGCGCCGGAATGGCCGCGCATCACGAAGCCCGGCGGCACGATCCTGCTCAGCGGCCTCGAATCGCAGGATGTGGCACGCGTCCGCCAGCGCCTCGAAGCGGCAGGCCTCACGATTCACGAAATTCGCGAAGAAAACCAGTGGCGCGCCATTATCGCGCTGCCATGACCCTTCAGGGAGCGGACGGCGGTACCGCCATCACCACCGAGAATATAAAATCGCTTGGGAAAAGAGTTGTGAGGTTTGCGAGCGTCATCCCGTCCGCGACCGCCAGGCCTAAAGCGGCGATATACAGCTTGGTGCCGTCGGGCGTAATTGCGATGTCGCTAGCTTGATAGTTCACCGTCGACTGAGCCGCTAGGCTGAACGTCCCAAGGTCAACTCGGATTACCTGGCTCTCCGCGGAGTTGACCGAAACGAGCACGTAGATGCTTGAGTTCGCGGAGGAATAGGCAAAACTATACGCATACGACGAGCTATCAGGCGACGTATAGGTTAGCGTGCGAAGCAACGCGAAGGACGTCGAGTCGATTTCCGCAACCTCGCTCGGGCTAGGCTGCAAGTATAGTTTTGTGCCGTCCGGGGAGATAGCGATCGGTCGCGGACCGTAGGTCCCGTCCGGGGTGGCACTCGTGGGAACGGTGGCGCAGTTCCGCACCATGCCCGAAGCGATGTCAACGGCGCAGATTTGTGCAGGGGAGGAATCGGCAGGCGGGCCGAGCAGTGCGTACAGAGTGGAGTCGTCCGGAGAAATCTGGAGGTACATAAAACCGTCTACTGCGCCGGCCCCCGGCACAGTGATCGTCTGTTGGACCACCCCATGAACCAGGTCGATCATCGCAATCTCCGCCGTGCTCCCAACCACGGCAAACGCTTGCGTGCCAACGCTGTTGACCGCCACCAATAAGTTTCTCTCAGTGTTTGGTATAGAAACGGCCTCTCCGACCGTATTGGTGGAAGTGGAAATCGCGGCCACCGCATCGGTGTTCATCGCCACCACGGCATTCCCGCTACTGGAGGCCGTCAGGATGCCATTCTCCGGATCGGTGATTACCGTCTGCACCTGCTGAGTGGAGGTATCGAAGGCATCGACGACGAAAGTTTGAGCAAGCAGGACATAATAAGGGTGTAAATATACCTGACAACTCAAGAATGCTCCGATTTCATCTTGAATGCCAAATGGTGGGATGGTAGCTTGGTGGAGACGAAGCGGGGAAGTCTTCTTTGGGCGATCCCCGGGTCTTCGCCTTGTACGCCAGCCACGGGGGCGAAAGTGCCAAACTCGTCGTGCCTCTAAACACTAGAAGTCCGGCTCTTCTCGCCCCCTTCGTTCTTCATCGACCGCTACAGTCGGCTGGCTGGTTCCGTAGCGGCCTCTACCCTCCTAAACATACGCATCGTGCCTCTATACCCCATTGGTAGCAAGGTCCACACGCTAGACCGGTAGGAAATTCGTTCAGAAAAAAAGTCAGATTTTGCTTGACGGGACGTTGCGGTGCTGGATAGTGGGAGTATGAATCACA
>Ga0182030_10011246_pt1 | contig 18071 bp, 22 predicted proteins | sample 812S3MmetaG_FD_121299 | JGI IMG/M metagenome (GOLD analysis project Ga0182030, IMG submission 121299) | Permafrost microbial communities from Stordalen Mire, Sweden - 812S3M metaG (Illumina Assembly) | ecosystem: Environmental > Terrestrial > Soil > Wetlands > Permafrost | place: Sweden...
AACGCATTGTACGTACCCCATCTCCAACCTCCCCTCTCATCCCCATCTCCCTCCCATCACCCCTCGTCATCTAAACTAACACTCCCTCCCCCACAGCGACAAAAATACTCTGACCGCATCCCCGTAATCTGCGAGAAAGTCGAAAAGTCCGATATTGCGACTATCGACAAGAAAAAATATCTCGTCCCCGCCGATCTCACCGTAGGCCAGTTCGTCTACGTAATCCGCAAGCGCATCAAGTTGAGCCCCGAGAAGGCCATCTTTATCTTCGTGGATGAGGTGTTGCCCCCGACTGCGGCGTTGATGAGCTCGATTTATGAGGAGCATAAGGATGAGGATGGGTATGTCTCCCCGCATTCTGCCATCATTTTGGGGAACTCAGATGTTAGGTGATGAAGATAATACTGATTTTTCCATTCAAAGATTCCTCTACATCTCTTACTCTGGCGAGAACACCTTCGGTGCCTCTGAATCCATCTAAATCGTTCCCCACACTCATCCCTATCTGTCTCTCACGGCGTTTCGGAATTCGGCGAATAACAAACACCTTACCTCTTCCTCTTTGAGATAAACCCCATCGGCAGTTTTCCTTTACTCTATTCCTTTGCGCATGGATATTGCGAGATAGTTTGTGGTAGAGCAGTCGGCTAGCTTAGGCCACGCGAGGCAGAAGCATAGATCGCGCATTCAGTTATTCTTTCCTTGTTTGCTGGTATCGATGGTTCTTTTGATCCTTTCGACTCGATGAGGCGAGCATTCGCGATATTATTGCTGCTGGTCGGAGCCTGGTGAGAGGGAGAGATCGTGCTGGGACTACTGTACTGTTTCGATCTCTTATCGCTTGGGAATAGGTACAATCGATGCTTTCTGCCTGAAACTTGTGTATGTGAATTTGATTGTCTGATTTGTTCATGAAATGATAATATCATTTAAGAGGCTCTTTCCGGTCCTTATATCTATAGTACTGAAGGGGCATAGAGAAAGTATGCAACAATAATTGCAGTTCTCTGCTGCTCCATAATGATACTAGTGACCAGTAATCCTGGCTCTGATGGTAATCCTCCCATTGTCTATCCCACAATCATACATTACCTATACCAATACTACATAACTCACAACTCCGACTCCGTGTCACCAGACCGCCCATTCTCAAAGGTATGACTAGAGATTCAAGACCTGCTGCTGGACCTCTTCGAGAAGGAGCCTAGCAGCTTCCTTCCAAACTTCTTCATGGTCTTCCGAACACTCTCATTGTTCGACGGGACCTTACACATTGACGTTGGGCGAGGTTTGTAAATAGTTGGCGAAGTGCCACTAGCCTTGACACATTCTGGAGTTTCAAACCGAATACTATCACTTCTTCTAGATCGAGTCTCAGGTGTAAATGCACCAAGGCTCTTGGCAAATTCACAGCTACCAAGTTCAACCACCTCAGAAGTCTGACGGGGCTCCCGAATGTCTGGTTTTTTTCCAGACAATCTCTTCTCAATCGAGCCAACAATATCTTGTAGCTTTTCGTCTTCCATGAAGGGGACCTTGACATCTTGAACAGAAACAGACCGAGGGCTGACAGCATCAATAACCTCTGCCAGCTGACTATATTTTTGAACTTCGGGCTCTTTGAGGGAATGTTGTGGGTCTTTGTCTTCTATGATAGAATCGATGTTGTTCTCAGAAACCGAGAAGGTATGAGTAGCGAGTGGCGGGGTCATTGGAGGAGTTAAAAGCTCTATCAATGGCCTATCCTGCTCTCTGGTCGGATGAAGTGAGTCCATTGCGTGCATAGCCCTGACACATTGAAACACAATAGCATCTAACCGGGACAGATTGGCGATATCGTCGCCGATACTATACCCAAGTTTATCAAGAAGCTCATTGAAGTTATTGAGAAATAAATCCTCGAGACGCCTAGCTATAGCATTACGATGAACTTGAGACACAATTTGATGAAGCTGGAAGGCCACACTTAGTATATTTTGTGTAATAGTTGTATGCTAATTTACGTACCTTCTTGGCTTTGGCATTGCAAAGGGTAATCTTTTCATGTCGATCAAGATATGCAGGCGCAATATCCATCCCTTTGACTTGAGAGCTGCCTTCAGATGTGTTTGACTCGGCGATGGTCGATTTATCAGATTCTAGGTTGGCTTGAGGGATCCGATTGTGTGCAATCTGTTCACACAGTTTCATCTCCCCTGGAACCCTCATGTCGTTCTTGGCCGGCCTTTGAGAGGTGCTATCTTTCAGCTTATGAATCGAAGAAGTGATTGTATCAGCTTTCTTTGTATAATTTCTGGCATCATCCTTCGAGACAAAACCCTCCGCCTCATGGAAACTTTCCTTCAGGGATAAGCCCAAGACACCCATTTCCTGCAGGGTAAGACGAGCCTCTTCAGCCGTGCGAGGGCGATTGCGATCTGCGATGAAGAGAGCTCGTTCCTGCTCGCTCATCAAGTCGAACATGTCTTGCTCTACTTGTTTCAATTCGTTTGGTGAAATGTCGTTTTCCTTGAGGACTTCATGTCCCTCCTCACGCCGGCGAATTGAGCGATGTATGATAGATCTGCGGCTCTTATCCATCCAGATATCACGGTCTTCTTCGCAGTTGCATACGACTTGGAGGAATTCGTCCATGGTAAGATCAGTAGGATGAAGGAAATCATCTCTGAGATATTCAATCGCGTTGTCCCACAAAGGGCCCTCCTGACTGCGGAACTGTTCGCAGGCGGTGGGACCCTTCTGAGTCCGGAATTGTTCACAGGTGACCAAAGAACGATCCGTGAACCATTCAAACTTATTCTCAAGCCGAGTGTCATTGACTTCTCTATCGTTAACAAGTTGCACAAATTCGTCGACAGTGAGATCAACAGGATTGAGAAAATGGCCTTCCATATATTTAATCGCTTTGTCCCATAGGGGGCCCTTTTGAGTCTTGAATTGACGATGCGCGTCTTCGTTTATATGCAGTTGCTTCTGAGGCAACTTAATACCAGCCGAGTACGGTTTACTCTTATCAACATGTTGCAGATAGTTGGGTTTCCCGAGATCATGGTCTGATGTTGTATAGCTCAGCGATTGTCGAATGTAGTCATCAACGGTGCTTGCTTGTGCGAATTGTTTGCCCTGCGATTGCTGATTTGGAGCAGTCTCTGTTTCGGCCACACTCGTTTCTGCCTCGTCTCCGAATTGAGAGGCGTTCTCGTCGGGCGTATCAGTGACAGACCCACGTAGCATGTTCACTTTACAAGACAGTTCGTGATGACTGGAAGTTTCGGGCTCAAATTGAGGGGCGTGTTCCTTGCATCGTACTCTTGATGTATACCGCACTAAACAGCAATATGGTGAGGGTGTAACGGGAATATTCGATGATGCCATGTCCGATTGCTCGCTTTTGATGTTTTTCAGAATAAAGTCTGTCTCAGCAGAGTGGTATTTTGATCGGATGCAAAGCTTCGGCAAATCTTCGTTTGGGAGGGTTGGAACTCGGGAAATCGTTCCAATGGGTTTGTCTGCGATCACAGGAGGTATACCTTCAATATGTTTGAAAGTCGGATATTCCTCAACACTCCCATCAGAGCTATCCACGCTTATGTCGTGTATCTCATGGGCATCCAAGACGGGAGCAAAAGGGTGATAGGACTCCTTGAGCTCATCGAATGATAGTGTGAGCTGCCCACAGCACAGCGAGATACCAGAGTCTTTCCTCAAGTCACATACTGACAATGTCTTTGTCGCATCCATCGTATTCTAATTGCCTTGATCAAAGCCCCATATAAGGAATACACTCCGCTCAAAATGTGATTGTGTGTGATAATTAGGAACAATTGATGTGGCCAAGTCGTGGTGTGTTGCTGGAGCTTCTCTTTCTGCGAATGAGAACAAAATACGCAGGAACTTCCCATTGCTCCTTCCTTATAGCTCTTTCCCTATGGCTCATTCCCTATGACTTTCCGCCCCAGGCTCTCTCCCTATCACTCCTTCCCGAGCCTCATGCCATTGTCACAAGGCGCTCCTTCTCCCAGCTTTAATTATTCTTGGCAATTACATCGTTCCTTGGATAGCCTATTCTCCTGAAGGAAAATTAGCTAAGGTAAGTTGGCAACATAAGGTTAATGGGTCAAGATTTCTACCTTAATCCGGCATCAACTATCTCCTGTGTGCTTCGGCCAAGCTCTTTTTCTTCACGATTGATACGGGTTGCAGCAGCAGAGAGACCAATGAAGACGGCGAAGATAGGATCACCTATCTTGGAGATTAGATGAGTTGGCGAAGGCATTTCGAGATTGTGTCCGTGATGTTTCAATTGTTGTGTTTGCAGCTGCGATGTGAACGTGGAAAATTTGAGGTTCAAAATGCGGCTCCTGGAAGTTCAGCCTCGTCACATGATTGACACTTATAGATCCGCTCTAGTTAGACTTTTTGGAGTCGAGTTTTCGTTCATCGTGAAATATCACCTTCAAATTATATACAACGAAGGACACATTATAGCTTTCTAGACCAGACAACGCCATTTTCCATAACTTTGCCTTTTCTAGCACCATGTACAACCATTACTTCGCAACAATCCTATTTGGATAATGCGATATCAAAAGCAGGAATCAGAGTTTGTGCAAGCCAAAAAGAGAAAACTAATTTTGGTCCAGTCATGAGGAGCTATACATAATGTCAGCATTGAAATCACCAACCGCAGGTAAGGAGTGACATACCTTTGGAACTAGACCCTTGAAGAAACTGGTGATTCCCTCATTCTTCATCATGCTTCCTACAATCTTGAATCCGCTCTCAGGGTTCTCAAAGTTGCGATTTTGGATACGGGTCTTGATGACATCAAGGGGCGCTGAGACTAACAGAGATGCTGAAGCACCTGCAATCGAGGCCACAAAGTTCTGGAGCCATGAAGCCTTGTTGTAATCTGTAAGTCCGTAGAGATATCCTTTTGTGAATGCGGATCCTCCAAATAGCTGTCACAATGTTAGCTATAGTCGTGATCACTAGACAGAAGAACAAACAGCGAATGACCCAGGGGCGTTTCTTGCAGCAGTCCAACCCCAACCTCTATATAATCCAAAACCCTCATCCCTGACAATCCTAACAACGCCTCGACCTCGAAATGCTTCTGGATTTGTCTGTCGCTTGATTTTGAGGACGTCGAGAGGAAGGAGAACAATTTCACCAATACCGATTAAGCTAAAGAGGCCTGTCAGTCATTATATTTCCCCTCCAGACAACAAGCCACCAACCTTCCTGCAAATGAGTGCATCATTGCCTTTCCAGTCTTCTTGCCAAATGTGTTGTCGAAAAATTCCCCATGGTTCTTTGCAAGGTAATCGCGGACGAACGGTTGGCCGCCATACTTGTATACTCGTTGAAGGACCTTTCTCCAAGTTAATATACGCTCAATTGACATCTATGTAAGGCTGACCTTATATCCTGCAGCATATCCAAGACCCGGGAATAACGAGAAGAATTTCTTGCCTGCTGGTGCTGCGGCCTTTTCTCTGAAGATAACTGAATTCAATTTTGAGACAGAGTCCACCTGCAAGCTATCAGTTCTTGTTCGGTAGCATCATGGCCAGTCGTATGTTCCTACCTTTCCTTGGTTGCTCATCAATCGCTTCGCAATTGTATCTACCTTCAAATGGTCAGCCTCGCTCTCGTGGTTTGGTATCTATTCGCGCATACTGGATGGAAGACCGCTAACTCAGCAATGCCGGCAGATCCTACATACAATTAGAATAGTTTGGTATACACAAAGAGGGTAAAGTCTAACCTGATCCTAGCAGTCTTGCCAAAGTTGATTCCGCCTTATAGTCCTTTGCAGCCCCTGGGGCCAAAGCTGGGACGGGCGACATGGCCAGAGAAAAGCTGATTGAACAAAGGGCGGATCAATGGGGGGCTCGGGAAGGAGGTCTCTAAATCTAGAGAGAGGAGTATTGAAAGGACTGTGGAGAGAAAAATCTAAATATAATTATCTTGGGAGTTTCTTCGTTATCACGCGCAAAAGATAAAAAAAATTGCTGCAGCTCTGTTCCAATCCCTGCATTTTGTCCGCGCTTCGGCTCGAAGCTCTTTTAGGCCCACTCCCTCCACAACGAAAACCCCAATTACTTCAGATATTTCTATGCACCGGTATTCTCCTAGAGTAGTCTTCATTTCTCTTACGCCGTTGAAGTGGCTTTTAAGTAATCCCAATTTCTAAAGCTGTTGGTAGGGGTTACCATAATTCTGTTTCCGAGTGGATGGAGGTTTATGATGAGCAATCAGCCATATTCGTTGTTGTACAACGACTTTATGGAATTGCTATATTTAAATTCGGTTTCCTTTTCGTCTATTTAAATCATAGCATCTTCTTGGGATGGGTTCTCTCAGCCCTGTTCAGTGAAACCTGAATGAGGTTTGCCCAGTCTTACGCACATATCCTCGAATTATTTGTTCACATGTGTAAGAATGTCGCATCTTCATATTATCTACAACGTTTCTCTGTTATCGTAAAGAAGAATTGAAGATGGCACATCGCTAAGCCTTTGGAATTCCCCTACCGTCTTGGACAAGTATGCGTGCTGTATTTAGAGCTCTAGCTCTTTACTGCTCAGCAAGCATAAAGCAGTGATTTCGAAATAACCTTTGATGAATTGTCACAAGTCTGCCAACAAGGCCCAATGGACCTCGCAGATACTTTCCATGAGATTGATCTCGCAGTTCTCGAAGTGATCCATGCTGATTCGTTCTTCCCGAGCAAGTCCAATGAAGACGACCCAGAGATACAGACCTTCAAGAAGACTCTCAGAGATTCCCAGAAGATAGGAGGGGATCAGAAGCTTGCTACTTTGTGGAATATAAGTTTTGTCAACTTTGGGCGCCTTGCCTCATTGCTATGCAGGGCAGTAGAGATCAACAAGATTCAGCAGATTGGTATGCGGTTAAGAACAACAGGCTCAAGGAATTCTGATACTCAGATCCGAAAGTTTGAAGACCTATGAGTCCATCAAAGTGGAGCTGCAACGATATAATTGAAACCGCCATGATGCCGGGATTGGCACTAAGTGTCGCAGTTTGGAGGGATTTCTCAGTGTTATCAATCGCCCACCTGTAGCTGAGGTGGAATGCTGGGATGAACCAGCACGTTATGCTGCGCCGAAAAATCATTATCAGAATCAGCAGGATGTATGGACCTCCGAATCACTGTTTGAGCTTCCGCTTGCTGACTTTAGCTACGGCACACAGCAACCCTAATAGCCATAGCCTTCGGAACGGTCGTCATGAAAATATATATTTCAACTTTGGAAATTATATTCCAGGAATCGTTTAAAGAGGTAAGATTTACTTATCTAACTCCAGCTTTTACGCAGTCCCGTTCATTAAGCCAATTTTCGTGGAAATTCTCAACTGAACTGAAAGATGCCTATAAATACGACTGCCTCTCGTCTATTTCTTCCACTACAAAGTGTGAGAGCTTTTTGTCAGCTTTATACAACGCATTGACACAGTTCATTGAGTCGTAAGAGTCTACTTTGCTATCTACAAAAGGCGAGGGAGTTTCTTAAAGAAAACTCTGGTATTGACCTTCTTCCTAACACAAAGACTCTTCAAGCCTCAACCTCCGACTAACATCCACGAAGGTTGATCCACCTGAGCCCGACATTTTAAGGTTGCACCCTCGCCTCGTCCTACCTGGCTCCATCGAGATATCGTCTCCTGAACAAGAGAATCAATCAAATAGCAGGAGAGCTCTTGCTAGGCCTAGCTATCTATATAGAGCCACATTCAAGCAAAATGACTGACAGCTGGCCCTCTTTCGACGGCCTCGATCGTGACAGTAAGCACGTGAGGAAGATTCGGAAATTGTTAGAAACGGCAAAAGTTTCTTTCTTGTCTGAAGAAGCTTCGAAAATCAGACGCGCGCTTGACTGGACTGTACGAACGCGTTCCAAGCGGCTCACCTGCTCAATCGATGCTTCTAAGTTCGCAAGCGGTCATAATAGTGTCGTGGTCGAGCTGAAGTTTTCTGATTCGACCAGCTGGATCGCCAGAATCAGACTGCCAAGTAAGGCTGCGCCTAATGAAGAAGTGGAGCGGTCTCTTCTCAGCGAGATCATAACACTGAGGCTGGTAAAGTCTAAGACTTCCATCCCAGTGCCAGAAGTTTACGGATTTGACAGTTCCCTTCCAAACACTTTTGGTTATCGGTATTTGTTGATGTGCTTCTAGGTCGTATTCTATCTGATACATTCCCTCGATCCGTGCCACGAAAGCACTGGGATGCTTTTGCTGATCAGTTTGCTTCAATCTACTATCAGCTCAGCTCTCTTCGATTTGAGAGTGTTGGAAGAGTAGGCGAAGTTCCAGGGAAAGAAACAAAGATTGAAATAGTACCTCAAGACGACATGGGGCCATTTTCCACCTCGCTCAAATACTTTTATGCTCATCGGAAGAGCCAGACTCGATACATAGAAGCCGACCATCCGGATGACGAACAATGGGGCAAGCCTCGTGGGTCCTTGAACAGGCTCTTCCATTCGTGGTTGTCGAGGATCATATTCGCGGACCTTTCCCATTGTGCCATGCTGACCTGCACCACAACATACTTGTTGATGAAAATTTCAAAATCACGGGAATACTCGACTGGACTAATGCACAAACAGTTCATTTAGAGCGTTTCATGATCTGCCCTGAGTTCACTACGTTTCCAGGTCTATCAGCTAGAAAAAAAATGCCCCAATCATGGAGTTCAGGGATGTTTTTGCACAGGCTCTCAGGAAATTGGAACTAGCAGGAAGAAATGAAAAGACTTGCAAGTCTAAGGGACCATTGCTTTCTGACTTGCTTTGTACGTCCAGATGGGAAGTAATATATCGCTGTACCCACAGCTATCATTGGAGGGCCTTGTCGGACGCGCGCCTAGTACTGCGTCAGTTGCACGGAAATGAGGCTAAGTGGGAAGACTTTGTAGCTTTCTACAAGAAGATGTCGATGAAACGGAAATTACTCCCAGAGGGTGCTCCATACGCTTTTAACAAAAGCGAGTTGAAGGCACAAGCCTGAGAATTAGACTGGGATCTTGCTTGCTTTTATGGAGGATACAGTAGTTATATTTATTAAACAAGAGTAGAGTCACGAGATTGAATAATTGTGAGATCATCAAGGTTATGGTATAAGAGTTGATTTTTTTCTCTCCGCTTATCTCGATGCTCGTAACTAAGCAGATCCATAATATCACAAGTTCTCCACCTACATCCATCCAGTAGTTGGAGAGTAAACGCCATGTAGATGCAGTATAGTAACGCCCATCCAATGCAAAATGCTCGCAATCATATTACACAATGGACCATATCCTTCCCAATGATCTTATCCACTCGACTATCCACAAAATTCAGTAATCTCGGAATATGCCAACCAACCCGTCAAGCCGGAAGACTTGTCCTAATAGCTGTTTTTCCTTATCTAGAAATTGGTCTAGCAAGATTTTCTGCGCCGCATTCAATTGTTCGTCAACTTTATCACGCACATCGGTCCGTTCGGCTAACGAGAGAATACCGCTTGCTTTGCGTCTTTCGACTTCAAGTCGTTGGAGACATCGAGACATGGTTTTATAGAGGTTGTCCAAGAGCTGTTGGCCAACTCGATCGGGGTCGAAATACCAGAGAAAGATGGACCGTTGGATGGTATGAGCTGTGTCTCTTGGAACGCACTGGACATCGATCATACCCGCCATCTGCATTTCAGCTAACTTTGTTCGAGTATCTTTTTGAGTCATGAGCACGTTGTTGGGAAGTGCTTTCTCATCAAGCATGCCTACACTTCGCATCATTCGTACTAGACGATGACCACCCTTGCCGAAATTCTCTAAGATAACGAAGTCGATTTCAGATTGTCTCAGGTGATCCACTAGAGGCTCAAAATCGACAGTCCATTCGCCTTGTCCCTGGCTTCCGCAACGACGTAGGAAATGACATTCGTCTGCTGCTAACACCATAAGGTGATTCTTAAGATGCATCAATCGATCAAGGCGGTCTTCAGGTGCTGCTGGTCTGGGAAGCTTGTCTTCGAATGTTACCTTCGCCCGCTTGGGAGCCTTGACAGGTTCATCATCATTGAATGGATCGTCGCTTAGATGTTCATCGTCCTCGACAACTTCGACTGTATTTCCATTTCCATTCATATCGTAGTCCTCCTGACCAGATTCTTCTTCGTCCGGACTAGCTTCACCTTCAACTTCAGCCTCAATATCGCCATTCTGCATTTCAGGATCATTGGTTTCGATGAGGCCGTTCATCTTCTTGGAACCATCGGCCTCAATCTTTCCATTTTTCTTCTTGGGATCGACTTCCTTCTTTGTACCCTCACGCTCTGCTTTATTCTCAGCCAAAAACTGTTCCCGGGCTTCCCTAAGCGATTTCTCGACCCTCCTAACATCAATTTTCTCCTTGGAGGCTTTGCCGATGCCTAGGGAAACGTCGATGGTCGGGCTCAGTGCAGCTAGAAGCTCTTTAGTAGTCACCGAAGGGCCATCTGAAAGGTCATCGACATCGTCAATTTTTGGGTCGATGCGACAACGAGATATATTCTCCTCCATAAGCCTCAGGATTTCCGCGTAAACGTAAGAGGTAGTCTCGCCAATTCTCTCGCATGCGAACTCGACGAGTCGTTCATTACGAAGTGCAACAGTGATCTTTTCGAAGTTGATGCGCACGATCATATCTTGCTTCATGCAGGTTAGCCTTTGATCTCCAGCTCTATAGGCTCAAGAAACCCACGTCAAGTCTGGAATTGACTTCATCGTCGCTATATGAAAGTCTTCTCCGCTTGCCATTTCCATTGGTTCCATTGACCTCGCCGTTTAGAAGCCTCTTCTTACCCTTAGGTTTCCAGTCTTCGACTTCTGACCTCATACAGTTGAGCTTGTCGCGAATTCTATTTTTCAATTCAGCTTTCTGCTTAACCCCTTTCGGGCCACCTTCGAAGGTTTGTTCAATAGCATGCTCGATTCGATTTTGAGTATCGGTAGGACTGTTGAACATTCTAGGGAAGATAGGTTGAATCAGACCAGCTTCTAACAGCTTCATTAGGACAGAAGACGCTTCTCGAATGGGATCGCACGCCTCTCCGTGTGTGCCATTTGTGCCGTTTAGTCCGCGGTGGCCGTTCGTCTTTCCTTTGACTTGACTTCTCTCTTGCCAGGCGTCTAACAGATCAGATACCTTCGCATGACCCAACAGGAGCAAGCTCTCTACCATATCCCGCGCAATAATACCATATCTGCTTTCCACTATCTCCATAGTCTTGCCAAATCTAACCAAATCATATGCGGCATCTTGGTTGGCCTCATAATGCGTGGTTGTTTCGAAGCTTTTGAGATCTTGATGTTCCTGGTAGTAAATGAGATTCTGTTGGACCAGGATCGCCAATCCATGCTCCAATTGTTTTATAGAAAGTCGAGTACGTTGACGTAATTGGTGGATGGTTAATCGTCCTCGTCGAAGAAGCATAGTAAATATTCGCTATACGCTGTCAGATCTGCTACAACCGACAAGACTTCCTTCAGCCTGATGAAAGCTTCTGTTGAGAATAATTTTGAAGATGGAGGAGGTTGACAAACATACAGAAGAGAGTTCGCCGTATGTCTCGTCGACGAGAAGAGCGCAAAGCTCTACGGCGTTTTTGGTCTGCGTCTGAGTCAGTATCTGACAGAAAGTCAAATGGAGGGAATAAGCGGTCTCGTAATGAATAGCAGCTTGAAAATCGCAAACTTACGCCAGACATTTTTATTGCTACTAGAGAATATTCCAAGTTCCCTAGAGCTACCACAAATACTACCGGGGCTTCATTGACAATTTTGGAATTTATACTTGTGGAAGTTTGCAAAGGTGAATTCCAAAAATTATGTTCGATGGTGGGGCACGACTTGACGGCGATTTTGATTTTGACTCTTCTGCCGCTCGCTTATGAATTTTAGGTTGGAGTTCCGACCTCCTACAGAAACAGCTCTTCAACGACCATTGAAAACGCCTCTATCGTGAATTTACACACACCACCGATCTCCTCCGAACAATGATCTCACGGTCGGCGATTGGAAGAAACGCGCAGCTTGCCCTTCGTCGGCAATGCTGCGTGAAGCCGGCGAACCGCCGTGGTCTTGCTGCTTCCGTCTCCGGATCGACCTCATTCTCGTACGAGACCGCCGATGTTGGCGGTGTCAAAGTTGCTAGCAGAGATGTCGCAGGACCAACTACAAAGCTTGCAGTTGTTGCCAAAGCTGGAACAAGATATCAACCAGCTCCTGGACTTACTGCTGGGCTTGAACAATTCGCGTTCAAGGTAAGGAGAATTTCGGGGGACCAATTGATTCTTTACCTGAAGACATCTGACATCTTTGTGTATAGAATACCCTCAAGCGATCAGCCTTACGAATCACAAGAGAGTCGGAGCTTTTGGGAGGTCAATTGATTGCATACCACACAAGAGAATCACTGGTGGTTGAAGCCAAGTTCCTCCGAGAAGATCTACCGTATTTCACGGAATTGCTCGGCGAAGTCATCTCACAGTCCAAATTTACTGGTAAGAAAAGCCTTGGAAAGCTTAACTAAGATAATTGTTGATTTAATCGAACAGCCCACGAATATCACGAAGAGGTTGAACATGTTATCAAGCTCCAGCAAAAGAAACTACTTGGCGATGTTGCCGAGTTCGCAATTAATTCAGCACATGGTGTCGCATTCCACAGAGGCTTAGGTACACCGCTATTCCCATCTTCATCGACTCCCTTGACGAAATATTTGAACGAGGAATCTATCAAGAACTTCGCTACCAGCGCGTACTCTAAGCCAAATATCGCTGTCGTTGCCAACGGTACCAGTCAGTCGGAATTGTCAAAATGGGTTAGGGAATTCTTCACCGATGTTCCAAGCTCTTCTTCAGCTCTCTCCAGCGAGCCAACCAAATACTACGGTGGAGAGGAACGTATCGCTCATGACTCTGGCAACAGCTTCGTAATTGCTTTTCCAGGATCCAGCTCATTCACAGCAGGTGGATCGTATAAGCCCGAAATTGCGGTTCTCGCTGCTCTTCTAGGAGGCAAATCAACCATCAAATGGTCACCCGGTTTCTCGCTTCTTTCAAAGGCTTCGTCCTCTTTCCCTGGAGCTAGCGCCGCAACAACTCACTTTGCTTACTCTGATGCGGGGCTTCTGTCAATACAATTCAGCGGCTCTGCAGCAGCTATTCGTGGTGCGACTACAGAAGCTGTCAAGGCTCTCAAAAGCATTGCCGATGGCTCAATTAGCCAGGAGGATTTTAAGAAAGCTGTCGCTCTTGCTAAGTATCGCGCATTGGAAGAAGGTCAAAACATCGAGGCTGGTCTTGTCTCTACAGGAGCTGGTCTTGTCCACGGTGGTAAAGCTTTCCAGATTGACGAGATTGGTAAGAGTGTCGAATCCGTGAGCTCTGACAAATTGAAGTCGGTATGTACTCTTTTTTTCAATCTTATTGAGCATAGATGCTAATAAAAAATCAGGCAGCGAAAGCTCTTCTGGATGGCAAGGCGACCGTTTCAGCCGTTGGAGATTTGTATGTACTTCCTTTCGCAGAAGAGCTTGGTCTTAAGGTATAGAAGATTGGGATCGGATGCCAGGGATGGGTTGTATGAACAGCTCTTAGAGTGTACTGTAGATATTCGAGAAATACTAGCCACAAAATTATCGTTTGTCCTTAATATTGGTCTTCTAGAATTGAGAACGACACCTATAGATCTCTGCACAAATTGAAATTCCATCAAATGGAATGTACTTAAAGTCACGTGCCTTTCTCAGATCGGGTTTTCCCGTGAGTCCGAAATCCAAATCGAGCTCATTGCTTCCCCAAGCAAATCCGATCAATTCATCAAATTTCACCTCACAACCTCCCATTATACAAAATGGCATTCGCGTGGAAAGCGTCAGGTCTTACGTACGTCCAATAGCATTCTCGCTTCCTTTTAAAGCCGCAATTGGGGAGGCTTCATTTGGACAGGAGCTTCAACTAACAAACCTTTCACAGCTACAACAAATACCTATCCGTCGCGGCCCGTGTTGTCCGACGAAGCTTGAAGGATGACAAGCGATTGGCAGCTGAGCGGAGAGGAGATATGGAGCTGAGATTCGCAAAGTGGAACGTGAGTATTCTCCCAGACTGGGGGTCTCGGGAAAGGCCTTGACTGACAATCGGACAGAACGGCAAGCAAGGCGAGAACACGAACCTTGCGGAGGCTAATGCTGCTTCGATGGCAGAGGCTGGATCGCAACCCTCATCATAGAGTCTAGAGTTCATAAGAAGGGTTGGATGGACAAGTGGATGGGCGTATTGGACTGAGCAGCAGGGAGGCTTGTACATGTGTATCATTCAAATTCCATGGGCGTAGCAATCAAACCTCGTCCAGAATTTTATTCCTTACCAGCTGGCAACGTGAGATTGACAGTATGGAGCTGGCTGTCGAGGCAGTCACTGGTGAGGGTTTTAAGAATGCACCAAGATCTGAGGAGAATGCAAAGTTTTTGAACCTGAAATTCATTCATATAATATCCCAATAACTCCAAAGTAAAAACCAATCGTATCAGAATCATATTCCATAGCAGCACCAATTCTCATGGCTTCATTTCCGTCAAGAATTGAAACGCCTAGAACCACTAGTATCAACCATAAGCCTCAAACCAAACCTTGTAGCCTTGAATCTAAGATTTCAGAGGTTTTCAGCCATCAAATTCAACTCGGATAGGTTACTAAAATTCACCAGGTACTTTGGATATCTTGACGCTGAAGAGTAGAATATTTCCCTTCAAGCGAGAAACACGCCCCTTCATCTGCGAAACGTGAGGACTCCAACAACAAGGCTATAGAAAATCTCAGCAGTGCAAGCTAGCTCTACGCAACCATGCATAGTAACGGCCTCAGTGCCATTTCCCAGCGTGAGGAGATTGCTTTGTCATATATCGTTATCTTTAGCTGACTGTTTTGAAAGAGGCCGCAAATCTCGACATCAGCGATGCCCCAAGTAATCCAGCAGCTTTTGCTGCCTGGCAAGACGAACCTCCACCTGCTCCCAAACTTCATAGCAAGGGCGTCATAGCTATGGATATCACTGAGCAGTTCGTTGATGCTGCTCAGCGTGAGTTCTACCTTAAGCAGGCCCAAACGATCGATATCACGTGCTGACGTTCATAGAACTCGACGTCGGGCAACTCATCAAAGATCCATATTTTACTCTCTTCGAATCTGTCGGGGCATTGGAGGTGAATGAGTAAGTTTTTAGAAGATGTATCATTACTAACGCTCATAGATCATGGATCCCAAAATGGACAGCGGGTATCTCGAGCCTGGAGCGACCATGGAGGATGACTACGACTTCAGCCAACCTCTACTTCCCGACGAAATTATTGGTATAATAGACCAGCTTCTATGTCATGAGGTACGCTTTTATGGTTCTAAAGTAGGGCGTGTCTGACATCACCAGATGGCATGGCATATGGGATATCCGCTTTCTCAGACAATCTTTACGAGCTTGTACATCGACAGGCTTCTAATGCCATCGCCACTCAGTTTGGACCATACCTATTTCGATAGGGGTGACGGTGCGTCAGACGAAGAACCTTTGACTCTTCAAATCCTGAGAGCTTACTGTCTTGGGCTGGTAAAAACCTGTTGTTTTGTCAATAATCGAGTCAAATCAGAGCATTTCTACGAGGTAAGATTTCAAGGCTCATTCCTATGAACAGAATTATATGCTTACAAGATCTTCCAGGAAGAAGATTTTGTTACCCATACTTATAATAGGAGTCTCCTCGAAAGTATAGAACACACTGCAATACTCCACTTTCTAGACAAGACCAGGGGTTTATTACTAGAAAGCGAGGAAATCCTATCAGAAATAAAGGACGCTCTGATATGTCGACTTGAATTTCGTTCCCAATTTTTGAGGATAGTGGAGCTAGCGGATGCAAGAACGTCTGCGGACTTCCCAAAGTTAAAGCCCATGTGGAAAGAACTACTGGATTTCTCAACTCAACTCAAATCTACCAAAAGTCTTGGTAAACCTGTTCCAAGTTCGTTCAGTATTAAAGTACAACGCAAGCTTGCGAGCACTGTCCCTCCCCGACCCATCGTGGAAGTAGGTCCTGAAGCAGCGTATAATCATTTTGAAGGACTTTGTCGAGACGGGTCGATTGTAACTGAGGTTATGACATATTATGACAGCCACAGTTTGCTGGTAAGCCACACATCACGTTCCTACTGTACATTACCAACGAGTAGCAGACATTCGTATCTCTCTTTCAAGCGCGAAAGCCATTGCCCTCAGTCTACATCCGGACCTTGCTGCAGCACTATCTCTTCGGTGATATGATCGTACTTGGAACTATGTCCATCCGTCAAGTCTTAGATGAAGACTTAGCAAGCATTGTTCTCCCAGGAAGTATACTTCTAGACCGAGACAATGATGAGATTGAGATATCTGCTGATCCACGCTTCATAATGGCCAACAAAATGGAGATGTTCCGCTCTCGAGCCGCAGGATCATACTTGGATATTCTACGTACAATCTGTCAAAACCGATGTCGTATCCGACGAACTCTTTGCCACACCATTGCCGATTGGGACAATCTGCAACTAGATTCTGAAGACCTCGATCAAGATCTTCGGGAATATACGAAAGAAAAGCCAGTCATCGATGATGCGATATCAAATGACCCTATCTACTCATTCCCATTATCGTCATGGGCATATCTCTATAAGCTCCGTCAAACGGAATGGATAGTACAGATGGGATTCGAACTCGAGGCATACCAACCAGACGAATTGGCTAGCATGTACTGGTACCTACAATATTTAGCCAGGACCCGAAGTCGCCACTTAGAGCGTATAAGGGGCTTCACATTGCGCGCTATCCCTCAAAAAGCGACTAAAGAGCAGAAATCGGAATTCGCCAAAGCCATATCGTTCGTCAACTTTTCAACCCTAGAAGCAGCAGCAACATATGGTTTCGCTGACGCCTTAACCAATTTATTCACCGTCCTCGATCGACTCTCCCTTCTGCCCACACTACCACGTCCCTACAGCAACGATACCATGCGATATGAAGTACGCATGAAACCATTCCTCGCCATAGGACTCCCAGAACTCGTACCCTTCGACGAGTTAACACTTTTAGTACGACAGCCTAAAACATCTATCCTGGAACTTCTCGATTTCGCGGCCGAATCGACTGTAGGAGCTAAGAAAGCGTTAGAGATTCTCAGTAAATTGAGTGCCGTTGAAGCTTTCTGTCAAGGTTGTCATGATAGCTGGTTGAAGAATGTGAAGGATTGCTTGAAAGCGTGTATTTTCACAGGAATCACTATAGCCACTGTCAAGAAGGCTGTTCAGGCGGCGGGTAGGGTTGGCGAGGTGAGAATCAGGATTGAGATTCCTAAGGTTGGAAAGGGGTATCACGATTGGTGGGTGGTGCCAAAGGCTATTCCGGTTTCCTGAGAAAGCTTATTCTATAAACTGTATTGGATTTTTTTATAGAACAATAGATCATCTTTTGAAATTTGCTTTCCGTGACACATCCTTTATGAGGCAGACTGAAGTAATTCCAGACTTCATATGATACGAGATCAGCACAAGGACGCTTTTCAGGGAAAGTGAACCTCAAAATGTCTGTTTAGATATAGCTTCGTTAATTTCACTCTTCTTCACGTCTTCTTCTTTTGTCTCTAAAAATTTTTTTTTTATTAAATGGAAATTCTTTTCCAACGCCACAAATTCAGTATAAAAAGTGTATTTTAAATAAATTAACTTAGTCAATTAGAAAAACTAACAAAGATGTATCAAATCTCGAGGAAATTGTCTGTCAGGTAGTTATGGTGGAAGCTCCTTCCCGTGGGCTATAGCGACCAAACGGTCAGTTGGGGATTTATAAAGTTAAAATTTAGGAATTTGGAATTTGGAATTTAAGAATTTAGAATTTAGACTTTAAGAATTTAAAATTCAGACTTTAAGACTATAATAAAAATATTGTAGCCTAAGGCAATAATATATTATAATTTTATATTATAATAAAATAT
>Ga0182030_10011247_pt1 | contig 18070 bp, 14 predicted proteins | sample 812S3MmetaG_FD_121299 | JGI IMG/M metagenome (GOLD analysis project Ga0182030, IMG submission 121299) | Permafrost microbial communities from Stordalen Mire, Sweden - 812S3M metaG (Illumina Assembly) | ecosystem: Environmental > Terrestrial > Soil > Wetlands > Permafrost | place: Sweden...
AACTTCGCTCTCGGCCTTCGAAGTGAAGTCAGCGCGATGGACGAACTCGGCGCGGGCCAGCAGCTCGGTGAGCTTTTCGTTGCGGACGCGCTTGTCTACCTTGTCGACGAAGTCGAGATACTCATTGAGCGTGCCCATGAAGCGGATGAGCTCTGCGCCCTCGATGCGGCTGGCGGCCTCGCCGTGGCGAACGACCATACCTTCCGAGGCGCGGTTCACCATCACCTTGTCAAACTCGCGCTCGTCCTTGATGTACTGCTCGAAGCGGCCCTTCTTGATCTTGAACAGCGGCGGCTGCGCGATGTAGATGTTGTCGCGCTTGATCAGCTCCGTCATGTGGCGAAAGAAGAACGTGAGCAACAGCGTGCGGATGTGCGAGCCGTCCACGTCGGCGTCCGTCATCAGGATGATTTTGCCGTAGCGGATCTTCGATGGGTCGAAGTCGTCTTTGCCGATGCCGCAGCCAAGCGCGGTGATCATGGCGCGGATTTCCTCGTGGCCCAGCATCTTGTCGTAGCGGGCTTTTTCCACGTTGAGGATTTTGCCCTTGAGCGGCAGGATGGCCTGGAAGCGGCGATCGCGGCCCTGCTTGGCGGTGCCGCCTGCGGACTCACCCTCGACCAGGTAGAGTTCGCAGCGGTCGGGGTTGCGCTCGGAGCAGTCGGCGAGCTTTCCTGGAAGGCCGCCTCCATCGAGTGCGCCCTTGCGGCGGGTGAGGTCGCGGGCCTTGCGCGCGGCTTCGCGAGCACGCGCGGCTTCAATGGCCTTGTTGATGATCTTCTTGGCGACGGGCGGATTCTGCTCCAGGAACATGCCCAGGCGCTCATTCACGAAGGCCTGCACGATGCCGGCGATGTCGGAGTTGAGCTTGCCCTTGGTCTGGCCTTCAAACTGCGGCTGCGAAAGCTTGACGCTGACCACGGCGACCAGGCCTTCGCGGACGTCATCGCCGCTCAGGTTTTCCTTCATGTCCTTGAACAGGCCCAGGGCCTGGCCGATGGCATTGACGGTGCGGGTGAGCGAGGTGCGGAAGCCTGACAGATGCGTGCCGCCGTCAACGGTGTTGATGTTGTTGGCGAAGCTGAAAACCGTCTCCGAGTAGCTGTCGTTGTATTGCAGCGCAATGTCGATCTCGACGTTGTCGCGCACCGCTTCCATCACGATGGGCTTTTCGTGGAGAACAATCTTGCCGCGGTTGAGGTGCTTCACAAACTCGGCAATGCCGCCGGCGTAGCGGAAGGTTGCGGTGCGCGGCTCGCCGGTCTTGGCGTCGCCGGTGCGCTCGTCGGTGAGCGTAATCTCCAGGCCCTTGTTCAGGAAGGCGAGTTCGCGCAGGCGCTGGGCCAGCGTGTCGTAGTTGAACTCGGTGGCGGTGAAGATGGTCTTGTCGGGGAGGAAGTGTACCTTGGTGCCGCGGCGCTTGCTGGTGCCCACCTGGCGCAGCTCGCTGGTGGCCACCCCGCAACTGAAGTCCATCTCCCAGGTGTGGTCGTCGCGCCAGATCTCGACGTTCAGCTCCTGCGAGAGCGCGTTGACGCAACTGACGCCGACGCCGTGCAGGCCGCCTGAGACCTTGTAGCTGGACGAATCGAACTTGCCGCCAGCGTTGAGCTTGGTGAGCACCACCTGCACGGCCGGCATCTGCTCGCCGTTGATCAGCGTCTTCATGTCGACGGGAATCCCGCGGCCGTCGTCAACGACGGTGATGGAGTTGTCCACATGGATGACGACGTCGATCTTGGTGGCATAGCCGGCCAGCGCTTCATCGACGGAATTATCGACGACTTCGTAGACGAGGTGATGGAGACCCATCTCGCCCGTGGAGCCGATGTACATGGCGGGGCGCAAACGCACGTGCTCCATGCCTTCGAGGATGGTGATGTTTTCGCCGGTATAGCTGCCGTTGTTGCCGTTTCCGCCGTTATTGCCGGGGAGGGTGCCGCCAGGACCATCAGTCGCCATTGGGTTCCGTTCGCAAGGTTTTCGCTGCCGCCGCCCGCGGGAACACGGTTTCCCAATGCTGCTTTCGGAGTAGGAATTCCAGGGATTAACCGCTTGAAACAGGGGGACTTTACGCGAGTTTTCCTGTCTCGATTTTACCACGTTCGGGGCATTGCGGAGGGGGTTTCGGCCGGGCGCTGGTGGGCGTCTTTTTCCGGGAGTAATTGATCGATTTTTGTGACCAAAGTAATAACCCTAGTTACTAACTAGGTATATGGGTGAAAAAGCTGGACTTACCCGTCATTTACAACTAAAGTGGAAGCGTGCAGGAAGGCTCTCTTCCGCAAATTCCAAATCAAAAGGGGTTACCCACCATGAAACTCGCCATCCGCATCATCGCTCTCTCCGTTGTCTTCGTTGGCGTTGCCGCCGCTTCCGTTTCGTCGCACTCACGCTCGCTCCAGCCCAGCCACCAGGCCGTGACGGCCAGCAACCCGATCCCGACCTGTGCTCCCGGATTCCCCGGCTGCCCTGACACGATTCCGGGAAAGTAATTTGCCAGAGGGTAATTGACCCAAAGGTAATGGCACAAAAGTGCCATTGGTGTAAACGTAATTCCCGTTGTGGTCCGGGGTGTTCGGCTCTATCCTGAAGTAGTTCTCAGGATAGTGAGCGCCCCCTGATGTCTTCACAACTGGCAATGACGATGATGAGCGGGACTGAATTTTTGCTTTCAGCCGTGCTCGCCTTCACATTCTGGAAGAAGGGCCTGCAACGCCGCTTCCCGGCCATGGGGCTCTACCTCGCCTTGCGCGTCGTTTCTTCTCCGGTTCTCTCGCTCCTCTATCTCGGGCAGACCGGCAGACTGGGTGCGTCGTACCCGCTGGAACGCACCTGCGCGCAGATGTATTTCCTCGTTTTCTGGGGCGCCTACATCGTCAGTTCGATGATTCTCTACTTTGTCTGCCTGGAGATCTTCCGTTCCGCACTCTCTTCAATGCCGGGCCTGCAGAAGCTGGGAATCGTCATCTTCCGCTGGGCCGCTCTGGTCTCCGCGATCGTCACCTTCTCGTCCATGTCGTTTGTGCATCACAATCTGCTCATGATGCCCGACATCGCCATTCCGCTCATGCGGTCGGTGAGCCTGCTGGAGCTTTGCCTGCTGGGCTTCCTCTGCCTCAGCATGAATGCGCTGCGCCTGTCGGTGCGCGACCGGGCCTTTGGCTTTGCCCTTGGCTTTGGCATGATGGCCAGCAACGACTTCATCGCCGTCTCGCTCATTCCGCGATTCAGCTCGCTGGCCGCACCGCTGCAGTTTGTGTATGAGTCAGTGATCCTGCTGGCCCTGTCGACGTGGGTGGTCTACTGCGCGGCGCCGGAGCCGGTGCGCAAGCCGCTCGTGGTCCCGGTGAACTCGACCATCTACCGCTGGAACGAGATTGCCTCAGCGCTGGGCCACACGGGCACGCAGGTGGCCGTGCAGCAGCCCGCCAACAGCTTCTTCCTCACCGACGTGGAGAACGTGGTGGAGAAGGTGCTGAACCGCAATTTGAAGCGGCGCGAGTCGGAAAGCTGAAAGACAGGGGTTAGGGATTAGGAAAAGCAAAGACAAAAGCAAAGGCCATCCGAAGAACGGATGGCCTTCTGTTCTTGGTGAAGCCGGAATTACTCGGCAGCTACGGGCTCGATGGAAGCAAAACGGCCTCGGTTGCCGCGGTCAGCGAACACCACCCGACCGCTGATCTTGGCGAACAGCGTGTCGTCGGAGCCGATGCCCACGTTGACGCCCGGCTTGATGCGGGTGCCGCGCTGGCGGATGATGATGGTGCCGCCGGTTACCAGTTCGCCGCCAAAGGCCTTTACGCCCAGCCGCTGTGCATTGGAGTCGCGTCCGTTTGTGGAGCTGCCTCCACCCTTCTTATGTGCCATTGTCGAATCCCCTTTTCAAATCAGCCTCAAGCTGCTAGCCGCTAGCTTTTAGCTTTGTTTAGTCTCGATCTCAAACCCCTGTCCAACTCCAGAAAAAGCTAGCAGTTAGAAGCTAGCTGGAGTACGTCACGCCGTCGGCCTCAATGGCCTTGATGCGCACCTCGGTGAAGTTCTGCCGGTGTCCCTGCAGCTTCTTGTACTGCTTCTTGCGCTTGAGGTGGAAGACCAGGATCTTGCTGCCGCGGCCTTCGCCCAGAACCTCTGCCGTAACCTTGGCAACGCCCGGAACCGCGACTGTGCCTGCTTCGCCGCTCACCGCCAGAACGTCGGCAAACTCGATGGTCTTGTCTTCAGAAACCACGGACTCAATCTTCACCACATCGCCTGGGGCGACCCGGTACTGCTTGCCACCGGTACGAATCACTGCGTACATAAACCCTCCAGCGCTCAATGCCCGCCGCGGCGGGTGCGCTCTGCTTAAAAGATAGCTCGGGCGGAAAACTTCTGGTCCGCGGCTGCCGAAACGCTCAAGCCCCTGAAACTCAAGCTTCTGAGATTCTCGGACGAGCGTCTGGCCCCGCAGCGACAAGCAGGAATCGCCAAACTAGAGTAGTGTACCGGTTTTGCGGGGCAAAGGTCAATCACCGTCTCGCGCAGGAGATTGACGCTTTGAAACCGGCGGTCTTTCATCATCATCATTTGATGATCGATGAAAGGAACTGCCGAGTAGGCGGTTACTCGCTCGCGACGTTCGGTTGAGAGAGATTTAGGCGAAACCTCATCGATTCATGTCCGGCGCTGAAGCTGGCGCTCCGTAATCCTTAAGATCGAAGATGACCCAGTTGTTTGCACCGGGGGGCTTGATCCACAGCTGGAGAGCAACGGAAACGGGGGCGCCCTGGTAGTACGGAACGTGGATGGTGTGGAGACCTGGTTCCAGCTCTATTCGGGCGGAGGATTCATTGACTTGATGTAATCCGTCGAGGTCGATGATCGGCTTGTCGTCAATTTGGAGAATGGCTCCATCGTCGGAGGCCATCCGGAAGCGATATTCTCCGGGAATTTGCACCCAGAATGAGGCGTGGTAGTCGATGCCGAAGAGGCTGGTGCGTGGGGTTACTCCTGGAATCCCGGTTGTGTTTGAAAAGATCTGATTCGGAACGTCGAGGGACGATGTATAGACGGAGCCGATGGGGTCGAGTTCACGGAAATCGGGCAACTTGTCTGAGGCCTCCGGCAATTCGTAAACGTCGCCGCAGAAGGAGTGCGGCGCGGGGACGATGGATCCGAACGAGCCGATCGGTCCAAATACCGACCGCTTCGAAGGTGGTGCATGCTCGACGTTTGGGAGGATCACATCGGCGGCGCCCATGTTGCCTGTGGCGCGGTCGCGCAGAACGACTCGCGTAAGGGCGATATCCGCGGATGCGGGGAACTCCAGGATGTGCGGGAATCCGTGATCGAGGGCGCGGGCGTAGTCGGAGGAGCTCAGCACCTGATTGAGGGGCGCATGGAAGTAGCTGACGGGTTTTCCCCTTTCGTCGAAATTGCAGGTTCCGTAATCGACTTCGATACGGCGGTCGATTCCTGCGAGGCCCCTCCCTATGGCATCGCTATCCGTTGTCAGAAAGGAGAGCGAGCTGGCGTCGACGGAAACCATGTAGCGGCCTACGTCAGTTCGCCCGGTTTCGATGAGGTGAGCCTGGAGCGTGATGGAAAGCGGGGTAGCCGGATAGTAGCAGGCTGACTGCTGGAGAAGCTGATCGACCATCTCTCGTTTCAGGGTCGGACTGTCAGGCGCGGGCGCAGCAAGTCCGACGTAGTACTGATGGCGATAGAAAAGCTTCGTATCGGAGCGATTGGTTGTGATCGCAATATGGTGATATCCGCTTGTCCAGCCTGATGGCCCGGGATGGGATGCGAGCAGATAGTGAACGGTGGAACGCTCAACACAACTTGCCAGGATGCGGAAGCCAGTCCGTGCATCGTGTTGAGAGGATGTCGGATCGTTCCGGTCGAATATGGAGAGGCTGGTAATTGGATCGACAGAAACGGGTGCCATCAGGGCATGCGTGTGCATTTCGGGCTTTTCCTTCGGCCCAGGCTCTGCCCTTTCCGATACCTGCAACTCGTCAGGTTTCAGATCTAGAACCGGCTGATTGTGGCGATCGAGAGCAATGAGATCGACGAGAACTTCGCGTGTGGTCACGCGGAAAGTTGTGAGCCCTGGATCAGTCTGAGAGTTCTGACTTTGCCCAACGTCGTCTGATGAAGTTTGTCCGGGGAGAGGAAATGCAATGAGTAGCCACGGCAGGAGGGCAAGAATCACCACTGCCAATTTGCCACCGAAAGTTCGGAGAAGGACGTCGATGGACACTGCGCGCCTAACCACACTGGTGAACGTTCCAGGTCGATTCTACGCCGACCCAAATGGACTCCACGTACGTGCTCGGGAATCTTGGTGTATCGTCGCCAAACGATAGTCGCCAAGCCGTCAGTAACGGCACATTAAATGCCGAGTACCGCTTCGATTTCCGCCTGCCCATCTCCTCTTCAAATCAACCGGAGCGTACTGGAATCCTGCAGGCTCGACACTGCGCCTGTAGCGTCATCGTGGATCACAATCGGAAGGGCCGGGCAGCCTCTTGGCGCATAGCGGCATCGGATTGGGAAGGAGGTGACCAGATGGCAAACTCAGTGGTAGACCAAGTGGCGAAAACCTTAGTGGATCAAGCCAGCAATGTTGGCGAAACTTTCCGCAGAGCTTCGGAGTTCACATCGAACGTCGCAGATAGTGTCCACGATGGTGTGAAGACGGCAAAGGGTGCAGTCAAAGATGGCCGGGACGCGGTGGAGGATTTCATCGACGATACGGCTAGGAGTGTCAAGCGGAGCCCGATCCAATCTGTCCTGCTCTCGGTGGCGGTTGGCCTCACTGTTGGATTTCTGCTCGGTCGCGGTACGAATCGCAAATAAGCTTTCATCACCCATGGCAGTAAGAAAATAGATCACTTATGAGGGGTCATGCCAGCTCGGGTGACTCCTTAAATTTTGCGACTGTAACGGTTTTTGTGATTCATGCGCTCCAGCACTACCGCTGGTACTGCTCGTCGGTGACGTGCTCCATCCAGTCGACAACCTTGCCGTTGAGCCGCTCCTGAATGGCGATGTGGGTCATGGCGGTGGTGGGCGTGGCGCCGTGCCAGTGCTTCTCGCCGGGGGAGAACCAGACCACGTCGCCGGGATGAATCTCTTCGACCGGGCCGCCCTCACGCTGCGCCCAGCCGCAGCCGGAGGTGACGATGAGCGTCTGGCCGAGCGGGTGGGTGTGCCAGGCAGTGCGCGCACCGGGCTCGAAGGTGACGTGCGCGCCAGCCACCAGGGCCGGGTCAGGCGCCTGGAAGAGCGGGTCGATGCGGACGGTGCCGGTGAACCAGTCTGCCGGGCCTTTGCCGGAGGCCTGCGAGCCGATGCGTTGAATCTTCATGTTTCTATCGTATGCTCCAATTGCCGCAAAAACATCAAGTCCGGGCCGTCTTCATGAACCCGCAACAGACCTCCGTGCCCCGTCCTTTTCGCGTTCTGTGCGAAATGGGCGGGAAACCTCAGACCTCAACCGGGCCGCCGCTCGCTCACCGAAGAGCCGGCAGATCAGCGTCCGTGCTTCCCGCCCGTGCGCCGGGAAAAAGGCGCAAGGACGGGGCACGGAGAGTTTCAGTTCAACCCGTAAACGCTGATCTCGCCTTGCGGGTTGGTCGTCGTAGTCAGGTCGTGGCCGGTCGAGATGTAGACCTTGCCGTTTCCGACGACGGGCGAGCTGAACTTGATGCCGTAGCCGGGCGTATCGGCGGAGTTGGCGCTGCTGTTGTAAAGTTCCGTCGACAAGTCCGTCGCATCGTACGCGCGCAGCGTGGCTGCGGTGGTGCCGCCGGAACCGGTGTTCTGCAGAGGCAGGCCCTGGTCGATCATCCACAGGATGCCGTCGCTGGTTCCATTCGACGACAAGAACGGCGTGGTGCCGCGCGTGTTCTGCTGCACGTTGGGTTGCGTGTAAGAGCCGTACGACAACAGGCCGCCGGAGTATTGAAACTCGCGGATGCCGGCCGGTGTGCTGGACGCCGTCGGAGTGATGCCGAGATAGACCGAGCCGTTGAAGTATGCCGAAGTGCCGAAGATCTCATACGAATTGATATCCGCGTTGTTGGTGCCGGTCGAGTCCGTGCAGCTGGTGGCGTAAGGCGCGCTCAGGTCGGACTCAAACCAGAGTGTCTGTGTTGCGGTGGAATCGTTGGCCGATTCATGGCCCAGGTTGCTGCTGTCCACCAGGTACAGCTTGCCGCCCTTGCCGCCGGCGATCAACTCACCAGTGCCAGGCAGCATCATCAGGCCGCCGGCAGCCAGATCGCCATCGGCGCAGTCCATGTACTGATAGTCGTCGGGCGTGAAGTAGTCTTCAAGCGCGAGCGTTGGACTGAACTTCAGGACGGAATCGGCAAAAGCCGTCTTGCCGTCCCAGGGGCCGTTGCCGGTGGTGATGTAGATGTTGCCGGAGCTATCGGCGACCGGGCCGCCCGAGCCCATCCACACGCCGCCGGCGCTTGCATAGGTGCCTTCGCCGTTGAGGTTGGGGCTGGCGTTGAAGACGCCGGTCTGCGCCAGTGTGGTGGCGTTGTAAGCCAGCAGCCAGCCGCTGTGGCAACTGCCGAAACCCATGTAGACGGACTTGTTGGCAACCAGCAGCGCAGAGCGTTGGATGCAGGAGGTGGTCAATGTCTGGATTCCGTTATGCGAGTCCGAATTGGTGGCTGTAACTGACGCGTTGATGGTGACCGGGCCGCCGAACTTCTGCGCGCCGGTGGTGATGTCGAGCGCATTGAGGCGGAAGGTTGAGCCGCCCGAAGAGGTCTGCGCGGAGACGACATACATGGTGTTGGTGGTGGGGTCGATGACTGGCGTTGAGGTAATGCCCTGGTAGGGCTTGATGACCGCGCTGGTCATGGGCGTCTCGCCGGACTTGAGCAGCGACACCTGCCAGAGCGGTGCGCCGCTGCCGTAGTTGTCGGAGTCGAAGGCGTAAACGCTGTCGTGCTCGGTGGCCACGTAGACAACATTGTGGGCTGCGCCGTTGATGGTCACGTTCGACATCAGAAGCGGCTCGGCATACGCGTAGCCATCGACGAGATAGGAGAAGAGCTTGCCGAAGGTTGCGGCGCTTACGTTGCCGGGCGTCAGCGATTTTTCGCCGGAGTTGAGGCCGCTGCGGTTGGCGTCTACGTGCCACATGGGGATGTTGACGCCGCTGGCGGGTGCGATGGTGACACTGAACGGCGCCTGCGAGCTAACGCCATCGAACAAGGCGCTCACGTTTGTTGCGCCTGAGGCTTTTGCTGTCGCGAGTCCCGAAGAACTGATGGATGCGACTGCGGAGTTGGCGACGGTCCACGTGGCGGAAGAGCTTACATTGGCAGTGGTGCCGCTGGTGTATGTTGCTGTTGCCGTGAACTGCTGTGTCGCGCCCATGGCGAAGCTGGCGGCGCTGGGCGTGACGGCGATGGACTTGATGGAGTTGGCGCCGGAAGAGACGGTGAGATTGATCGTTGTATAGGCCGCGCCGCCGCACTTGTCCCACTCTTCCACAACCGTATGCTCGGCGCCTGCGGCCATGGTGATCTGCGTGTTCAACGTCGTACTGTCGGTGACGTAAGTCAATTTGTTATCCACGTAGACGCCCATGGATGCTACGCCCTTGGAGCAGGTAGAGGTACTTGCCGAAGCCTGGTAAGTCACCGGCGAAGTGACAGTGCTATTGGGCGCGGGGGTGGTCACCACCACGTCAGACTGTGGCGTACCGCCGCTGGTCACAGTGATATTGACGGGCGTGTAAGTCGCGCCGCCGCACTTATCCCACTCTTCAACTACGGTGGAGTAACTGCCTGGAGTGAAACTCAGGCTGGTGTTCATGCTGGCCGCATCCACGACATAAGTCAGCTTGTCATCGATGTAAATGCCCATGGAGGCTACACCCTTGGAACATGTGCTGGTGGTGGCCGAGGCTACATAATGCACGGGCGAGGTAACCGAGGCGCCGTTTGCCGGGCTGCTGACGGTGACGGAGGCGAACAGCGGCGCGGCGATAGCCACGAGTGGTGCTGCGAGGACGGAAAGAAAGAAAGCTTTGTGGCTGCGCATAGGGATCCCTTCACTGTGATGGCTCGAAAGGGAAACTGGATGTCCGGGGGCCAAGGGGAGGGGATACTTCGAATAAGTGGAACCATGCCGATGGATAACTTTGGCTAGTCTAAGTTCTTATGGGAGCGTGAGTTTGATCTCTTCAATCTGCTTGACGTGACGGAGGGCGTGGACGGCGATGCTGATGAGCATTTCATAATTGTTGGCATCGCTGAGGATGGGATGCCAGGTCATCTGCGTGCGCAAGTCGTCCTGATTGGCGCGGACAAAGACGATGGTTCGCGCGCGGCTCTGAAGGAAGTGATCGACGGCTTCATTCAGGGAAGCAAAGGCGCCGTGCGGGTGGCCCTCGGGCGGGGACTCGATGCGGCGGCTGCGGTCGGTGCCCCTGGCCAGCATCTTTGCTTCGCGCTGCGAATTGATGGCGGGCGTCTGCGACGCGACAGCTTTCATCATCTGCGCGAAGAGGTAGTCCTCGGAGAAGCCGATGTGCTCAACGCAGCCCAGGATGGACCAGCCCCCTTCGCGGGGAATAATCCGCGCCTGGTCGTCGCTGATGCCGGCCACGCACGCAGGCACGGCGAAGCGGCCTTCTTCGAGCAGCGCGAGGATCTGTGCGCGTTCTTCGGGATTCATCGCCGCCTCCGTAACTTCGTCAGGAGCTTCTATGAAGGGCCGTTGTTGTCAAATTTTTGGTCGTTGCATTTGCTTTTCCCTTGGTGGCAGCCTGTGCGTCGCCGGTCCGCGAAACTTACCAGCGTTTTACAGGAACCGAGGAATCCAATCAAAACGCGATCATGCATCACCGAATCTCGTTGTAGGGTCCGCCGTGTCGGCACTGCCAGAAGCCGTTGAGAACCCCGCATGCGAGGCTGTGTGGAAACTGCATGTTTCCTGTCAGCCGAAAGGGGTAAGGCGGCCAACCTCACCCGATCTCCCGCTCCCAGGTTTCCAGCACGCGCTTGAACAGGCTCATGAACTTGCCGCCATCCGCGCCGTCGATCAGCCGATGGTCGAAGCCCAGGCAGTAGCTCTGCATCGCGCGAATGGCAATCGCGTCGCTGCCCTCGGCGTCGGTAATGACTACCGGCTCCTTCTTCAAGCCGCCGATGGCCAGGATCGCCGACTCCGGCTGGTTGATAATCGGCGTGCCGAACTCGCCGCCGAAGACGCCAGAGTTGGTCAGCGTAAACGTGGACCCCGAAGCCTCTTCCGGCTTCAGCTTCTTGGCGCGGGCGCGCTCCGCCAGGTCAGCCATGGTGCGGGCCAGTTCCACAAAGCTCAGCGTCTCCGCGCTGCGGACGACAGGCACAATCAGACCCCAGTCGAGAGCCACGGCGATGCCGAGATGAATGTTGGCGTGATAGTGGATCTGACCCGGCTGATCCGGACCGGTGAGCAATGACGCGTTTACAATCGGGTGCCGCTTGAGCGACTCAATGGCCGCGGCAGCAATGAACGGCATGAACGTCAGCTTCACGCCATGCTTCTGCTCAAAATGAGTCCGTTCGCGCTCGCGCACCCGCACAACACGTGTCATGTCCACCTTGTATACGCTGTAGACATGCGGAGCGATGTCCACGCTCTCCACCATGCGCTGGGCAATGATGGCGCGCATGCGGCTCAGCGGCGTTACCGTGCCGGGCAATGTGGAAGCCGCCTGCGCGCCGGCCGCCTCGGCCACGGCCTTGGCGCTGGCGACGGGAGTAACAGGAGCATTGCGCGGCCCGCCGCCGGCCAGGTACTTCAGCACGTTTTCCTTGGTGATGCGCCCCGCTGAGCCGGTGCCGGCAACGCGCCGCAGGTCGAGGTTGTGCTCCTTGGCAATGCGCCGCACCAGCGGCGACGAGCGCAGCTTTGCGCCATGCGCGGCCGCAACAAATTCAGGCTCCGGCGCAACTTCAGCATCTGCCTTCGCGGGCACAGTTCCCAGCTTCTCGGCGTCCGGTGCAGGTGAGGCAGCAGCTACGCCAAGCTTCGCCCCGCCGATCACGGCCACTACGGTATTGATCTCGACTGTTGTTCCGGTCTCGGCCCGGATCTCGCTCAGCACGCCTGCCACCGGCGCCGGAATCTCAGCGTCCACCTTGTCGGTTGAGATTTCAAACAGCGGCTCGTCTTTGGCGACGCTCTCGCCAACCTTCTTGAGCCACTTGGTAATAGTGCCTTCAAAGATGGACTCGCCCATCTGCGGCATCACCACCTCGGTCCCGCCCGCGCTGGCGCCATTCGCTGCTTCGTCGGTCTTCTCCGCATCCGCGGAAGGCAAAGCTGCCCGCAACCCCGCAGCAGCAAACGATCCCTGATCCCTGACCCCTGATCCCTCTTGAACAACCACCGCCACCACTGTATTGATCTGCACCGTCGCGCCCACTTCCACCTTGATCTCGCTCAACACACCCGCCACTGGCGAGGGAATCTCGGCATCCACCTTGTCGGTAGAGATCTCAAACAGGGGCTCGTCCTTCTCCACGCGATCGCCGGCCTTCTTCAGCCACTTGGTGATGGTGCCCTCAAAGATCGATTCGCCCATCTGCGGCATTACAACGTCGGTTGGCATGGATCCCTTTCTTCAACCCGCGGGACGAAAACGCACCCTGGCTCCAGCCGGATTATAAATTGTGAGCCGCTGCTCAGGCGCGCACCGGGGTATCGCTGGCGCCATGCAGTCGCTCCACTTCGGCCGGGAATTGCAACGGAGTGTCCTGGGCTGGAAACTCCCGTGCCGGCTGAGCGTGGTCGCGCAGGGCGGCAAGCGAGTCCACGGCGAGCACCTGCTGGTCAAACACGCACCCGAACTGCCGCGAGGCTTCGTGGGCTACTGCTTCCAGCGAGGGAACCCCTGCGGCCGAAGCCATCTCACGTTCCAGGCTCGTCACCGCGTGGTCCGCAATACCGCACGGCACAATCAAGGCAAAGTCCCTCAGGTCCGTCGTCAAATTGAAGGCGAACCCATGCGAGGTGATCCCCTTGGCCACATGAATTCCAATCGCCCCAATCTTGCGCTCCGCAGCGGCTAAAGCCGAGTTAGTCGTTGCGGCGCTTTTGGCATGACTAAAGTCATGCCCTGATACAAGGCCACCGGGTTCACCATTGAGTGAAAGCGGCCCCATGCCGGCCGCTTCAGTCCCTAGTCCCTCAGTCCCTGATCCCTGCCCGCCGCACCAGACGCCGGTAAGCCCCGCCACGCGCCCTGCGCGCACGCCATAATGCAGGCACACGCGGATCAGCGCCTCTTCCATGCCACGCACAAAATCCACCGGGCCCATGCGTCCACCGCTCGGGCCGCGCAGGCTGCGCAGGTCGAAGACGGGGTAGCCCACCAGCTGCCCCGGCCCATGGTAGGTCACATCGCCGCCGCGGTTGATGAGGTGCAACGCCACGCCGCGCGCCGCAAGCAATTCATCGCTGGCCAGCACGTTGGCGCGGTTGCCGTTGCGCCCCAGCGTCAGCACCGGCGGATGCTCCAGCAGCAGCAGCACATTCCGCAGGCGGCCCGCCGTGACCAGCGCGCCCATCTCCGCCTGCAACCGCAGGCCCTCGGCGTAGTCCACCCGCCCGAGATAGAGGACCTCAATCATGCTTCTTCAATTGTAGTCAGCCGGTGCAGGATCAGACCTCAAGCCGAGCTCTGAACAGCCCCGCAAACGCCGCGCGATGCTGCCAGAACACCAGCAACCACAGCAGCGTCGCAAACAGGCCCAGCCAAATTGATCCGGGCGCCATAAGCAAGTGAAACAGCAGAATGTTCACCAGCACCGGCCCCAGCAGCGTCAGCCCCAGCGCCACGTAGCGATTGGCAAGGAACAGCGCCGCGGAGATCAACATCACCATGCTGACCGGGAAGAAATAATGCGCGTCCATCAGGACTTGAAGAAACACGCCCGCATTTCCCGGCTGCTGCGGCGGTGGAGTAATGAAATGCAGCAGGCTGTTCGATCCGAAAAATAGAAAAATCACGCCCAGCAGATAGCGCGCGATGGTAGCTGCGATCTTCATTCAGCAATCTCCTCCGAATGGAATGCGAGTCTCTCCTACTTGTTGGCCCGGTCAAGGATGCAGCGCGGGGGCCCGGTGTCTTGAGTCTAGTGGACAAGATGGCAACCCGCCTACGGAGGATTCAAACGATTCTCCAGCTGTAAGTTTGCTGCAGCGGAAGGCGCCCGGACTTTGATACCCTGTGATCCACGGAGTGCCGCTGAACGTCCTTGCCTAATTCGTCCTCTCACGCACTGCCTCGCCGCCGCAGTCTGGCTGAGGTGTGTCTCTTCGTATTTACCAAGAGAGGATGATCTCCATGTTTCTTCAGAATTCAAGCTATCCGGATTCAGAATTTCAAAGTTCCAGCTTTCAGACTTCAGAGTTTCTGCAGGCTCTCGGCTGGTCCGGCTTTTTCGCCGCCCAACTTGACCCCGCACTCGACGCGACTCCCGACAACACGCCAGCCGCCGTTCCCGGCCGCGTCGCCTCCGCCAACCACGGCCGCTTTCTCATCTGGACGGAAGCCGGCGATGTCGATGCCGGTGTCAGCGGCGCTCTGCGCAACTCCGGTGCCCTCTGGCCCGCAGTCGGCGACTGGGTCGTCGTGCGCCCGCACGACGCCGTCATCGACCGCGTTCTCACCCGCCACACCTGCGTCTCCCGCAAGCAGCCGGAGCGCGAGATCCGCGAGCAGGTGCTGGCCGCCAACATCGACGTGCTGTTCATCGTCAGCGGCCTGGATCGCGACTACAACCCGCGCCGCATCGAGCGCTTCCTGGTGATGGCCAACGAGAGCGGCGCGCGGCCGGTCGTGCTGCTCAACAAGGCCGATCTTGCGCCTTCACTGGGGCTCAACCTGGAGGAGACTGTTGCCTCCGTTCAGCAGCTCAGCCCCGCAATCACGGTGCTGCCCATCAGCGCCCGGTCCGATGAGAACCTCGACGCGCTCCCTTCGCAGCTTGGCCCCGGCCAGACCGCCGCGCTCATCGGCTCCTCCGGCGTGGGCAAGTCCACCATCCTCAACCGCCTGCTCGGCGATGAGCGCCAGGCCACCAATGAAGTGCGCGCGTCCGACAGCCGCGGCCGCCACACCACCACCACCCGCCAGCTCTTCCGCATGCCGGCGAGCGCAGCGAACCAGTCTGGCTGGCTGCTCATGGACCTGCCCGGCCTCCGTGAGGTCCAGCTCTGGGCCAATCCCGACCAGCCCGCCACCCAGGCCGCCCAGACCCTCGAAGCCAGCTTCGACGACATACAGGCGCTGGCCGAGAACTGCCGCTTCCGCGACTGCACGCATGGGGCCGAGCCCGGCTGCGCCGTCACCTCCGCCAACCTCGATCCAGCCCGCCTCGCCAATTTTCAAAAGATGCAGAAGGAGCTGGCGCATCTGGAGCGCAAGACCAACCCACACCTGGCCAAGGAAACGCGTGCCAAGTGGAACGCCATCGAGAAGTCCGTGCGCAGCCACCCCAAGCGAGATGAGTCGTGATTTCCGAAATCGTTTGCGCTAATAGCGCCGAGCTCACTCAAGCCACAAAACCCGCTGATCTCCCTGTACAAACCACACCGCCAGAGCCTATATTTTCCGCACGGCGTTGACACGACTACGCGGTCATGGAAGCCAGTGTCATCCGCCCTTCCCCGTACCCAGCTACAAAAAGGAATAGGATGCCTATGCGAATCCCTGCCATCGGCGCGGTGCTCACAGCCCTCGCCACCTTGAGTGTCGCCATCCCCATGAGCGCCGTCACCGCTGCCCATGCCAAGGTCATTGGCCCTGCCGACCAGAGCGCCGTCACCCGCTTTCATGTCTACCTGCCCCTGACGCACCAGGACGCCCTCGAAAAGCTGCTCACCGAGCTAACCGATCCCGGCTCGCCAAGCTATCATCGCTGGCTCACGCCGGCTCAGTTCAAAGCCCAGTTCGGCCCCAGCCCGGCCGACATTGAAACGGTCAGGGCCACGCTCGCGGCCGCCGGTCTACGCATCGTCGAGGAGCATACGCAGGCTCTGGAAGTCGAGGGGTCGGTCTCTGCTATCGAGCACACCTTTGCCGCGCACCTGCAGCAGGTTGAGACGCCTACTGGCCGCATCCGTCTGGCCGCAGCCGAAGGCCGCCTGACCATGCCTGCCGCGCTGGCCGCGACCGGCGCCGTGGTCCCCGAGTTCACCGCCAACCTGCCCCACCACGTTCATTCCGCGCGCATGGCCCGCAACATTCTGGAGGCGCATCCCGACTTCCGTCTCTCGAGCTCCGACAGCTTCTTCTACCCCAACGACCTCAATGAGGCCTACACGCTTCCCTCTTTCCAGACCGAGGTTCTGCCCTGGGGCGCGCACAAGCCGACGCAGCTTGCCGGGGTAGGCACGCACATCGGCATCGTCATCTCGTCGGTCATCAGCTCCGCCGACCTCGACGCCACCTTCAACTCTTCGCTCGATCTGGGCGGAGGTGAAGACCTGATCCAGGCCTACTCGGCCCACTCCAACCTGCCCGTTCCCACGGTGAATATCCGAGAGGTTGATGGCGGAAGCGGCGCCTTTGACCCTAGCTCCGACGCCGCCGCCGAAGCCTCGCTCGACACGCAAATGTCCCTCGGAACCGCACCCGGAGCCAAAGAGACCCTCTACAACATTCCCGACCTCAGCGACGGTTCCATCGCCGACGCCTACGCGGCCATCGATGAAGACAACACCGTTGATGTCGTCAGCTCCTCCTTCGGCGGGTGCGAGCTCTACTACACCGCTCCCTATAACGGCGGCGTGGACTACACCAGCATTCTCAAAACCTTCCATGGCCTCTTCCAGCAGGGCAACGCCCAGGGCATCACCTTCGTCGCCAGCTCCGGCGACAACGGCGGCGTTCCCTGCTTGTCTGCAGCCTTCGCCAACAACCCGACCAATGGCACCTCGTTCGTCGCCGGCGTTGAGAACCCCGCCGACGATCCCAACGTGACCGCGGTGGGCGGCACCAACCTCTCCACCACCGCCACGCCCGGCGTCAATGACGCTGCCTACGCCACGGAGAACGCCGACTTCGATCCCACCTTGGCGGCTGAATATCAGATCGGGCCATCGACCATCGTGACCGTCGACAACAACACCTGGGGCTCGGGCGGCGGCTACAGCCAAGTCTTCTCCAAGCCCTTCTACCAGGACTTTGTGAACACTGGCAGCAATACCCACCGCGCTGTGCCCGACGTTTCGCTGATGATGGGCGGCTGCCCGGGCGATGCCGACCTCAACGCGCAGAACTGCCTGAACCTGCCGCGCAGCGCGACGATCGTCTGGATCGGCGGCGAGGCCGATCTGCTTATCGGCACCAGCTCGTCTTCGCCGGAGATTGCCGGCGTGCTCGCGCTGGCTGTCGAGTCAAACGGCGGCCGGCTGGGCAACGTCAACCCGCTCATCTACCTGCTCTCCGCCGTGCAGACACTCACTGGAGGCGTCCACGCTCCGAAGAGCCTGCAGTTCTTCCACCGTGAAATTTCTGGAGACAATAACCTTTATACCGTCAAGCCAGGGCAGGCATACAGCCCCGTGCTTGGCAACAGCACGCTGGACGTGAAGAACTTCCTCGGCCTGTCGTTCGCTGCCCCCGCCGGCGCGCCCGACACGAAGAGCAATCCGTAAGCAGCACTGAGGGACGGTGGCCGTGGGCTATTCCTTATAGAAACTGGTGAACGCTCAACTGCGCTAAACTAGCAACTGGCAGGAGGACCGGGCGGTCGCTGCCGGCGGGTTGGGCGCAAGCCCAGGTTCGCCGGGGGAGGAAAGTCCGAACTCCGCAGGGCAGTGTGCCGGATAACGTCCGGGATGCGCGCTTCAAGGCGCGTAGACGGCCAGTGCCACAGAGAAGATACCGCCATTGCCAACCCTTCGTTTTCGGGCGAAGGACGACCCTGAGTCGGCTTGCTGGCCCAGTGCAGTGGTAAGGGTGAAAAGGTGCGGTAAGAGCGCACCGCTCCGGCGGTAACGCCGGGGGCAAGGTAAACCCCACACGGAGCAAGACCAAATAGGGAGGGAAGCG
>Ga0182030_10011248_pt1 | contig 18070 bp, 18 predicted proteins | sample 812S3MmetaG_FD_121299 | JGI IMG/M metagenome (GOLD analysis project Ga0182030, IMG submission 121299) | Permafrost microbial communities from Stordalen Mire, Sweden - 812S3M metaG (Illumina Assembly) | ecosystem: Environmental > Terrestrial > Soil > Wetlands > Permafrost | place: Sweden...
TCTCCGGTTTGCCGGCGGATTTTCAACCCATCGTCACCGGCGTGGAAGATTTCGGGAAAAATGCCCCCAGCCACCCCAATCTGGTCCAGCCGCGCTTCAACTTTTTTCGTCCCAATCGAATCAGCACCAGATTACACTCCCTGTGGTGGAAACCGCGCGTCCTTTGCGGCATTGATTTATTCCATCCGACATACTACCACCTCTCCAGAGGGTATTCACTGCGCGATTTCAAATGCCAGATGGTCTTGACCGTTTACGATTTTATTTACTTCATTTATCCTCAACTTACCCAGGGATCGGGTGTCGTTATCCGTGACCAAACGGAGGCCATTCGAAGGGCGGACTTCATTATTTGCATTTCCAAGAAGACCGAGAACGACCTTTTGGAGCGCTTCCCGGAGAAGCAGGGGAAAACGTCCGTGATTTATCTTGGGTCTTCTTTTGAGATTCAACCCCCATTGGGAGAGAAGAGGGTGTTTGAAACCCCGTCCTTTCTGTTTGTCGGGGGAAGGGGAGGTTACAAAAACTTTTCCTTTCTCTTGCGCGCGTTTGCCAAAGCCGGAGAGTCCAACTCTCGCATCCGTTTGAAAGTTGCCGGCGCCCCTTTGACCGAGGACGAACGCTGGCAAATACATCTGCTCGGAATTGATGACCGCGTGGAGGTGGTGGTTTACCCGGATGAAGATCAACTCAAGAAACTTTACCGATCCAGCGTGGCGTTGGTTTATCCCTCGCTTCACGAAGGCTTTGGTTTCCCGCCGCTGGAGGCAATGGCATGCCGCACTTTGGCTATAACTTCCAACACAACCAGTTTGCCGGAGGTGGTTGGCAATGGGGGAATCATGCTGAATCCCAAATGTGAATCAGATTGGGTGGAGTGTCTTTTGAAAGCTGCCAACGGAGATTCAGATCGAGATGCGATGATTGAGCGGGGTTTGGACCGGGTGCGAATGTTTTCGTGGAAAAATACGGTGGATCGGCATCTGGAGATTTATCGCCGTTTGGGCAGGAGCTGAGTGAATTCCATTAGCACTATAGCTTTGGTGGAATGGAACTGGATGGGGCACCATCCAAGTTACTTTAAGTTGTTCGTTCGTGTCTTGCTGGCACGCGGCTGCCAGGTGCTGGCGCTGTGTCCACAACCCGAGGAGGTTGACCTCGCCCTACAGGACTTGGATGCTAAAACACGGGCTAGGTTGACCTTGAGGTTACTGACGTGGGCGCCCGCGCCGCGTGGTTGTCCCGGGCGGTGGAAACGCCGCGCCCAGACACTGCGTTCAGTTTATCAACTTAGGAGGCAAATCGGACGGTGGGAAGCTGAACAGCGAGAGCCTGTGGAATTGATTTTTTTCGCATGCATTTATGATGGGCAATTCTGCCAATTCCGGGAAGTGGAATGGTTGTTGCCGTGTCAGTGGTCTGGGCTGTATCTGCACTGCCGTGCCTTTCGCATGCCGGGTTCGGTCATTCCTCAAAGTGGCGAATTACCGTGTCCGGAACGGATTTTTCGCTCGGCGAAACTCCACTCGATTGCCATTCTGGACGAAGGAGCAACCACCGCCTTGGAACGTCTTTCCGGCCGCCCGGTTGTGGTATTTCCCGATATGACGGATGAGCAAGCAGCCGAGGAGCCGACGCCATTAACAACAAAGCTGAGGCGTTTTGCCGCAGGGGCGCCGATTATCGGTGCGCTCGGCCAGCTCCAATACACTAAGGGCGTGATCACGTTGGCGCGGCTTGCATTGGACCCTGCCAACAAAGATTTATGTTTTGTATTCATCGGGGAAGTTGTGTGGCAAACGTTTAAACCCGAAGATCGGGTATTGCTTTCCAGTCTTAAGGATCGCTGTGCAAACGTTTACACTCACTTTGAGCGCATAGCCGATGAGCGGCTCTTTAACAATGCGATCCAGGCCTGTGATGTTGTCTTCGCCGCCTATCTTGATTTCCCGAACAGCAGCGGTATTCTGACCAAGGCCGCCGTGTTTCGGAAGCCAATCATTGTCAGCGAAGGTTACTTGATGGCAGAGAGGGTCAGAAAGTACCAAATAGGTGAGGTGGTCCCGGAAGGCGACGTTGGGGCCACTGGCCTCGCCATCCGCGGGATTCTGATGAAGGAAGGGGTTTGGAGCAACGAACGCCGGCCGAAGTGGGAAGAGTACCACAAGGAACATTCTTACCAAAGGTTGGAAGCGTCTTTCACCAAATTACTTTCTGCCAACTGATGAACACAGGCGCGTCGCGAATCGCAGTCGTTATCCCTGCCTACAACGCTTCGGCGTATATTGAGGATGCCATTAAGAGCGTCCTTGCCCAATCAATGCCGGCGGATGAAATCGTGGTCGTGGATGACGGCTCAACGGACAACACCGCTGAAGTCGTGGCAAGAGTCAGCGCAAGAGTGGTTGTGTTGCGGCAGAAAAACGCCGGCCAGGGAAGCGCGCGCCAACATGGAGTAGAAGCCACAACGGCCGACCTCTTGTTGTTCCTCGATGCTGATGACATTCTTCACACTTTCGCGCTCGAAAAGCTGGCCACCGCCTTGTTCTCTCGTCCCTTGGCAGCCCTGGCTTACGGCCGGGCGGAGATTTGGTCGCCGACTGATCAATTCCCGTCGCATGTGGATCCGTCGGCCGCCGGCAGTGGGGAGGATCTTTGGGGTATTTTGTTACGCGGTAACTTTATTCGCACCCCCGGGTGTGTGCTGGTTCGTCGCTCGGCGTTAACTCAGGTTGGCGGATGGGATGCGGATGTGACGCTGAAAGGCAATGAAGACTGGGAGTTGTGGCTGCGGCTGGCCGAAACATCGTCGTTTGTGTTTGTGCCTGAAACGCTCCTAAAATACCGCATGGTTGGCACCGGCTTTTGCAGCAATCGCGGAAAGATGTATCGAAGCATGTTCAGGTTGTTTGGCAAACAGCGCATGAGGTCGAAACAGAACGCAGACCGTCGTTTGGCGATTGCTGCGGGCGAATGGCACAATTGCCGGTTTGTGCTGAACGAGGTTTGGCATCGAGCCAAGTTGGAGTGTTCAAAGGGTCACATCTTTCGCTCAGGCGGCTTGTTGCTCGAGGGTTTGCACAGTTGCGCAGTTCCTGCAACAACCCATGTTCTGCATGTTTCTCGCCTTCGTTTTATCCGGTGGTGGTTCATGCTTTTTCGAAAAGAACACCGGTCGCATTCCGCATGAGCATTGCGGGCATGAATTGTTGGAGCGTCCTGTGAATACATTCCAAGTTTTCATTTTATCCCATATATAACGGCTTTTGACTTTCTCTATATTTCTAATCTAGTCATGCAAAATACAGCTTTCGACAATAAGAACTCCCAATATTACGTGTGTTTCAAGTGGTGGATGCTGCCTCTCATCAAGGACGGGCCCAATGTGGTCATGGATGTTGGCTGCGCCGCCGGTGTCATGGGAAGAAAATTGCTGGAAACGGGAAAGGCCAGGGAGGTTTTCGGCATCGAGATTTTTGCCTCGGCCGCGGCCGAGGCCGCTACAGCCTACAAAAAGGTTCATGTGGGGGACTTGGAAGAAATGCAATTGGACTATCACGAGTCCTTTGACTACGTCATTTGCGGGGACATCTTGGAGCATTTGAAGGATCCCTACCGGGTCGTCCGCCAGCTTGTCATCTGGCTGAAGCCTGGCGGAAGCCTCTTCGTCTGTGTGCCAAACGTCCGGCATTACCATGTTCTCGCCGACCTGGTTTTTCGCGGTAAGTGGGAATACGTTTCGGCGGGAGTGATGGACCGGACGCACCTTCGATTTTTTACCGCCAGTTCCTGCCGGCAAATGCTCAGCGACGCCGGCCTTGAGGTGTATCATGAGCAGATGATCATTGAAGGGCCCAAAAAAACATTTTTCAACCGCGCGACGTGCGGGCTTTTCAGCGAGTTTCTGGGTGCTCAAACCTTTTGTTGCGGAAGAAAATCCGTCTCTTAAAAACGGCCGGCTGTAGATTGAATCCGGACGCCATCGCCTTAGCGCCATACGCAGAAATATGAAATGGTCCATAATCGCGGCGGTGAACGATGAAGACGTCTTGCGCAGTTGCCTGCTGCGGTCGCCTGATTTGGAGGCGGGCGTGGATCTTATTATTGAGCGGGGTCATGCCAGCGCGGCGGCTGCCTATAATGCGGCCATCGAAAAGGCCAAGGCCGATCTCTTGATCTTTGTTCACCAGGACATGTATATGCCGCCCGGCTGGCTGGCCCAGCTCGAACGGGCTTTGCAAAAACTCGAAATGCAGGATCATAATTGGGGCATTGTTGGAGTATGGGGGCCGGCCCGGGGACCATCGGGTTCCGGGCCCAACGTGGGGCACATCTATTGGACAGGAATTGGAGTACCTGCCGGCAAGGCTTTCGATGGCAGCATTGAAGTCGAAACTTTGGACGAGGTGATTCTGATTTTCAGGAAATCAGCGGGCTTTCGGTTTGATCCAAAATTGCCGGGATTCCACATGTACGGGGCGGATATATGCCTGGAGGCCGAAAAGAGGGGCCACAAAAATTACGCCGTCTCCGCGCTTTGTATTCACAACACCAACAGCTACGTCCTGTTTCCCTGGGCGTTTTGGAAATCGTACTGGTTTGTCAGGCGTAAATGGCGGTCCCGCTTGCCCATCAAAACGTCATGCATAGAAATCACCCGATGGGGCTGGCCGGCCATCCATGCGAACTTGTCGCGAGTTTATGGAATGGTCCGCGGCAAGTTAAAAAGAATCGATCGTGCCGCCGACCCACGTGAGATTTGTAATAAGTTTGCCCTATGATCCCCCCCGCAAATTATGCGGCCAAGGAGGATCAATATTTCAGCGCTGCCCGTCGGCCTTTTGTTGATGAGCTTCCCTCCAACCCTGCGGCCAGGCTTCTCGAAGTGGGCTGCGGGGCGGGGGAAACCTCGGCTTATGCGCTGGCCACGCAAAAATGCGGTTGGTGTTGCGGCATTGAACTGTGCCCCGGCCCTGCCGCTTTGGCGCGAAAGAAAATGAACGAAGTTCTGGTCGGCAACGTTGAAACCATGCCGCTGGACCTCCCCTTGGAACATTTCGATATTCTGTTCATGAGCGAAGTTTTGGAACACCTGGTAGATCCGTGGGCCACCCTCAAACGACTTCGCCCCTTCCTTAAACCAGGCGCGTTGGTCCGGGCTGGCTCTCCCAACGTTTGCCATTATTCCGTGGTGGCTGCTCTTTTAAAAGGACAGTGGCGCTATGAAGAGAAAGGGATTTTCGACGCGACCCACCTGCGCTGGTTTAGCCCCGCCGGCTATCGCGAAATGTTCGAAAACTGCGGATTTATTATTGACTCTATTCGTCCGGCCAGGGCCTTGAATCCCAAAGCCCGGTTTTTCAATTTCGTGACGGGGGGGCGCTGGGAATATCTGTTACACAGTCAGACCGTGCTGAAAGCTCATCTGCCGGGTTGAAGACCGACGAAAATTGCGGGAAGCCGTTGATTAACGCCGGGGATTTGGCCAGGGCGGCAGAAGCCCGGCTGCTGATTGCCATCACTTTTCATTTTGACCGGAACCGCCTTGGCTATCTGGAGAAGGTGCTTCAGTCACTCGCGACTTTTCCCGTCTCGCGGCTTGACATCGTGGTCTGCACCAATACCCCAAACCTTTCCGAACGGAAAGCAATTAAGGACGCTTTCCGCAATGCCAACTTTGAAGATGGGTCCGATGCCCGGCTCACGGTGACCTCCAATCTGCCGCATCCTTATAATCTGACTTGGACGCACAAGAAATTGATTTCCGATACCTTTCTCGCGCCGGAGAGTCCCTACTCTCATTTTGCCTATCTTGAGGATGATGAACAACTGACCTTCGAGAATTTCGTTTATTTCCTGGTGGCGAGGGATATTCTCCGGCCTTTCAATATGATTCCGTCCTTTTTGCGCGCCGAGTGGAGCGCGCAGCGCAAATGCCCTGTCAACACCGACAACGTTACTTCGATCACTCTATCAGAGCGGCCTTTCATAGCCGACGGTGATTGCGCCTTTGTGGTTCCCAATAATCCTTACTGCGGTGGTTTTATTCTGGATCAGGATCTCGCGCGCGAATATGTCAAATCACGTTCCTTCGATTTTGATCGCAGTCGGGAAGTGAGCCACTACGAAGTGCGCGAACGGGCTGCGATGGGTTTGATTTTTGAAAATCCGCCCTACCCGTTCCTTTATAGGGTCGTCGTTCCGGTTTCAATTGGCTCGCGGACCGCCCCGCAATGCGCCTAGCTCGCCCATCTGCCGAACAGCTACGCCGAAAATCCGGACGGGGCTTTCGGAAAAATTCCGATGAAAGACCTTTTCGTTGGCGATTTTAACTTAAAAAAACGAGTGCAGCCGAATAAATTCAGCGCAATATGCCTCGGCATAATGAGAAAAATTTATAAACATGTTCGCAGAAAAGTCCGCGGATATTAGTTATGAACCAAATTGCAACTCTGATTCCGCAGACTCTCGATTTCGCTCTGGAAGCGGGCCGGCGGGTCCTGTGTTTTTATCGCAAGGAACGGACTGACACGCTCAAAGCGGATTCCAGCCCGCTCACGGCCGCCGATCTGGCCTCCCATGAATACCTCGTCTCCGCGCTGCTGCCGTTGCTCCCGGGAGTGCCGGTAATTTCCGAAGAATCCGAGCAAAAAGCCGGCACCTCCGTTCCAAGCCGTTTTTGGCTGGTCGATCCCTTGGATGGGACCAAGGAGTTTATCAAAGCAACGGACGAATTCACCGTTAACATCGCTTTGGTGGATTCCGGGATACCCATCCTGGGCGTGGTTCACGCACCCGCGCTCCACTGCACTTATTACGCCGCGACCGGCCAGGGTTCGTGGATGATGATCGACGGGCATTCGCCGGTTCCGATCTCATCCCGGCGTTGGAATGCCGACCAAGCCGCTCTGGTGGCCAGCAAAGATCACGCGGGCCCGTTGGTCAAAACCCTGCTGGGACACCTTCCGCAAGCTTCGCTCCAATCCATGGGCAGCTCGCTGAAGTTTTGCCTCGTCGCGGAAGGCAAGGCCGATATTTATCTCCGCGATCTGCCCACCATGGAATGGGACACCGGCGCTGCCCAATGCGTCGTGGAAACTGCCGGCGGTTCTGTTTGTTCTCTCGATGGCCGACCCCTGCGCTACGGCAAACCCGACCTTAGGAATCCCGCTATCATCACCTGCGGCGATTCCCGTCTCGATTGGCTCCCCTTTTTGCAACTGCCGTCTTGAGCATAGAATTAAAACATATCAGCAAGCATTTCGACGGCGTCGCGGCCTTGGAAGATATTAATTTCTCCGTGAACGAGGGCGAATTGGTTGCCCTGCTCGGTCCCAGCGGCGGCGGCAAAACGACCGCCTTGCGTCTGATCGCCGGTCTGGAGCAGCCCAGTCGTGGGGAAATTTTCATCCGTGGCGTCCAGGTCAACTCGCTCCCGGTGCAACAGCGCAACATCGGTTTCGTCTTTCAAAACTACGCGTTGTTCAAGAACATGACCGTGTTCAAGAATATCGCCTTCGGCCTTAAAATTAAAAAATGGCCCCGCGCTCGGGTTCAGTCCCGTGTGACCGAGTTGCTGGCGTTGCTCGAATTGGCCGGTCTGGAAAACCGTTACCCCCACCAACTTTCCGGCGGCCAGCGTCAGCGTGTGGCTATTGCCCGGGCCCTGGCCGGCGGCCCCGACGTTCTTTTGCTCGATGAGCCGTTCGCCGCTGTCGATGCCCAAATCCGCCAGGAATTGCGTCAATGGCTGGTCCGCCTTCATCAGGATTTGAAGATGACTACCATCTTCGTGACCCACGACCAGGAAGAGGCCATGGAAGTGGCCGGTCGCATTGTCATTTTCTCCAAAGGCCGCCTCGAACAAGTCGGCACCCCGCAGGAAGTTTATGAGCAGCCCTGCAACGAGTTTGTGGCCCGCTTTGTCGGTGTGCTCAATGTCTTGGAACTAAAAGTTCGCAACGGCATCGGCTATCACGAAGAACTGGAATTCCCCGCCCAGGGCCAGGCCGACGGCCAATTGATCCGCGTCGGATTTCGGCCTTACGCGGTACAAGTCTCGTCCGATCTGGGCGCGTGGAAATATCAGGCCGTGTTGCGGCGCACCTACTTTCTCGGTGTCATGCTGCGGCTTGAGCTGCTTTTGCCCAGCGGATTGGTGGTGCGCTCTCGCATGAGCAAGGAAGACTATTCCCGTTTGAAGCTGGCCGATGGCCGCAAGGTTTCCTTTCAAATCCGCAATTATAGAATCCTCTCCACCGAAAACGGCCTGCTCGGCCCGGAGTTGGCCGCGCCCAATGACGCTCTGCCCAACCTGGGCGCGGGGATATGATCTGCCTTGTCTGATGACGGCCCCCGATGCAAATTAACATGACGAAAACATGGATTATCTTTCAAAACTCGAAAATCAGAGCATCTACATCTTGCGCGAAGCTTTCAACAAATTTGAAAACCTCGCCATGCTTTGGAGCATCGGCAAAGATTCAACCGTCCTCCTCTGGCTGGCGCGCAAAGCCTTTCTCGGCCATGTTCCATTTCCCCTGGTCCACGTGGACACCACTTACAAAATTCCCAGCATGATCGAATATCGGGATCGCCTGGTCAAAAATTGGAACCTGAAATTAGTCGTGGGCAAAAATGAGGCCGTCCTCAAAAGCGGCGTCACTTTTCCCAATGCCCGCGCCACTCGCGTCGAGTGCTGCGGCACCCTCAAAAAAGACGCCCTTAAAACCGTCCTCGACAAATACCATTATACCGGCGTCATCGTCGGCGTGCGGCGCGACGAGGAGCCGACCCGGGCCAAGGAACGTTACTTTAGTCCCCGCGATAAGAACATGGAGTGGAATGTGGAAGACCAGCCTCCGGAGTTATGGGATCAATTTAAGACCGATTACGACAAAGGAACCCACATCCGCATTCATCCGCTGCTTCATTGGACGGAGTTGAACATCTGGGAATACATCCAGCGTGAATCGATTCCGGTCATTCCACTTTATTTTGCCAACGAGAAAGGGGAGCGTTACCGCAGCATCGGCTGCGCCCCCTGCACCTTCCCCATCAAATCAAATGCGCGCACCGTCCCGGAAATCATTGAAGAACTGCGCCACACCCGGACCTCCGAGCGTTCCGGCCGCGCCCAGGACAAGGAAAGTGAAGACGCGTTCGAAAAGTTGCGCCGCGATGGCTACATGTGATCTCGATTAAAATTGCTTGGCTCAGGACGGCCCTCCAACGTAATCTCCAGCAAATCGAGCTAATCCAAGTGTTCATTTTACAACAAAAGCACTTAATTCGCTTCTGTTCCAGCGGCGCGCCAGAACTTTACCGGCGTCTCTTTGTTGTCTTCTTTTTCGTTCTTCTTGGCAGCGCCACCGCCCAGCAAATTGACACCAATGCGCCCGGCTCAACCAACGAATTATCTCCCCAAACCATTCCGACCAACCAGCCCCCCATTGGCGCCCCTCAAGGTCCTTATTTCCAGGCGCAAAATGCCTTGACCAATTTATTTGACGTCGCGCCCGTCCTGCCCCCGTTTCTCGGACCCAGAACTCTTGGCCAGCCCGACCTCATTTCGCCTTTGGGCGGGACAAGCGTTTTTGCCGCTCCCGTCGGACATGGCACGGGAGTTGGCGGCTCCGGCCGGATCATTCCTCTTTGGGGGCCGATTGATCTCCGGGCCAGCAGCTTGTATTATTCATATTCTTATGGTAACGGCATTGAATCGCTGCCGGGCAATCAGGTGAACACCAGCGTTCAGACGATTTCCGCCACATTTACCTTCGATCTGGGAACTCATTGGCAACTCATCTATTCCCCTTCCTATTCAGTTTATTCCGACAAGTACTTGAAAAATTCTTTGGACCACTCTCTGCTCCTGACCGGCGGCACGACCTACGATGATTGGGCCTACAATTTCTCGCAATCTTACGTCCCTTCCGATGTCCCCCTCGTCGAAACAGGCACTCAAACGACCCAGGAATCCTACGGCACCACATTTAACGCCGCTCATTCATTGGAACATGATCTTTCTCTGCAATTAGGCGTCAGCCAAAATATTAATGTAGCCGACCAGTTCAATACCGTGGAATCCTGGTCGGCAGAGTCGGGCATTAATTACCAGATGATTCCGCAAATGGGAGTGGGGCTGATGGTAAGCGGCAACTACAATTCCATCAGCACCGGCTCCAGCTTTTTCACCGAATCCTATCAAGGGACAATGAATTTTCACCCGCGCCAAAAACTCAGCCTGACTTTGAGCGCCGGTTTTGAAGTCTCCCAATTCATTGATCCGAGTGCTCCCTCCTTGACGTCTCCAATTTTTTCCGCATCGCTGAGCTACCAACTTTTTCGCTTCACCAGTTTGTCTGTCACCGCTTCCCGCTCGTTCAGTCCATCCTATTACGCCAATCAGGTCGAAGACGTGACCGCGGTGGGCGCGACGCTTCAGCAGACAATTTCCCGCAAGCTTTCTCTCTCTTTGAATGGCGGCTATTCCTCCCAGCCGTTGACCAGCGTGGTGCCGGGGCCGCTGCCGCAATATTTTGTCGGCACTCCGCCCACCTCAACTCTCACAGAGGTTCAGAACAACACCGCCACCACCTATGGCGCCACTCTTTCCTATGCCATCCTGGAGCGTCTCTCTATTTCTGCCTCCTACGTGGTGAGCCAAAATTCCTCCAGCCAGGCCAATTTTAAATATTCCAGTACCCAAATGGGCCTGTCTCTTACCTACGCCTATTAAAGAAAGTCTGCATTTTGATGAATGTCCCGTTGCTCGATCTAAAATCCCAATACGCCGCCATTAAAGCCGGCATCGATACTGCCGTCCAGGAGGTCTTCCAAAGCCAGTATTTCATCCTCGGCCCCAAAGTCGCCGAGTGCGAGGCGGCCATTGCCGCGTATTCCCGCTGTGCCTTCGCGGTCGGCGTCTCTTCCGGCACCGATGCCTTGCTCGCCTCGCTTATGGCTGAGGAAATTGGCCCCGGCGATGAGGTCATCACCACCCCATTCACTTTTTTTGCCACCGCCGGCTCCATTGCTCGTCTCGGCGCCAAACCAGTTTTCGCGGACATTGATCCCGCCACTTACAATATCGCCGTCGATCAAATCGAATCCAAAATCACTCCCAAAACCCGCGCCATCATGCCTGTCCATCTTTACGGACAAATGGCAGATATGGAACCGATCATGGCCCTCGCCAAAAGGCACCGTCTGCTCGTCATCGAGGATGCCGCCCAGGCTATCGGCGCCGAAGACAAGGGGCGGCGCGCTGGTTCCCTCGGCCATTACGGCTGCTTTTCCTTTTTCCCGTCCAAAAATCTCGGCGGGGCGGGCGACGGTGGCATGGTGGTCACAAACGATCCCGCCCGCGCTGAAAAATTGGCCGCCCTCCGGGTACATGGCTCCAAGGAGAGGTACTATCACAAATGGATTGGCGGCAATTTTCGCTTGCACGCTCTCCAGGCCGCTGTGGTTACGGTCAAACTCCGATATCTGGATCAATGGACACAGGCTCGCCAAAACAACGCCAGCCGTTACGAGTCCCTTTTCCGCAAATCCGGCCTGCGAATATTAACCTCCCAAGAGTGCCAGTCTGATCGTTGCCCCGACAAAGGCGCAAAGTACGTCGTCCTGCCCGCTCATGAGGCTGCCTCTGAATCGGGTAGAGCGCCGCGCGTCCATTCCTCGGCCAATTCACCTGTCGCAAAGAGCCGCCATATTTTCAATCAGTTTGTCATTCGTGTTCCGCGGCGCAACGAACTGAAAACATCGCTCAAAGCCGCTGGAATTGACACCGAGATCTATTATCCTCTTCCCTTGCATTTGCAGGAGTGCTTCCGCTATCTCGGCCATCACGAGGGCGATTTCCCCGAAAGCGAACGCGCGTCGGAAGAATCTCTCGCTCTCCCGATTTATCCCGAGCTCTCGGAGGCTCAGGCCGAATACGTGGTAAACTCTATCGTAAAGTTTTTAAATGGGTAAACCCCAGACAGAGCCCATCCCCACGCCGGATTGGCCGCAATTCGATAATCCGAATTTTCTCGGCTGGTCCGTGGTGGCCTTTTATTTGTTCGCTGCGATTTGCTGCGCACGGGCCGCCTTTAAAACGGACAAATCGGTGTCTGATAAAGGCGCGTTTTGGTGGCTGTTGGCCATCGGCTTGGTTTTTTTAGGCGTTAACAAACAGCTCAATCTCCAGACTTTGATGATTATTCTCGGCCGGCGCGCGGCCTTCGCTGGCGGTTGGTACAAATATCGCCGTCTCGTTCAAGCGCTCTTTGCCGCCGCCTTCGCTCTCTTGGGATTTGGTTTCCTGGCCTTCTTTGCCGCCCGCGCCAAACGCTTTATTTTAAAGAACCGTCTGGGCTTTGCGGGTGTCCTGGTGCTTTCGTTTTTTGTCATTCTCCGAGCCGCCACAATCAGCCACATTGACGAGTTTCTCGGCGTCGATCTGAAGGATGACGCCTGGGCTTGGACTCTGGAAATTTGCGGCAGCCTCCTCATCGCGCTGTCCGCCTTCGCCGCCGTAAAATCCGTCCCTTCCCGACCTCATTGCCATGCCTGACACCGATTACACTTCAGCCCCGCCCACAGAGCAATTAAAGATCGTCATCGTCGGCCACGTCGATCATGGCAAGTCCACCTTCGTCGGCCGTCTATTGCATGACACGGGTTCGCTGCCTGAAGGCAAATTCGAGCAATTGCAGGCCGTCGCCGCTCGGCGTGGCGTGCCTTTCGAGTGGGCCAATCTCATGGACGCTCTCCAGGCTGAACGAGACCAAAACATAACCATCGATACTGCTCAAATTTGGTTTCGCACCCAAAAGCGTCAATACGTCATTATCGACGCCCCGGGGCACAAGGAATTTCTCAAAAACATGATCACCGGCGCGGCCAACGCCGAAGCCGCCTTGCTCCTCATCGATGCCCAGGAAGGAATCCAGGAACAGTCGCGCCGTCATGGCTACCTCCTCAATCTCCTCGGCATTCGCCAGATTGGGGTCCTCGTCAATAAGATGGACTTGCAAGACTATGCCCAGGCCCGCTTCAGCCAGATCGAGGAAGAATTCCGCGCCTTCCTTGAGACAATGGGCGTCCACCCCGAGTGTTTCATTCCGATCTCCGCCAAACATGGCGATAATATCGCCTCCCGCAGCAAAAACATGCCCTGGTGGCAGGGCCAAACCGTGGTGGAAATGCTCGATCAATTCCGCATGGCCGAAGCGCCGACCAACCAGCCCCTCCGCCTGCCCATTCAGGATATTTACCGCTTTGATGAACGCCGCATCCTGGCCGGGCGAATCGAATCCGGAGCGCTCCAAGTTGGCGACCGCCTTGTCTTTACTCCCGGCAACAAGATCAGCACCGTCAAGTCCATCGAACGTTGGAACGCCCCGCCCGCCGCGCGCGCCGAGGCCGGGGAATCCATCGGCATTACCTTGACCGAGCAGATTTATGTGCGCCGCGGCGAGGTGGCCGCCCTGGAAACGGCCCCTCCCTTTGAGTTGTCCCGGTTTAAAGCCAGGGTATTTTGGCTGGGACGCGCCCCTTTCAGCGCGGCCAAATCCTACAAGCTCAAGCTCGCCACCCAGGAAGAAGAATGCACTATCGACTCCATCGAGCGCATTATCGACTCTTCCTCCCTTGAAACAATTTCCCGCGCCGAGCCGTTTGTCGGCCGCAACGAAGTTGCCGAATTGACGTTGCGCACCAAGCGCCCCGTCGCCTTCGATGTCCACGCTGAGATCATTGCCACAGGCCGGTTTGTCATTGTGGACGGATTTGAAGTTGCCGGCGGCGGCATTATTGCCCGGGACAACTATCCCCGGCGCACTGCCGACAGCCTGCAAAAAAGCAGTAATATTTATTGGAGTCATGGCAAGGTCACCCCTGAACAGCGCGCCGTCCGCAACGGTCATGGTGGCCGGGTTGTTTGGTTGACAGGTTTGTCCGCATCCGGCAAATCAACCATTGCCACCGAACTCGAACGCGAGCTTTTTCGTCTGGGCCGGCATGTGTACGTCCTGGACGGAGATAACATGCGTCATGGCCTTTGCTCGGACCTTGGTTTTTCGCCCCGCGACCGCAAGGAAAACATCCGCCGCATCGGCGAGACTGCCAAACTTTTTGCCGAGGCCGGCACCATTTGCATCACCGCCTTTATTTCCCCTTACCGTTCCGATCGCGATTTAGTGCGCAAGATAACGGAGTCCGGGATGTTCGTGGAAGTCTATGTCAACGCGCCCCTGGAAGTCTGTGAAAGTCGCGATCCCAAAGGCCTTTACGCCAAAGCCCGTGCCCATCAAATAAAGGAATTCACTGGCATTTCCGCCCCCTACGAACCGCCGGAACAGGCCGAAATAGAATTGCGCACCGATCAATTAACCCCCGCCGAATCCGTGGCCCGGATCGTTGAATATTTGCAAAGCCACGAAAAACAAAGGATCGAGCCCGAAAAACTCGGCGGTGAGATCTAGTTCTTCTTTCGTTTGAGTCGGCCCTCCGTCGCTCTGCTCAACCAAAGTGAAAACTGCTCCCCGGTTGGTGAAAGTCGGGTGCATTTCTTGACACTGCTACCATAGCCTTCCCTCAGCTTTTTTTGGTAGGGACGCCTCGCCGAGGCGTCCAGGGAGGCCGCGCGGCAGCGCAGCACTAGCTGGTGGCGGACGGTAGCAGTGTCAAGATGCGCCCGTGAAAGTCAGACCGACTGGTTTGACATCCAATAACGTAAAACGTAATATTACGCCATGACAAAGACCATTGCAAAAGTTGGGAATTCCAATGGAATCATCTTTGATGCGGCGATGATGGATTTGGCCCACCTAAAAAGGGGGGACTTGGTCAATGTCGAGGTGCATGATGGGGGTGTTATTACGTTGACGCCTTTGCGTCGGAACATCGAGCCGAAGAAGGCTGCGGCTACCGCGGGCCGGCTGATTCGCAAGAATTCGGAGCTTTTCCGTCGTCTGGCATGAGCCGCCCTTTGGCTCATCCCACGGTGGAAGCGGTCATGGCCATTCACGATGAAGTTTTGGCCGCACATGGCGGTACCGCCGGTTTGCGCGACAAGGCCCTGTTGGAATCGGCTGTCGGTGCCCCGCAGGCGACCATGATGGGCTCGGCCCTGTTTCCCGACCCTGTGGAAATTGCCGCCGCCTATCTTTTTTACATTTGCTCCAATCATCCATTCGTCGACGGCAATAAACGGACGGCTTTGGCGGCTTGTCTGGTCTTCCTGAGCGAAAACGGCCTGTTGCCGAGCGAAAAACTGGATGCCGATGCTTGGGAGTGCCTGACTTTGGGGGTTGCTTCCCGTACACTGGACCGAGAGCAGACTACGACCCGGCTCCGACAATTGATGACGCCTGTTAAACGTTCTAAGTAGCAATCCTTTCTGACTCTGCATGTCGTTTGAAGAAACAAAATCCAGTTTGCTGGTCTCGCCCAAAACCTGGGTCGTTACCGGCGTCGCAGGCTTTATCGGCTCCAACCTTTTGGAATCATTATTGCGCTTAAACCAAAAGGTAATCGGCTTGGATAATCTCTCCACCGGACATCTCCCCAACCTGCATCAAGTCCAGGCCGCCGTCGGCTCCAGGCACTGGAAGAACTTCACCTGGATGGAAGGCGACATTCAAGACCCAGCCACCTGCCGGAAAGCAGTCAAAGACGCCGATTACGTTCTGCATCAGGCTGCCCTCGGTTCCGTGCCGCGTTCGCTCGCTCATCCGACCGATACCAATGCCAGCAACGTCACCGGTTTTTTGAACATGTTATGGGCGGCGCGCGAGAACGGGATACAACGATTTGTCTTCGCTTCCAGCAGTTCAGTCTATGGGGACGTCACGGCCTTGCCACAAGTTGAAGAGAACATCGGCAATTGTCTGTCCCCCTACGCCGTTTCCAAACGGGTCAACGAACTCTATGCCCGCGTCTTTGCGCAATGTTATGCCACGCAAAGCATCGGTCTGCGCTATTTCAATGTCTTCGGCCCCCGTCAGGACCCCGCCGGGCCTTATGCCGCTGTCATCCCCAAGTGGATAGCCGCCATGCTCAAGCAGGAACCTGTTTATATCAATGGCGATGGCTCAACCAGCCGCGATTTTTGCTACGTGGCGAACGTTGTCCAGGCCAACATCCTTGCCGCAACAACTATTAACGCTGCAGCCCTCAACACTGTTTACAACATAGCCCTTGGCGACGAGACCACTTTGATCGGTCTGTTCCAAATGCTGCGCCAGCGCCTGCTCCCCACCCATCCGCATTTGCGTGAACTGAAGCCGGTTCACCGTCCCATGCAACCATGCGACCTTCCGCATTCCCGGGCCGACATCAGCAAAGCCCGGCGCTTATTAGGCTACACCCCAACCCACAAAATCGAACAAGGCCTCGATGAGTCCCTGAATTGGTACACGCAACCGCAATCGCCAAGCGTCCCGGAGTGCGGCGGCCGTCCGCCGCTCTAGCGCGGTTTAGTTAGAACTGTGGCCGCGTGTGGTTCTGTCTTCGGGAGCGCGACCGTCTCGGTCGCGCTCGTTGGCGTCTCGCCGACGAGAATCTGTGGCTGCACATTTATTTAAACCGCTAAGTTACCCACAACCCGCCAAGTTGAGCAGGGTAATTTAAGTGACAGCGCTAAAATGACGCTTTATAAAATATCGAAATTGAAAAACAGATCACTTTTTAGACCATCATGCTGATAATTATGGCTGCGCGGAGAAGCATCACTTGCATCCCTCGTTCGACGAGTTATGAGACGGATGTATATGCCGCAGAAAATTATAATTATTAAGGAGACTGGAAAATGAAGGTCATCCGCTTCTCGCCACACGCAGAAGCCAACCTTGTTGCCCGCGAGATTAACCGCGCTGACGCTGAGGCGGCCATCCGACAGCCCGACCACCGCGAACCGGGTCGCCCGTCGCGCGAGATTGTCAACCGCGTGTATTCTGATACAGTAACGGGTGAAACGATGCTGTTGCGCGCGGTCATCGAAGAACTGCCATCTGAAATAGCCGTCATCACGCTTTAAAAAACATCGAAAGTGAAAAAAAGCCCAAAGGAACGCCATGAGAGTGGAATATGATCCCCAGACCGACACGCTCGCAATCACGCTCCGCGAAGCGCGCATCCGGGAGAGTGACGAGGTTCGCCCCGGCGTGATCGCCGATTTCGGCTACGACGGCGGGGTGGTTCGTTTCGAAGTGCTTGACGCATCAAAAGTGGTGGACCGCACCCGCGAAATGCAATTCGCTCTCGCTGGAGATAATTGAGCGCAAGATTATGAAAGGCATTATCCTTGCAGGCGGCGCCGGCTCGCGTTTGTATCCCCTTACCCTTGTGGCGAGCAAACAATTGCAGCCGGTCTATGACAAACCGATGATCTATTATCCGCTGACCACTCTGATCGAAAACGGGGTCCGCGAATTATGTCTCATTTCCACTCCACAAGATTTGCCCCGCTTCCGCCAACTGCTCGGCGACGGAAAATCCTGGGGCCTCTCCATTGATTATCGCGAGCAAGCCAAGCCAGCCGGCATTGCCCAGGCCTTTTTGATTGCCGAATCCTTTATTGGCCCTGACCCCGTCACCCTCATTTTAGGTGACAACGTTTTCTACGGGGCCGACGGGTTTAAAGGCGCCTTTGCTGAGTTTAAAACCGGTTCGGCCATTTTTGGTTATCGTGTGCAAGATCCCGAACGTTACGGCGTTGTCACGATAGGCCCCGATGGGCAGGCGAACAACATTGTCGAGAAGCCGATCAATCCGGAATCGCCCTGGGCGGTGACCGGCTTGTATTTCTACGATAATAGCGTGCTCGACATTGCCGCCGGATTGAAGCCTTCGCCTCGGGGCGAACTGGAAATCACCGACGTCAACAAGATCTATCTCGAAAAGGGCGAACTGCAGGTTGAAAAACTGTCGCGCGGCTTCGCCTGGTTCGACACGGGCACCCACGACAGCTTGATGGAAGCCTCGGAATTCGTCCGCGTCTTGCAACACCGCCAGGGCATCCAGGTCGCCTGTCTCGAAGAGATCGCCTATGTCAACGGGTTCATCGATCGCGAAA
>Ga0182030_10011249_pt1 | contig 18070 bp, 10 predicted proteins | sample 812S3MmetaG_FD_121299 | JGI IMG/M metagenome (GOLD analysis project Ga0182030, IMG submission 121299) | Permafrost microbial communities from Stordalen Mire, Sweden - 812S3M metaG (Illumina Assembly) | ecosystem: Environmental > Terrestrial > Soil > Wetlands > Permafrost | place: Sweden...
CAGTCGAGGAAAGGAAAGCGGTTCACCGGCTACTCCGTCAATTTCTCGGGATCGGTAGTGGGCAGCGCGATCCAGCCTTGCTGGGGGACCGCGTCGATGGGCAGCCCTTCGTGCCACAAGGAAAACTGAAACCGCAGTCCGCCGCCCTTCTCCACCGCCGCGGCCGCCAGGGGAATGCGGACTTCCAGCACCCGCCGCAAGGCGGCTTCTCCGGGCGGATCGAGCGTTTCCACCAGCCGCCCGCCGTTGGCGAAATCCAGGGTGACGGAACGGCTGGCGTGGGCATTGTTCAGCGACTGCAAGGTGAGCCGCGCTTCCATTCCGCCCAGTTCGTCCTCGTACCCGGGATGAAAATCCGCGCGCATATAGAAGCTGGCGCCATCGCTGCCGAAGAAAACCTGGCGAATCACGAATTTCCTGCCGTGCATCGATCCCGAACGCTCATCCACGCGATACTCCCCGGCGCCGATCCATTCGAAGTAGGAGGTCACTTCGCCGTCGATCACCGGAGAGATCGGACCCGAGGGCGCCACTTGCACTTCCGGCACGATCATCCGCATGATGGGCCGCGAAAGCTCCTCGGGCGGCGTCAGATTCAGGAAGCGGTAGACGTTCGCCAGGTGGCTGCGATAGAGCTGGTCGAACTCCGGGCGGTTGACCGACTCGTGTTCCGGTCCGTACCACCAGCACCAGTCGCTCCCTTCGGCGATCAGCAATTCCTCCATGGCCATGCGTTTCTGCTCTTCGGGAACCGCGGTGGAGGCATCGAAGGTCAGCCGGGCGCGCAGCAGTTGCGTCCAGGCCTGGTTGTCTTCCTCGGCGCCGATCCACACGTCGAAATTGGCGCCGATCCACGAGCCGGGGAAAATGTGGTCAAGGGGTTGGGGCGCCATCAGCCGCAGGGCCTCGCTCACCGTGACGGCGTTCATGCGGCCGTCTTCGGAAATCCGCCGGTACAACTCGCGCAGAAACGGCCGCCCGTTGTGGTCGTAGTATTCCCAGGCGTTCTCGCCATCCAGAATGATGGGGACCAGGGCATCGCGCCCCCCGCCGAGGATGGGGGCGCAATTCTCGCGGATACGCCGCAGAAAATCGTCCGCCGCCACAGCCGCGTCCATCTTGGCGTAGACGAAGCCGATGAGGTCGCTCATGAAATGGTCGCGGAAGATGACGCTCATGGTTCGCCCGCCCTGGCGCCACTGATAGGGCCGGTAGAGTCCGTCGGCCGGAACCCCCTGGCCCACGGTCCGGTTGAGCACGCCGCTATCGGTGGCGGCCCACTCGAAGCCCAGTTCCGCGGCGATGGAGAAGACTTCGTCCGAGACCGACCCCTCCGAGGGCCACAGGCCCACCGGCTCGCTGCCGAACGCCTTCCCGCAATATGCGCGCGCCATGGACAATTGGGCGCGGGCGTCGCCGGGATAGCGGAAGCGCGCCGGCAGCGGCACATTGGGATGCGACACGCCGGCGATATTGGAATCGCACAGCAGCGGCAGAATGGGGTGGTAATAGGGCGTAGTGGAGATCTCGATCTGGCCGGCCGCCGCCAGTTTACGGTACGCCGGCAGCACCTGGCCCACAATTTCGCGCTGTTTTGCCCCCATGCGCCGTTGGTCCGCATGAGTAAAACCGCGCCCCCGCACGAGCCATTCGCGGACCTCGGCGTCGTGCGTCTGGAACTCCTCGTCGAACCAGGCGAGCTGCGACCACATCTGCAGATCGCGAAAGTCCTGCGCGCCGAATAACACGCGCGCGCCGGAGTCTTTCTGGCGTTGCCAGGCGTCGAACAACTCGCCGTAGCGCGGGTAGCGATAGATCATGCGCTGCGGGTCGGAATAGAAGGAATGGCGGAGCAAAAAGGCCCGATCGCCGTCGCTCAACTCTTCGGCCGGCTTGAGAGCCAACTGCAGAAACGGGTCGAGGGCCTCGCCGGAGGCATACTCCGCGACCTGGGCCATCATGGAAGGCACCAGGTTGAAGGTCTGCCGCACGGTGGGGAATTCTTCCAGCACGTGCACCATGCCGTAGTAATCCTTGAGCGCGTGCATGCGCGTCCACGGCAGTTTGTACTCGCCGGAAACCAGGTCCTTATAGAACGGCTGGTGCATGTGCCAGAGGAAGCACAAGTATATCTGCGGCATCTTTCCTAGTGTACGTGGAGATGGTTCACCGCGGAGGTCTGCTTCCCGGCGAGCGCTCCTTCACGGTCGCGGTTCGGTACCGGCCGCGTTGATTTCGCAAGGCTGAATTTCCTCGGGACGCGTTTTCGAGCACGCCCGGCGGGCGTCCCGATGAGCGAAAGACGGTCCTGCCGCAAAGCCGGCTGAACGCCCGGACGGGAACGTCTCTGGCATTGGATTCGGCAAGCTCAGGCAGGCCCAACACTGGTGCTCTTTGCCCGTCCATGAGCGTGGCCCCGGTTTTCACCCGATCCCTGGCATCGGTTCGGCGGTCCGACGCCGGTAACGGCACGGATCTGACCCCGTTGGAAAGTCCTTCATTTACGAATCGGAACCGGGCCGAATCCATCACCCCCCAGATGGCGTGTTTGTTCTATCGCCTGATCAAGCACGGCCAGCAGTACGTAGACCAGGGTACCGAATACTACCAAGGTTCAGCACATAGGTGAAATATCCCGACCTCACCCACGTACCCATGCAGAAACTCCCGGTTGCGGCAGCATGGCCGCCCGAGTTCATTAACTCGGTCCCGTCGCTGTGCCATTGGGTATCTCCGAAATCCAACAGCGCGCCGTCCGGGATGGAAGGGTTGTGAGCCGTGTTCCCTTGGGAGATGAACTGGAGGTTCCACATGCCGACAATGGTCGCGGTGTTGAACGCCGCGCCGCCAGAGGCAGCGCTTATGGTGGCCGCGCGGGTGGCGTGCGCGTCCCTTTGCACTAAGGCTTGCGCGCCCATTCCGGCCTGGGTGAAGACGAACGGCGCCTGGAGCGTGGTGATATCTCCGCATCCGGCGTGTACTGCTGGAGCAAGCGCCGCAGCCACAGCCAGCGCTGGGAATACATTGGCAACAAATCGAAACGTCTTTATCATCGATATTCCTCTTTCTGTCGCGGGCGACCCCTTGGATTGCCTCATGCGTACATCCCAAGGCGCATTTGGGACGCGAAAACTGGCATCGCTCCCAAAAATTATTTGGACAGCGCATTATATACTGTGAGGAACCGTCATGGCCGATTCGTCTGTCTCCGAAACAACGCAACTGGTTCGCGCCTGGGCGGAAGACGACGAACGGGCGCTGGAGCTTTTGATCCCGAGGGTTTGCCGGGAACTCAGGCGGCTGGCGGGACATTGCTTGAAAAATGAGCGGCCGGAACGAACCTTACAGGTCTCGGACTTGGTTCACGAAGCTTACTTACATCTGGCTGACCTTTCGCGACTGGATTGGCAGCATCGGAACCACTTCTTTGCGGTGTCGGCCACGCTGATGCGGAGGATCCTGGTGGATCGCGCGCGCAAACGGATGGCCGACAAGCGTGGCGAAAGGGCCCAAGGGACCGACGTCGAGCAGGCGCTGGATGTGTCGTCGAAACGCCCAGCCGAGATCGTCGCGCTGGACGACGCCCTCAATGAGCTGGCCCGCCTGGCTCCCAGAAAGGCTCGCATCGTCGAGTCGCGCTTTTTCGCTGGGCTCGAGGTAAAGGAGACGGCTGAGATTATCGGTGTCTCTCCGGAAACGGTAATGCGCGACTGGAGAATGGCCAAAGCATGGCTTTTGAAAGAATTGACCGCCGTGTGACCACGCAGGAACCTGGGACGAGGATGTAGGAAATATGGACGCCAAACGCTTCGAGCAGATTGAGAAGCTGTATAACGCCGCCATCACATGCCAGTCCGAGGAACGTTCCGCAATGCTCGATCAGGCCGACCCCGAGGTGCGTCGCGAAGTGGAATTGATGTTGGCTCAGCAGGGCTCCGCGCTGGATCGTCCGGCCTGGGAAGGCGTGCCCAAGTCAACCGTATCCGGAGCTATTCCCCGAAGGTTGGTCGAGCGCTATGAGATAGAGGGGAAGTTGGGCGAAGGCGGCATGGGCGTGGTTTACCGCGCTCTGGATACCAAGCTTAATCGGCCCGTCGCGATCAAGTTTCTTTCCGACGACCTCGCGGACGCGGCCGCGAGGCACCGGTTCCAGCGGGAGGCCCAGACCGCTTCGTCTCTTAACCACCCGCACATTCTGACGGTTTATGACGCGGGCGAGTTCGATGGGCGGCAATATCTGGTGACCGAGTTCGTGGACGGTGGCACGCTCAAGACTTGGATCCGATCCGCCAAACGTACTTGGCGCCAGATTATCGAACTGCTCGCCGGCCCCGCGGACGGTCTGGCCGTGGCCCACGCGGCAGGAATTCTGCATCGCGACATCAAGCCCGATAACGTTCTGGTGAGCCAGAGTGGTTATGCCAAGCTGGCGGACTTTGGCCTGGCGAAGCTTGCCGAAGGCGCCGACGCCGACCTGAGCCGCACATTGACGGAAGGTCGCACGCGCCCGGGCATAATCATCGGGACGATCCCGTACATGTCGCCCGAGCAGGCCTCGGGAAAGCCGGTCGACGCCCGCAGCGATATCTTCTCTTTCGGCGTGTTGCTGTACGAGATGCTGGGCGGCAGGCGCCCCTTCACCGGAAATACAGACCTCCAGGTATTGCAGGCCATCCAACATTCGCCGGCCCAGCCGCTGGGAGACGACGTGCCGCTGTTGCTGCGCTCTGCCGTCGAAAAGGCGCTGGAGAAAGATCCGGCCGAGCGTTATCAATCCATGCGCGATCTGGTGGTGGACCTGAAGCGCGCTACGCGTCAGACGGTTTCAGAAGCTTCGCCCTTGCCTACTGGGGGCAGCAAGCCAAGCAGCCGGCCGTGGAAACGGATCGTAATTGGTGCGGCGGCTTTAGCGGCAGTGGCAGGCGGCGCGACGTGGACGATCTTGCGGCCAAAATCATCGGACTCTGGGCCGCGTCTTGAATACACGCAGCTCACCAACTTCGCGGACTCGGCCGTTGCGCCGACGCTGTCTCCGGATGGCCGGATGCTGGCGTTTATTCGCAGCGAGAACACCTTCGAGGGACCTGGAGACGTTTACGTCAAGCTTCTGCCGAACGGCGATCCAGTTCAAGTGACCCACGATAGCGCCTCCGGTAAGGAGGGACCGGTCGCCTTTTCTCCGGACGGCAGCCGGATCGCGTTCACGGATGGCTATAGCGGCGGCGGTACGTGGACCGCCCCCGTGCTGGGCGGCGAGCCGACCCGGTTGGTGGCCCGGGCGTCCGGCTTGAGTTGGATCGAACCAGTGCCCGGCCAACGGCGCGTGATGTTCTCCTCCATTCCTGGGAATGGCATCCATATGGGAATCTTTGAATCCACGGAGAGCCGCTCGGAATTGCGCACCGTCTACATGCCGGCCGGGCCGAATGGGATGGCCCATCGGTCCTTTCTTTCGCCCGACCACCGCAGCGTGCTGGTGGTGGAAATGGATCTGGACAGTTGGCAGCCTTGCCGTTTGGTCCCCTTCGACGGCAGCTCAGCCGGAACTCGCGTCGGTCCTCAGCCCGCACAGTGCACCGATGGCGCATGGTCGCCCGATGGAAAGTGGATGTACCTGTCCGCCAACACCGGCGACGGCTATCACATTTGGCGGCAACGTTTTCCCGACGGCATGCCAGAGCGGGTGACGTCCGGCGCTACCGAGGAACAGGGGCTCTCTTTCGATCCGGACGGCCGCTCTTTCGTGACTTCGGTAGGCGCCAGCCAAAGCACGCTTTGGGTTCATGACGCCAAGGGCGACCGGCAGATCACTTCGGAAGGTTTCGCGTTTCTTCCGTCGTTTTCCGGCGATGGCAAGACTCTCTACTATCTGGTTCGTTCGCGCGCGAGCCGCCGCTTCGTCAGCGGCGAGTTATGGTCCGCCAACTTAGAGACGGGACGCGCCACGCGACTGTTGCCGGATTACCTGACCGAACACTATAACGTCTCGCCGGATGGTAAGCGTGTGGTTTTTTTGAGCGTCGACGAAGCCGGGCACTCGCAACTCTGGCTGGCGCCTCTGGACGCGAGTTCGGCGCCGCGCCGACTGGCCTCCACGGAGTATGCGGACCGCGCCCTGTTCGATCCCCATGGCGGTGTACTTTTCGCGGGCGGCGAAAGGGGAGTCTACTACCTCTACCATGTGAACGAAGACGGGACGGAACTTCGAAAGCTACTCCCCGGCCCGGTGTCCTTCCTCTACGCCATCTCGCCGGATGGGAAGGCGGTGGCCGTGTGGGTGGGTTCGGACGTGTATCTCGACGCTTATGACGGAAGCTCACAGACCTTGATCTGCAAGGGCTGCGGAACGGCGGGAGAAGAGAACCGCGGCGTGACGCCAGCGTTGCTGAGCTGGTCGTCCGATCAGAAGTTCTTGTATGTGCATGCCAGCGGCGCGCGTCAGACCTACGCTATACCGTTGCGTCCCGGCCAGCTTGTGCCGGCGTTGCCTGCCGACGGACTTGTAAGTCTAAGTGCGAAGGACGTAGAGAAGCTTCCGGGCGCAAAGGCCTTCCCCGAACCGCGAGCCTTTGGCGGCGCGGATCCCTCGATCTATGCGTATCCGCGCGTGACCACGCATCGCAACATTTATCGCATTCCCGTTCCTTAAAGGAGTTTCCGGTGCAAATAAATCGCAGACAGTTTCTAATGGCCGCGTCGTTAGCGCCGGCGGCCGCCGTGGCTCAAAAGAGCCCCGAGCCGCTGATTGACCGCGGCTTCGCGCAAGTCACCCGGATGACGGACGGCGTGTACGTGACCATCGCCAATCCCGCCAAGGGCCCGCAGTGCCTTTCCAACGGGGCGGTGATTGCCGGCCGCGACGCCGCGCTGATCGTGGAAGGACATTTCTTCCCGGAAGGCGCGGAACTGGAAATCGAAGTCGCGCGGATGGTTTCGAAAGCGCCGGTCCGAGCCGCGGTGAACACGCACTACCATCTGGACCACTCCTTTGGAAACATCGCCTATGAGCGGCAGAAGATCCCCATCCTGGCGCACGAACGGGCGCCGGCGCTCATGAGGGAGCGCTACGCCGCGCTGCAGCACGTCGACAAAGGACCGCTGGTCGCGCCGCTGGAGCAAAAGGCAGCCGCCGCGACGGACCCGCTCGTAAAACGGCACTTGAATTCGGACTTGGGCGCTCTCAAATGGATGTATGAGGCGATTGACAGGGTCACGCTGGCGTATCCGACGGAATTGCTGGGCGCCTCAGACTTGCCGAAGAAGATCGACTTGGGCGGGATCACTGTGCTAATCGAGCATCTAGTGGGCCACACTCCCACCGACCTCGTGGTGCGCGTTCCGGAGCGCGACATGATATTCACTGGCGACCTGCTATTCGAGAAATCCTATCCGGTTGCTTTCGACTGTGACATGATTTCCTGGCGCAAGGCGCTTGATCGTCTGGCCGGCTACGGCCGCGCGATCCGATTCGTGCCCGGGCACGGCCCTATCTGCGGAGAAGAGGTTGTGCGCGAATTTGCCGACTTGATCGACGATCTCCACAACCATTCCCAGAAGATGATACAAGCCGGTGCGAGCGTGGAAGAAGCAACGCAACGCTACACCGTTCCGGCGCGGTTCGAGAAGTTTGGTATGTTTTCCTGGGATTGGGCCATCGGCGGAGCGATGCGCAACTGCTACGCCCAGCGTAAGGCATAAGCCCCTGAGATTTACGCTTCCGGTATCCACCAAAGAGCGACCCTCGGGTAAGATACGGACCTGGGTAAGATGACATATAGCACAGCCAGGCGCCTATGACTTCCGAACGCTGGCGTCAAAGTGAGGATCTGCCTGCGATCCGGGGGCTGAGGTCCGTGCGAATGCCGATCCCGAGTTGCGGCAGAAGTCCAAGAAATGAAGATGCGACTGGGGCGCAACTTAGGTAATCGGTCCGAAACGGCGTTCGGAGAAGTTGGCCGAAGCAGCGCCGATAAGTCTTCAGTCTCTGCGAGTTGCCCGCAATCGCGCGGGAAAGGTCCGACGCCGCGGAGTGCCTCAGCTCAAATCCGGACGACGGCGGGGGGCGCGGAAGCCGCAGCGCTATCGTGCGCCTCCTGCTCTCCGCGAAAACTTCGTGCCGCCTCCTCGAAATAGGAAGGCCGGTCGCGGGCGCAAACCTTTAACATTCACAGCTTATTTCAGATTTCTACTCACGGCCATCTCGCTCCAGATGCAAGACTTGTGCCATCCCCCGTCTGCCGCGCCAGCTTGACTGCGGCGCCCAGCCGCGACAATGACAAGGGCAGACAACCTCCCGCCGGACCAAACCGGACAGGCTGTGGAAACCGGAACGATCATACCGGTGGAAAACGCGCAAGTCCTGGCGTTTCAACGAATCGTTACCCCGAAACCGGTACGATCGTACCGGAAATGGCAATCTGGGGAGCGTGGGCGTACCATAGACGTGAATAGGCCCCCAAGTCCGCTTCCGGCCGCGACTATGGGCGTGGCCGCTGCACGCAATGACGCCTTTGGTCGTTTGCGTAACGGTAGAAGGCGTGACCCGATCCCACTAGCAAAAGCCCCCTAAGGCCGGTTGTGGGAGGCCACCGTCCAGGTAGCGCAAAAGACGGCCCGCCCCGGCAAACGGGCCTAGTCTCCCGGCGCCGCCACAAGCTCTCCCGTGCTTTTTTCGCCGCTCAGCCATTCCTGCACCCGCTCCAGGTACAGGTAGATCACCGGCGTGATATAGAGAGTCAGAAACTGGCTCACCACCAGGCCGCCCACCACCGCCAGCCCCAGCGGTTGGCGCGCGTCGGCGCCTTCGCCATAGCCCAGCGCGATGGGCAGCGTGCCGAACAGCGCCGCCACCGTGGTCATCATAATCGGACGGAAGCGCAGCAGGCACCCCTGCCAGATGGAGTCGTACGCGGACTTCCCGGCGTTGCGCTGATCGATGGCGAAATCCACCATCATGATGGCGTTCTTCTTCACCACCCCGAACAGCATGATGATGCCCACGAAGGCGTAGAGATCGAGCTCTTTGTGGAAGATCACCAGCGTCAGCAAGGCGCCGAATACCGCCGACGGCAGCCCCGAAAGAATTGTCAGGGGATGAATGAAGCTCTCGTACAGCACGCCCAGCACGATGTAGATCACCAGCAGCGCCACAATCAGCAGGATGGTGAGGTTCTGGAAAGAGCTTTGGAATTCCTTCACGGTCCCCTGAAACAAGGTGGAAATCCCCGGCGGCATGCGCAGGTCGCGGATGGCCGCGTCCACCTGGTCGGCTGCCTGGCCGATGGAAAAGCCGGGCTTCAGGTTGAAGGAAATGGTGGTGGCCGGCAACTGGCCGAAGTGGCTGATGCTCGAGGGCTGCACTTGCTTGTGTATTTTGACCATGGTGTCGAGCGGCACGAGCGACCCCGTGGTGGAGCGCACGTACAGCCGCGACAGCGCATCCGGCGTCCGCAGGTATTGCTTTTCCAGTTCGAGAATCACCGAGTATTGATCGGCCGGCGCGTAGATCACCGATACCTGGCGCGTTCCGAAAGCGCTGTAGAGGGCATCCTGCAACTGTTCCGGAGTCACTCCCAGGGTCTGCGCGCGGTCGCGGTCGATGTCCACCATCACCTGCGGGCTGGCGGCCTGCAATTCGGTGTCGTTGACGTCCACGAAGCCCGGAAGCTTCTGCATCTTGGCCATCAGTTGCGGACCCCAGGTGTAGATATCTTCCAGCTTGGAGCTCTGCAGCGTGAGCTGGTAGACGCTGGTGCCGAACTGGCCGCTGACGCTGATGGGCGGCGGGTTCTGCAGGAACGTGAAAACGCCCGGAACGGCCATCAATTTGGGCCGCAGCTCGTCGATCATCTGGTCCACCGAGAGCGCCCGCTGGTCGCGCGGCTTGAGGTTGGCGAACACGAAGGCCTGGTTGCTTTGCCCTCCGCCGACACCGCCCATAGCGCCCACGATGGAGACGTTGGGATCGTCCTGCACGATCTGCGCGACCTGGCGCAGGTGCTGCGCCATGGAGTCGAACGAGATGTCCTGCGGGCCCACTACCACGCCGAAAGTGAAGCCGCTGTCCTGGCTCGGAATGAAACCCGTCGGCATGTGGAAGAACAGGTAGAAGGTGCCCACCAGCATCGCCACCGCCACCAGCATGGTCACGGGATGGAAGCGCAGGGCGATCCGCAGGGTGGACTCGTACCAGCGCGCCAGCAGATTGAACCCGCCTTCCAACGCGTGGTACACCGCGCCGTGACGCGACTCGTGTTCCGATTTCAGAAAGCGGCTGCCCAGCATGGGCGTCAGGGTCAACGATACGAATCCCGAAATCAGGATGGCCACCACGATGGTCACCGCGAACTCGTGCAGCAGGCGGCCCACGATTCCGGCCAAAAACAGCACCGGGATGAAGACCGCCACCAGCGAAGTGGTCATGGAAACAATGGTGAAGCCGATCTCCTTGGACGCCGCCAGGGCCGCCTGCCGCCGCGTTTCGCCCATCTCCATGTGGCGCACGATATTTTCCAGCATCACGATGGCGTCGTCCACCACGAAGCCCACGGAAAGGGTGAGCGCCATCAGTGACAGGTTGTTGAGGCTGTACCCCAGCAGGTACATCACGGCGAAGGTGCCGATGATGGAGAACGGCACGGCGGCGCCGGGAATCATGGTGGCCGATATGTTGCGCAGGAACAGGAAGATCACCAGAATGACGATCGCCACGGTGCCGAGCAGCGTCAATTCCACGTCGCGGATGGAAGCGCGGATGGATTCCGACGCGTCGAACGCCACGTCCAGATGCACCGAGGCGGGAATCTCCTTGCGGAATTCGGGCAGCAGCTTGTTGACGTTGTCCACCACGTCCACGGTATTCGTGCCCGGCTGGCGGTTGATGGCCAGCATCACCGCCGGATGGCCGTTGATGAGGGCGATCACCTTATCGTTCTCCACGCCATCGAGCACATTGCCCAGTTGCTCCAGCCGCACTGGAATGCCGTTGCGGTAAGCCACGATAATCGGCCGGAATTGCGATGCCTTGTCCAGGCCGCCGTTCGATTGGATGGTGAAGGACTGCGTGGCGCCATCCAGCCGGCCGGTGGGCAGGTTGGTGTTGCTGCCGGCGATGGCCTGTTGCACTTCGTCGATGCCGATATTGTCGGCCGCCAGTTTGTTGGGGTCCACGTTCACGCGCACGGCATATTTCTGTTCGCCGAAGACCTGCACGCGGGAAACGCCGGCCACCATGGAGATGCGCTGCGCCAGAATCAGGTCGGCGAATTCGCTCACTTTGTAAGGCGGCAGTGTGTCGGAGGTCAGCGAGAGATAATAGATGGCCTGGTCCGCCGGGTTGGTTTTCTGGTAGGTGGGCGGGCGCGGCATGGTGGTAGGCAACAGCCCGCCGGCCGCCGAAATGGCCGCCGAGATGTCTTGCGCGGCGGCGTCGATATTGCGGCTCAGGTTGAACTGCACGGTGATCTGCGTGGAGCCCAGCGAGTTCACCGAGCTCATCTGCGAAATACCGGCGATGGTGGAGAATTGCCGCTCCAGCGGCGTCGCCACGGTGGACGCCATGGTCTGCGGGCTGGCGCCCGGCAGCGCGGCGCTCACCGTGATGGTGGGGTAGTCCACGCTGGGCAGCGCCGCCACGGGCAGCGCCCGGAAGGCCACCACGCCGAAGAGAATGATGCTGCAACAGACCAGCACCGTCATGATCGGCCGTTCGATGAAAAGCCGCGAGAAGTTCATTGCGGCCCCGATCCCGTGGCGGCGGCCTCCACCACCCGCACCGGCGCGCCCGGGAAGAGCGCCATCTGGCCGTCCGTCACCACCGTCTCGCCCGGCGCGAGGCCCTTCTCGATCACCGTCTTGTCGCCCCGCGAAGCGCCCAGGGTCACCGGCCGGATCTCCACCGTGTTGCCCGGTTTCACCACGAATACCACCTGTCCCTGGCGGCCCTCCTGGATCGCCACGGTGGGCACCACGGTGGCATCGCGGACGGTGTCCAGCGTCAGCGCCACGCTGACGAACTGGCCCGGCCACAGCATGCCATCGTGGTTGCCGAACGTAGCTTTCAAATGGATCGTGCCGGTGGCCGCGTCCACGGTGTTGTCGATCACCGCCAGCGACCCGGTAGCGCCGCGGTTGCCGCCATCCTGCAGGGTCACGTGCACCGCCAGCGGATGGACGGCATTCAAGCGGCGGATAGCGTCCAGGTAGTCCTCCGGCACTCCGAAATTCACGAAGATCGGTTCCACCTGGTGGATCACCACCAGGGGCACGTCGTTCTCTTTGACCAGATTGCCGGGGTGCACCAGAAGATTTCCGGTGCGTCCCGAGATGGGCGCGCGGATTTCACAAAAGCTAAGGTCGAGCGTGGCCTTGGCCACGGCCGCCTGGTCGCTCGCCAGGGTGGCGCGCGCGGTGTTCACCATGGCCTCGCTGGCGCGGGCGGTGGCGCGGTTGACGTCGAGCGAGGTTTTCGCCTGGTCGGCGGCCATTTTGGAAGCCAGGTTCTCTTTGTTGAGCTGCTCCTGGCGGGCGGCATCGGTTTCCGAGAATTTGGATTGCGCCTGGTCGCGCACCAGGTTGGCTTGCGCCTGGGCCACCTGCGCCTGGTCGCGCTCCACCGCCGCTTCCGCCTGCCGCAGGGCGTCCTGGTACGGCCGCGGATCGATGCGGAACAGCAGGTCGCCTTTCTTGACGTTCTGGCCCTCGGTGAAAGCGACGGAGTCGAGCTGGCCGGCGATTTGCGACTTCATCTGCACGATGGCGGAGGCTTCCACCGTCCCGATGACGCGCACGTCGGTCGGCACGGATTCCTGGGTGGCTTTGGCCACCGACACGGACATGGCTGGCGGGCCAGTCGGCCCGCCTTTCTGCGCCGGCGGCTTCTGGCAGCCGCAGGCTACAAGAAGGCACGAGGCGATCGAAAAAAGGATGCTTGTACGCAAGGGGGGCTCCAGAGTTTCCACTGTAGCAAAGTAAGGCGGGGAGAAATGTTAACGGTGGGTGTCCCAGCATCGCCGGCCGCGGCCCATCCTCGTCTTCGGCTACCATGGAGGTGTGAGGAGATTGGCGCTGGTCCTGCTGGCGGCCGCATTATCGCTGGCCGGCCAGAATTTGGTGGAAGAGGGCTGGGACCATTTCTACAACCTGGAGTACGACCAGGCCATCGCCGATTTCGAACAAGCCATCGCTCAGAACCCCGATTCTCCCGACCTGCATAATCATCTCGCCGAGGCCATCCTCTTCAAAGAGATGTACCGCAACGGCGCGCTCGAAAGCGAGATGGTCTCCGGCAATAACTCCCTTTTGCGGCGCGCCAGGCTGAATCCATCGGAAGCCACCCGGACGCGATTTCTGGGGGAAACCGGCAAGGCGCTGAGCTTATGCCAGTCCCGCCTGCAGAAAGATCCCAACGACGCCGGGGCGCTCTATGCCGAGGGCATCGCCGACGGGCTGCTTTCGGACTATTATTGGGTCGTCGAAAAATCCTGGTACAACTCCCTGCGCGACGCCACCGCCGCGCGCAAGGCGCACAATCGCCTCGCCGGGTTGCAGCCCAGTAATGTGGATGCCCGCCTGATCCAGGGCCTCGACGATTATATTGTCGGCAGTCTGCCCTGGACGTACCGTACGTTGGGTTTTCTGGCCGGCATCCATGGCGATAAAGAAAAGGGGATCCGCACCGTCGAGGACGTGGCCCGCAACGGCAAACTCGATAAAGTGGACGCCGAAATCTTTCTGTGCGCCCTCTACCGGCGCGAAAACCACCCCAAACTGGCAGTCCCGATAATCCAGGATTTGATCCGGAGATTCCCGCGCAACTATCTGCTCAGGCTGGAGTTGTCGGTGATGTACAGCATGGCGGGCGACAAGCAGGATGGGCTCCAAGCGGTGGAGGAAGCGGCCCGTCTGAAGCGCGAGCACGCGCCCGGTTTCGACCAGATGCCGTGGGAGAAAGTTTACTACCAGGAAGGCAGCATTCAATTCTGGTATCGCGACGAAGACCAGGCCCTGGAGAACCTGAAAAAGGTGGTTGCCGGCATCGATAACGTGGATCTCAATACCGGCGCCTACACGTTCCTGCGCATCGGCCAGATCTACGACATGACCCACCACCGCGCCGAGGCGGTGGCGTTCTACAAGAAAGCCATCGCCTACGAACCGCAGGCCGATGGCGCGGTGCAATCGCGCAAGTACCTGGAGACGCCGTACAACCCGCAGTAGCCGGCCAGGGCTAACGCTGGGCGGTCCCGTCGTCGATCGTGAGTTTCACCGGTTGCTCGATCAATTCCACCGGCTTGGTGGCCGTCAGAATCATCAGCGCCATCCGTCCCCCGATAGCCTTGGCGGGAATCTTGAACTTGATGGTGGTCGCGGTTTGGTCGAGAATCTGCGCTTCCACGTCGTTCTTGGGGTTCACGCCGTCGGTGAGGTAGAGTTTGGCGACAAAATCCTTCGTCAGGTTCTCGCCGGTGACTGTTATGGTATCCCCTCTCTTGCCGGAGTCCGGATCGACGGACGTCATGCGCGGAGTCGGCGATTGAGCGTAGGCCGCGAAGCTGGCGGCCACGAGAAGCGCAACAAAAAGAGACAGTTTCATCTGATTATCCGGTCCTTTGGTTCTATGCTATGTCCATTGAGCCTCAAATACAAGGCCCCACTTTTGCGGGGTTCACCGGCGGCCGGGTGGGCGCCCGAAAATCGGAGTGAACCTTCCGAAAATTGAATGCCGGTGCGGGTTCCGGTATGATCTAGCCTATGGCCGCCATAGCAAGCGCTCCCCTTTCACTTTCCGGGCGCGAACCCGGGTGGATTTACAAGCCATCCTGGGATCTGCCGCTCATTATCTTCAGCGCCGTCCTGGTCCCGCTGCCATTCCTGATTGCCTGGGTGGCGGAGAGCACCGGGTGGCTGAACCCGGAAAAAACCGTCGACATGATTAACATTGCGGTCGCGCTGCTGATTGGCGGACCGCACCTGTTTTCCACCATCACCTACACTTTTATGGACGGCCGTTTTCGTTCCCGCCACCGCGGGTACGCGGCCATGGCGTTCGTGTTGCCCGCGATGGTGATTTACCTGGGCGTGAATTACTACACCGCCCTGATTACCTTCTTCTTCACCTGGGCCTCGCTCCACGTGCTGCACCAGATCATCTACCTGTCGGACTGCTACCGCGTGCGCACCGCCTGGGCGGATCAAAAGTGGTCGCGCCTGGTGGATTACGGACTGGTGATCACGGCCCTGTATCCCATCGGCATGTACAAGATGTCGTTGAAGCTGTTCCATGTGGGCGGGGTGGTGCTGCCCTATCCCGATTTCCTCCGTCCCTTCAATTTGCCCCTGCTGGCGGGGATCGTGTTCGCGTTCTTCCTGGTGGCCTGGATTGCCAAGACCGTGGCGGAATTCCGCGAAGGACGGTTGAGCGTGCCCAAAACGCTGCTACTCTCCATCACCACGGTGGTTTCCTTCTGTTTGCCGCTGGGGTCGAACCTGGATGTGCTCTTCCAGGGCTACAACACCTGGCACTCGTTCCAATACCTCTTCCTGTTATGGCTGATCAATCGCCTGCGCGACCAGCGCGGCGAGATCGACAGCCCCTTCGTGCGGCGCATGGTGCGGCAGCGCAGCATGGCGCTCTACTACCTCTGCTTCCTGGGCGCTACCGGGGCGATCGTGGTAGTCACCATCCTGGTGCGGGCCGTCACTACCCTGCGCGCCGATCAGAGCTACTTCATCGTGGTGCTGAGCGTCCTGCTGATGCACTACTATTTCGATCACTTCCTGTTTAGCCACCCGCAGATGGTGGAATAGCGGATCGCTACGGCTGTTTTCCGATGGCGGCGCCTTCGCGCGTTCGCCGGCGCCGGTTCCTATCTCCCCCAGACCGGCTACGCGCCCGCGGGTGCTTAAGCGTTATCGGGAACGCACTCCGCTCGCTTACGCTCGCGGCTCTGTAAGCCTTGCGAAATCAACGCGACCGTTACCGAGCGGTTTCCGCCACAAATCCCGAAAACGTTTAAGCGCTCCGCGCCCGCTCATTGAGGCTCGCCAGGCCGATCCTCCTGTTATCATCACCCTTGGGGAGTCTGAAATTGCCGCTAAGCACCGAACCGCTGGTCTCATCGCCGGAGCCACTGCTGTCGCCGCAGGACCTGAAGAATCTCGAAGATATCGGATACATGACGTGCATGACGCTGACCATGCTCGGCAACTATGCCCAGACGGGCCATTTCGGCGGACCGCTGGCGTATACGCCGTACAACGTCGCGGTGCACCTGGCGGGGCCGGATCTGGGCGGTCTGCGCTATGATTACCGGCGTCCGAAACATCCCTATGGCGACCGGTTCCTGATGGCGGCGGGACACAGCGTCCCCACCTGCTACGCGCTGTGGATGATCCTGGGGCAGGCGCTGGCGCGCAGGTTCGAAGCTACGGGCGACCGGCGCTACTACGTCGACCCGCAGATCGCCATGCTGCCTATCGACGCGCTGGGCTTCCGCCGCGGCGCCGGCGCGCTGGCCACCTTGCTCGCGGATGCCGGACTCGCCGGCCATCCGCTGTTCGCGCAGGCGAAAACTCGCGGCATCCGCGCGCTTTCCGGCCATGCGGAAGCCACCGACCTTACCAACGACGTGAACGGCGGGCCTTCGGGCGTGGGCATCGCTTCGGCCGCCGGCAAGGCGGCTTTCTGGGATTATGCCGGCGCCCGCAGCCTCAGCTCGCCCAAGATCTTCGCGCTGGAAGGCGAGTTCGCGCTCACCGAGGGCCACGCCCAGGAGTTCAAGACGCAGGCGCTGGCGCTGCAGGTGGGCAAGCGGCTGCGCGTGCTGCTCTCCGATAACAACGCCGGCATCGACGACAGCTTGCAGGGCGGCGTGATTCAACGGCGCTACGAGGCGTACCGGCTGGCCGATCAGTGGGCCTCGTATGGCTGGAACGTGCTCGAAACGGAGCACGGCAACGACTACCCATCGGTGGTGGCGGCGCTCAAGACGATGGAAGATTGGGACCCAGCGGACCGCCGTCCGATGGTGCTCATCGGCAAAACCACCAAGGGTTATTGGCCGGGCGCGGTGGACGGCAAGATTCCCGGCTTTGGCGACCAGTTGGTGGGCTATAAGAGCCATCCGTACGCCATGAAAATGAATTCCGAATATTTCGTGGCGCTGGCGCAGACCTTCGAAAAGCGCTACGGAGTGGAGTTTGCGGGTATCCGGCAGGGCCCGGTGAGCGACTTGTGCGAGCGGCTGATCCAGTTCAAGACCAATATCGACGTGGTGATGTCGGTGCTCGACCGCAACGGCCTGGGCGACTGGCTGGCCGACCGGCTGGTGGCCATCGGCGACACCGTCAAGGACGACCTGCCTCTGGCCATCGACACTCATCGCGACCCTTTCCTCGACGAGCGCCTGCGGGTGGCCCAACTCCCCGTGCGGCCGCAAAAAGTGACCGTGCGGAATGCCGTTTCGGGGGCCGAAAAGCAGGTGGAGATCGCGCTCTTCCGCCAGGCGGGCGAGAAGGCCGGACCGCGCCGCGCGGTCTCGGAAATCATCAAGTGGATGAACTACGTCACCGGCAACCGCTTCTTCACGGTGGCGGCCGACCTGTCCGAATCCATCAACGTGGAGCACGGCAGCCTGTGGGGCCATTACGACCCCGAGCGGAACCCGCTGGGCACGCGCCTCAAGGCGCCGATTCAGGAAGCCGGCAACGTCTCTACCGCCATCGGGCTGATCAGCCAGAGCGCGTCGGTGGACCCCGCGAAGTTCGCGGGCGTATGGGCGCTGAGCGGCACCTACGGCGCCTTCACTCCGCTGATGTACACGCCGGCCCGCGTCTGGAGCCAGCAGAACCAGGACAGCCGCTTCCGCGTGGGCGTGCTGCATATTCTCTCGGCGCATTCCGGGCCGGAGACGGCGGCCGACGCGCGCACCCACTTCGGCATCTTCGCGCCGCAGGTGTGGAAGCTGTTCCCGCGCGGCCAGACCATCAACCTCAACTTCTGGGATTATAACGACGTGGCCGCGGGCTACTTCGCCGCCGCCGAAATCGCCGCGCGCGACCCGCTGGTGGG
>Ga0182030_10011250_pt1 | contig 18069 bp, 17 predicted proteins | sample 812S3MmetaG_FD_121299 | JGI IMG/M metagenome (GOLD analysis project Ga0182030, IMG submission 121299) | Permafrost microbial communities from Stordalen Mire, Sweden - 812S3M metaG (Illumina Assembly) | ecosystem: Environmental > Terrestrial > Soil > Wetlands > Permafrost | place: Sweden...
CTGGACGAGTACCGCAAGTACCTCGAGCGCGACTCCGCGCTGGAGCGCCGCTTCCAGCAGATCCGCGTGGACGAGCCCACGATCGACCAGACCGTGGAGATCCTGCGCGGCCTGCGCGACCGCTACGAGCAGCACCACAAGGTGCAGATCACCGACGAGGCTCTACGCGCCGCCGGCGAACTCGCCAGCCGCTACATCTCAGACCGCTTCCTGCCGGACAAGGCGATCGACCTGATCGACGAGGCCGCATCGAGGATGCGCATCAAGTCGATGACGTCTCCGCCCGCCAACCGCGAGCTGGAGGGCGAAGTCGAGTCCACCCGCCGCGACAAGGAGGCGGCGATCGAGGCGCAGGAGTTCGAGAAGGCCGCTGCGCTGCGCGACAAGGAGCGCAAGCTCACCAACAAGAAACGCGAGATGGAGCAGGCCTGGGAATCGGGCGAGTCCGGCGAGCGTCCCTCGATCGGCGAGGAGGAGATCGCAGACATCGTCTCGATGTGGACCGGCATCCCCGTGTTCAAGCTCACAGAGGCGGAGACGCAGAAGCTGATGCGCATGGAGGACGAACTGCACAAGCGCGTGATCGGCCAGCATCCCGCCATCGAGGTCATCTCCAAGGCGATCAGGCGCTCGCGCGCCGGCCTGAAGGACCCCAAGCGTCCCACCGGCTCGTTCATCTTCCTTGGCCCCTCCGGCGTTGGCAAGACGGAGCTTGCGCGCACGCTGGCTGAGTTCCTGTTCGGCGACGACGACGCGCTGATCCGCATCGACATGTCTGAGTACATGGAGAAGCACGCCGTCTCCAGGCTCGTCGGCTCGCCTCCCGGCTACGTCGGCTACGACGAGGGCGGCCAGCTCACAGAGGCGGTGCGGCGCAAGCCCTACTGCGTGCTGCTGCTGGACGAGATCGAGAAGGCACACCCGGACGTGTTCAACATCCTGCTGCAGATCCTGGAGGACGGCCGTCTCACCGACGCCCAGGGTCGCACGGTGGACTTCCGCCACGCGATCGTGATCATGACCTCCAACATCGGAGCAGCGGAGATCGCGCGCAACACGCCGCTCGGCTTCGCCGTCTCGGAGGACGAGACGGGGATCACCTACGACGACATGAAGAACCGCATCATGGGCGAGCTCAAGAAAGTGTTCCGTCCCGAGTTCCTCAACCGCATCGACGACGTGATTGTCTTCCACAAGCTGCAGAAGGAGGAGATCAAGCAGATCGTCGAGCTGCTGCTGCTCCGCATCCGCGAGTCGATGGCCGAGCGCGAGCTGCAGTTGGAGCTGACGGAGCCCGCCAAGGACCTGCTGGTGGAGAAGGGCTGGGACCCCGCGATGGGCGCCCGCCCGCTGCGCCGTGCGATCCAGCGCTACATCGAGGACCCGCTCGCGGACTTCGTGCTGCGCGAGCAGCTCGCCCCTGGAGCCACCGTGGTGGTGGATCCCGATGCGGACACCGAGGGCGAGGTCAAGCTCTCGATCGTCCTCCCCAAGAAGCAGAAGACCCCCGTGGCCGTTGGTGCCGAAGGCGCAGGAGCCGAGGAGCTTGCAGAGGGCGAGAGCGAGCCCGACGGCGAGCAGCCCGGCGAGCAGTAAGCCCGTCCCCGCCGGGCCCTAAGCTCAGCGGATGGCACGAACCACAGTCCACGTCTGCTCGCAGTGCGGGTTTCAGGCGGCCAAGTGGCATGGGCAGTGTCCCGGCTGTGAGGAGTGGAACACGCTGGTGGAGGAGCGCATCGTGCCCAAGCGGGCCGGCGCACGCGGGCTCGGCGCAGGAGGCGCTGCGGCGGGCGCGGGCAGGGGCGCCGGGGCAGCGCGCGGCGGAGCGGGTGGCGGACTCGTGGCTCCACGGCCGCTGCACGAGGTCGGCGCGTCGGCCGTCAGTCGCATGTCCACGGGCATCGGCGAGCTCGACCGCGTGCTCGGTGGCGGACTCGTGCCGGGTTCGCTCGTGCTGCTCGGCGGCTCGCCGGGAATCGGCAAGTCGACGCTCACGAACATGGTGCTCGGGCATCTGCACGCCTCCGGCCACAAGACGCTGTACGTCAGCGGCGAGGAGTCAGCCGAGCAGGTGCGCCTGCGCGCCGAGCGGCTGGTGCTCAGCCCAAGCGCGGGCTCCGGCAACCCGCGCGTCACGGTGCTGCCCTCGAGTCCCGCTCTGCAGGTCCCGATCCTGGCGGAGACGGACCTCGACACGGTGCTCGAAACGCTCGAACACGAGGCCCCCGACGCCTGCGTGATCGACTCCGTACAGACGCTGGGCGCCGCCGAGCTCTCCGGGGCTCCCGGTTCGGTGGGACAGGTGCGCGAGGTGGCCGCCCGCATCATGCAGCTCGCCAAGGCGCAGGGCGTGGCGGTGATCCTCGTGGGCCACGTCACCAAGGACGGCGCGCTCGCGGGCCCGCGCGTGCTGGAGCACCTGGTCGACTGCGTGCTGCAGTTCGAGGGCGAGCGCGAGCGCCCCTACCGCGAACTGCGCGCGCTGAAGAACCGCTTCGGCTCCACCAACGAGTCGGGGCTGTTCGAGATGCGCCAGGGCGGCCTGGTGGAGGTGCTCGACGCCTCCGCCCGTTTCGTGGCGGAGGCCACACGCGCGCCGGGCAGCGTGGTGCTGGCAGCGATGGAGGGCTCCAGGCCGCTGCTGGTGGAGGTGCAGGCGCTGGTGGCGCCGTCGGAGCTCGAACAGCCGCGGCGCGTCGTCTCAGGCCTCGATCGCAACCGCTTGGCGCTGGTGCTGGCGATCCTCGGCCGCCACGGCAACGTGCGCACGGGCGGCTCGGACGTGTTCGTGAACGTCGTGGGCGGCGTGCGCGTGGACGAGCCGGGCTGCGATCTGGCGGTGGCGCTGGCGGTGGCCAGCGCCAGCCGTGGCGTGCCCTTGCAGGGGTCGCCGCGGGCGTGCTTCGGCGAGCTGGGGCTGACCGGCGAGCTGCGCTGGGTGGGACATCCCGAGCGGCGCTTGGAGGAGGCAGCGAAGCATGGCCTGCACTCCGTGATCGCCCCGGTTGACAGCGGCGCACCAGCCTGCGAGGCGGCTACCCTGCGCCAAGCGCTTGCGCTCGCGCTGGGCGGCGGGCCAGGGGAGGGGCGCGGCCGTCCGCCATCCGGCAAGGCCACTTCCGCGATTGGGCTGGTCACCTCGCCCGAGCGTCCCGCGCTCGCCTTGGCCACCGATGAGAGCGCAGCTGGCGACTAGCTCCACAGGTCGTCCGTGCCGCTGTGTAGGAAACGCTGAGATATTGCTAAATGCCCTAGAATGAGGGATTGTGGCTCCACGATCCGGCGAAGATCTAGATAACGAAGTACGACCGGATCCGGGGCTGATGAAGGCACTGGAGATGATCGCGCCGGGTACCGCGCTGCGCGAGGGCATCGAGAGCATTCTGCATGCTCGAACGGGCGGGTTGATCGTGATCGGCGAGCCGGAGGACCTGAGCTTCCTCAACTCCGGCGGTATCAAGCTGGACATCGACTACACGCCGGCGTTTCTGTACCAGATCGCAAAGATGGACGGGGCGATCATCCTCAACGCGAACGCCACCAAGATCACGATGGCGAACGTGCAGCTGATGCCGGACCCCACGATCCTCTCGCACGAGACCGGCACCAGGCACCGCACGGCCGAGCGCGTGTCCAAGCAGACGGACGCGCTGGTGCTCGCCATCTCACAGCGCCGCGAGGTCGTATCCGTATACGTGGACGGCGCGAAGTACATCCTCGAGGACATCCCCGTGGTGCTTGCCAAGGCCAACCAGGCGCTGGCCACGCTCGACAAGTTCCGCACCCGCCTCGACCAGGTCTCCACGCGCCTGACGGCGCTGGAGTTCGAGGGCGGCACCACGCTGCACGACGTGCTCACCGTACTGCAGCGCTCAGAGCTGGTGACGCGCATGGCGGTGGAGATCGAGCGCTACATCGTGGAGCTGGGCAGCGAGGGACGCCTGATCGAGATGCAGCTGGAGGAGACGATGGTGGGCGCCGCCGCGGAGAAGTCCGCGCTCGTGCGCGACTACCTCTCCAGCTACTCCGACGAAGCCTTCGCCGGCGCGCTCGAGGAGATCGGACGGCTCGCCCACCAAGACCTGCTCGACTTCGGCCGCCTGGCTGAGCTGCTGGGCTACGACCGCAAGCTCAACACGCTCGACCATTCCGTCTCGCCGCGCGGCTACCGCGTGCTCGGGCGCATCCCGCGGCTGCCGAAGCTGGTGGTCGCGCAGATCGTGGGCGCGTTCGGCGGCCTCGACGAGCTGCTGGCATCCAGCGACTCCGAGCTGGAGGGCGTGGAGGGCGTGGGCGAGATCCGCGCAAAGGACATTCGCGAGGGCCTGCGCCGGCTGCAGGAGCTGAACCTCGTGGATCGCTACCTACAGACTTGAATCAGAACCGGCCATCGGCCGGTCGCAACGAAGGAGGACACTCATTCCCGCACAATCATCCGAAGAAGACACAATGCTCACCGACGAGGACCTCGAGGTCACACGTGAGGTCGAGTACATCGAGTTCGAACTCGGTGACCACGTCGTCTACCCCCACCACGGTGCGGGGAAGGTGTTGAAGAAGGAGGAGATGGAGATTCTCGGCGAGCGCCGCGAGTACCTCACCATCAAGATCCTTCACAACGACATGACCGTTCGGGTTCCCACCGAGAACGCGGCCATCGCAGGCCTGCGCAGGGTCATCGACGAGGAAACCGTCAAAAAGGTTCTGGATGTCCTGCGCGACGAAGTGTCCGAGATGCCCAAGAACTGGAACCGCCGCTTCAAGCACAACCGCGACAAGATCAAGACCGGCGACATCTACGAGCTGGCCGAGGTCGTGCGCAACCTGTCGCTCCGCGAGAGCGAGAAGGGCCTGTCGACGGGCGAGAAGCAGATGTACACCCGCACCAAGAAGATCCTTGCGTCCGAGCTGATGTATGCGCTGGACAAGGACGAGGAAGAGGCGGAGAACTACCTCGACGAGCTGCTCGCCGACTCGGCCACTTCACAGATGGCCATGGCCAAGTAGCGAGGCTTTCGCGCACGCGGCAGGAGCTATGCGGCCAAGTGCCGCGTGCGCGACAGCCCCCTGGTGATGACAGTCGCACTGATCGTCGCCGCCGGCAGCGGCGAGCGCCTTGGAGCCGACAGGCCGAAGGCGCTCGTCGAACTAGCCGGCCGCCCGCTGCTGCAGTGGAGCATCGACGTGCTCTGCTGCGTCCAGCGGGTGCAGCGCATCGTGGTAGCGATGCCTCCCGCGATGCACACGATGCAGGACCTCTTCAGCACTCCGGCGGGGATAGCGACGGAGCTGACCGCGGTTGAGGGCGGCGCCGTGCGCTCGGAGTCCGTTAGGCGCGCGCTGGCCGCCGCCGGCGAGGCGGACTTGGTGCTCGTACACGACGCTGCCCGCCCGCTGCTCACCGTGGAGCTGGCCGACGCCGCGATCGACGCGCTGGAAGCGCAGCCCGATGCGGACGCCGCGATCGCCGCGGCGCGCGTGACGGACACGATCAAGCGCGCGGACTCCAGCGGCACGGTGCTGGAGACGCTCGATCGCAGCCAGCTGTGGGCTGTGCAGACGCCACAGGTGTTCCGCCGCGAGGCGCTGCAGCGGGCGCTGGAAGTGGACGAGGAGGAGCTGGCGCGCGCCACCGACGACGCGTGGCTGGTGGAGCGCGCGGGCGGCCGGGTGCTGGTGGTGGCGGGGAGCGACCGCAACATCAAGATCACGACGGCGCTCGACCTGCAGCTGGCGGAGCTGCTGATCGCAGACCGGCAACAGCAGAACGCCTGATTCCTGCTTGAATCCTCAACCCTCATGCTGACCGACTACCACGTACACCTCCGCCCCGACGGCCACGACTCCACGCCGGAGCAGTACTTCACGCAGGCCAACGTGGAGCGCTATCGCACGGCGGCGAGCGAACGTGGGATCGCGGAGCTGGGCGTGTCTGAGCACATCTACCGCTTCACGCAGGTGCTCGACGTGTGGGCGCACCCGTTCTGGCAGGCCCACGCCAAGGACGACATCGACGAGTACTGCGCGTTCGTGCGCGAGCAGACCGACCTGCGCCTGGGGATCGAGGCCGACTTCGTCGCCGGCGGGGAGGATCGCATGGCGAACCTCCTGGAAGCGCGGGACTTCGACTACGTGGTCGGCTCCGTGCACTTCCTGCGCGACGGCGCCGTGGACATGGACGACTACAGCGTGTGGAAGTCCGGGCGCAGCGTGGAGGAGATCTGGAAGCGCTACTTCGAGGCGATCGCCGAGGCTGCCCACAGCGGTTTGTTCGACATCCTCGCGCACCCCGACCTGGTGAAGTACTGGGGCAGCGGCCCCGCGGGGCGCCCCGTGCCGGAAGGCGACCTGCGCCGCTACTACGAGCCCGCGATCCAGGCTATTGCCGACACGGGCATCGCCGTGGAGTTGTCCACCGCCGGCCTGAGAAAGCCGGTGGGGGAGATGTATCCCGCGCCGGCCTTCCTTGAGATGTGCCTGGAAGCGGGCGCGCCGATCGCGCTCTCAAGCGACGCGCATCGCCCAGAGGACATCGGCGCCGACTACGAGCAGGCGCTTGAGCTGCTCGACCGGATCGGCGTGAGCGAGCTGTGCGTGTTCGAGCACCGCGAGCGGCGCACGGAGCCGCTCGGGGCAACCGACGCAAGCGGCACAACAGACACAAGCGGCACACGCGCGTAATGACGCTGACCGGCATCGGCTTCGATTCGCACCGCCTGAGCGAGGGGCGCAGGCTCCTGATCGGCGGCGTGCAGATCCCCTACGAGCGCGGCCTCGACGGCCACTCCGACTCCGACGTGCTCGCGCACGCGATTATCGATGCGCTGCTCGGCGCCTGTGGGATGGGCGACATCGGCGAGCACTTCCCCGACAACGACGAGCGCTGGCGCGACGCCGACTCGATCGCGCTGCTGGCGGAGGTCGTGGCGATGCTCGCCCGCGCGGGGCACTCGATCGTGAACGTGGACTGCACCGTCATCATGGAGGCGCCGAAACTCGCCCCGCACCGCCAGGCGATCCGCGCGCGCCTCGCCGAGACGCTCGGCCTCGCGCCACAGCGCGTGAACGTGAAGGCGAGCACGGGCGAGCGCATGGGCTTCGTGGGGCGCGGCGAGGGCGTGGCGGCGCTGGCGGTGGCGAGCGTGTCAGAGTCCGGCGAGAGCGGATCGGCGGGCTGATGCGCGAGATACAGCTGCACGACACGCTCAGCGGAGAGTTGCAGCCGTTGCGTCCACGCGAGCAGGGCCGCGTGGGCATCTACGCCTGCGGGCCCACCGTCTACAGCCGCATCCACATCGGCAACGCGCGTCCGTTCGTCGTCTTCAACCTGCTCGCGCGTTTCCTCGAGCACGAGGGCTACCGGGTGGACCTGGTGGTGAACGTCACCGATGTGAACGACAAGATCTACGTGGCCGCACGCGCGCAGGGGTGCACGAGCGAAGACCTCGCCCGGCAGATGACCGCGCACTACATGGCCGACACGGATGCGCTCGGCATTGGGCGTCCCATGCACGAGCCGCTGGCCTCCGAGACGATGGACCCGATCGTCGACTACATCCGTGCATTGATCGAGCGCGGCCACGCCTATGAGGTGGACGGCGACGTGTACTTCCGCGTGCGCTCCGACGAGGGCTACGGCACGCTCTCCCACCGCCAGCTGGACAGCATGGACCAGGGCGAGGGGGTGGACGGCGCAGAGCGCAAGCAGGACCACCTCGACTTTGCGCTGTGGAAGGCGCACAAGCAGGGCGAGGACACCTGGTGGGACTCGCCGTGGGGGCATGGGCGGCCGGGCTGGCACATCGAGTGCTCGGCGATGGCCGAGCAGTTCCTGGGCGTGGGCTTCGACATCCACGGCGGCGGCTCGGACCTCGTCTTCCCCCACCACGAGAACGAGGCCGCGCAGACGAGGGCGGCGCGCGGTGCGGAGCTGACGAAACTGTGGATGCACAACGGCATGATCCAGTTCACCGGCGAGAAGATGGCCAAGTCGGTGGGCAACATCGCACTGCTGCACGAGGTGATCGCGGACGTGGGCAGCGAGGCGGTGGTGATGTATCTCGTCTCCGGGCACTACCGTCAGCCGCTGGCCTTCTCGCCCGCCGCCTTGGAGCAGGCGCAGGCCAACGTCAGCCGCATCCGCGAGGCGGGTAGGCGGCTCTCCGATGGCGACTCCCCGGCCGAGCTGGAGGGGCTGCGCGACCGCTTCTTCGACGCGCTGGCGCGCGACTTCAACACCCCGGAGGCGCTGGCGGTGCTGAACGAGTGGATCCGCGTGGCAGGCAGCTCGACAGACGGCACGGCGGGGAACTCCCACCTGCGCGAGATGCTCGGCGTGCTGGGCCTGGAGTCGCTGCTGGACGCGGCCGCGCAGGCGCCGGCGGAGATACGCGAGATGGCAGGGCGCCGCGTGCAGGCGCGCGAGGCACGCGACTTCGCGGAGGCGGACCGCCTGCGCGACGAGATCGCCTCGCACGGCTGGGAAGTTCGCGACGCGCCCGGCGGGTTCGAGCTGCTGCCGCTGTGATCCTCTACGGGCGCAACCCCGTGATGGAGGCGCTGCGCGGTCGGCGCGCGAAGAGCGTGAGCGAGGTGTGGGCGAGCGGCGGCGCGGTGCGCGAGCCGTGGCTGCAGGGCGTGAGCGTAAAAACGGTGAGCCCCGAGGAGATCGAGCGTCGCTGTGGGTCGAGCTCCCACCAGGGCGTGTGCGCGGAGGCGGGGTCCTATCCCTACGTGGGCGTTCAGGAGCTGCTGGCGCGCGATAGCCCGCTGCTGGTGGCGCTCGACCAGGTGCAGGACCCACAGAACCTGGGCGCCATCTGCCGCACGGCCGAGTGCGTGGGGGCGGCGGGCGTGGTGATCCCCGAGCGGCGCGCCGCGGAGATCACGCCAGCGGTGTGCAAGGCCTCGGCGGGCGCGGTGGAGCATCTGCCGGTGGCGCGCGTTCGCAACCTCGCTGACTTCCTCGTGGACGCGCGCGAGGCGGGCTGCTGGAGCTACGGCGCGAGCGCTGACAGCGAGGCTGGTGCGCACCCCGTGCCCTACGACGAGCCGGACTATCGGGGCGCCGGAGTGGTGCTGGTGCTGGGCAGCGAGGGCGCGGGTCTGCGCCCGCGGGTGGCCAGCGCGTGCGACCAGCTGATCTCCCTTCCGCTGCTGGGAAAGATCGAGTCGTTGGGCGTGAGCGCGGCCGCGTCTGCGCTTCTGTACGAGATCTTGCAGAATCGCAGCCGGAACGCTTGACAACGGTTCATAACTGTGTAAGGCTGCGCCGACTTAACGCTGTACCTAAGGTTGAGAAACCATAGGAATTGAATAGCTTTGGCGCCAGGGGAGGAGTGCGCCACTGAGCAATTTTCGGACCTGCCAGGGAGGCAGGCCAAGAAAGGATCGCTCGTGGCAAGAATCACCCACAACCCTAACTCTGAACCGAAGGTCGAAGATCTGTTCCTGATCGCGCTTGCGAAGCAGGGGGACCGCAATGCATACGACCGACTGGTGCGCCGCTATCACGGCTTCGTGCGCCTGAAGGCGTCGTCTTACTTCCTGGCCGGGGGCGACTCGGAAGATCTCATTCAGGAGGGCCTCGTAGGGCTGTACAAGGCGATCCGCGACTTCCGCACCGATCGCGAGTCGAGCTTCCGCAACTTCGCGGAGCTCTGCATCACCCGCCAGATCATCACGGCGGTGAAGACGGCCACACGCAACAAGCACACGCCGCTGAACCAGTACGTGTCGTTCTCGTCCACGCCTGCGGGTAGCGGCGATGACGTGCCGACGCTCGACCAGATGCTCCCCGGGCCCACCGTTCACGACCCGGTGAACCAGGTGATCTCCTCCGAGGAGCTGCGCTCGCTCGTGGGATGTCTCTCCACGGCGCTCTCAGAGCTGGAGAGCCGTGTGCTGTCGCTGTACCTCGACGGCTACTCCTACGAGCAGGTGGGCGAGCGGCTGTCGTGCGACACGAAGACGGTGGATAACGCGCTGCAGCGCGTGAAGCGCAAGGTCGGGGCGCACCTGCAGTCGCGGGCGGTTGCTGCCTGAGGAAGTGTTGGCGCCGCGGTCGCCCTCCTGACGGGGCGGCGCGGCGTGGTTGTGACGGGGCCCGATCGGTGGTTGCTGGATCGCTAGCGAGGATCGCTGCCGTACGCGACCGAGCGATGGCGGATGGTGGCGACGCGGACTGTCTTGTCGCTGTCTGCGAGCTGGTAGATGATCCGGTAGGAGCCGATCCGCAGCGAGTAAAGGCCACGAAGCCTGCCACGCAGCGGATAGCCGGAGTGCGGTTCACGTTCGAGCAGCGCAAGTGCTTCCTCGGCAGCGTCTATGAGGGGCAAGTCAAGTTCGAGCAGCTCTGCGCGGGCTCGGCGCGCGAGTACCAGACGCGCCACTGGCTATCTCGCAGCTCGTTTCTCAGCCAACTCGCGGCGCAGCTCGCTGAACTCAATCGTCTCTCCCCGCGTGAACTCATCGAGGCCCGCCTGTAGCGCCTCCAGCGTCCCTGCATCGGAGAGGATCTCGGCCGTCTCCTCGAGCGCTTGATACTCATCGATTGGCACGAGCGCCGCCGCCGGTCGCCCGTTGCGCGTCACGACCACGTGGTCGCGGCGGTCGGCTACGTCGTTGAGCAGCTCGGCGAGGTTACTGCGGAACTCTCGTACCGGGATCGTCCTGGTCACGCGGTAGAGTGTACCAAATCGTGTACACTACGACAGGCGCATTTCGGGAGGGACGCTGCGTGGGCTGATCAACCTGCACCAGCAAATCGGACTCTAGACCATATGGCGTGGGTCGCTTGTTGCAGGGTTGACCTGTCGGGGTAGGTGGCCGGACGCTCCTCGCGGGGGTTTGTCTGGCCGGAGTCCGAGCATTTGGTGCAGGTCGATGGACCTTCTGCAAACACTCTACCCGAGCTTGAGGCTCTTGTCGAGCTTCTGATGGAGCCGGTAGGTCGGGAGGCCCGGCCGACTTCTGTGGCATCTTCGGCTCGTGCCTTGACAGCAGCGGTAGCTTTCCTGCTCGTCAAAATCGAGTTTGGCCCCGGCGGCAGCGTCAACTGCCCCGAGGCCATGGCACGGAAGGAGTGGTTCCTTCCCATGCAGCCGGAGGATATCCCGCGAGCTGCGTCCCCTACCGTCGTCCTGTTCAGTCAGGAGGGTGGAAACAAAGCCTGGCTGAGGAGCTGGCGCTGGACGGCTTCGACGTGAGATCGGTCAGCGACCCCTCGCTGTTCGGCGAGGTCGACCTGATCGTCTTCGCTCACACGTCGGACCGAGGCGCAGGGCTCGGCGCTCTACGCGCCCTGCGCCAGGGCCAGCTCGCGGGGTCTGGTGCCCGCGTCCTCTGGGTGAGCAGAGCCGACGACACGACCGGCGTGTTGCGGGCGTTCGGGGCCGGCGCCGATGACGTGATCCGCGCCCCGTTCCCCTACGCCGAGTTGCTGGCCCGAGTGCGGGCACTGCTACGGCGAGCTGATGCACCCAAGACTCCAGACGTGATCCGCCACGAAGCGCTTGAGATCAACACCGCAACCCGCGCCGTGACCTACGACGGGATTCCTGTCGGCCTACGCCGCCTGGAGTACCTACTGCTGGCGCAGCTCGGACATGATCCCATGCGGGTCTATACGAAGGACGAGCTGTTGAAGAAAGTTTGGCGCTACTCAGGCGGCACGACCCGCACCGTCGATACGCACGCCTGTCGGGTTCGGCGGAAGCTCGCCCGCGCAGGCGCGCATTGCTGGCTGCCCGTTACCTGGGGCGTCGGGTATCGGCTCGCGCCGTAACGCCCGATCCTGTCTATCGGAACCGCGATCAACACAACTTCCGCCGAATCGTAGATACTGCCCCGAATGGCTCACGCGACAAAGACAATCCCGATCGGCGAACTTCGCCTCGACACGACCAACCCGCGGCACGAGCAGGCTAGCTCTCAACGAGAGGCGATCCAGGCGCTCATCGCCACCGAGCGACAGAAGCTTGTTGTCCTCGCCAGCGACATCAAGGAGCATGGCTTGAGCCCAATCGATCGGCTCTTGGTCGTCAAGGAGGGGCGCGCCTATACCGTTGTCGAGGGGAACCGCCGCCTCACGGCAGTCAAGCTGCTTGAGAACCCCAGCCTGGCAGATCACACTGCGATCGAGGCCCAGATCAAGCGCGTCGCGCGTGATGCCGTGGTACCAGACACCGCCGACTGCGCAGTCGTGGCCTCCCGGGACGAGGCAGCACACTGGATGGTTCTCAGGCATAGGGGCGAGGCGGACGGGGCGGGCGTAGTTCGCTGGAACACATTTGCGAGCAACCGTTTCTCTCACAAGCCCGGTTCACAAGCTGCGAAGGCGATCGACTTTCTCGAAGCGATCGAGGCTGGCTACCCAGACAATGAGACGATCGCGAGCCTCAGTAACAGAATTGCAGAAAAACGTCTGACTACCCTAGGTCGCCTCGTGTCGGACCCGAACTTCAAGTCGCGTATCGGGATGATTGACGACAACGGCGCGATTCAGTTCCATTTCCCCGCAACCGCGCTTGAGGATTTCGTCGCACACGTTCTCGGAGACATCGCATCAGACGTGACGGTCAGCCAACTCAAGTCGAAGGATCTTCGCGCGAAATACCTCAAATCCACGCCTACGCCTGACCCAAGCACCCGGACACCTGAGCCACAGCCCCTTACTGACATTCCCACAGGCACAGGCTCGAAGAAACCGAAACCCAAACCGCGACCCGCCAAGCCGCCGAAGCCCTTCAAGGAACTGAACCTAGACCAGCTTGGTACCAAGATACAAGCCCTTATGAAAGAGTTTCGCTCGCTTGACACCGACAAGATGGCTAACACCACAGGCGTAATGATCCGCGTCATTCTCGATCTATCGGTTGACGAGTTCATCGCAAAAGCGAAACTCAAACCGCAGTCTGAACAACTTCGCAAGCGGGTCGAGGTCTGTCTCGCTCGCGTCGATCCCACGCACAAGGACCCTCAATATCACGGGTTACGAGCCGGACTCAAAGACGGCTCAAGCTTGTACGCGATGAAATCGCTTCATGCGTTTGTTCACAACCGGCACTATCACGCTGACGGGGCCACAGTGCGGAGCATTGCGGCAAATGTTGAGCCATTCCTACAAGCGATGAACGATCTTGCCTAACGCGGCCACTCAATACCTAAGCCCTCTGCGCTACCCAGGCGGCAAGGCACGTCTTGCGCCTTTCGTGGCCAGCCTCATCGAGTCGCAACCGCAACGTTTTACGCGATACGTTGAGCCGTTTGCAGGCGGTTCGGGCGTTGGGCTCCGGCTCCTGTTCGATGAGTACGTCGATGAGATAGTGCTCAACGACCTCAATGCTGGCATCGCTGCGTTTTGGCGGGCCGTCTTCTTTGGAACTGACGAGCTACTAGATCTCTTGGCTTCGTGTGACGTGACGGTTGAAGAATGGCATCGGCAATTTGCTGCCTATAAGTCATCTTCGTCCGGCGACCTAGAGCGTGGCTTCGCCACCATCTTTCTAAACCGAACAAACAGGTCGGGTATTCTCGACGCTCGGCCAATTGGTGGCCTGCAGCAAGAAGGCGCGTGGAAGATTGATGCCCGTTTCAACAAGCAGTCACTCACTACTCGCATCAAGCGAGTAGCTAAATACGCGAGTCGCGTGACCGTTTGTGAGGAGGATGGCGTGGGTCTTATCGAGCGTTTCATTGACGACGGCGAGTCATTCGTGTATGCCGATCCGCCTTATCTCGATCAAGGGGACGAGCTTTATCTCAACACGCTGAGCTGGGACGACCACCGCCGCCTCGCAGACTTACTACGTGACGCCGCTGGCTGGTTCCTAACCTATGACGCTGACCCTCGTGTGCCGAACGTGCTCTACGAGGGCCTCCGCTGCGCTGAGTTCCAAACATCACATACGGCAGCGAAGCAGCACGTCGGGAGCGAGTACGCGGTGTTTGCACGCACGCTCGAAGTTCCTTCTCTTGATCTACTTGGCACACGAATTGCCCGGTGGATTGCTCCCTGATCCTCCATTGCTTCCGACCGTCGTCCGTAAAATAGATGGCTGTACGCTCTCTAGACGTTGAGACGATCGAGCGCGACCTCGCTGTACTCTCTCATCACAAGGCAGGCTTTGAGCGTCCCGAGGCGCTTGTGCCGCGTCTCGAAACGGTTCTTTCGCTCCAAGCTGTCGATCAGGTCGTCGGCGCAATGGGCGACAACCGTGCAGCGCGCGTCATCGCACTAAGAACGGTGCTACGGCAGTGCGTCGATCGCATCGCACGCGAGTCTACGCGGTTGATGGCATCAATCTACTTTTCCCCTACCTGAGTCAGAGCTGGCTGACTTGGGTCTAAGTGACGTGCCCAGGGACGTTCAGAACGCTGTGTTGGTAGGTCCGGGCCTGCCGAGGGGCTGTGGGTGTCGAAGCTCACTGACCTCAAGGAGGCCCGGAATGCCGCACCATAGAGCCCGCATGACCCCGCGCGGGCGGGAGATGGTCGTTCGTCGTGTCGTTGATGATGGGATGTCCTTCGCACAAGCCGCTGCGTGGGGGAACGTGTCGAAGTCGACGGTGTGGGAGTGGGTGCGCCGCTGGCGGGCGGCGAGCACCGCCGAAAGGGAATCGTTGGGGTGTCTGTGTGAGCGTTCCAGCCGTCCTCACCGCTCGCCTACCCGTGTCCCTGTCGAGGAGGAGCAGCGGATCTGTGAGCTGCGCCAGCGAACGGGGTGGAGTCCCAGGACGATCGCGATGCTGATCGAGCGCCCTCACTCGACCGTCCACCAGATACTGCGACGTGGGGGCTGCTCGCGGCGCGAGCCATCCGAGCGTGCAGCGGTCGTCCGCTACGAGTGGCCCTGTCCAGGAAACCTGCTGCACATGGACGTCAAGAAGTTCGGGAGGTTCACCCAGCCCGGGCACGCGCTGACGGGTGATCGCACCAAACGCTCCAGGAGGGTCGGCTGGGAGTACGTGCATTCGATCGTCGATGACTGCAGCCGGCTGGCGTACTCGGAGATCCACGAGGATGAGAAGGCCCCGACCGTGACTGCGTTCACTCGCCGCGCACTGGACTGGTTCCTCGACCATGGGATCGTCGCTGAGCGGCTGATGACTGACAACGCATTCACTTACATCCACAACAAGACACTGCGCGAGCTGTTCTACCGCCGCCAGGTCCGCCACATCCGTACCCGCCCCTATACGCCTCGCACCAACGGCAAGGTCGAGCGCTACCAGCAAACCCTGCAACGCGAGTGGGCCTACGCACTGCAATACGCCTCAAGCGACGCCCGCCGCGCATCGCTGCCACACTGGATCCACCACTACAACCAGCAGCGCACCCACAGCGCTCTCGGCAACCGTCCCCCCATCGCACGCGTTCGGGACCTCACCGGGCACAACATCTAAGCCCGGAACTCAGCCATGCGCCGCTTGGAGAGCGTCGCGAGGCGATAGCCAATGTCCTCGAGACAACCGCTGGCGCTTTTCGCAATGGAGATGAGCATCGCATGTGTGCGCTCGTTGCGGGCGAGCTGCTTTGCTACGAGACAGAAATCCGACGGATGGCTGCCGAGTCGACGGAACCCGAGCCAGCCCAGCAGGAGCATCCATCGTTGATGACAGCACTGGGAGCAACTCAAGCTGTTCGGCGTGCGATCAGTCATCTCTACCGAAATGACCATCGCTTGCTACCGCTCGCGTCGCTCCTCGTGCCCGATCACTGTCATCGGTGCGGTAGCTCGCTGGCAGACGCAGCGAGCGGTAGAGTCACAGCCGATTGAAGTGGACTTGGCAGCGCTGGACCAAGCAAGCTCCCGGTCGATCTTCTTCGGATGCTCCCGCCACCACAATCGACGTTGCGGCCTGAGCCACAGACCTCGTCACCACAAGGCCGTAGATACCGGACCGGGTTGCGAGTCGCACCTTCCCCGCCCCCCAAACAACCGTGGCCGCCCCCTCCCAGGGACGGCCACAGCCTTCTGCGTTCCTACTTGCTACGGAGGCGTTCCGCCGTTAGACGGTCCCTTCCTCCGGGTGCTTCGTGTTGGTCGGCGATTCCGGCGGCAGCGTGACCGCTGAGGTCGGAGCCGTAACTGTGATGGTGAACAGTTTGCTGATGGCCCCGCCGTTCAGTCCATCGCCGGGGATCTTGATGCGGAACACGTCTGTGCCCACGCTGTACACCGTGTAGGGGATCGTGTAGGTGGATGCTTCAGTGATGACTCCAACGCTTACGACGTGGAAGCCTGTGGCTGAGGCGTTCTGACGTTCCAGGTAGATCACGTGATTAAAGAGGTCAGGAGTGACGGCGCCTGAGAAGGTGACCGTCTGCCCTGCCGGGAGCGTGGTCGGTGCAGCTTCAGCCGTGAGCACGTCCTTGACGGCCTCATAGAGCACCGACGATGACTCGGTGGAGCTCTTCACCTTGTAGAAGGTGTTGTTCACCGGCGACTGTGCCGGGAACGTGTATTCGCCGCTGGAGTTCGTCTTCACTTCTGCCACCGGTGCGAAGCGACCCAGTTTGGCCGTGTGTGACAGCAGCGTCACGATCGTGTCGTTGCCGCCGGCCAGCTTGCCGCTGATCGTCACGGGCGAGCCGTCGGTGATGGGGTCTTCTGAGGTGTTGATCGTCAGGTTCGGGTTCTGCGTCTGCGAGATCTGGTAGTTGAGCACGTTGGACATGCCCGCGATGTTGCGGCGGGTGCCACGCACCAGCACGCGGATGTTCGCGTTACCGGGGACCACGAACGTGTGCGTGATCGAGAACGCGCCGCCAGGAAGGACCTTGCTGAGCTGAATTCCGTGCCATTCGTTGCCCGTCACCGCGTTCTGGCGCTGCAGCACCACCGTGGCGCCCACATCCAGCGGGTTGACCGTGCCGGTGAACGTCTGGCGACCGTCGCGACCGGTGAAGATCTGTTTGGTTTCAGCGGGACCCACCAGCGTCACCTGCGTGGAAACGCGCACAGGCTGCCTGCGGCTCCTGGCTTCGTCTGCCACCGTGTAGAAAGCGGTGTTGTACTGCACCGTGCCGGTCGAGAGCGAGTAGAAGCCGTGTTCGTCGGTGGTGGCGGTGCCCACGGCCGTAAAGCCGGGAAGTCCCTCGGTGTGTGCGTAGAGGGTGACCGTCTGGCCTGCATCGCTTGTCGGGACGGCGCACGCAAGGTTGCCGTAGGCGAGCGCTGCTTCGCCGGCCGTCAGTAGACGCGGAGCGACATTGAGGTTGACCGTGCAGCCCGTGAGGCTTCTATGTCTGCCGTGGCGGAGCGGTCCTGCGAGTGCTGCCGCAGGAGCGATCGCCAGCAGCGCCGCTGCGGCAGCGACTGCCGCGCGTAGCTTTGTCGAGCGCATCTGAGTTTCTCCTTGGTAGGGGGACTTGATCACTGCGATTCTTCTTATGCCCCTCTAACCCTGCCCACACACAAAAGGTGCGGTCGGCCCTCAGGATGCAACGCTAAGCCCGCCCAGATGCCCGGTCGACGAAGCGCCCGAGCTGCGAGCGCCGATGCGTGCGCCGCTCGATCCTGTCGGCCCCCCGATACAGCGCATACACACTGTGGATAGCCGCCCAGCGCAGCGGCTCCCGCTCCCACATTTTGGGCTGACGCCCCACCCACGCGAGCGCTGTCAAGGGGGTTTGACGTTCGAGGATCAGGTCGCGCAGCGTCCGCCCCGCGAGGTTCGAGCTGGCCACGCCCTCGCCCACATAGCCGCCCGCCCAAGCGATACCCGAGTCTGCGTCCGCGGCCACCGACATGCACCAATCGCGCCCCACGCCCAACACACCCGACCACGCATGGTCGGTCGGCGTGCCCGCCGCCGCAGGAAACATCTCATTCAGCTTTACCCGCAAACTGCGCACCGTCCCCTCTGCCGTCTCACCGTCGCCGTCCGTGCGCGAACCGAAGCGGTAGGGCACGCCCCGCCCTCCGATCGCGATCCGCCCGTCGGCTGTCTGTTGCAGGTACGCGTACACGTGCGCGCTGTCGCTCAACACCTCGCTGCCGTCCCAGCCGATCTCCCGCCACACCTCCTCCGCCAGCGGCTCCGTCACGATCTCGCCCACGTAGGC
>Ga0182030_10011252_pt1 | contig 18068 bp, 18 predicted proteins | sample 812S3MmetaG_FD_121299 | JGI IMG/M metagenome (GOLD analysis project Ga0182030, IMG submission 121299) | Permafrost microbial communities from Stordalen Mire, Sweden - 812S3M metaG (Illumina Assembly) | ecosystem: Environmental > Terrestrial > Soil > Wetlands > Permafrost | place: Sweden...
AACCCAACCGCCCAAATACCGCCAACCAATCAATACGATTTCATCGTCAACGCCGGTAAGCGCGGCCCAACTACCTTGCTGCCCACTTTCAATCATTCATCACTCAAGACACGCCTACTAGTGGCTGGCAGCGGCGTCCTCGCCTTGATCGTCCTATTCTGGATCTTTGTCGCCCTGATATCTGGGTCTTCGAGTAACAACACCGCTTCCCTCATCTCTTTAGCTCAACAACAAAATGAGATCGCCCGAGTATCGGCTGAGTCGGCTCAGGACGCTGTATTACCGCCAACTCAGACTTTTGCCATAACAACTAGTCTTAGCCTGCTCAGTGAACAGCGGGCCTTTCTGGCCTACTTACGTAGTCTGGGCAGTGTGCCGAGCAGCAGTATCTTACAAGCCACCCGTGATCCGAAGACTGATGCCACCTTAAAATCAGCCCAGGGTAACGGCAACTATGACCAAACCTATATCTCAATCACTCAATCAGAGTTGGCATCATACGAGCATAACCTAAAGCAAGCCTTTGCGGCCACCAAGATTATCAAAGAACGTCAGCTTCTCGAAGTTGCCTACCAGCAGGCTCAACTACTGGTTCAGCAAAGTAACCAAGCTCAATAAAACGGTTGCTCGAGTCACGGCTCAGTCTTCGACGTCACTAAGATATACGAATGGCGAATCAGGTCTTGAACCTCTGGCCAGCTCAATTGGCCGGTTAGGACAATCGTGTTCCAGTGTTTTTTGTTGAGATGATGGCCCGGCATAACACTTTCGTACTTGTCACGTAGAGTCTTTGACAGCAACGGGTCACACTTTAAGCTCACCTGAACAGGCACCTTAGCTTCCTGCATTAAGGCGAACATTTTATCGTCAACTTTATAAACAGCCACTGCTTCACCAAACGGATAGTCGCGGACGGCGTTCGGCAGACTTAATATATAATCCTCGACTGTTTTTTGATCCATAACCGTCACAACTTAGTCTTGAACCATTCGAGATAGTACTGCAATTCAGCCACCGACGCCTGGATGTCGTCAAAGGCTCGGTGAATTTCTTTTTTCTCAAAATCGACACCGAACTTACCTTGCATCAAAATTTTGAATGAGCTAACATCCAACATCCGGTAATGAAGCTTAAGATCCAGGGCCGGCCACCAGTGTCGTATAAAACGACGGTCGCTGTGAATTGAATTACCGGCCAGTACAGCTGGTTCGCTGTGAAAATGTTGCTCGATTAGGGCGATTAAATCCTGCTCGACTTGATTACTAGGCTTGCCGGTTGCCGTTGCCCGCAAAAACTCATCACGATTAGCCGGGTAATCCTGCCACCAGATATTTTGTTGCATCCGGTCGATGACTGTCTCGGGCTTTTGTTTAACAAACGCCTCGTAACTACCCAGCGTCTTGAAATCAAAATCAGTAACTTCGGCCGCCACCTCTAGGATAACGTCCTTTTCCGGATTGAGCCCGGTCATTTCGAGATCCACCCACAGCAGTTTGGTTGGTTTGGCGTGCTGGTCTATCATTTGCCCTGATTATACCGTAATCATCAATCAGGAGAAGCCTAAACTGGCCGAGCTATCTTGACTTAAGGCTGTCAATAACTAGAATCTATTGCTTGGCTCGAGCGGCAGCCAGAGCATCACTGTACCACTTAAGGTCCTCTAGCGCCGCCTTCAAGGTAGTTTGCGGACCATAGGGTTGAGATTTAAGTTCTTGACTCAGGTTGCCAGATTCATCGATCAGCTCACCGGCTCGTCCAATCAGGAATGTTGCCCGGGGTGTCGTAACTGACTGTAAGCCTGGCAAAACGTCACGCAAGTGAGCGATGGCTTGGGCTCCACCCGTACTACCGTGAGATACTAAAGCGACCGGTTTTTTGGCAAACTGGAAATCGATATAATCCAGCGCATTTTTAATCACTGCTGAGTACGAACGATTATATTCCGGCGTTACCAGAACGTAAGCATCAGCTTTAGCTAGCACGTCTAGCCACTTCTGAGCTTCAGGACTCGGTTTACGGTTAGGATTAAACTGAGGTGATATTGGTTCATCGAGAAACGGCAATTGGTAATCAGCTAGGTCAACTACTTCGACTTCGGTGTCTGATAAATTGCGGGCTTCAGCCGCTACCCATTTAGCGACTCGGTCAGTTACACGACCGGGACGGGTACTGCCAATAACGATTTGTACTTTCATACGATTTAATTCTCCTTTTTATGGTATACTTTGTATACTAATAGACTATACGGTTAATACTATATTTTGTAAAGTATGAAATTACCAGCTTCCAAACAAACTGTTGACCAAATTATCGAACCTCGAGTCGGTTGTATTGCTGGTGCCATGGATGTTATTGGCAACAAGTGGACAGCCTTGATTTTGCGTGACCTGGCCAGCCAGCCGCAACGCTTTTGTTTCCTAGAAAAGTCCGTTGGTCACATCAACCCACGGACTCTTTCCAAACGACTCGACGATCTAGAAGCTAGCGGCATTATTACCAAGAAGAGTTTTTCCGAAACGCCACCTCGAGTTGAATATACGCTTACTAAAAAAGGCAGCGATTTGATTCCGGTCCTTGAGCAAATGTCGGCTTGGGGCAGCAAATATTGTTCGTCTGTCTCTTGACAACTTTTATTCGTGCGGCTTGAAATCAAGGGACGCTGAATTAATGCAGTACCGCATACCAGTCGGCTGATCTGGTACGTCGTGAAAAACATGGCCCAAGTGGCTGCCGCATCGAGCACACTGAACTTCCGTCCGGCTTATACCGCCACTAGAGTCTTCGATTAATTTGACAGTTTTAGAATCAGTAACATCGTAAAAGCTCGGCCAGCCCGAGCCTGAATCAAACTTGGTGTGACTGTCGAATATGACTTGGCCACACGCCATACAGGTGTAATCTCCAGTCGCGTTGTTATGGAGTAACCTACCTGTAAAGGGTGCTTCTGTCCCCTTTTCGCGCATAATGTGATACTGCTCAGGCGTCAGTTTCTTTTTCCAATTCTGATCGTTAGCCATAAGCAAATTATACCGCAGTGCTACGACTTGGGTTTGTCGAGTTTATCAAGCTTAAACAACTTAATAACTCCGTAAACGACCGCCAGAACAAATAAGAAATCAATCAAAACAAAGACAAAAGCCCCCCAGCCGAAATTAGCGTACTGGTGGCCGAAATGCAGGGTAAAAGTCCTGGAACTAAGGGCCACACCGCCGAATAACAGGGCGGTCAGTGGATCAATAAAACTGGCTATCAATTGCTTCACAACACCCTGCACCTGGGTACCAACCACAAAACCGACCGCTAAAGCGACAATGGCATTTTGGCGTAGAAAATCAGTAAAACCACTGACTGGATGTTTCAGACTATTTTGAACTGCTGACATACGGTGCTGTCGATTAGTTTGGGGTAAATCAGTTGGTTGTTGTGTTGCCATGTTTTGTATTATACCGTACTTACATCTGTTGTGGTGCCGGAATCCCTAGCAAACTTAGCCCTTCCTCAAGGACGTCGGCATAACTTGAAACTAACATCAGCCGTTCAGTTTCACGCTGATCACCTATGACCCGGTTATGCTCGTAAAAGCTATTGAAGACTTGGGCCAGTTCATACAAATAATTACAAATAAGATGTGGCATAAGCTCGCTGACTGATCGTTCCATAATTTCAGGATACTCGGCCATTTTCGCCAGCAGGCTTCGTTCAGACGGCTCGAGTTGAGTGATCTGTTCAGCTGGCTGGAGGGTGCTTTTTTTGATGATGCTGCGGGCCCGGACGTGAGCGTATTGAAGATAAGGACCGCTGTTACCTTCCAAGCTGATGGCCTCATTGACATCGAAAACAACGTCGCTACCAAGACGGTTCTTGAGTAGTGCATAGCGAAGAGACCCAACCATACCGTCGTGTAGCCCGGCAGCTTCAGCACCCCGGGCCTTAAGTGCAGCTTCGATAGTTTCAAACAACCAGCGGATGTTGATTGCCGTGCCTTGGCGGGAACTCATTTTACCAGTGGTCAGTTTGACCGTTCCGGTTGGTATATTGCGGGTCACGCCAGCTAGTTCAGGTAAGGCCAGCTCGGCTGCTTTAAGAACAACTTGAAAATACTCTTTCTGCTCAACCGCCGTTACAATGTAACTGGCTTGCGGATTGAAATCTTTTTGTTTTAACTGAATCAAACCGAGGTCACGAGCTTCATATAGAGTTGTGTTACGACCAGAGATGAAGACCCTCGTATGCAGACCGTATTTTTCGCCCGGGAAAATGATCGCCCCATCGGATTTTTCAAAGATATCACCTAAATGCTGCTCAACGATTTGGCGGCCGGCTTGATCAGCAGCACTCTCTAAATAACGGCGTTCCACGGGACGGCTGTTAATTGACTTTAAAACTTGATCAATATAGCTAAAGCTCCAGGTTTTGCAGGTTTCGTAGACCTGCTTAAAAAGTGGGTCGGTCAGGGTAAAGGATTCTTTAGCATAACGCTCGATGTCTTGCTTGGCTAGATCGTCCTGTTCGTAGGCAGTTGCCCCCTCGGCATACTTCTCACTCAGAAATTTCGGGCGCTCCGCTTCGCTCACAGTGTCGAGCTTGGCGACATCACCGTCAACAAATTTCAAAATAGCCCACATTGATTTGCCAACGTGCAAACCGACGTCACCGTGATAACTGACCCGGTGCGTGGCAGCTCCGCCGGCTTCCAGTAGATTAGCTAAGGTATCAGCTACCACTGAATTAAAAGCATGCCCAATATGGATATCTTTGAACGGGTTTGGATTATTAGTCTCAATGACTACGGTCTGGCCAGCATAAACATTGGGATGCTCAGGTTTGTGTGCAGCCGCGAGCAAACTTTGGTCACTCAGACGCAAATTCAAGAACCCCGGACTGACGACGCTAATTTCTGACACCTGCGGGGCTAAAATTTCACGCAGTTTACTGGCCAGTTGATCGGCAATCTCTTGAGGTGATTTACCAAGCTGACCAGCCAGCTGAAGGGCGACATTAGTGGCATAATCGCCAAACTGTTCATCGGGACGAGTCAGCTGAACGGAAGGTTCAACTCCAAACAAGGTTTTAGACGTCTCGAAAATAGTTTTTTCTAGTTCTGATCTCATTATTTAGCAGTATATCAGGTTACGACCGCCGTAGCCCCAAGAGCTTAATGCCCTTCCAGGCTACGAAGTACATGCTGATTAACAAAGTAAAGAAAGGCAGTACAACCAGGAGAACCTGAGGATATTGTGTCGGGTGCAGAAAGCGTGCCGAGACTTCAAAGAGTATGCCCGCTGGGTCAGTAAAGACGTTCCAGGTGTTCCACCTTAGATCACGCCCAATGTATATGGCAAAGCTGCAAATAAACAACAAAAGACCAATCATCGTGGTGGTGGCTCGTGGGCTAAAGCGCTTGGCTATTTCTTGTTGGACAAAGTACAGGCTAGTAAAACCAAGCAGCACCCCAATATAAATAAACGACGTAAACATCACCGTACTGAATAGAAGTTGTTGTATGTCTATATCCGTTAAGTGGATAAAGTCACTGATCATGTAAAAGGCATTCGGCAAGAATATCAGCCATAGAACGCTGAGGCTCATAGCCTCCCAACTTGACCAAAGCTTATGGCTCAAACACTGCTTTAGCCAGAGTGCCAGACCAAAAGGTATCCAGGCCAATGCCAGGTTAACTAGCAGATAGCTTTGGCTAAAACTCCGGTTAGCAATCGAGTCAGCCACCAGCAAACCGATACTAACAGCTGTCGCCAAACTAAGAGCCAGCAAAAATTGTCGCCACGGAGTTAAACTCACAATCCCACGCATTCTAACTCCTATTATAACAACGGCTGGGTTAATCTATTGGCTCAATCTACTCGAAACCCTGAATGACGTTTAAGCCAGTTCTTTTTTAAAGCTTTCCACCAGATCAACTGGAGCCGGATTTAGACCATTCAAAAGAGCCGTGTAAAGGGTTACAAAATCACCGAAGGCAATCGCCCATAACAACTGCTCAATCAAGCTGGAACCTTCGACCGTCACCAGATGCGGATTTGGCCAGAGCCCCGACAACAACCGCCCAGATACCTCGAATCGCTTTTGGATTCTTTCATTCTCGAAGCTACTCAGCAACTCAATGACGGCATACGGCTTATCAACTGGCTGCTTACTCCAACCAATAAACTCATTGTGGTTGAACTCTGGGTATTGCCCAACCCAAGCAACCTGTTTGGCATTTTCGTTAAAACTGATCTTCCACTTGTAGGCTGCCGGGTAAAGCTTGGGGCCGGCATAAACGACGACTGACTTACCAATACACTCCAGGGCTAGCGCCTTGGCAGGGTTGCTGCTAGTTCGAACTGTTGGCAACCAATTCGCCACGGCCTGCTGTAAGAAGGGACCGACCGCTTCCAACTCAGTTAGTCGAGCTGGATCAGATAGCCCTGCCGAAACCAGCAATGTAACTAGCGCCTTTAAATCATAAAGCACGGCATAACGAGGTTGCTGAACCTTTGGAATAAGTGCCAGTGGATAGCCTTTCTGCCGAGCTATTTCAGCTAGTTTGTCGCCACCAGAGATAACTGCTATTTTGGCACCTTTGGCCTCGGCTTGAGCCAATGCACTGAGTGTTTCTTCGGTATCGCCAGAATAGCTGGAAGCGATGAAATAGGTCCGCGGTGAAACATAAGCTGGAACATCGTAATTGCGAACCAGTTCAAAAGGCACTTGATAACCCGGCCAACTCTGGCTGACTAACCCAGCTAGAGCCGATCCACCCATACCGGCCAAGACTATGTTGTCTACCGAAACTTCGGCTTGATTGGTCTGAAACGTTTGGCTCAGCTGCTGCCATTGCTTTTCAGCGATTCCCAGGGTGTCAATAACATCGTGTTCGTGAATATATTTCAGGTCGTCTAGCATACGTTCTAAGTCCTTGTGCTTTAAGCTTATTCGTCTATAGTATAGTTAACCATTAACGTCTAGGGGGAACAAATGTTTGGGCACGACGGCGATAATAGTGACGTCACTCAGAACGGCACCCAAGGATCAGTATCGGCTGAACCACTTGATGACGGCACACTTGCTTTACTAGCCAATGACAACGGTGATGACAATAGCGCCGATTCGCACCCCGATAGCGTTGCTCCAGAATCAGCCCCACCTACACCCGTAACGACACCTGACCCGGTTGTATCAAAGCAACCTGACCAGTCAGTCACAACTGTTGATGATGATCTTATCGATATTAAACAGAAGGCGCTGCAGCAGCTTAAACCTCTAGTTGGTCACTTAGATCAAACACCCGAAGAGCAGTTCAGGACCACGATGATGATGATTCAAGCGGCCGATGACCAAAGCCTAATCACTAAAGCCTATCAATCTGCCTCGGCCATTACTGACGAAAAAGTTCGCGCCCAAGCTCTGTTAGACGTGGTCAACGAGATCAATTATTTTAATTCTCAGCGAGATAATTAGTATTTTCTAGAGTTTCGGCTCAGATAGTCGCACTCTGTGACGCAGTCGTAAGTGGTAGCCAATAGCGGCCGTTAAACCTGATCCAAAAGCTACCAAAAAGATATCCGTGCCGGGGCCAGTGTTCGGCATTGTGGCAGCCGAAGTCGGTGGAGTTGCTGTCGAGGAAGACTTTGGTGCCGATTGGACGACAATTGACGGTGTCGTTTTAGGGGCCGATTGCCCAGAAGCGAGCTTTGGTTGGCTAGAGCCCAGGCCATGCAGCCATAATCCAGCCAGAACAGCCGCAGCGACAATTACAACCAGTATAAATAAGGCGATCGCTCGGCGAACTTTTAGGCTACGTGCAATCTGACTACCATAAAATGAACTAAGTTCTGGCGGCAGATTTAGTTTCGTTGACGGCTGATTTGATTGCTTACCCATAAACCACATAGCCATAGTGTAACGCGGCTGCCACCAGATACAAAGCATGAGCTTTTAGTTATTTGACCAAAAAAACGAGGCTTGGTTTTAGGCCGGGCCTCGCTTTTACGTTTGGTTGGTGTTTATTTTATCTACATCATGCCCATGCCGCCACCCATGTCAGGAGCAGCTAGCTTTTCTTCCTTCGGCACTTCGACGATGAGGGCTCCCATCGTCATAGTCGTACCGGCAATGCTGACGGCATTTTGGACAGCTTCTTTGGTAACCCGTGTCGGGTCAACAATACCGCTGGTTTTCATATCAACCAACTTCGACGGATCATTTACATTCACGCCTTGGCCCGCTTTAGCACTCTTAACCTTGGGCAACCATTCGTCGGCATTGAGTCCGGCATTCATTAGTAAAATTCGAAAAGGTTGTTCAAGAGCCTTAACTAACAGCTGACGTCCGGCCGAAACGGAGCTATCTTCGGTCTTGTCGGCGACAATCGAACTGGTCAGATTAATCAGCGTCACGCCACCGCCAGGTACAATGCCGTCGCTGAGGGCTGCTTTAACAGCCGCCACGGCATCATCAACTCGGAACTTCTTTTCTTCTATCTCAGTTTCAGTGGCCCCACCGACTTTTATGACTGCCACCTTGCCACTCAATGAAGCCCGGCGCTTCTCGAGATTTTCCTTGTCATATTCGCTACTGGCAGCTTCGATTTGCTGCTGAATTTGTTTAACTCGAGCGGCTACTTCAGTCGGTGAGCCACCACCTTCGATAATGGTCGTTTGATCTTTATTAACGATTACTTTGCGAGCCGAGCCGACAACCTGTAAGTCGACATTCTCAAACGTCATACCACGGTCGCCACTAATGACTTCAGCACCAGTTAGAATTGCAATGTCATTTAGGGCGTCTTTGCGACGATCACCAAAAGCGGGTGCCTTGACGGCAACAGTGTTAAAAACACCCTTCAAACGGTTCAAAACCAGCGTTGTTAACGCTTCGCCTTCGACGTCTTCGGCGATTAAGACAAGATCTTTTTTACCAGCTTGAGCTAATTTCTCAAGCAACGGCAGGAACTCGGCAATACTCGAAATCTTTTTATCGGTGATCACAATCGCCGGCTTGTCGTAAACAGCTTCCATGCGACCAGTATCGGTTACCATGTAGGCGCTGACAAAACCACGATCAAACGTGAAACCCTCAACAACTTCGCTTTCTAGCGCCAGGCCCTGGCCTTCTTCGACAGTTACCACGCCGTCTTTGCCAATCGTTTCCATAACATCGGCAATCAAATTACCAATAACTGGGTCACCGGCTGAGATAGTGGCGACTTCAGCGACTCGGCTTTTCTTGCCGGCAATGTCTTCGCTCATTGTGCCAAGCGTTTCAATAACCTGCTGGGCTGCTGCTTCAAGCCCTTTGCGCAAAAGCATTGGGTTGTGGCCGGCGGCGATCAACTTATTGGCCTCATTCAAGAGATGAAATGTGATCACCGTGACTGTGGTAGTACCATCACCAGCCACATCACTCATTTTGGAGGCTGCTTGTTTGATCAGCTCAGTGCCGACCTTATAGCCAAGCGTTTCATCGTCAACGTCACCAATTTCGACGGCTTTGGCTACCGTCACACCATCGTGAGTGACTGTTGGGGTGCCATAAGATTTGCTAATTACAGCATTTTGGCCTTTAGGCCCCATGGTTGTCCGGACAGCGTTGTATAAAATTTCAGCGCCAGCCAGAACTCGCTTACGGGCTTCTTCATCATAAAAAACTTTTTTTGCCATCTAATTTAACTCCCTTTCCTATTGAATGGTGGCCAGTATATCTTCTTCTTTAACCAAGATATACTCTTCCCTTTCAACCTTAACGTCAGTAGTACTGTAACTTTTATAAATAATTCGGTCGCTGACTTTAACTTGTTTAACGTCTTTACCGACAGCGATCACTTTAGCAACTTTTGGTTTTTCGGCTGCATTGTCAGGCAGATATAGGCCACTGGCCGTCTTAGTCTCGGGTTCCTCGCTGACAGCCACCACGTACTCAGCCAAGGGTTGGATTTTTGCACTCATAACTACACTTTCTCCTTTCTTACACCTATCGATCCCATTGAATTAGCACTTCATACTATCGAGTGCTAACATTCGACTTAATAATAGCTTTGTCATGATAAGCCTGTCAAGAAGACGAGCTATAATGCGAGGGATATGGCCAGCCAACTCATTAACCAAACTGTCCTGATGTCCGGAGCCGAATATTTCGATGACAGCTACGCTATTAACGCTTACATGGATAACAGCATACCGGTTAACCGGACATTGGCGGCCGCCGAACACGATGACATTCGAATGGCCCTGGAGCAAGCTGGCGTCAGCATTATTAAAGTATCGGCGCCGGTTGCCTGCCAAGACGGTGTTTACACCGCTAATTGGGGTCTCTGTCGCGGTAATAAAGTGGTAATGTCGCATTTGCCAATTAAGCGGCAAGCCGAGGAACCCTACGCCGAAAAGGTCTTGCGAGGGCTTGGCAAGCAAATCATCCGGTTGCCTGCCACAGTTCGCTTCAGTGGTCAAGGCGATGCCCTGCCCTTCGGTAAAATGTTGTTTATGGGCACAACCTTTCGGACCGATCCAGAAGCTCACCGTCTTATCGCCGACAGCCTGGGCTACGAAGTGATCAGCCTCCAAACTATTCCGAAGCGGCGCTTTCTAGAGCTTGGCCCTGTCGCCACTAATCGAATAACTGGTTGGCCGGACAGTTTTTTCTACGATATTGACTTAGCCCTGGCGGTTCTGCAACCACCAACAGCCAGCAGCAAGGGCCTGATAGCCTGGTGTCCAGCGGCTTTCACACCAGCTAGCCAAGCTAAAATTCGTGAGCTGGATATCGATACAATCGAGGTTTCTCGCCGCGAAGCCCAGAAAAGCTATGCCTGCAATCTGGTCTCGACTGGTGAAACGGTGATCATGACAGCCCGGGCACCGAAGTTAAAAAGGGCCCTCGAAGCCCGTGGCCTAACAGTTATCACACCCCAGATTCAAGAACTCGTAAAGGGCGGTGGTTATATTCGCTGCGTGACCCTTTCGCTGGACAATAAGTAGTCGTTCAAAGGGGGCCCTATGCCCGCTTGACTCGAGATTGCAAAACTTGATGGGCGGTAGCGATTTCGTCCCAAGGGTGAGAACCATCGGCCCGTTCGATAGTCTTTTCGTGGCCTTTACCAAGGAGTAGCACCGTGTCACCTTGGTGAGCCCGTCTGATAACAAAATTGATGGCTTCGATACGATCATGGGCCAAGAAGAGGTCTTTGTCTTGAACCTTGCCGGCCAGTTTGGCACCGTCAGCGATTTGCTCCATAATTTTTTGACCGTCGATATCTCGGTCATCTTCTTCGGTGATCACCACTTCATCGGCGTACTGACCGGCCAATTTACCCTGCTCCACTCGCTTAGCTTCATCACGTCGGCCAGGGCTGCCGAACATTACCAGTAGCTTACCCTTAACATTCGGCTTGAGATCTTTAAACAATTTCTCGAAGGCATCGGGGGTATGGGCAAAATCAACAATTACACTAAAATCTTGGCCTTCATCGATGGTCGTCATCCGCCCTTCGACGCTTTTAAGGGCTGCCAAACCGTCAATAATCTGTTTATCAGACAAGCCGATGATGACGCCGGTAGCGGCTGCCGCCAGAGCGTTCTCAACGTTAAATTTACCAGGCAAAGACACCTTGAGATGCAAAGCTAGGGTTTGGTATTTCATGTCAAAGTCACTGCCGCTCATCGAGGAACGGATATTAGTGGCTCTCAGTTCACCATGGTCAATACCATAGGTCACGGCATTGGGAATGACATCGGCAAAGAAGTGCCACGAGGGATCATCGGCATTGATGACGCCGCTCCTGAGGCCTTCTCGATTACGGGCCGCCAGTTTGAAAAGCCGGACCTTAACATCCCGATAATTCTCAAATGTTCGGTGATAATCCAGATGCTCGTGCGTCACGTTAGTCATCACGGCCACACTGTATGGCACACCCCAGACGCGGTTCTGGGCCAAGGCGTGACTGGTCGTCTCAAGGACCAGCCATTCAATCTGGCGCTGCCGCATCCACTTTAGGCGCTGCATAAACTGTCTGACCGGCACGTTAGTCATGTGCTGGAGTTGCGGCCTGACATCCTCATTGGCGCCATAAGCTACCGTCGTCATTAGCCCTACTCGGTAACCGGCTTGGTGAAGCATGTGATAGATCATCAACGTGGTAGTCGTTTTTCCATTGGTACCTGTCACGCCAATCACTTTAAGATCACGGCCCGGGAAACCGTACCAAATGTTTAGTACGACAGCCTCACAGAGATGACCGTACGGCTCAATAGCGCGGAATAGCTTACTCGGGATCAGCTTTTTGACGAGCGGCCTCATGCTAGCAGTATACGGTGCCTGGCTTAGATTATCCAGACAGGCACCAGGTATCATTCGGACGTTAACTCAGCCACGCAGCCACCTCAATATGCTATGGTGTAAAAGATGAAAGTTCTAGGCATTGAAACTAGTTGTGATGAAACCGCGGCAGCCATTGTCGAGGACGGTTTTAAGATGTTATCAAACGAAGTCGCCAGCTCAATGCATCTTCACGTGCAATACGGTGGAGTCGTCCCGGAAATCGCCGCCCGCAGCCACATTGAAGTTATAATCCCGGTGATTGAACGGGCTCTGCAAGACGCTAAAACTGACTGGGACGGGGTGGATGCCATAGCCGTCACGTACGGAGCCGGCTTGGGCGGTAGTCTGTTAATTGGTGTCTTAACAGCCCGTACGATGGCGATTGCCCACAAGAAACCACTCTATGCTATCAACCACGTCGAGGGACACGTCTACGCCAACTTCTTAACCACAACTGCCCTACCGGAATATATCTTGCCCAAGCAGCAGCCAGAGTTTCCAATGTTAGCCCTAATCGTATCTGGCGGCCATAGCCAGCTAGTCCTTTTCTATAACCATTTTGACTATTCCCTACTCGGCCAGACACACGATGATGCCATAGGCGAGGCCTTTGATAAAGTGGCCAAGATTCTCGGACTGCCCTATCCCGGCGGCCCGAGTATTGGGCAAAAAGCTACGGAAGGCGATCCGTACGCTTTCAACCTACCAAAGGCCAAATTAGAGGCGGCATATGATTTTTCGTTTTCCGGGCTCAAAACAGCCGTTCTGAGGCTGGCTCAAGCGCAGGTTGGAGAAGATTTCACGTTCCCGTCCAAAAACTTGCCAGGACGCCTCTCTGAAGCCCAGAAGGCCAATATTGCCGCCAGCTTCCAGCGTATTGCTATGGAAACGGTTGTCGATAAAACGATCCGGGCTTTTCGGGAGTTCCAACCGCGGTCGGTGGTCATTGCCGGTGGTGTGGCGGCTAGCCAGGAACTGCGTCGGCAGATGGCCGAACGCCTGCCAATCCCAATTGCCTACACCGATCCGAAACTTTGTACCGATAACGGCGCTATGATTGCCACGCTGGGCTGTTTTAAGGCCAGTCGCCACCAAACGCCAGCCGATCCGTACACCCTCGACATCCAACCTAATCTCAGTATGTGAAGAGCCTCTAGGGAGCAGGAACCCTGTCAAATATATTATTTTTAGGTGATTAAACCTGCCTTTGATTGGTTGTTAAACACCAATGACACCTCTGTTTTCTAATCACTCTATAGGGTGTTATCATGAAAAGCGTATGAAGCTACCAAAAACCTACGAACCGAGCCAGTATGAGAGCAACATTTATGATTTATGGGAGAAAAGCGGGGCTTTTCGCCCTCGTACTAGCGGAACACCTTACAGCATAGTCATACCGCCGCCCAACTCGAACGCCAGTCTACATATTGGTTTTGCTTTGACGATGAGTCTTGAGGATATAGCTATCCGCTATCATCGCCTAAAAGGTGATCGAACGCTGTTTGTCCCTGGGGCCGATCACGCTGGCTTTGAAACTCAGTCAGTCTACGAGAAACGCCTGGCGGCAGAAGGGAAGAGTCGCTTTGATTTTAGCCGGGAAGAGCTTTATCAACAGATCTGGGATTTTGTGGCCCAGAACCGCAAAAGCTTCGAGGACCAGTTCCGCCGGATGGGCGGCAGTGTCGACTGGAGTCGTTTTAGCTTTACGCTAGATGAAAAAATCGTCAAACGAGCTTACGCGACATTCCAGAAAATGTGGAACGAAGGTCTGGTTTACAGAGGTGAACGACTAGTCAATTTCTGCACTTTCCACGGCACCGCCTTTGCCGATATTGAGGTTACCTACAAAGAAGAGAAGGGAAAGTTATGGTATATTCGTTATCCGTTAACCAACGGTAACGGCGAGATCGTGGTTGCCACCACCCGACCGGAGACAATGTTGGGCGATACAGCTGTCGCCGTTCACCCAGATGACAAACGCTACGTCGCCATGGTCGGAAAAACTATTAAATTACCACTAACTCACCGTGAAATTCCGGTTATTGCCGACGCTTTCGTTGATACTTCGTTTGGTACCGGTGCCGTTAAGCTGACGCCGGCCCATGACCAAAACGACTTTGAAGCCGGCAAACGTCATGATCTGCCGCTGATAACCGTTATCGACTACGATGGCAAAATGACCCACGATATACCGGCCGCCTATGCCGGATTACCGGTCAATAAAGCTCGTCAACAGATTGTCGCCGACCTGGAAGAGCAGGGGTTCTTGGTCAAAACCGAGGACTATATCCACAATGTCGGGCATTGCTATAAGTGTGATACAACGATTCAGCCGTTGCTCAAGGAGCAGTGGTTTGTCGATATGCAGCCACTGGCTCAGCCAGCTATCAAGGCCCTAAAAACCGGCAAGATTACCTTCTACCCTAAGGCCAAGGCCGAACAGCTGATTACCTACCTGGAAAACCTCAAGGATTGGAATATCAGCCGGCAAATAGCTTGGGGCATTCCGATTCCAGCCTTTCAAAATATTGACGACCCAGCAGATTGGCGATACGACGAACGGGTTGGCGAAGAGTTTATTACGATCAACAACAAAACCTACCGCCGCGACTCGGACGTTTTTGATACCTGGTTTTCCAGCAGTTCATGGCCGTATGCAACACTTGATTATCCCGACAGCCAGGACTTTAAAACCTTTTATCCCTTGAGTCTCATGGAAACCGGTGGCGAGATTCTTTACCCCTGGGTCAGTCGGATGATTATGCTGGGTCTTTACGTCACCGGCAAAATACCCTTCGAAGCGGTCTACATTCACGGCTACGTCATGGCCGAGGATGGCACTAAGATGAGTAAATCTATTGGCAATGTCGTTAGCGCCATCGATGCTATCGACAAATATGGTTCGGACGCTCTTAGGATGGGTATTATTGCCGGACGAGTCCCCGGCGTCAACCGAGGCTACGACAATCGTAAGGTGGAAGACGCCCGCAATTTCTGCAACAAGCTCTGGAATATTGCCCGATACGTCGAAGGCATTAGCGAAACAACAGCCAAGCTGGCAGAGGCTAAGCCTCAAACCGTTGCCGATCATTGGATATTGAATAAATTACAACATTTACAACAGGGGCTGGAACGAGATTTTGACCACTACCGTTTAGCTGAAGCTTACGAACGGTTGTACCACTTTGTCTGGGACGACTTTGCCGATTGGTACATCGAGGCTAGCAAAACCGAACCCAACGTAACGCTGCTAACAGAGTTGCTATCAATCGTACTAGTTTACCTCCACCCCTTCGCACCATTTGTCACCGAAACTATCTGGCAAACCCTGGAATGGACGGGCGATGGTGTACTGGCCGCCCAACGGTGGCCGTCAGCCCCAAAAGCTGACGAGAAACAGGCCCGCGCTTTTGATGATATTCAAAAAATTGTTACCGAATCCCGTTTTATCACCAAAACTCTCAACATCGTTGACGCAACACTTTACTACACTGATGTTCCGTTCCTAGCCGAGAATGCTAAGTTGATTAAGCGACTAGCCCGCCTCGGCGACGTAACCGAAGTCCGTAACGGCACTGGTCTAGCCCTGACCAGCACGCCACATCATTGCTGGCTAGATATCGAGCCAACTGCCGCTAGTCATTTCCTAGAGCAGTTAGCCGCCCAGCGATCCGCTCAAAAAGACGTCGTGGAACGTCTCGCCAAACGACTCAGTAATAAGGCCTACCTCAAGCACGCCCCGGGGGCTATTATCAAACAAACCAAACAGCAACTAGCTGAAGCCGAAACTCGGCTAAAGGCCATCGACCAAGAGCGAGAACGCTTCCAGCACTTAATTTAGCTTGCAGCTTACTCTTCTGAAGGCTCCAATGTTTCACGGATACGAGCGACCGATTCTTCGGGGTGGAGATCGTCAAACCACAGGACATGCCAACCGAATTTCTCGGCAGCCATTAGGTTAGTCCTGGCATCATCTACGAATAAAATTTCATCGGCCGGGCAACCCGCTTTTTCAATGGCTAGTTCATAAATCTTGCGCTCTGGTTTTAGTAAATGGACCTCTGATGAATCAATTATGGCGTCATAGGCAATATCGGGTATCAGTCCGTGCCCACGCATCTCTTTAACGATCCCTGGCATAATATTTGTCAGCAAGCCGACTCCGTAACGTTGGGCTACCCATTGGACTAGTTCGTGCATGTGCTGGACGGGCTTGACGACTTCAAGGTAATAAGCTGACCAGTCAAATTTTGGCAGATAGAGACGTTCACCGAGGGTTTTGTTGTATTCGTCCATGGTCATTTCGCCACGACAAATCTGATCGTTATAGTGCCAGAATGCCGACTCAACGACATCGCTAGGCTGATCACAGTCAATGGCAATCTTAGTAAATGCTCGGTGATAAAAATGGACCAAACAGCCGTTGATATCAAAATAAACGAAACTGACACCGCTCTTGGAGCGCAGACGCCGCTTGGGTTGACCTGCCGGTACAATACCAGCTAGTTCATCTAGGCTAGTGCCCAATGCTGCAGCGATGTTTTGAATCGTAAAAACCGACGGCGATTTGATAGCGCCGCGTTCAATTTTAGCCAGGGTTGAGTAGCTTAGACCGGCTTTTTGGCACAAAGTCTGCTGCGTTAGACCGGCTTTTTGGCGAGCTACCTGAAGACGTTTACCGAGACTTTTTTCGTCCAGTTGGCTCATACCAAATCTCCAGATAGTGCCGTAATGGCTATAGAAGGGCAGCGGGTCAAGTAATCCTGAAGTAACACCGACAAATCCTGTCTTTTAACCGTAAACCCAAACTTTAAACCCCGCTTAATCTCAAGCTTCCCACCTGCAATCATGGCCATATAGTACCAGTTATGCGCTCAAAATTGAAGCTACCTAGTACGAAATGGTCGGCTTAAACTATCAATTGATATGTAATACCAACTTAAACAGGGAAAGTAAGAAGAGGAAGATTATCACACCTATGACCACAGAGCTGAGAAGAATTTTTTTAGGGTCAGCGTTGCCCGTACTGTGGACTAACTTTGTCCAGGAATAAGTAGCCGCACCGATCGCTAGCACTAGAGAAATAACATAAGATGACATACGTTTATATTCTCAGAATGCGAGCTTGCTGGCAATGACAGAAAGCTGTTGATGACCAGCTTCGACTTCCATATTGGGGCGATTGCGGAATTCGACATCGTTATCAAAAGGAAAGATTTTAAGATGAGCATGGGCAACATCGAGGCCCTCAATATGCATAGCGATTCGAGACTTTTCGGGGAAGACTTGTCTTAACCGATTGGCTACCTTTTTGGCGGTAGACATCAAAGCGGAGTAATCTTCGTCAGACAGGTCCCAGACATACTCAACCTGCGTTTTGGGGACGACTAAAGTTTGGCCTGGTTGAATTGGGTGAATATCTAAAAAGGCAAGTGTTTTATTATCTTCATAAACCTTGTAACAAAGTATCTCGCCTTTAATAATTTTTGTGAAAATTGAGTCTTTCATGGCTAAGCCTTGTACTAGTTAGCATACCGTTGTGGCGGAGAGGGAGGGATTCGAACCCTCGGTACCCTTGCGAGTACAACGGTTTTCGAGACCGTCCCGTTACAACCACTTCGGTACCTCTCCACAAACTATTTTACCCTAACGTTATTTATTATCGTTTAAAAGTACAATAGTACAATCTGCACAATTTCTGGATTATTAAACCATAAATAAGGGTCAATTGATTTTTAGGGTACTGTATAGGA
>Ga0182030_10011254_pt1 | contig 18065 bp, 20 predicted proteins | sample 812S3MmetaG_FD_121299 | JGI IMG/M metagenome (GOLD analysis project Ga0182030, IMG submission 121299) | Permafrost microbial communities from Stordalen Mire, Sweden - 812S3M metaG (Illumina Assembly) | ecosystem: Environmental > Terrestrial > Soil > Wetlands > Permafrost | place: Sweden...
GACGCTCACGGTCTGGCGGTGCGGCTGTTCGACAAGGGGGTCCATCTGACCGATGACGTCGAAGGCGCCGTAGCCTGGCTCATCCGGCTGATGACGACGCGCAAGACGACAGGACTGTTCAAGGCGGCACTGTGGGGGATGCAGATCGACCGCGAACTTCCTCTCTCGGCGAGGTCGCGTTTGGTGCCGTTTAACATCGCTCCCGACTCTTTCATGAAGAGGAAGATCGTCGAGAGGGCGGGGCCCTGCTACGACGGGTCTCAATGGCTGTTGCAGACGTATTTCGACAGGCCGACCGCGGCGTTTGTCGAAGAGCTGCCGGACTTTCCCTACATCAGTAACGACACAGCGGCCTTCGTCGAGATGAACAGGATGACCGAGAAGGTCGACGAACTGTCCATCCTCTTGCAGGGCTCCTGCATTGGCCATCCGGTCGCGGTCGCGTGCTGGTTTGAATATGCCGACAGCGGCCTCGAGTGGGCCGAGTGGGAGAACAGCCTCACTTGGCTGCTTCCGGAAATCCACCCTTCGGTTAATCTGATCGTGCCGACCGATCTCGCCTTGGTCGCCTCGAACATCGAAAGCTATCGCGGCTTAGCCGAGGAATATCGCAGGCGGATCCTGAGATCGATGGAGCGGTTCCGGTTGAGCCAATCCCGAAGGCAGCTGATCGACCGCGTGCTCGACCTTGCGCTGGCATTCGAGATCGCCTTGGGCGAACCCGGCGACAATGCCCCTCCAAGCTGGAAGGTCAGCGTCAGGTCCGCCCAGCTTATCGGAGGGCCAATCGCGGCCCGCTCGGGAAACCGGGACGCAATCGCAATGCTCTACGAACTTCGCAACCAGGCGACGCACGGGGGGTCGTTGAAGCCCAGAGGCAAAAAGACCGTCGAGGACATTCTCCGGGACGGCTTCGAGCTCTACGTGGCCGTCGTCAACAAATTACTTGGCGTCGGCTCAAAGCCGGACTGGAAAACGGTCGAACTGGAGCCGCTCTGATAGGTTTCTTGACCAGAGCCAGCAACCGGCGACGGCCGGCGGGTGAAACAGTAATGGTTATTCCAGTGCGCATGCGCCAGACTCGCACACCGCAAGTCCGGCGGGAATCCCCAACGGGATTCAAATGTCAGATTTGATCCACTAGGTCGTACGTTTCTGGCGAAACGCAGCCTGCCGCCTTGCGTTATTACGCACGATGCCGGCAATCGATTCGAATTCAGAACAATCCTCGAGAGGCACGAAAAATCCGCGGAAAACATTTGAGCGATTGAGGACAAAGGAGCGGAAGCCCTCCCGGAACGGCCGGTTATCGAGCTTTGCGACGATCCGAAACCCCGCCAAGCCAAAGCCGTAGGCGTTCCTCTCGTCAAATGGTTGCCGTACAGGATGAAAATACAACTTGGTCGGGTCGAGGCTGGCGCTGCGATACCGCTGAATGAGAACTTCGAATGCGCGCATGTCCGACAGAGGTTTCGCCCCGAAAAGTACCTCCCTGGCCAGGTCTTCATATGGACCGAGGTTGACCGAGGTAAAACTTCGACGACGACTGGTGGAAGCGCGCCACAACACGGACAGGATGAATTTGCAGAACCGGTCGCAATCGACCCCCGGGAGCTCGAAAACGTTCTGGCCTAGATTGCGGTGATCGACTTCGAAGCGTTTGCAGATTTTGATCGCGTATTCATCGTCGAGCCCCAATATGTTGTCGCACGTCTCGCAAAGTATGTCGGGGTCATATTCACCAAGTTGCGGATTGGCTTCACCTACCCTTTCCGGCGTCAACTTTACATTGGACGCTTGGCCTCGGATTAACCGGCCAAAGCCTTTAGGTATGATGTGCGCTTCGATCAATTTCTGGCTGGTGCAGTTAAGCCCGTGACAGGTCATGTTAGCTGCTCGTTTCGCCATCGACTGTAGGCGTCATACAGCATTCAGAAAGAAGCGCCTACGGGCCGGTTTTCGCGCAAACACCGGCCCTTGCCGTAGGGGCAATCCACGCGACACAGATCTTCCCGCAGTCCCCGGAAGAACGGATGCCGGACCTTTGCTTCCGCTGACTTCGCCCGATACTCGATCTCGGCAAGAAGCTTCGGCTCGACCCAGATGCCCTTGTGCGCGATCCGCTTCGAATAGGGTTGCGACTTGCGAACGAGCGGCTCCAGTCGCTTTCGCAGGTCGGCGGCCGAGACCTTGTAGAACCCATGGTCGACCTTGCCGGCGTAGACCAGTTCTTTGCCCTTGCGCCTCCCCACGTAGAGCCCGTCCCACTTGCTCCCATCGAGAGCGAAGCCGACGATGGTCAGCGTCTCGCGCTGCGCGCAGGTCTTCTTGACCTAGTCGTTGCTGCGCCCCGTCGGATAGATCCGCGAGGTGACGTCTGGACCGCTGAATGGGCCGTATGCCACCGGGACGTCGTTGAGCGCGAAAAGGCTATCCTTTGGGGTCGGAGCATTTGATGCACCGTAGATCGAGATACCTCCACTTATGAGGTACGGGTCTGACACGTCAGCGGCTCGCGTTGCTGACCACCCGGTCGTGCATTTCGGTCACCGATATCTTGCCAGCCTCAAATAAAGCAAGCTGCTCGCGGCAATAGGCCGACGGCTGGCCGCCCTCCATCTCGGTAATGGCGACCGCATTCTTGACGCTGTTTTCTCGGGCGGCCCGGTCGAGATCGCCGGCCGGAGTCTCGGTTTTCAGCCGCTCCTGCGTGTCGTCCAAGGTCGGAAATCCTGTCATGTTCATGGCAACGTCTCCCAGCCGCAGTCGCAGTCTGGATAATGGTTGAAGCCAGTCAACGGAACCCCCACGCCTCGTCAGAAGCGTGCCCAAAGTTGCCAGCGCTTTGCGGCCGGGTCCACCCCGCCACTTACCGAAAGCGCGTGCGCCAAATCATCTAGGCCGACCTTACCCGGCCCTTGCCGAGACACCATCTGCAGGGCGGCGGGTAGATCCTGCGTCCCGGCTGGGCCGGCTGCGCTACCCTCGGGAATCCGGTGCCGTCGCAGGCGGAGCACTTGAGTTCCGTTAACGCGTCTTCTGACTTCAAATTCTTCATGGCGGTCATTTCTTCGATACCATGCCGACGCAGGCCATATCGTTGTGCAAGACGGATTGCTGGCTCCGGTTGTCCCACTTCAGCGTCACCCCGGCCCAGCTTGTTTCGGTGACGGTGCCCAGGTCGTTGTTGTCGTCGCGCCAGCAGACGCGGGCGCCAACATTCAGCAATCTGGACTGGGAGCCGGTCATTGGTTCTGCCGTGTCATCGCGATTCTATCGGGGCGGCATCATCCTAGCGGCTTAGTGGGCCGATTGCCACGACACCCTGGATGCCTCAGTCTGGCCGATGCGCAGCAGGTGAGATCGGTCAGACGCTCATAGAAGCGCGGGTGTTCCGCCGCCCCGTGCAATATGCGGTCCAATGCATATTTAGACTGGATTGATGGGGCAAGGCGCCCCAGTCTGCTGTTTCCGCTGTTTTGAGGAGCTTCAGTCGTGACACCGGCGTACGCTATCGGTGAGACCATCTGCGATGAGTACGTCGTGAGGCTTCCCTTGGGAGCCGGCGGCATGGGCGAGGTCTATCTGGTCGAGCATAGTTCTTCGGGGGACCTGCGGGCGGCCAAGGTGATGAGGTACCTGGACGGCGCGAGCGGTGACGATCTTGCCGGTTTCCGTCAGGAGGCTGTTTCGCTTCTGAACGTGGGCAACCATCCCTTTACCGTGCGACTTTTCGATGTTCGGGAGCAGGGCAGGAACACTGTGCTGTTGATGGAGTATGTGGCGCCGACATCGGGGTGCATCACGGTCCGGGACTACATCGTCAGAAAACAGGGCTACAGCGACCGCCTGCTCGGCGCGTGGGCAGTCCAGTTCTGCGTAGGCATGGAACACGCGCTGGCCTCCGGAATCGCGACACATAGGGACATCAAGCCTGCGAACCTGCTGATTGATTCCGGCGCCTTCCTGAAGATCGCGGACTTCGGCCTGGCGCTGGCGGTCAGCCGCCATCCGGCGTTCGTCAGCGCCTCGCCGAAGTCGCTGTCACATCTGCAGTGGCTAGAGGCTGCGGAGTGGCATCGGACCTGCGGGACCCCCGGCTACGTGGCGCCAGAGCTGTTCTTCGGCGGCAAGGCTTCCCAGCAGAGCGACATGTTCAGCTTCGGCGTGACGCTGTGGCAACTGGCGGCGCGCACGCTGGCTTCCCCTTACGGGGTGAGCGCTGGCGACGACATTGTCGCATTTCAGCGTGCCGTGCTCGAGAAGACGATGGCTCACCGGGTGGAGTCTATCGACTCCCCGCTTTTCGAGGTCGCGCGGCGCTGCATGGCGCCGGATCCGGCGCAGCGGTATCCGGATTTCCCTGCCTTACGCGAAGCGATCAAGACCGCGTTGAAAGCCGTCAAGATTCCGGCGATGGACTTCATCGTGGCCTCGGGTTTCAGGGGTAGCTTCGACGATTATCTCAACCGCGGACGCTCCTACCTCATCCTGGGTCGCCATGAGCGGGCGCTTTCAATTCTTGACAAGGCTGTCAAACACGACCCGACTTCATATGCGGCGCTCGTCGCGCGGGCCGAAGCTTTGGCGCATCGCGGACATTATGTGGAAGCCGTGAGTGACTTCGAGGCGGCCCGCGATCTGAAGCCGGACGAAGTGGCGCCAATCGTCGGCATGGCCTTCGCATGGCTCGCGCTCGATCTGCCGCAAAAGGCCCGCGAGGCGCTCGACCTGGTGCTTGCCGATCGGCCGGACAGCCTCGAAGCCCTGCTGCTGGTCGCACATGTCTGCGGCGCGCAAGGCGACGATCAGGCGGCCTTGCAGATCGTCGAGAAAGTAATCGCTCGCGACCCCGAGGACTGGCGCGCTCACGAATATCATGGGCGCGCCCTCTGGAGTCTCGGCAAGCCCGCCGACGCAGCGAGGGCGTTCGGCAAGTGCCTGCGCATCAATCCGCTGGCGGTTTATGCCCGGCTCGCCCTGGCGTCCGTGCTGACTGGGCAAAAAGAACTCGGTAGGGCTGCAGAGGAGTACAAGTACGCGGTTCGGCTATTCCGGGACAATCCGGAGACACTGCACAGGATTGCCGCGCACATGTCCGACGGCGGACATTCGGAGGGGGCAATCGAGCTGTTTCGCTGGCTCGCTGACGTAGTGCCGGAATCCCGGTCGACCATGATGGTCTGCGTGGGCAACGCGCAACTCCGGTTGGGAGATGCCGTTTCTGCCGCCGAATCCTATCGGAAGGCGATAGAGGCCGATCCAGACAGCGCCTTGGCCTACTCTCGGTTGGGAGACATCGAAGCCGACAATCGGCGCAACGGAAAAGCCGCCGAATACTACGCTCGCGCTTGCGAACTTGAGCCTGAGAACTGGCGGTATCAGGGCTTTGCCGGGACGGCCTATCTGCAAGAAGCGGACTATGGTCAGGCGTCCGCATATCTACGTCGTTCCGTCGAGCTTTTCCCCGAACAACCGCTCATGCTCTACAATCTTGGCGTCGCGCTCTGTTTCCAGGGCGGGGAAGAAGCCGCTATCCAGGAACTGACCAAGGCGGTAGGGATCGACGAGGGGTACGCCCGGGGATGGTACTTCAAGGCTCTGGCAGAGGCGCGGCTAGGACGGAAGACGGATGCGATGACCTCCGTTGGCCGTGCCATCGCAAACGGCGCCGCCCTGTCCGCCAAGGAGTTACAGGAAGCCCGCGGGCTGCTGGAGCAATTGTCTGCTCGGACCGGACCCGCTTCGCAGGAACAATGAGACTGTACGCGGCAATCCTGGCGGCGACGCTGTCTTATCCGGCGATGGCCGCGGATTACCTGGGCAAGGTAACTTCGGTGGCGGACGGCGACACCTTCACGATGGAGGCGGAGACGGGGCGGGTGCGCGTCCGAATCTGCGGGATCGATGCGCCGGAACGTGGCCAACCCGGCTACGGCCAGGCCGCCGGCGTGCTGGCCAACATGATCGAGGGAAAGACCGTCCACTGCCTGCAGGTCGGGGAAGGCACGGTGTGCGACGGCAAGTCGAAACCGACCAGCCGGGACCGCATTGTCGCCCAGTGTTTCCTGGACAAGCTCGACATCGCCGAAGAGATGGCGAAATCCGGTACGGCCTGTGACTGGCCGAAGTTTTCGGGCGGCCACTACAAAATCAGCGAAAGCACCTGTTCACGGAAATAGCGGCCAGAAGAACAGTCCGGTCTTCGTGGACAGCCAGTGACCGCGACTCTGGCGGGTCTGGGGCCCGCTCAGCACCAAAAACCCGCTTTGTGACCCAGTAAGGGTCCGATCCATGTTTGCCATCCACAGCGGTCCCAGGCCGGCCCGATCGCTCGGGTTTGATCGTTGAGACGGTCAAGATCGCTGGATTCATTGATATGACGGAGGGAGCCGCGCGGCGATGCTGGCAGTAACTCTGCTATGCGGCGTTATTGGACTGGTGGCGCTCATCGACCGCAGAGAGATTGTTCACTTGTCCGCCCCTAAATCGGCCTATCAACGATTGCCGCCATTCCTCGAAATTGAATCTGATCGCATCGATAATTGCGAAGCGATGATCGCCGCGCTTTACCCTGCGCGACAGATCGACCGCGAAATCATCAATTAAGGTGAGGTGACCGGACAACGCCACTATCACGAACAAGACGATCGGAGCGATGATCAAGCGGCTGAGATGCCAATCGAGAGCGGGCTGCAGCGAAACGATGACCCAGGAGCCGAACCCAAGCACGACGGCCCAATGGACCAGGTAGATCGTGAATGAGCGATGGCCTAGCATTTGGAATAGCGGCTTTGCGAGAACGCTTCGAATGGTGGTCGATTGAGTGACCCCAAAAAACATCATTGACGTCCCGACAAACAGATATGCCGGCTTGCCCTCGAACGAGCTAAAATACCAGCCGCAGAGAATAATTGCGCTTATTGCGAGGAAGGAAAGTCTCCCTTTAATCAGTGGCGCCTTTTCTCCAAGATTGCTCACGGCCGCGAGATGGCCTACCGCAAAGCAGGCGAACACGGGAAAGAATGCCAGCGTTCCCAAGAGCGCCAAGAACCAAAAGAAAAAATGCCTCTGCCGCAGGGCGACAAACGCCAGGGTCAACAGTGCGCCCTGGAGTTCAACGCTCATGGTCCAGACCGGGGAGTTGAGAGCGCCCCCTGAACTTCCCAAGTAGGGGAGAAGAAACGGGAAGATGCTTGCGATGGGGCTATTTTGATACCCCACAAAGACCGGCGTCACGATCAGTTCGCGGAGAATAGAGCTCGCTTGCCGATCGATATGCCAGCAGCAGTTCAACAAGCCTGCGTGATTCCAGGAGCCGAGTTCGACGTGACTTCGGCCAAAAGCGAAATACATGGCAGCACTGAATATTCCGAACACGAACGTTGGGATCCACAGGCGGGCGATTCGCGCCTCGATCAAGTTGATGGCATTTCCGGAGTGACGCTCGAACGAACGCGTCAAAACATATCCGCTCAAGATGAAGAACACGAAAACGGCCGCCCATCCGTTGTAAAGGATGAACAACGGCGATTGATGAATGCGACCGCCGATCGACGCCACGCCTTTGTCTTCTGCGAACGTGGGAAAGTAAGACGATAAGATGTGCAGGACCACCACTTGAAGGCAGGCTATTCCGCGCAGTCCATCAAGATAAGAAAGACGCGCCGGACCTGTGGCCGATTCACCGTCTTGGCGCTGGGCGGACATGATAAGCCTTCTGGATCGCGGACTGACTGTTCAAATGCTCTTCGCCCCAAATGTTGGTCATCGAGACGCTTTGGTGTCAATCAATGCGCCTTAACCCAACAAACCGTATGGGCATTTGAAAAATGCCCGCTGTGCAACAGTTGCTGCTCAGTTCGGTAGCGCCATAGACGGGCGTCGTGACTTCGTTCTCCACAGAAATCTCGAACATATCGAAGGAGCCTGCGGACGAAGTATAAGAATAGTATTGGTCCGGTAACGACCGCCGGACAGCTCTCGATAAAGCAGGAACTACCGGCTTGTTGTTTCGGTTATTTCAACGAATGCTCAATTGAACGAGTGTCTCCCTTCCTGACCTCGCCAAGGAGGCCGTCGAGCTTCTGCATGTTCGGCGGCCTCCTGACCCTACTGAGCCGCCGGAGATTTTTCATGTGCAATCTCTACTCCATGACCAAGAACGTCGACGCCATCCGGCGGCTGTTCAAGGTCGATCCGGCGCACGACCGCACCGGCAACATGCCGTCACTCCCGGGCATCCATCCCGACTATCCGGCGCCGATCGTGCGTAGCGGCAGCGGCGGACGCGAACTCGCGATGGCGAGATGGGCATGCCGTCGTCGCAACGGGCGTTGCAAGAAGGTGCCGGTCTGGTTCGCAGCCGATGAAAGCCGACAAGGTCCACGCGAGCATCCCTCGCGTGATGACTGTCGGGGCCGTCGTGCGCGACCGCGCCGCCGGCCGGGGCCGCCGGGACCGGGTGCCAGCACGTCCCGCCGCCGCGGAAGCCGCGGGCCGGCGTTTCAAGTGTTCGAATCCTTGGAAACCGGATTTCAAGGATTCGATTTCCAAGGACTCGTTTTCAAGGATTCGAAATCAAGGACTCGATCCCAAGGATTCGATCTCCGAGGTTTTTTCGATCTCAAGGATTCGTGCGTCACGGCTCGGTCCAGTCCTCGGTCCAGTCGGAGGCCGGCGCCGCCGGCGTTGGCGCCGTCCTAAGGATTTGCGGCCGACCGAGATGGCAGCCGAATCCTTGAGCGAGCGAGCCGAAGGATTCGTCTGCCGGGGCGGGGAAACACGAATCCTTGAGCAAACGCTATCCAAGGAATCGTCTGCTGCCAGCGCGGCCCGCCGGCGCCGCCGGCCTGGTGTCCGAATCCTTGGAAACCGGATTTAGGACTCGTTTTCAAGGATTCGAAATCAAGGACCGGATCCCAAGGAAATTCGATCTCCGAGGGATAAAATTTGATCTCAAGGATTCGTCCGTCACGGCTCGCGGATTTCAAGGACTCGTTTTCAAGGATTCGAATTCAAGGACTCGATCCCAAGATCCCAAGGATTCGATCTCCGATTTTCGATCTCAAGGATTCGTCCGTCACGGCTCGGTCCAGTCGACCCTTAAGACCGCCTCGCAGGCCCGCGCCAGCAGCGCCCATGCCGCCTCGCGGCCGGCGCCGGCCGGGACCGCATGCCGGACGCGCGGCGCGGCCCAGCCCAAGCGCGCCGGCGTGCGCCCTCGACGAAAACGCGGTGGGCCGGCCCGCCGCCGTCGTCCGACGCCTCCGATATGGGGTGTCTCAAGGCGCCGGAATCCCAAGGCGCCGACAGCGCCGAATACTACGCTGGCCACCGGGACGATGCGAACAGGAGCGCAACATGAAGCTGTCATTTCGCCAGGCGGCCATCGCCGGGCGCAGCATCTGCTTTGCGCTTGCGGCAGTGTGGATGGGCGCGCCCCAATTCATCCTGTGGGTTTGGCAGATCAACGGCTCGGACTCGACACTTCTGATGGCACGCCGCGGAGCCGCACTCTTCCTGGGGCTCGCCGTCATGCTGTGGCTGGCGCGGAACGCCGAGAACTCGCCGACCCGCAACGCTATCGCTGTCGGATTTTCGGTTTCTTGCGCCGCCCTAGCTGCACTCGGAACGTTTGAGCTCGTCGCCGGGCACGTTGGCATCGGCATCTTAGCGGCCGTCACTGTCGAGGCCATGCTGGCGCTGACCTTTGTAGCTACCGCCGGCTATCGTGTTGATCGGGCTACCGCTCGAAGAAGGGCTCGCACTGTGACTTGACGGTTGCAATGTTGATCGCCACCTGTCTCCAAGATCAACGCGCGGACGAAGCGCATGTCGCCGTAGAGTAGAAAATGGAAACGCCGTTCCGGACACAAGCGAGGACACTGAAATCGCCCACAAGTATCGATTTTAATTTTGACGACTGGAAACGCGCTTACGATGTAGCCCCCGGTAAGACCGAGGATGATCGGCGCCTATTAACCACCGCAGGCTGGTTTGCGATACAATCGGCGGCTTTGCGGGAGTGGTCTTCCAATTCTGTTCTACATCGACTTGATGACGCCACCTCCACCCTGCTGGCGATTGCTACGATCAACCGTGAATTTCTAACCGCAAGGTCTATCTCCAACCAGGCGCAAACGAAGCGAAAGGACGCACTTGTAGCGTTGGATCATCTCGTTGATCAGCAAATCCTAACCTGCCTCTCAGGCCAGACTGCATCGGTAGGAGATGTCGTCGAAACGATAGTAGACGGGGCCGAATCGTGGCTGTTTGACATCGCCAAAAACAGTGCATCGGACGAAGAACCACCCGCAGACCTGCTGAAAATCGGAATCGAAGCGAACGCAAAATACAACGTGCAACACACACTGAACCACCTTTGGAACCAAGCAATCTGGGAAGGGTGGCAACTTACCAATGAGGCCGGCAAGCTTGTTTTTGCGCCGATCGACCGGAAAGCGGCAACTCTGATAGAGGCCACTAGAGCGCGTCAAGCGGCGAACTTCATGGATTATCCCTGGATCGACATGCGCGCGTGGTCGATGCTGCGACCTGAAGGGCGCCAGCAGCGGTTATCTCTGCAACGATCCGTTACCGAAGTTTCCATTTCGGGCGGACACCGCAGGATACGGGTGCGCCGCCCATCCTGTCGCTCAAATCGCCCCACTATCTTTCTCATTGAACGCGCGGGCCTGGAGGGCAGCTATTTGGCGCCATTCCTTGACATGCCACTTCCAAACTACAGCCCGCTTACATGTCGGATGATACTTCAAACATGGCACGTCATCCTCGATCTTGCCGAGGCTCTCGCGAAGCACCGGTCAGCCCAGGAAGGCCTTGCCATAGAGGACCTAGGGCGAGAGGCGTTAGTCGTTTATCATAAGGAGCTTGTGGACGTGTTGACCCGCGCTATATCGGACGACGGCACGATCGTGAAATTATTGATAGACTTCTTGTCATTTAAGCCGCGCCTGAAAGGCGGGAAAGGACATCGCGGACTCTGGTCCGCTCCTTTGATCCCAATTCCAGGCGGAGACACTTTCGCACTTCCTCTGCCAGCGCTTTCGGCGAGCAACCCTCTTCGGAAGGCAGAGGCGTGGCTGGAAAGAGGTGGGCTGGATGACTCGTCGGGCGAAAAAGGTCGCGGCGATATCTATGAAGCAAACGTTCGCAACGAAGCATTCGAGGCGATATCAAAGAACGCACTCCTCCCAACGTCAATATGCGCTCGAGTCGGGATCAAGAAGAACAAGGATTTCGATCAACAGATCGACTTGATTGTTAGATTGGGCGACGACTTGATTGTCGGCGAAGTGAAGTGCTTTCTGTTTGTTGCCGATCCACATGAGAGATTTAACTATTTTCGTAAGCTCAAAGGCGCTTCTGTGCAGGCCAAGGCAAAGGCGGCGGCTTTGGGCGCACGTCCAGATCTAATATCGCGTGTCTTGGGAATTAGTGAGGACGAAGCCCGTAGTCTTCAGATCTTACCCTTGGTTGTGGTCAACCAGGGGTTTGGCTTTTCTCTTAATGTCGATGGATGCCGGGTTGTTGAGTCCGCCTTTCTTCTTCACTATTTTCGCACAGGAAGCATTATTACCCAGGCGGTTATCGACAAACGCACTGGAGCACAGCAATCCTATTCGACCACGTTCTATCGGAGCGAGCAGGAAGCGGCGGCTGTTTTGGAGAAAACGTTGGCCGCCCCACCTGTTCTGACAAGGTTCATTGATCGCATTTCTTGGATCAACAACGCCTTCCCGTCATTCACCGGAGAATTTTCTGTCGCTGTGCCAATGCTAGGTAATTTTGGTACCGAAGAGCTTTCTCGCGGGGCCGCTTTGGCGGCAGCTTTGGAATAGATTGCCTTCACCCGAATAGAGATTTTCACATGCCGTTCGCGAACTACAAGAACGAAGCGACCGCCTTCCGTATGGCAAATGACGCGAATGGTGATGATTGGCGCGATCTAGCAGACTGGTATGGATCAAAGGGTAGAAAACTCTTCATCGCTGCGTTCCGGAAGGAAACCGCGATAAGACTCCCGTCGAAGATGGGGCAAGACAACCAGGTTGGCGCAGCGCTGCCAAATGGTGTCGCGGATGCGGAATATAAATCGAAGGATAACGCATTTTACCGTGCACATGCACAGTGGTTTCTCGATGAAATGGATCTTGTGATGAGCAAGGTTCCGCGCGAGTCGCCAAATGTTGAACTGAATTTCGCGTATGGCAACGTGTACCGGTATGTGCAGCACCTGCTGTTGGATAGCGTCGTTCTTTTCGAACACTGGGCATCTCGATCGCTCGGAGTACCAGGTGTGTACGGCATTGGGAAAAACGAGATGACGCACCTCGTTGCGTTTTGGCACGGCACGCGGCAAATGATCTACGGGCATGGATCGTTTGGGCTTAGTTTTATCGACAGTCATTCGGAACTGGCTGTCGGCATGATCAGGCAGGCAATTGAATTGCGGCTTAGGCGCGCGTTTGGGCTGATCGGGAAGTCGCGCAACCCGGATGGCGCGTTCTATCCCGTTGGTTTTGGTCAGCTGCTTGACGTTATCGACGCGGTGGGAGCCGACGTTGTCACTGCCATCCCGCGTTTCAACATCAAGCGTATTAACTCATGGGCGAATATGTTCATGCACTCCGGCGTCAAGTCCTACACATGGACGCCGTCCAGAGTGCTCTTGTACGTGAGACCGTTGATTGTTGGCGGCGAGACAGTCGAAGGCGTGCAGTCGGTCTATTCTGGCGTGAGAATGAAGCGCGCCGCATTTGACAAAGTGCGGGAGTCTATAATCGAGAAGATTCGGAGTGATGTGGACACGACTGGTCGACCTCGATTCGAACCTATTCTTGCGGATATCCGGTATTGCGACGCAGTCATCCTAAGAGACTGAGGCTGAACACCTGCCCCTCTGGCGGGTCTGGAGCCCTCCCCAGAAGCAAATCGTCATCCGGTGGGTCAAGCCGCGGTTTTCCGTCGGACGGGGTTGTAATCGGCCCTGGACCAGGGCCGGCGTTTCAGCCAGTAACCGAGACCCCGCAGGTACACGATGTCGTCCGGCAATTCCGCGAGCGCCTTGGAAAGATAGCTGCGCTCAAATTCCGACGGCCGCGCAAACCCGGCTGCGCTTATTCAACCTGCCTCGGGAGGAATATGGTTGGCAGCTGGACTATTCCGCGGCCGCCTTGTAGCGCTGACGCCATTCAGCGAGATTTCGGTTCAAGTCATCGGGCGCCAAGGATGCGTTTTCGCTGAGGACCCTGGCGAGGCGCCGTAGGAACCGGGCTGCTTGTTGATGATGTTGGTTTCGGCCGTGCCTGCGCCCAGCGTATCGAGTACCGGGCTTCGCTCTTATTGTGCTTCGACCGCCAGACACGACTGGATCAACGCTTGCGACCGCGGCTTTCGGCCAGAGCGTAACGCGAAGCAACCAGTCTTTTGCTATGCCTAGGGAAACTGACCTGCCGAACGAGAGCGAGAGCATCAATGGACGCCGATCGCCAGTATGCCGTGACTTACGTTGCTGAGTGAGGATGATGTCGGCCGGCTTCGATGCTCCGCATAATTTTGCTGCCGGCCCTACGCCGCCGACCTCGGCCTCGCGTTCGCGCGCCGTCGTGTGCGATTTCTGCGGGCATCCGTACCTCCGGCCGTGCACCGCAGAGACGGAAGCCTCCTGTCCGAACATGATCTGGAAGCGTGGTTCCGGCGGCTCTCAGCAATCGATCCGCCATCACTACATCCCGATATTCTATTCGAAGCGATGGTCTGGAGACGACGGCAAGGTCTGCGAGTTCAGTCGCCCCTATAAGAAGATCTATCGGCAGCGCGTCTATCCGATACAGACGGGCTTCAAGGATAGGCTGTACGAAAAGCCGGGCGTTGCCAAATCGATCGCGCAGCAGGTCGAGGATAAGTTCATGAGCCCCGTCGACAACTTCGCGGCGAAAGCCTTGGACCTGATCGAGGCTGACGTCGAGAAGATTAGGAACGATGCCGAGCAGCGATCGGCCTGGTCACTCTTCCTGATCACGCTCATGACCCGGATGCCCGAGGATCTGGCCGCTCTCGCCGAGATACTTGAAGACGACTGGAATCGCGATCTTCCGCTGCTCAAACAGAAATACGCAGCCAATCGCAAGCCCGACGATCCCAAGACGATCGAGGAATTCATTGAGAAGAGGGATCCCGATCACATGGGACGATGGGTCATGAACGTCGCGCCCGAACTGATGGATCACGAAGGCATCGGCCAGGCGCTGAACGGTATGCGTTGGTCCGTCGTGACGACGCCGGACGACGCGCCTCCGTTTCTTTCGTCCGACAGACCTCTCCATATGTCCGAGGCGTTCAGCGAACCCGGCTGCTACCTGACCCTGCCCATCGGGCCACATCGCCTGTTCGTGGCGACCAATACCGAACAAGTGGAGCGGAGTTTCAAAAACAAGCCGTCCAAGGAATTGGTCCAGGAGGTCAACGCCCGGGTCGTCAAACAGGCCGTCAAGTACGTCTACGGGGTCGACGACGCGGAGCGGGAATTCGTCGACAAGCTGATATCCAGCGATCGTCCAACGTCGCTTCTTGAGAGGTTGCGGGACCGGCGAAGGCAGAAGTACGGGCCGACTTGACGGAGATACTCAGACGCCTCGAAATCGCATGAGGTTGACGGCCGACTCGGCCGACTCGGAGGCGCCGAAAATGACTGAGCCCGCACATTAGCCGGTGTGCGGGCTCCCCTCGTCAGAGGGTGGTTGCTAGGAGATACACGATGGCCATGGCCACACGTGGATCTATCGAAAGGCTTATCTTCACAAGCTTTCTCCTTTCTCGTTGGAGGGCTTGGACCAAGCGGTTTCGGCTTATTCGGCACCGCGCGATGCCTGTCATTCTTTGTGGCTTTCGGTCACAAGTCGTCCGGGTCGATGCGTTGTCCGGCTAACGAGATTGGTCGGCTTTTGTCCTGGCCGCGGCACTCCGGGGCGTCACTTCCGGTCGCGCATAGAAGTAGCTCAAATCCTATCGTTTCGCCATCATTTGGTTATGAACAAGGCCGCGGCACGCTGCTATAAGCGGGTCCGCGACGCATTCCATTGATCCGGTTGTCGAAAATGGTGAAGAAGAAAAAGGATTCTAAGAAGACGCCGCCGAAGGTGGTCCCGACCAGCGTCGCCCTCCCGGACATGACGTGGTCGTTCACGCTGCCCGACCGGCTCAAGATCGCTATCGCCGACGCGGTGACGATCTTCTCGCACATCGACTGCATGGTGATCGAGAGCGTTTGGGTGCTCGCAGAGGCTGATCTCAAGCGCAAGAAGCAGATCGCCAAGGAGCACGCGGCCGAGAACATCAAGTTCATCCGCGACATCGTCGAGGAGCATATGAAGCTCGACATCGGTCCCACCTGGAATGCGCTGACCGAATTACGACAGGAGAGGAATCTGATCGCGCACGGTACCTGGAGCGTCCGCTTCGGCGGCGACAGTCCGGGCGAGACCGCGCCGGATCCCGAAGGGCTACCTATGGTGCTCTGGCATTCGAAGATGTTGGAGAGCGACGACTTCGTGACTGCGGAGTCGTTCGACTACTGGCGGTTCGACAGGTACCTGGAGCGCGCCAGGCTGCTCCTGAACACGTTCCAGCAGTTCAGGACGATGTGCGAGAAGGCGATCGCTGACGAGAAGGCGGCCCGCGCCGCCGCGGCCGGCTGACGCGATGGTCAATCCCCTCGGCAGATTATGGGCGGCGATCCGGGCGGCCTTCCGTCGCCTGTTCCGCCGCAAGACCGTCAAGGCGACGAAGGCGCGGAAGACCGCGCCGTTCCTGGAAGAGCTCGAAATCTTCGGCAACGAGCAGGACAGCGCGCAGCGATACTTCTTCGGATACCTGTCCATGCACCGGATCCCCGCAGCGAACCCGGAGGTGTTGCGGCGGATGAACGACGACTCTACGTTCTGGATCACGACGCGCAACGCGCTGCTGACGTCTACGTTCGTCGTGTTCGGCCGTATCTTTGATCAGGATCAGAAGTCGGTGCACAACATCGACAAGCTGTTGGGCGCGGCCGAGAACGAGATCGGCTCGCTCAATCGCACCGGCCTAGCGCAGCGCCGCGTCGCCGAACGCGTCATGACGCAGCCAGACGCCGACAAGTACGCCTCCGATCGGCACGACCTGACGTATGCCGACATCCGCCAGATGCGGAAGGCCGTCGACAAATGGCGCAAGGTCTACGTCGCTCGCTACCGCGACATCCGGCACAAGATCTTTGCTCACAAGGGCGCGAGCAGCATCGAAGCCGAAGCGCTGATGGCGAAGACGAACGTCGACGAGGTCAAGCAGCTTCTCGGTTTCCTGCACGCGCTGCATAATTCACTCGATCAGCTTTACCGGAACGGTCTCGTCCCCGACCTGACGCCGGCGACCTTCGATCTGCCGCCGACGCCGAGCAGATGGAAGTCGGCCGAAATCCTTTACCGCGAGAGCGGCAACGTTCTCTATGGATTGGTCGACCCTTGACGCCAGCAGGTGCGATCCGGACGGGCACCAATGGACCTGGTATGCCTCGAAATCGAACGACAATCACGACTTCCCCGCTTCGAACGGTGGTACACACGGGTGGTACACGGCATTTTCCGGCCGTCGCAAAAGCCTATATTTATAGGGGTTTTCGGATGACCCGAGTCGCTGGGCGAGAGTCCCTCCCTCTCCGCCACGATACTCGCTTAAATTGTTGATATGGTTATTATTCCTAGAGAATGATGCTGCTCCATACCACATTCGGCCCCACAAAATAAATTGAGCCAATTTTCGAACCCTTAGCATCGATCCTTTGGCGGGCCCTAACACACGCGGGTCTAATTCTTCCGGTTGAATGCCCACATATACTTGATGCCCCAATGGCAAAAACCACCAAAAGCCGTCGAGGTGTTTCGACGGCTTTTGGCGTTGCGGTGTGGTGCGCGGAGCTTCGCTGCATCCGCGTCGCCCGAAACCCAGTCGGACCTGCCTCGCCCCTGACGACTGGCGGCAAATCTTCATCGGCCGCGGTTCACCTCGTTGCCTCTCCACCGGAGGAACAGGAAGATCACGCCCAGCTGCGGCAAGCTGTTGCAGGACGCCGGTGCTGATGGCCAGCATCGCCGATCTAGTGACGTTGTAGTTATAGAAAATCGAGTAAGCGAACGCGACGGCATAGAGGATCGCTCCGGCTATGATCGGGGCGTGGAAGAGGGGCGCGTTCGGGTCGTGCAACTGGCTCCAAGAGCTCAGCGACATGATGATCAGGACGATCGGACAGGCGATGACGCTTGTCCAGGTGGAACCTAGGCTCCAAAACCTCGCGTCCCGCTTATGAAGGGACGTCACGGTCAGGACGATCCAAAGAAGCACGAGCGCCGGCACCAAGACCGCGACGACCTCGAATATAGTCGAGCCGTTCGCGCCGGCCGAGATGTAGTTCAACATTCCAACCTCCTTCACTCGTTAGTTGATCAATGCCGTTCGAGGCTGTAAAGCCGGGCTATTAAACCACAGGTTGGTTCGCTTGGTACATGCACTACGCGAGCTTTTCGCGACCAACGTTCGGCTAATCCGGCACGAGAGGAAGCTGTCCCATAAGCAGCTGGCCCACGACACCCAGATCGATCGGATTTACGTGAGCCGGGTCGAGCGGGCGGTGACCTACGTCGGGCTGAAGATCATCGGGAAACTGGCGACCATCCTAGGGGGTCGAGCCGGCCGAGTTCTTCCCACGGCCCTTCCGGGTCCAGATTCCGAAGGAAGGCCGGCTCAACCCCATGCCGAGCTCGGCCGTCTCTTGAAAGCGGATTACCCGAACATGTCCTTTCCTCGGGCTTTCAATTTACCGGCAGTCTTCTCAGGGAGGGGCGAACAAATGGACATTGGCAGAAGCCCGCTGCTAGTACTCCCTTTTCTTAAAACATGAGTCGCGATTCAAGACCGGAGGCTTGCCGAAGCGAGAGAAGTCCACCTCTCATTCAAAGGCCGCCGTGTCACTTAGCTCTGATTCCGGGTACTAGCTAGCCAGTGCA
>Ga0182030_10011255_pt1 | contig 18062 bp, 19 predicted proteins | sample 812S3MmetaG_FD_121299 | JGI IMG/M metagenome (GOLD analysis project Ga0182030, IMG submission 121299) | Permafrost microbial communities from Stordalen Mire, Sweden - 812S3M metaG (Illumina Assembly) | ecosystem: Environmental > Terrestrial > Soil > Wetlands > Permafrost | place: Sweden...
CGCTTCCACGACCTCGACGTGACCTGTTGCAGCGTTCACGGCGTTCCACGAGAGCTGGAAAGTGTGGTGGTGCTCGCTGTGCTCATCGGGCACGCCGTAGGCGCGCACGAAGTCCCGTAGGTGCCTCATGGCATCGAGGTTCCTGCCGGTCGAACGTTCGCTGGCCACGAGATTCAGGAGGACGCCCGGGCCGTGGTAGACGGCGTAGGCGCCTGTGAAGTCGAAGTACGCGCGCTCGAGCAACGCCCGGTCGTTGAGGCGCTTGCCCTCGCGGTAGAGCCTCTTGCCTTCCTCGAACTGCCTGGAGATGGCTTGGAGGGCAGGATCGTTCGGAGCGGGAGGCGACTGCGCCGCCGCGGGAGCGGTGGCGAGGAGCATGGCGGTGAGGGCGCTGGTGGCGAAGGATCTCAAGGGAGGAGGTCTCGGGATGACTTAGGGGTGCTCGTCGAGTTCGTCGGCCGTTGGACGCGGGGCAGGCGGAATCGTTCGGGGGGCGGGACGCGAAGAGGCTTCTTCGTGAGGCCATGGCTTCCAGGGGGCGGCCGGGAGGCTGGGGCCCCGCGGGGTGGCTCGCGAGGATGGCGTCGACGTCGGAGCGGGGGTTGTGACGGGAGCCGGCGGGGGGGCCGACGAGGCTTCCGGTGGCGCCGTCCACGCGGGTGGCGGAGCGACGGAGGAGGACGACGGCGCTTCGCTCGGGGCGGGTAGTGGAGACGTGGGGCTCGGGACGATCGCGAGCGTCGTGAGGGAGCCGACGGCGAGGACGGCCGCGGCGATCCCGAGGTAGAGGAGCCATGCGCGCGAGGCCCGCGGCAGGGTGGGCGACGGCTCCGAGGATGGCGAGGGCTCCTCGGTCGACGGGAGAGGGATGCGAAACGTAGGCGCTTGCCGGCGCGCCACGTCCGCTTCCGGGCGCACGGGCTCGACGGACACCGGCGACGCGGCGGGAGAAACGCCGGACGGCGGGGGCTCCGAAGCAGGGGCGGAGGCACGACGGGAAGGGGGAGTCTCTCGGTGTGGGCGAAGTGCACCCGGCCCGGCGCATGCGGAGTTCGGGTCGCTGCGGGGACGGCCGTCGGCGGGGCCGAGTAGACGGCGGCCGGGTTGCCGTCGGTCACGCGCGCGACGACCGGAGGTCCGACGCGCTCTTGTTGGGCGCGACGGGCGAAGCCGTCCATGATGCGCCTCACGCGCTCTTGTTCCGTCTCGCCGGGACGACCGGGGAATGCAGGATCGTCGTCTTCCGCGGTGGCGATCATCGCGCGCCACTCCGCGTCGGCCGCCGCGTCGCCGGTGGTTGCGGCGCCGTCGGTGAACGGGGGGAGCGGCTCGGGCTCGGTGTCGTTGGCGTGCGGGTCGGTTTCGCCGTTCTCGTTCTCCGCCTCCCGCAGCATGGTGCGGAGGTGCTCTTCGACGTTCTCTTCGACGGTGGCGATCCGGGGGCCCTCCGCACGCGCCAGGGCCGGCTCGAGCTGACGGTAGACCGCCGTCGTCCAGGTCGGATTGTCGTCGCGCCGAGACCCGTCGCGGGAGGGCTGCGGTTCTGTCACGTCGGTGTCCATGGTCGGGATCGTGTCGCGGTCTTTCGGCGAGCGGATCATCGGGCGGGCCTGGCGGCTGCGCAGGGTAACTCTCGACCGTCCGGGTGACCCGTGACTTCTTGAGCGATCTTGAGGGCACGCTCGGGGAGCTCTTCTGGGACGATTGAGCGAGGCCGCGTGGGCGATCACCTGTGGCTGATCCGCCCGCAACGTTCTCGTCTCCGGCATGCCACGTAATGGGCGAGATCCGCCTGCGTCACGCGGATGGCGTTCGCGACGCGCACGTGGGGCAACTCGCCCTCGTCCACGAGCTCGTAGACCGTGGCCGTACAGACGCCGAGTGCCTCGGCGACTTCCCGCACCTTCATCAGCCGACCACCAGCACCGGCAACGACCCGCAGCGGCGACCCACGCTCATCCGAACCTTGGACCACGGGTGGACCAAACGGGGAGCGAAACGGTGCTAACGGCTGGGACGGTTGGACCGTACGCGCCTCCCGGTCTCGAACGATTCCAACTGCTTGCGAAGCGCTGCTAACCGGTGCTGATCCACCGCGCTCGACTTCTAAGTCGCCGGTCGCAGGTTCGAGTCCTGCCGGGCGCGCCATGGGCCGGAGGCCCTTGCCGAGCCGGGCAGGCTCAAGTCTTCGCAGCCCGACGCAGGCGTCGGTCTTTTCGGAACGAGTCCTGCCGGGCGCGCCATGGGCCAGTACTGGAAGGACTGAGCCATCAGGCCGCCCTTTCGACTTCTCCCGCCTCGTACCGCCACTTGCCGTCCTCGCGTCGGAACGATGAGCGCTCCGTGAAGGAGCAGTCCCTGCCCCGCTCGAAGATGCGCGCGAAAAAGAGGACCTCGCCTCGATCCCCGTCGGTTCGCGCCTCGTCGATGCGAAGCCCGAGAAAGCGCTGCCGTTCACGCGCCTGCGAGAGGTTTCGCACCAGCGTCGCGGCGTCGAGCGCGCGGTCCGGATGGTCCGCAGAGAGCGTGCGAACGAGGTACTCACCGAGGCCGAGCGCGAAGGCGGCGTAGCGCGAGCGCATCAGCGCTTCGGGGGTCGATGCCTCGCGTTCTCCGCTGTGGAGCGGCACGCAGCAAGCCGCGTAACGCAGGCCGGAGAAGCAGGGGCAGTCACGGACGTCGCGGCGGGACGTCTTCACGCGCACCTAGCCAGCGATACGCCGCCGCGTCGTCTTCGCGGGGGCCACCGTGTGAGTCAGCGTGGCCACGGGGATGCCCAGGGTGCTGCAGAGCTGGTTCGCGACGAAAAGCGACGGACCGAGCTCACCCCGCTCGAGGCGCGCGATGTAGTTCGCCGAGAAGCCTGCGGCCGCGGCCAGCTGGGCCTGCGTCCACCCGTGCCCCTGGCGCGCGCGCCGGACGGCCTCGCCGACGATGGCGGCAAAAGCCTTCGGGTCGTCCGTCCGGGCGGGAGGACGCACCGAGGCGCTCTTGCGTCGTGGACCCGAGCCGAGAGCCATTGTCTCAATGTAGCGCGGAACGCCGCCCCCGGCGCTACCATGGAGCGCAGTAGCCAGATGGACATCGACGTCGGTCATGTCGTCGGGGGGAAATACGAGCTCGTCCGCTTGCTCGGCCGAGGGTCCATGGGAGAGGTGTGGTCGGCGCACCACCGTACGCTGGGGGAGAAGCTCGCGGTCAAGCTCCTCACGCAGACGCCGTCGACGGAAGAGGAGCTCGAGAGCCGGACGACCGCCGCGGCGCGCTTCCAGTTCGAGGCGCAGGTCGCGGCGCGCCTCTCGGGCAAGACGCGGCACATCGTTCGCGTGACCGATCACGGTGAAGAAGACGGGCTCGCCTACCTCGTCATGGAGCAGCTGGAGGGAGAGACCCTCGAGGCGGTCCTCGTCCGCGACACGCGCGTTCCGATCGCCACGATGAGCAAGATCATCACCCAGGTGGCGCGGGCCCTCGCGCATGCGCACGGAGAGGGGGTGCTCCACAGGGACCTCAAGCCGGCCAACGTGTTTCTGTCGCACGACGAGGAGGGCAAGCTTCTCGTGAAGCTGCTCGACTTCGGGATCGCGCGTGCGATCCACGCGCACCGCGTGCCGGGCGCATTTTCGACGGCGAAGGGGCTCGTCTTCGGGACGCCGAGCTACATGAGCCCGGAGCAGGCGCGGGCGTCGGCCAAGCTCGATCACCGGTGCGATCTCTGGGCGCTGGCGACCATCGCCTACGAGGGACTATCGGGCGACCTGCCGGTCACGGGCAACGACGCGGACGAGCTCCTCAAGAACCTGTGCGCGGGGAAGATCGTCCCGCTCCTCGACCGGAGCCCCGGGATGCCGCTGGCGCTCGATGCGTTCTTCCGGCGGGCCTTCTCCGACGCGATCGGCGCGCGCTTTCAGTCCGCGACCGACCTCGCGCAAGCGTTCGCCCGTGCGGCCGCGACCGCGAGCGACCGCCACGCGGCGACCGATCCACCGGGAGCGGGTCCGCCTCCGAGCGTCGTCTCGGTGAGCTCCCCCGAGGTCACGCCGTCCTCGCGAAAGAGGTCGGTGCGCGTGGCTGTCCTCGTCGGGGGGCTCTCGCTGCTGGCACTCCTCGGCGTCGCGCTCGCGTGGCGCGCCTTCGCCGGTCCGCCTCCCGAAGCGGCCATCTCCCGCCCGCCCACTCCCACGCAGACCGTCGTCAGCTCGCCTGGGCCCGCTGCCGACACCGTGCCGCCCCTGGAACTGCCTCCCGTGGCCTTCTCGTCACTCCCCCGCACATCGCCGCGTCCCCCTACCGTGGTGACCGGCGGGGCTCCAGCCGCAGCGCCGGGGCCCGCGGTCACGTCCGCCACGTCGCCTCCGACCGGTGCGACCGCGTCGGGAGCGACGTGCGCACCCTCGTCCGTACCGACGTCCGTGCCCACGCCAGTGACTCCAGCGCCCTCATCCATCCCTACACCGGCCCCCAAGAAGGTCGACAAGAGCCAGGTCCTGTAAGGCGGCCTCGACTATCCCGATCCGGTTAGCTACGATGAAAGGCTTGGTAACCTCGCGCGTTCTTGTCTCCGTCGCGGCTGTGGGTGCTGCGATCGCCTGCGGCCTGGTGCCGCGCGTTGCGCACGCCGACCCCGTGTCGGACGCGAAGGACCTCTTCACACGCGGGCGCGAGCTTCGTACCCGGGGGGACTGCGCGAACGCCGTCGGGGCTTTCCGCAAGGCGTACGAGCTTTACCCCGAGGGCCTGGGGAGCCTGCGCAACCTCGCGGAGTGCGAGGAGTCGCTCGGTCATTTCGCTTCCTCGCGGCGTGCGTGGCTCGATCTCTCGCGCGCCCTGCTGACGTTCCCCGACAAGAAGTACGAAGGCTGGGACAAGGACGCGACCGAAGCCGCCTCGCGGCTGGCGCCCAAGCTGGCGACGCTGACCATCGATCTCAACGTCGTCGGACCGGGCGGGGAGGGGGCGCCCGCGCGCGGTGTGGACGTCACGCTCGACGGCGAGAAGCTGGCCGCGAGCCTGGTCGGGACGCCTCTCGAGCGTGACCCGGGGGTTCACGTGGTGAAGGTGACGGGCGACCACGTGCAGGGACCGGTGCAGCGCGCGGTAGACCTGGCGTCGGGCGACGCAAAGAGGGTGGCGCTTCGCGTGGTGGTGACACCGGACAAGCCGGCGGAGCCGGAGGTTCCCGCGACGACGCCGTTGCCTGCCACGCCGCCCCCCGCCGACGATGATGCGGAGCGCGCGCGCGCGACGAAGCGAACCATCGGGTGGACCGCCATCGGTGTCGGCGCCGCGGGGCTCGTGGGTGCGGGGATCAGCCTGGGGATCCGTCAGTCGGCGCTGAGCAGCGCGAAGGACCAGTGTCCGACGCTGAGCGGCTGCAACCCCGCGCAGGAGCCCACGCTGAACCCCACGGTGAGCCGCGGTCAGGCGGCGAGCACGGCGTTCGACGTGCTCGGTATCCTCGGGATCGTGGGCGTCGGCGGCGGCGTGGTCCTCCTCGCCACGAGCGGTCACACCCAGCAGGCGCGGCTCGTCGTGACACCGACGCTCGGCGGCGCTTCGGCGCTGTGGGTCTTCTGATGCGACGCACCCTCGTCACCCTGGCCGTCGTGAGCCTCTTCGCGGCGTGCGGCTTTCCGGAGGTCAATTACGAGAAGGCGAACGGCGACGACGGGGGCGAAGACGCGAAAGCCGATGGGACGACCGGGGCGGACGGCGCGAGCTCCGGCGGCGACGCGAGCGAGGCGGGGGACGCCACGTCCTCCGGGGACGTCGAAGCGAGCACCAGCGGCGATGCGATGGGTGATAGCAGCACCGATGGCGACGCGATGGGCGATGCGCCAGGTGACTCCAGCGCTGTTGACTCCTCGCTCGACGCCATCGAAGAGAAGCCCGCGGACTCGGGCACCGACGCCCCTGCGGACGCTCCCACCGACGTCCACGAAGCGGGCGACGCGGCGCCCCTCTGCGACGTCGATCAGGACACGTACAAGGCCGAGGGCGCCACGTGCGGCGGAAACGATTGCTGCGACACGGACAACCAGGCCCACCCGGGGCAAGCGACGTTCTTCACGCAGGCCGACAAATGCGGCTCGTTCGACTACAACTGCAATAACCAGATCGACCTCGAGTACCCCGTGAACCTCAAGTGCGGCGGCACGGGGATCACCGGCTGCACCGGCGGCTCGGCCTTTCTCGGGAACCCTGCGTGCGGGACCTCGGCCCTCTACGGAACGTGCGTGCCGAACGGCGCCCTCGCGTGTCAGGCCGGCAGCGAGATGACCGTCATGCAGGGCTGCAACTAGACATTTGGTAGTCTCCGGCCCGTGCCCGAGCTGCCGGACGTCGAGGTCTACGTCGAGCATCTGCGCCGCCGCATCGTAGGCCAGCCGCTCGAGCACGCCCGCATCGCGAGCGCGTTCCTCGTGAGGTCGTTCGACCCGCCGATTCGCGCGGCGGAGGGCAAGCACGTGCGCTCGGTGCGCCGGATGGGAAAGCGCATCGTCTTCGAGCTCGACGACGATCTCTTCCTCGTTCTTCACCTGATGATAGCAGGCAGGCTGCGCTGGCGAGAGCGGGGCGCCAAGGTGCCGGGCAAGCTCGGGCTCGCGGCGTTCGACTTTCCGGCGGGGACGCTGCTCCTCACGGAGGCGTCACCGAAGAAGCGCGCGTCGCTCCATCTCGTGCGCGGCAAGGCCGCCGTCGACGCGCTCGATCCCGGCGGCCTCGAGCCGCTCACCGCGACTACCGCGGAGTTCGCCGAAGCGCTCCGCCGCGAGAACCACACCGTGAAGCGCTCGCTCACGGACCCGCACCTCCTCAGCGGCATCGGCAACGCGTACTCCGACGAGATCCTGTGGCGGGCGCGCATGTCGCCGGTCCGTCTGACGAGCAAGCTGACCGACGAGGAGATCGCCCGCCTGCACGAGGCGACGAAGGCGACGTTGCATGAGTGGACCGAGAGGCTGAGAAAGGAGACGGGCGATGATTTCCCCGAGAAGGTGACGGCGTTCCGCGAAGAGATGGCGGTTCACGGGCGGTACAAGAAGCCGTGTCCGGCGTGCGGGTCGCCGGTGCAGCGCATCGCCTACGCGTCGAACGAGGCGAACTACTGCGCGCCCTGCCAGACCGGGGGCAAGCTCCTCGCCGATCGCTCGCTGTCGCGGCTCATGCGCGGCGACTGGCCGAAGACGCTCGAGGAGCTCGAGGCGCGCAAGCAAGCGTCGCGGTGAGTCAGGACGCCGCGGGCGGCTGCGAGTGCGCCATCTTCGCGCTCTCGGTGTGCTCGAGGAGCGGCTCGCCCTTGATGCCGAGCACCTCGTACGTCATGACGGGGGCCTTGCGCCCCTTCACTGTGATCTCGCGGACGGCGCGAGCCTCGACCACGTGCTTGGTCAGCTCGTAGGTGTCCTCGCTGATCAGCACGTTGACGCCGAGCTCCTTCGTGTTCGACTCCAGGCGCGAGGCGAGGTTCACCGCGTCGCCGATGACGGTGTATTCCATGCGCTTCTCGCTGCCGATGTTGCCGGCCACGACCTCGCCCGTGTGGATGCCGATGCCGGTGCGCAGCGTCTGCAGCCCGCGCTCGGCGAGGCGCACGTTCAACCCGCGCAGGGCGCCGCGCATCTTCACGGCCGCGCGTACCGCGTTGACGGCGTCCTCCGGCTTGGGCACCGGCGCGCCGAAGACGGCCATGATGGCGTCGCCGATGTACTTGTCGACGACGCCCCCCTCGCTCATCACGATGCTGACCATCTCCGTGAAGTACTCGTTGAGGAGACCGACGAGCTCCTGCGGGTCCATCTTCTCGCTGATGGTCGTGAAGCTGCGGATGTCCGTGAAGAGGATGGTGACCTTGAGCGACTCGCCGCCGAGGGCGACCTTGCCCGCGAGCAGGTGCTCGATGACCGCCGCGGTCATGTACTTGCCGAAGGTGGTGCGGAGCTTGTCGCGCTCCTTCAGCCCGTCGACCATCCGGTTGAAGCCGTTCGCCAGGTCCTCCAGCTCGTCGCCCGTGTGCACTCCCTCCACGTGCACGTAGTCGAGCTGCTCGACGCGCTTGAGGGCGGTGTTCACGCGGCGTAGCGCGTCGGACATGATCGACGCGAGACGCGAGCCGAACCACATCGAGATGATTGCCGCGATGCCGAGGATGGCGAGCGCGTAGAAGAGGTTTCTCCGGACGATGCGGTGGATGTCCGTCACGTCGAGAGCGGCGAGCATCCCGATTTGGCCGATCTTCCCCTCGAGCTGACGCGGCTCGAAGCGCTGCACCGCCCACGACTGGTCGCCCACGTCCATGATGGTCGTGTCGGTCCGCTTGGCTGCGCCGACCGCGCCGCCCGGGAAGTCCTGGGTCTGGCCGACGAGCTTGTGATCGTTGCCCGGATCGATGATCGCCAGGGCCAGCTCGAGCCCGAGCTTGGCACTGGAGTTCTTGAGGTAGTCGGCGTCGACGGGCTCGCAGACCACCGCGCCGCCGATGCCGGGGATCGGCTGGCTGATGACGTAGGCCGGGGGGGCCGTCGACGTCGCCAGCTCGCAGCCGTGCTCCACGACGCCGCGGAAGGCCTTGCCCTTCGGAAGCTCGGTGAGCTCCTGGATGCCGGCGACGGTGTCCGGCGGATGCTCGCAGCCCACCTGCGCGAGGACGTGCCCCGTCTCGTCGACGAGCAGGATGTCGATGTTCGGGTAGACGTCGATGAACACCTGCGCGAGCTGCTTCGCGCGGACCGCGTCGTGGCGCTGGATGGAGTGGGCCGCGGCGCCGTCCACCGTCCCGAGGATGCGCGACGCGAGCGTGAGGTCGGCCAGATCGTCGTCGAGCTCCGTCTGGAAGGCGCGCTCGGCCTCGGTCACGCGGTCGTCCACCTCGTCGACGAGCTGCCGGTGGAGCAGCCACGAGAGGACGGGCAGGGCCGCCAGCATCACGACCGCCGACATGGACACCAGCGCCGTGAGCTTGGCGCGGACGGTCGTCAGGCGGAAAAACATCGGTTGCCGCGAGCGTATCGAAGGTGGGGTACCGTTGGCGATGTGGATCTGGTGGTCCGAGCGCGGCGTGTCGTCCTGCCCGGCGGAGTGCGTCCGGCAAGCGTTCACGTGCGCGGCGGGGTGATCGAGCGGATCGACGACTACGGGTCGGTGCCCCCCGGGGTGCCGGTGGAGGACGCGGGGGACCTCGTGCTCCTTCCGGGGCTCGTGGACACGCATGTCCACGTCAACGAGCCGGGCCGTGCGGACTGGGAGGGGTTCGCGACCGCGACCCGGGCTGCCGCCGCCGGGGGAGTGACGACCATCGTGGACATGCCCCTCAACGCGTCGCCGCCGACGACGACCCTCGCGGCGTTCGAGGCGAAGGCGGCGGCGATGGACGGGCAGCTCTTCGTCGACGTCGCGTTGACGGGGGGCGTGGTGCCGGACAACGCGAACGAGCTTCGCGCGCTCGCCAAGGCCGGGTGCGTCGCCTTCAAGTGCTTCCTCGTTCACTCGGGGTCGACGACTTCCCGCACGTGGACGAGGGGGTGCTCCGGCGCGCGATGCCCATGCTCGCGGACCTCGGGGTGCCGCTCCTCGTCCACGCCGAGCTCGCCGGACCCATCGACGCGGCTCTCCGGCGCCAGGGCAACCTCACCGACACCGAGCTCACGCGCTACGTGCACTGGCTCGAGTCGCGTCCCCGGGAGGCGGAGAACGAGGCCGTCGACCTCGTCGTTCGCCTTTCGCACGCGACCGGGGCAGCCGCGCACGTGGTCCATCTGTCATCGGCCGACGCGCTCGTGGCGCTCCGTACCGCGCGCGACGCGGGCGCCCGGGTGAGCGCCGAGACCTGCCCGCACTACCTGGTCTTCGCCTCGGAGGACGTGCCCGACGGCGCCACCGAGTTCAAGTGCGCCCCACCCATTCGCGAGCGACACAACCGCGAGCGCCTGTGGCAAGGCCTCGCCGACGGCATCGTGACCCAGGTGGTGACCGACCATTCGCCCTCGCCGCGGGCGCTCAAGTGCGTCGACTCGGGGGACTTCAGCCGCGCGTGGGGAGGGATCGCGTCGCTGGAGCTCGGGCTCGAAGCGACATGGACCGAGGCCAGCGCGCGTGGCTTCGAGCTGCCGTCCCTCGTCGAGTGGATGTGTGGTGCGACCGCGCGTCTCGTCGGGCTCGACGGTCGCAAGGGGAGCATTGCCCCCGGGCGCGACGCGGACCTCGTCGTGTGGGATCCGGAGGGCGAGCGGATCGTCGACGCCGCCACCCTGTACCAGCGCCACAAGCTCACGCCCTACGCGCGCCGCACCCTCTCCGGGGTCGTCCACGCCACGTATCTGCGCGGGCGGAAGGTGTACGCTGCCGGCGCGCACGTGGGCACCGCGACCGGACGCCTCGTACGCCGAGGAGGCGCATGACCGCGGACTTCAAGGAGCTCGTCGACCTCGCCGCGGAGCGCCTCGGGGGCGCCGTGCTCTGGGCCAACGACGAGTTCTTCGCCGAGAAGGACAACCTCCTGCGGGCCGAGCCGGCAGTGTTCGTCCCGGGCAAGTTCACCGATCGCGGCAAGTGGATGGACGGCTGGGAGACGCGCCGTCGCCGCACCCCGGGACACGACTGGTGCATCGTGCGGCTCGGGGTGCCCGGGATCGTGCGTGGCGTGGTGGTGGATACGGCGTTCTTCAAGGGGAACTACCCGGAGTCGTGCAGTCTCGAGGCGACGAGCGCGCCTCCGCAGGCCACCCTCGAGGCGCTCGAAGCCGCGAGCTGGCAGGAGATCCTGCCGCGCACGAAGCTGGAAGGAGACACGAGCAACGCGTTGTCCGTCGAGCGTGCCTGGCGCGCCACGCACCTCCGTCTCCGCATCTTCCCCGACGGCGGTGTCGCCAGGTTGCGGGTGCATGGCCACGTGATCCCCGAGCCGCGGTGGCTGGGACGGCCGGGCACCGAGCAGGACGTGGACCTCGCCGCCGTCGAGAACGGGGGCTTCGTGGTCTCGGCGAGCGACATGTTCTTCGGCCCGCGCCATGCGCTGGTGATGCCCGGCCGCGCGCACGACATGGGCGACGGGTGGGAGACGCGGCGCACGCGGCGCGAGGGGCCGGAGTGGGTCATCGTCGAGCTCGCGGCGGAAGGGACGCTCCGGCGTGTGGAGATCGACACGGGGCGTTTCCGCGGGAACGCGCCGGAGAGCGCGGCGCTCGCGGTGAGCGCGTCGGCCGAGGGGCCGTGGCACGAGGTGCTGGCGCGGACCAAGCTCCTGCCCCACACACGCCACGTGCTCGACGTGGAGCTCACCCCGCACGACCCTGCCCGTTACGTGCGCATGTCCATCTGGCCCGACGGGGGAGTGAGCCGGCTGCGCCTCTTCGGTACGCCGAGCCGGAGCGGGCGCGAAGCGTGGGGGATCGCGCGGCTCAACGCACTGTCGCCGGAGGAGGCCCGGGCGGAGCTCCTCGCCTGTTGCGGGTCGAGCACGTGGGCCGAGCGCATGGTGGCCGCGCGCCCTCTGCGCGACCTCGCGTCGACGAAGGCGGAAGGCTCCCGGGCGGCGGAAGGGCTCACCGAGCAGGACTGGCTGGAGGCGTTCGGCGCCCATCCGCGCATCGGGGAGAAGAGGACCGACGCGCGGGGCTGGTCTGCCGAGGAGCAGTCGAAGGTGGGGGACGCCGACCGGGCGACGCTGGATGCGCTGGCCGAGGCGAACCGCGCCTACGAGGCGAAGCACGGGTTCGTCTACCTCGTCTGCGCGACGGGCAAGACCGCGGACGCGATGCTGGCCGTCGCGCGCGAGCGCATCCAGGGAGAGCGGGCGAGCGAGCTCGTCCGGGCCTCCGAAGAGCAGCGCTTGATCACCGACCTGCGGCTGGAGAAGCTGGTGCTGCGATGACGAGCCCGATCACCACCCATGTCCTCGACACGGCGCGGGGCGCTCCGGCGGCGGGGGTCCGCATTGCGCTGGAGCACGAGAGCGCGCCCGGCCGCTGGTCCCGCGCCGCAGAAGGGACGACCGACGCCGACGGCAGGCTACGCACGCTCCTTCCGGCTGGAAGCCTGAGAGCCGGTGTGTATCGGCTGGCGTTCGACGTGGGCGCGTACTTCCGGGAGCAGGGGGTGAACACCTTCTGGCGTGAAGTCATCATAGAGTTCGTGGTCAACGACGCGGCTTCGCACTTTCACGTACCCCTGCTGGTCAGTCCCTTCGGCTACTCGACGTACCGCGGGAGCTGAGCTCGTCGTGCGCACATGGCCGGTCGCGCTCGCGTCGCTCGGGCCCGCGCTGCTCTGCCACTGCGAACGAACGGACATGCGGATGCCGGCGCCCGTCGCCACCGCGACGCCAGACGTCAACGCGGAGCCAGTCGAAGTGTCCCGCCCGGCCATCACCGCCACGGCCGCGACGAGCGCCGTGCCGTCCTCGATACCGACCGTGAAGTGCGCGCGTGACGAAACGTTCCCTTCTCCCTGGAAGGTGCCCGAGGCGTCGGCCGCTGCCGAGGTGGAGCTTCGTCCGGGCGTTCGCGAGATCCTCGTCATCGGCGATTCGGGCCGGAAGGGCGCCGCGATGGCGTGGAGCCGGGCGAGCGGCACACGGGCTCTCGTCCTTCCGCTCGACGACAAGGCGTCCGACGATCTGGAAGGCATGGCGTGGCAGAAGGACACCGCCGGCGCACGCCTCGACACGCTGACGTCGTCTGGGGCCGTGCGCACCTTCGTCCCCGACGGCAAGGGAGGGCTCCGCGCCGACGGCGAGACCTACCGGCTGGGAGCGCCCCCGATCTCGTGCGCCGACCTCCACGGCATCAACTGCGGCAAGAACTGGGAGGGACTGTGCCTCCGGAGCCCCACGGCACACGCTCGATGTGCCGGGTACGCCGCGAGCAAGACGGAGACCGCGCTGTACTGCGTGCTCCGTGACGACATGGGACACCTCTCCGTGGATCCGCTGCGTCTGCCCATGGTGCTGAAGCTGGACCGTCTGACGAATCGCGAAGGCGTGCTGAGCGACTGCGCGTTCGGCGCGCCCGGCGGCCCTGCGGAGGATCTGCTCCTCGTGACGACCAACGTGTTCGGAGGGTCGCAGACGTACCTCGTCGACGAGGCGACGGGCCGTGCGTCTTCGCTCGACGTTCAGGCGACGCTCAGCAACGAGGCGATCGCGGTGGACCACGACGGCGTGCTCTACGCGTTCCTGGACGACAACGGCGAGGTCAGCAGCGCGACGCGGTTCGTGTGCGAGGGGTGGGGGCGGTGAAGACGAACGAGTGACGGCGGCTGGCGAAGACGCATCATCGGGGGCATCGTCTTGCGATGACGAACGCGACGCTTCACGGACACTTCTTCTCCGCGGGCTCCAGCGCGGCAGCCTATGTCTGCAACGACTGCGGTCACGAGGTGCACGTCTCGAACGACGTGCCGGACGAGGGCGCCATCCTCGACGGAACGATCACGCGCGTCCGGGATGACCTGAAAGACGACCTCGACAAGCTTCCGGAGGGCGCCCTGCCGACGTGCCCCGGCAAGCGACCCATCGGTCCGTGACCGAGCGACTCGGCCTCCGGCGTCTACTGCGTCGGCGCCCCTTGCGAGAACCACTGCGCAAGCGTGTCGCGCTCCTCGTCTGTCATCCCGGTGCGGTTGTTGAGCGGCATCGATCGCGTGACGACTGCGCGCGCCCGGATCCTCTCGCGCCACGTCGTCACCTCCTCCGGCGTGTCGAAGCGCACTCCGGCAGGGGCGGGCGGGTTGGAGACGATCGTCGGGTGGTCGGAGTGGCAGGGCGCGCATCGCTCGCGGAGGACGAAGTGCACCGACGCGTACGCGACGGGCGGGGAGCCCGGTACGACCGCCGCCTGCACGCCGGTGGGGCGCACGACGAAGAACGCCACCGCTCCGATGGTCGCGCACACGGTTCCCGCCAGCGCCGGAAGCCACCGGCGAAACGTGAATCGGATGTTGAGCCAGTGGCGCACGAGCGCCCCACCCACGAAGAAGATACCGAGCAAGAGTCCGCTGACGTGGCTGCCATACACGATGGAGAAGTGGTTGCTGAGCATCGTGAAGATCAGCGGAAACGTCATGTAGTTGTTGTGGATGCTTCGCTGCTTCGCGTGCGCCGACTCGCGTGGGTCCTGCGCGCGGCCCGCGACGGTGGCGGCGACGAGCCGCCGCTGGGACGGCACGATGTGCATCGCGACGTTGCCCGCCATGCACGTGCCCAGCATCGCGCCGACGTGGATGAACGCCGCCCGGCCGCTCAGAACGTGCGTCAGCGTCCAGATGACCGCCGCGACCAGCGCCAGCGACAGCGCGATGGCGACGCCCTCGAAGCGACCCAGCAGCCGCCACATCCCGTCGTAGAGGATCCACCCGCCGACGACGACGCCGACCCCCAGGTGCACCGCCGCCCCCGACTTGATGAGCGAGATGCTCGGATCGGTCATGAGCGCGGCGCCGCCGGTCCAGTAGAGGAGGACGAGTAGCGCGATCCCCGTCATCCACGTCGTGTAGGCCTGCCACTTGAACCAGTGGAGGACGCGCGGCATCTCGTTCGGGGCGAGGAACTTCTTCTCGACGTCGTAGAAGCCGCCGGAGTGAAGGAGCCAGATGCGCCCGAGGTGACGCTCGCCGCTCTTCTCGTCTCGGATCAGGTTGCGGTCGAGCCAGTTGAAGAGGAGCGAGTTGCCGACCCACATGATGCCCGCGATGACGTGCATCCACCGCAGGAGGACGTCGAGGAGCTCGCGAATGCCTTGTTCGATCATCGCTCAGCGCGCCGCGCGGCGCCCGGCCAGGATCTTCAGGAAGGAGCGCGAACGGAGCTCGTCGAGGGTCAGCCCGGTGGCGAGCGCCTCGGCCTCCGAGATGGCGCCGCAGGCCAGGCCCCGAAGGAAGAAGTTGAGGAGGGCCTGACCGGTGGCCGCGTCGTCGAACACCTCGCCGACGAGCGTGGCCTGCGCCGACTTGCCGATGAAGTTCGAGAGGCGCGCCGTCGCCGCGGCGAGCGCGTCGAGGTAGAACGCGTATACGGCTGTGAAGCGTGCGACGAGCTGGGCCGGGTGAAGATCCCAGCCCTGGTAAAAGCCGCCCGCCAGGGAGCGCTGGATGTCCGTCGCCTCGAGGCGCCACGCCGCATGGACGGTCGCGCGGTCACCGACGGGCATGATGCTCGTCGCGCCGTCGCTGAGCCACACGCCAGTCCCGGCGAGCGAGGCCTGCATGCAGTGCTTCGCGAAGTCGCACGCCGGGTGCCCCATCCGCTGGTGCGCGGCCGTCACCCCGCAGCTCGCGGTGTAGTCGTACGTCCCGAAGTGAGCCGCGATGCATCGCCCCCGCGCGGCGGCGACGAGCCCCGGCACCGCCACCCGACCGCTCGCGTCGAGGACGGCTTGCGTCTGCTCCACCATGATCTCGAAGCGCACCGCGCCCGGCGTCAGCCCCAGCTTCGGCTCGAGGATGTCGAGCGCGTCGGCCAGCGCGGCGGCGTGCTCGGGGATCTGCAGCTTGGGCAGCATCACGACGAAGCCGGAGGGAACGACGCCGCCCGTCGCCTCCAGCATCGCGGTGAGAAAGAGGTCCAGCGTGCGCAGGGCGCGGCCGCGAGTGTCCTCCGTCATCGACTTGATGCGGATGCCGATGAAGGGCGGCAGGATCCCTTCCTTCCGCCCCCGCGCCACCTCGCGCGCGCATTCGACCGCGTGCCCGTCTTCCTCTGCGTCCGGCCGTGCGCCGTAGCCATCCTCGAAGTCGATGCGCAGATCCTCTACCGGCTCGGTCTGGAGCTTGTGGAGGACGCGTGCGCGCACCTTCTCGGTCAGCTCGAGCGAGAGGTCGAACGCGCGGGCCATGGTCGCCGTATCGGGCGCGTGCTCTTCCAGGGCGCGCAGTGCGAGCTGCCCCAGGCGCTGCGCCGCATCGGCATGGAACAGGTGAGCACCGCCGTAGACCGTGTGCACGGGCTGGCGATCCGGGCGCTCGCCGGGGTACTTCGTGGCGAACAGCGCGTTGGCGGAGCGGAGAGGCGCCGAGATGCGGTCGACCTCGGCGCTGGAGAGGGACGTCTTCATGCGCGGGGCCCGGAGGTTAACACGAGCGCGCAGCCCCGCGGCACACGAGGCGAAGCCGGGCCATCGAGGTGCTACGCAGGTGGGATGACGACGAGCCGGATCACCGAGGAGGCCTTCAGGCAGGTGCTGCGCGACGGCATGCCCTCGGGCGCCGCGCTGCCCTTCGAGGTGACGACGCTCGAGCGCGGTCACGTCGTGCTTCGCCTCCCGACGGGGACGGGCGACCTGCGCCCCGGAGACACGGTCGCGGGGCCCGTGCTCTTCGCCCTCGCGGATCTCGCGGTCTACGCGGCGGTGATGACGTCTCTCGGCCCGATGCCCCTGGCGGTCACCACCGATGCCACGATCCACTTCCTTCGCCGACCGCGCGCCGGGTTTCTCGTCGCGCGCGCACGGCTGCTCAAGGAGGGGCGGCGCCTGGTCGTGGGCGACGTCACGATCGAGAACGAAGGCGAAGAGGGTGGGCCCGTGGCGCACGCCGTGATGACGTACTCCGTCCCTCCCGATCGCGGGACGGCGCCATGATTGCGGAGCTCGGGCGGTTGCTGGCCCGCGTGGTGGCTGCTCGGCGACAACATCGGCTCCGTCGGCTGGCCGCAGTGCGGCGAGATCGACGTCATGGAGAACATCGGCTCCACGCCATCGACCAACTACGGCAGCCTGCACGGGCCCGGGTACTCCGGCGGCCAGGACCTCACCGGCTCGTACTCGCTCCCCGGGAGCGCGGTCCTGGCCCGGCGATCCCGACGCCACCACCCAGTTTCCGCAGACGATGGAAGTCGACTACGTGCGCGCCTACTCGAAGTCGCCATAGCCCCCCCCTCGCTTCCCCTCGCTTGCGACCGCCGCAGCAAGGGGGCACCGTGGCGTCATGACGATGCTGAAGACGACGGCGCTCTTCGTCGTGACGGCCGTGGCCGAGATCCTCGGCTGCTACTTGCCCTACCTCTGGCTCCGGCAGGGCAGATCGATCCTGCTGCTCGTCCCGGCGGCGGTCTCGCTCGCCGGCTTCGCGTGGCTGCTCACGCTCCACCCGGCCGCCGCGGGACGGACCTACGCGGCCTACGGCGGTGTCTACGTCAGTGCCGGGATAGGGTGGCTCTGGCTCGTCGAGAAGCAGCCGCCCACGCCGCGAGATCTGTTCGGCGTGGCGATCTGCCTGGCCGGGATGCTCGTCATCGGAACCGGCGCGCCACCGACGGCGCCCGGCGACATCGACTCTCCCTTCCCGGCGCTCGACGAACCGCGAGACGTGCCGTAGCTCACCGTGCCGGCTTACCGGCGGCCTTCTCGAAGACGAGCGCCGTGTCGAGCATCGACTTGGGAAGCACCACCTTCCGGTCGGGGTGTCCGAGCCGGTGCGTGGCGAGGACGGCGAACTCGAGGTCGATGCCCACCGCCCGCGCGAGCGCGGTGAGCAGCGTCGCCTTGTCCTTGCAGTCGCCGTACTTGCGCTCGAGCACGACCGAGCTCCGGTGCGGTTGCCAGCATGGGATGGTCTTACTCCAGCCGCCGCGCAGACGAGCACTCTCTGCCTTGAATGTTCCACACGGACGGAAGATTCCTCATCACTGGACGCATTGGTTTTCATGCAGCGCGTCGGCTACTCCAAAGTCAGGACGAACCGCGGAAACGCGCGCTCCGCGAGACGCTGGGGTGACGCGCTTCCAGAACGCCGTCCGCTAAGAGCAAGACCTCCCCCATGAAGCCTTCCCGCATCGTCAGCGTCGCTTCCCTCGTGGTCGCCATCGCCGCATGTTCGTCGTCGACGCCCGATACCGGGTTCACGAACCCCGGGAGCTCGAGCAGCAGCGGGGGCAGCTCGGGTAGCAGCGGGAGCAGCGGCGGCGGAGGCAGTGGGAGCGGCAGCAGCAGCGGCGGGGGAAGCAGCGGTTCCTTCGGCGACGACGGCGGCCCGGTGGTCCCGCCGTCGAGCGGCTGCCAGTACAACGACGCGACCGATCACGACGGCGACGGTTTCTCGGGCCAGGCCGGCGACTGCAACGACTGCGATCC
>Ga0182030_10011256_pt1 | contig 18062 bp, 17 predicted proteins | sample 812S3MmetaG_FD_121299 | JGI IMG/M metagenome (GOLD analysis project Ga0182030, IMG submission 121299) | Permafrost microbial communities from Stordalen Mire, Sweden - 812S3M metaG (Illumina Assembly) | ecosystem: Environmental > Terrestrial > Soil > Wetlands > Permafrost | place: Sweden...
AACGGGGGAGGGGTAGCCGAGGCGGTATCTTTTCTGTGGCACTGGCCGTCCGCGGACCTTGAAGTCCGCGTCCCGGACGTTATCCGGCACACTGCCCTGCGGAGTTCGGACTTTCCTCCCCCGGTTGCCCTCAATTGCTCAAAGGTTTCCGGCAGCGACCGCCCGGTCCTCCTGCCAGAATCTAGTTTACTTGAATATCGATTTGCTGCATGCCTCGCCTAAAGCTTTGCATCGATAAGCGCTCGCCAACCATCCATTGGGAATCATTGAGAGTTCTATCCGGAACATCCTGACTTGGCTTTATCCATCACCGCTCCGGAACAGAGCGAAATCGTCCAAGGAGAAACGCATGAAGATCGCTGCAGCCATTGCCCGCTACCTGCTGGGCTTGATGTTCCTGGTGTTCGGCTCCAACATGTTCCTGAACTTCATTCCCATGGGGCCGATGCCGACAGGGCTCGCCGGACAGTTCACGGTCGCTCTGTTTGCCGCTCACTACTTTTACGTGGTGGGCGCGATTATGCTCATCTCCGGGATTCTGCTGGTGGTGAACCGGTTTGTGGGGCTGGGGCTGACGCTGCTGGGCCCCGTGCTGTTCAACATCCTTACGTTTCACCTCCTGATGAACCCGAGCGGGATTGGGCCGGGCGCGTTTGCGACGCTGCTTTGGCTGCTGGTTGCCTGGGAGCATCGGATCGTGTTTGAGAGGTTGTTTGCGGCACGTCTGGAGGAATGAGACCGGCCCCGAGGAACCTGGAAGGCGACTCGCTACAATCGGAGTAGCGATGATTCAGTATCTCTATCTCGGCCGGGTCGCGTATGACGAAGGCCTGCGCCTGCAAGCCGAGATGGTTGCGCTGCGGCAGGTCGGCCGAATCGACAATCTTCTCCTCCTGCTCGAACATCCGCGGGTTCTGACGCTGGGCCGAAATGCCAACCGGTCTAACATCCTCGCGTCGGATGAATTGTTGGCAAGTCGCGGCGTGACGGTCCATGAGATCAATCGTGGCGGCGATGTTACTTATCACGGTCCCGGTCAACTGGTTGGCTATCCCATTTTCGATCTGCACACTCTGCACAACGAGTCAGGTGGCCGATTCGGTCCAGTTGATTTTGTCCGCAGGATTGAAGAGGTGCTGATCTGTCTCTGCGGAGTCTACGGCGTACGTGCTGGACGCATCGCGGGATTGACTGGCGTTTGGTGCGGAAGAACAGGGAACAGGGAACAGGGATCAGGGATCAGTTCTTCCGACGAACCGATCGGGAGTAGCAGGTTCGGCTCTGCGGGGCCGGAGCGCAAGATCGGCGCGATTGGCATTCACGTTTCGCGCGGCATTACGTCGCATGGCTTCGCTTTCAACGTCACTACCGACCTGAGGGACTTCCAACTGATCAATCCCTGCGGCTTCACAGATCGGCCGGTTACCAGTCTCGAAAGGGAAGTGGCCAAAGCTGCCGCTCTGCCAAATCTGGAAAACATCGCACATCAGGCTGCTCGGCAGTTCGGCATGGTCTTCGGCGAGCAGGTTCTGGCCGTTGAAAGCCTTGGAGAAGTTCGTAGGCAGGCGTTCGCAAGAGTCGAAGAGCCTGCGAAGCCGCAAGTGTCGGCTCAGGACACGCCCCTCACGATCCCGGCGGAAGTCGAGCGCTTGCGCGGAATTGCCGATCGGCCCGTCCGCGCCTGATCGGCTGCGATGCCCGGACAACCGCGCGATTTATAATCCGGCAGGACCCAGGGCGCGTCGTGCAGTTTGTACTGAGCCACGCGCAGTGATCCGGCACCGCGGAGAGAACGATTCATGCCAACCGATGTCATCATGCCCCAGATGGGCGAATCCATCTTCGAGGGGACCATCACCAAGTGGCTCAAGAAGCCGGGCGATCCAGTCGAGAAGGACGAACCGCTCTTCGAAATCTCCACGGATAAGGTCGATGCCGAGATTCCTTCGCCCATCGCTGGGACCTTGAGCGAAATCAAGTTTCCCGAAGGGGCCACGGTGCAGGTGAACACGGTGGTGGCCGTTCTGACCGATAACGGTTCTTCGGTTGTAGCGCCCGATGCTCAAAAAGAGTCTTTCGTGCCGAAGGCGCAGTTGGCCGCACCGCAGGCACCGACAGAAATCGTGATGCCGCAGATGGGCGAATCCATCTTCGAAGGAACCATTACCAAGTGGCTCAAGAAGGTTGGCGATGCGGTCCAGAAGGATGAGCCGCTCTTCGAGATTTCGACCGACAAGGTCGATGCTGAAATTCCTTCACCCGTCGATGGCGTGCTCACCGAGATCAAAGTTGCCGAAGGCTCCACAGTGCAAGTGAACACAGTGGTCGCGATGATTGGCGGCAGCACCTCCGGTGCGGGTGACCGCGCCTCTGGCGCAAAGACAACTCCAGCAACTGTCAATTTGGCGCCCCAGCAAGTGGTCGCAGAGCAAGGAGTGCCGAAGGCGCAGTTGGCCCCACCGCAGGTGGCGCTACGTTCGTCGCCGCTGGTGCGGCGCATTGCCAAAGAGAACAACATCGATCTGGCACAGGTCTCCGGCACCGGCTCCAATGGCCGCATCACGAAGGAGGATATTCTCCAGTATTTGAGTCAGCCCAACGCAGCAAAGTCGGTGCCACAGGCGCGGTTGGCCCCACCGCAGGTGGCCGCGCTTAGGGATGAGGTCGTCCCGCTCACGAAAATGCGGGCCATCATTGCGCAGCGCATGGCTGAGAGCAAACGGACGATCCCGCACGCGCACACGGTGTACAAAGTCGACATGACGCGCATCGTAAAGTTGCGCGAGCGCGAGCGCGCCGGTTTCGAACAGCGCCACGGTTTCAAGCTCACCTACATGCCGTTCATCGCTGCCGCCACAATTAATGCGCTGAGAAAGTTTCCCATTCTTAACGCGTCACTCATTGAGAACGCAATTCGGTATCACTCGAACATTCATCTTGGAATCGCCGTGGCGCTCGAATGGGGGCTCATCGTGCCGGTCATTCGCGCATCCGATGGCCGCGACTTTGTCGGAATCGCGCGCGCCATCAACGACCTTGCCGGCCGCGCGCGTTCGAAAAGGCTCTTGCCCGACGAGGTTGGCGGATCAACCTTCACCCTCACCAATTCCGGCGCTTTTGGAGGCGAGTACGGGCTGCCGATCATCAACCAGCCCGAGTCGGCGATCCTGGCCATCGGCGGATTGCGGAAAGAGCCGGTAGTGTTGACCGATGCCGAAGGCAACGACACGATTGCCATTCGTTCGGTGCAATATTTCTGTCTCGGGTTTGATCATCGCCTCATCGACGGCGCGGACTCCGGGAAATTCATGACGGAATTCAAGGCCACTCTGGAAAACTGGAATACGGCGATCGGCTGAACGCGCTCGTCCGGTGGAAGGTTTGCGTGACACACGCCGCAACGAGATCGATGTCGACAGACGCGTCTCCCGGCCCGCATCTTGAACAGGCAACACACCGTGTGCGCGGGCGCCTCGCGCCTTACATGATGCTGCTCTACGTGGTGTCGTTTCTCGATCGCGCGAACATCAGCTTCGCTAAGCAGGCACTTCAGTCGTCGGTCGGCATTTCGGAGAAGACCTATGCGCTTGCCGCCGGCCTGTTTTTCATCAGCTACTCGTTGTGCGGTTTTCCCAGCAATCTGATCCTGCACAGAGTGGGCGCGAAGAGATGGTTCACCTTTCTTATGGTTGGCTGGGGACTTGCGTCGATGGCGACAATGTTTGTCCGCGGCAGTGCGTCGTTCTATGGGTTGCGGCTTGTCCTAGGGATTTTGGAAGCTGGGTTCTTCCCCGGAGCCGTCCTGTACCTCACCTATTGGTTTCCCAATCGCGTGCGCGGCGAGGTTCTTGGCCTCTTTTATCTCGGCGTTCCGATATCTTTAATCCTCGGCGGCCCGTTGTCTGGCCTTTTGCTTGAAATGCCCCCATGGGCGGGGCTGCATGGCTGGCAATCGATGTTTCTCATCGAAGGATTCATCGCTGTTGCCCTTGGGATTTCAGCGTTCTGGTTTCTCGACAACAAGCCGGCGGATGCGCGCTGGATTCCCGATGATGAAAAGCAGGCCCTCACGGCTTGTCTGACGCGCGAAGAAGAGGATCGCCGCTCCGCCGGCCTGTCTCGCCTGTTGCCAATGTTGCGCGATTTGCGGGTCCTGCGTTTCGTGCTGATCTACGCGCTTATCCAGATGAGTACCTATGGCGCAATCTTCTATCTTCCCGCGGAAGTTTCCGCGCTGTTGAACAGGACGGTTGGAATTGAAGTAGGCCTGATTTCGGCGGTTCCATGGATATGCGCCCTCGCGGCGGTGTACTTCTTGCCACGCCTCGCAGACCGCTGGCACGCACACCGGGGATTCGCTGCACTTACGCTTCTTATTGCCGGCTGTGCCAGTTTCGTGTTTCCGACCGCTGGGCCGGGACCGGGATTGCTGATGCTCGCCATTGCGGTCTCGGGCTTCATCGCGGTGCAACCGCTCTTCTGGACATTTCCCACCGGCTATTTGGTGGATCGCGCGGCTGCGGGCGGCATCGCTCTGATCGGAATGGGCAACCTGGGCGGTTTCCTGGCGCCCACTCTCAAGGTCTGGGCCGATGAGCGCTTCAATTCGTCGCACGCGGGGCTTTACGTGCTTGCCGGGTTGACGATCGCAAATGCCGGCCTGATTGCGTCGATGAAGACTAGAGCAATTTCGGAGTAACTTCAAATCAGGAATTGCTGTAGCCGGTCCGGAAGGAAACTTGCTATGAATTGGAGTAGAGACTCTTAAGATACGGCGATTGCCGGCTCTGTCTTTGCCCGTACTTCTTCGATGGAAGCCCCTGGCGCGAGTTCTACCAGCGTCAGGCCGCCCTTGGTCACATCCAATACGCAAAGATCGGTGATGATGCGATTCACTACGCGCGTTCCCGTCAGTGGCAGAGAGCACTCGTTCAGAATTTTTGGCTGACCGGATTTCGCCGAGTGCTCCATCAGCACGATCACACGTTTCACACCCGCGACAAGATCCATCGCGCCGCCCATGCCCTTGACCATTTGGCCGGGGATCATCCAGTTCGCAAGGTCGCCGAACTCCGAGACCTGCATCGCGCCGAGAATCGCGATGTCGATGTGCCCGCCGCGAATCATCGCGAATGAGTCCGCACTTGAGAAGAAACTTGCGCCCGGAATCGCAGTCACCGTCTGCTTGCCGGCGTTGATCAGGTCCGCATCCACTTCCTCGTCGAGCGGAAAATCGCCGATGCCGAGCAGTCCGTTTTCCGATTGCAGGGTTACGCTGATGCCGGCTGGAATACATCCCGCGACCATCGTCGGCATGCCGATGCCGAGGTTCACGTAGTAGCCATCGCGCAGCTCTTTCGCTGCACGCTGTGCCATTTCCTTGCGTGACCACGGCATCAGGATCGGCTCCGCGTGATTCTCTGTTCGATACGTTTTTGTTGATCGGGACAGTGGACGATGCGATCAATATAGATCCCCGGCGTATGCACTTGATCGGGATCGATTACGCCCGTAGGCACAAGCTCCTCCACCTCAGCAACCGCGACGTTGCCACATGTCGCGGCCAGCGGATTGAAATTGCGCGCCGTCTTGCGATAGACCAAGTTGCCGCTGGCGTCGGCTTTCCATGCCTTCACCAGAGCAATGTCCGCCTTGATGCCTCGCTCGAGAATGTAGGTCTGACCATCGAAGTCGCGGTGGTCCTTGCCTTCAGCGATCAGCGTGCCCACGCCTGTGCGCGTGTAGAAGCCAGGGATACCTGCTCCGCCGGCACGCATGCGCTCCGCCAGCGTACCCTGTGGGCAGAACTCTACTTCGAGTTCTCCGGAAAGATACTGGCGTTCGAACTCCGCATTCTCGCCCACGTAGCTCGAAACCATTTTGCGAATCTGGCGCGATTGCAACAGCAGCCCCAGACCCCAATCGTCCACGCCTGCGTTGTTGCTCACCACCACAAGGTTCTTCTTGCCCGTTGCGCGCAACGCCAGGATCAAGTTTTCCGGAATCCCGCACAGGCCGAACCCACCGACGGCAAGCGTCATGCCGTCTTCAATTAATCCATCCAATGCCACCGACGGGTTGAGATAAATCTTGTTCATCGCAGCCTGTTTCTGTTCTTCGCCATTCGACGAGCGAGGGAACTAAATCTCCATGCCCAGCAGTGCCGAACCGAGACATCTCATCCTGCAATCATCATTGCTCTACGCGACGAAGGCAATCGAAACAATGACGCCGAATCCGCGTCACGGTACGTTTGGCTGTCTTTGTGCTCCCTTGGACGTCCAAAAGGATGAAGTTTCGCACAGTGTATGAGAGAATTTTCCATACCGAAGCTGCATAGGGAGATGGAAGACACCGGCCGGCCGGTTAAAGTGCCCAAAACGCACCTCATTAGAATCTGATTTCCCGTTAGATTCTTGAATTAAGGATGTATTGTGGTTCACGCGCTTCGTTGTCTTGCTGGCTTGTTCGTGCTCGGATCGTCCTTATGTGCGCTTGCCCAGGAAGACTACCTGAATCACTTGGTGTTCACGAACAGCCCCACCCCTGACAATGACTTCTATACCGGCGCGCGATCCGTCGCTCCCAGCCTACTCGAATCGTCAAACGGCAGGCTTCCCGTGGAGACGCATACGGTTTTCACGCCCCCCAACGCGCTCCGTCTCCAATGGCGCTCGGTCGAAGGCGGCAGTTGGGACGCCGAAATTCGCGTTGTCAGTTACGACAACCGCGCAGCCGACTTTCGGGGCGACACGCTCTCCTTCTGGTTTTATTCTGAAGACCGCATCGCCGCCGCAGACCTGCCGCAGGTGCAGCTGACAGACGACGAACACAACTTCACAGCGCGTATCCCCCTTGCCGAGTTAGCCGGCGATCTTCCCGCTGGACAGTGGAAGCGAGTTAAGATCCCGCTGCAGCGGTTCACGACCGAATCGATTCATCCTTTCGATGCGCGCGAGCTCCACTCCATCTTCTTCGCCCAGGGCAAGGATGACAACACGCCGCATACCGTCATCGTTGACGAAATGCGCATCGACGACGAGCCCGTGCCCTCGACTGCCAAAGCTGCCGCGCTTCCCGTGCCCTACGATTTGCATGCTGAAGCCTTCGAGCGCCATGTCGACCTCAAGTGGGAGTCGAAAGATTCCGCCCAGCTTGCCTACACGGTTATTTATCGCTCCATGGATGAAGGCCCGTTCGAAGCCGTCGGCATTCAGCAGCCGGGCCTGCATCGCTATGCAGACTTTGTAGGCGGCCCGAATGTGCAGGTGACCTATAAGATTGCGGCTGTCGATAAGCAGTACCGCTCCTCCGCATTCTCGAGGCCGGTGAGTGCGGAGACGTATCCAATGTCGGACGATGAGCTGCTCAGCATGCTGCAGGAGGAGTGCTTCCGCTACTACTGGGAGCGCGGCTCGCATCCCGAATCCGGCATGGCTCTGGAGAGCGTGCCCGGCGACCCGCGCATCGTGGCCACCGGCGCTAGCGGCTTCGGCATTATGTCGATTGTGGTCGGCATGGAGCGCGATTTCATTAACCAGCCGCAGGGTCTCGAGCGACTAACGCGCATTGTCAGCTTTCTTGAAAAGGCGCAGCGCTACCACGGCGCGTGGCCTCACTTCATGGACGGATCGACAGGCCGGACCATGCCCGTCTTCGGCATGTTCGATGACGGCGGCGATCTGGTGGAGACGGCTTTCCTGATGGAAGGGCTGCTCACCGCGCGCCAGTACGTGCAGCATCGCGGCAACGGCGGTCAGGCCCTCGCCGCACGCATCACTCACCTTTGGGAGACGGTGGAATGGGACTGGTATGAGCGCCAGTCCGGAGGCAATCCGTTGATCTGGCATTGGTCCCCCGAGTGGTCCTGGCGTACCGATCACAAGCTCACGGGGTTCAACGAGACCATGATTGCTTATCTGCTCGCCATGGCCTCGCCCACCCACAGCATTCCCGTGGACGCGTACTATGCCGGGTGGGCCAGCCAGACGACTACAGCCGAGAAGTATCGGGCTGGGTGGTCCGGCACCTCAGACGGCGATCGTTACGGCAACGGCAATAGCTACGAGGGAATCAAGCTTGACGTAGGCGTCGGCAACGGCGGCCCGCTCTTCTTCACTCAGTATTCTTTCATGGGCGCCGATCCGCGCGAGATCCGCGACAAATATACCGACTACTTCGACAACAACCGCAACATCGCCCTGATCAATTACCGCTATTGTCAGCAGAATCCCGGTCACTTCAAGGGCTACGGCCCCGGCGTTTGGGGACTGACGGCGAGCCTCGACCCCTATGGCTATTTGGCGCACGCGCCCAACCCCGCGAGCGACAACGGAACTATTGCCCCGACAGGCGCGCTGGGATCCTTCCCGTACACGCCGGCGGAGTCAATGACCGCGCTCAAGTACTTCTACCGCACGCTCGGTGCCCGCTTGTGGGGAATTTACGGTCCGACCGACGCTTTCAACCTGACGGAGAACTGGTTCTCGCCTGACTATCTCGCGCTTGACCAGGCGCCGATGGTGGTGATGATCGAGAATTACCGCAGTGGACTCATCTGGAAAAACTTCATGGCGAACCCAGAGATCAATCCCATGCTCTCGCGCATTGGTCCGCCAGCCTCCGTCGCGTCCTCCGCCGCCAGCGCGGGAAAGTAGCCGCCCCAATTCTTTATAGCCACTGTCTATGCTGAATCGCATGATTGCGCGTACTATCGCATTCACGATGAGCCGGTTCGGTCGAAGGCCCCGCTGAAATCGGCAGCCGTCGCGGCAATCCCAGGAGATCGAACTATGTCCCCCTTATCTGAATCGGAAATCTCTACGCGCCTCAAATCGCTCCCCGATTGGAAAATCGAGTCGGGCGAACTCACGCGCACTTTCAGCTTCAAAGACTTCCGCGGCTCACTTGCCTTCGTGAACCAGGTCGGAGAAGCGGCAGAAAAAGCCGGGCATCATCCCGACATAGATATCCGATACAACCGCGTCCGGCTTGCGCTGGTGACGCACGACGCCGGCGGGATTACCGCGAAGGACTTCGATCTGGCCGGTGCCGCCAACAAGCTGGTGTAAACCGGCCACCGGTTTGACCCCTCCATCCCGATCCCGCTAGAATAGGCGACATGAGTTTCCGCTCCACTCCGGCCGCTTGTTGTGCATGTTGTTGTGCATGCCGCCGGACTGTGGGGTAGACCAGCCTTAAGACTCACAAGGTTCCCCTAAGCCCGCGCCGCAGATTCCCTGCCGCCGCGGGTTTTGTATTTTCCGACGTATTTCCAAGGAGAAAGCTCAGATGACATCGATCGCCAACGATATCGTGCCTGCGGATTTGTCGGGATCGGTGCCCGCAAGCACTCCGGGTGCGGTTCCAGCGGTCGGCGACGTCCCGGAACAACCGGTCCGCGAACGGCTCAATCACATCCAGCTTCTCGAAGCCGAGAGTATCCACATCATGCGCGAAGTGGCGGCTGAATTCGAGCGGCCCGTGGTGCTCTACTCCATCGGCAAAGACTCATCGGTGATGCTGCGTCTCGCGCAGAAGGCATTTCATCCAGCGCCCATTCCGTTTCCATTGCTGCACGTCGATACCGGATACAAATTCCGGGAGATGCTCGAATTTCGCGACCGCTACACTGCCGAACTTGGCCTCAAGCTGCTTGTGTGGCGCAATGAAGATGCGCTCGCCGACGGAGCGAATCCCATCCGGCTTGGCACCCAGCGCTGCTGCGGCTTGCTCAAGACGCAGGCTCTGCTCGATGGCCTACGAGCATATAACTTCGACGCAGCCTTCGGCGGCGCACGCCGCGACGAAGAAAAGTCGCGCGCCAAAGAGCGCATCTTTTCCTTCCGGGATAGCGCCGGCCAATGGGATCCGAAAAATCAGCGTCCTGAGCTTTGGAGCCTGTTCAACGGCCGCATCGGGCCCGGCGAAAGCATTCGCGTTTTCCCGCTTTCCAACTGGACCGAGCTCGATATCTGGCACTACATCCATCTCGAAAAAATCCCCATCGTTCCGCTCTATCTCGCCAAGGAACGCAGGATGCTCGTGCGCGGCGACTCGCTCATTCCTGTCGAGCAGCCCTTCGTGCAAGGCCTGCCCGGCGAAGAGCAATGGGTGAAATGCCGGTTGCGTTCGCTTGGCTGCAGCCCCTGCACCGGCGCCATCCGCAGCGATGCCGATACCGTCCCCAAAATCATCGCGGAGCTAATGGCCGTCCGGAATTCGGAACGGGCCAACCGCATCATCGATCACGATCAGGACGGGTCAATGGAATTGAAGAAGCGCGAGGGCTACTTCTGATGATTGCCTCAGACGCAGGCAAATTGGAGACTCCCGCCGCTCTCACCGACGATCCACTTGATGACGATGTTGATGCGCAAATCGAGCAGCAACTCGAAGCCGAACGCGCCAAGGACTTGCTGCGCTTCTCCACTGCAGGCAGCGTCGACGACGGAAAATCCACGCTGATCGGGCGTCTCCTTTACGACTCGCGCAACGTCTACGACGACCACATTCGCTCCGTCACCCACAACGCTGCCATCGATTTCGCGCAGCTGACGGACGGCCTGCGTGCCGAACGCGAGCAGGGCATTACGATCGACGTAGCCTACCGCTACTTTTCAACGCCCAAGAGAAAATTCATCATTGCCGATACACCTGGCCACGAGCAGTACACGCGCAACATGGCGACGGGTGCGAGCACAGCCGACGTCGCCATCGTCCTCGTCGACGCGCGCAAAGGCATCCTCGACCAAACCCGTCGCCACGCCTGCATCGCCGCGCTGCTCGGCATTCCCACCGTCATCGCTGCCATCAATAAAATGGATCTGGTCGACTTTTCTCAAGAAATCTACGACCGTTATCATCGCGATCTGCAGGCTCTCGCGGCGCGGCTCGAGATCCCTGAGCTAATTACCGTACCAGTCAGCGCTCTCGATGGCGACAACGTCGTTCATCGCAGCCAGCGCATTCCGTGGTATGACGGTCCGAGCTTGCTCGAGTTGCTTGAAACCGTGCCGCTCGCGATTGAGAGATTAAATACCGGACTGCGTTTTCCCGTGCAGCGCGTGTTGCGTCCGCATCAGGATTTTCGCGGCTTTGCCGGGCAGATCGTCGCGGGCACGGTACGTCCCGGCGATGAAATTGTTGCACTGCCTTCCGGCCGGCGCACGCGCGTACGCTCCATCAGCACATGGGATGGCGAACTTGCTTCGGCTCACGCACCGCAGTCGGTTGTGCTTACGCTCGAAGACGAAACCGATCTGAGTCGCGGCGAAATGATCGCGTCTGTCGCCGATGTGTCGCACAGGACCCGGCACTTCGAAGCAACGGTGGTGTGGATGCACGCCAAGCCATTGCGTCCCGGCACCACCTATCTACTCAAACACACCACCCAGACCGTTCGCGCGCAGGTACTTGAAATCGGTTCCCGCATCGAGGTCGAACGACTCGAAGAACGTGCCTCCGATCAGCTCGCGCTGAACGATATCGGCAAGATCGTCATTGAAACGAGCCGCGCGCTGCTTGCCGATCTCTATCGCGAGAATCGCACCACCGGCAGCTTCATTCTCATCGATCCTGCCGACAATGCCACAGCGGGCGCGGGAATGATCCGCAGCATCGCGGATGCCGATGATTCGGCCTCGGCCGCAAACCGCGCGATACGCGGTTTGCTGGTAATTGGGAACCGCTCGCACCTGGCTTCGCAGATCGAGTCGTCTCTGCTTCAACAAGGCGTTCTTGTTCTTCGCACACGCGCTTCGGTGACACCATCGCTTCTAAACATCGCGCGATTTGGCGCTGTGGTGCTGGTTGAGAGCGACGAAGCTGGGCCGATTACGCTCACCCCGGTGAGTGGCTCCAACACCACTCCGCGAGAGCTTTCCATCGATAACCCAGAAGAGATTTTCAACGAGCTTCAACGCATCGCAGCACTTCCGATAGGAGAGGACAGCAATGTCTACGGCCTCGGCATCTGAGTTGGAACAACGCGTCATCATTGCACAGGAATTCCTGAGCCCGCGCCTCCTGCGTGCGCAGCAACCTTGCATCACGAGCAGCTTCCAGGCCGAAGATGTCGTGGTCCTGCACATGGTGCGTGCGATTCTCCCGCGCATTCCGGTGCTCTTTCTCGAGACCGGCTATCACTTTCCAGAAACACTCGCCTATCGCGATCACATGGCCGCGGAGTGGGAACTGAATCTCGTCAATGTGCTCCCCGAACATACAGTCGCCGAACAGGAATCCGAGTTCGGCATCCTCTATCAATCGGCGCCGGATCGCTGCTGCGGATTGCGCAAAGTTGGGCCGCTTTTTCAGTCGCTCGCACCTTACGATATGTGGGTCACCGGGCTGCGACGCGAGCAGTCGAAATCCCGCGCCAATCTTCAGGCCGAAGAATCGTTCACACTGCCGACCGGCCAGGTGCTCGCCAAGCTGAGCCCGCTCGCCGAGTGGTCCACGCGCGATGTATGGCAGTACGCCGAATCACACGGCATTCCGCTTTTGCCCCTCTATGAGAAGGGCTATACCAGCATCGGCTGCGCGCCATGTACCAGCCTGCCGTTCGATCCCAACGATCCGCGCTCAGGGCGCTGGTCCGGACAGAAGCTCGAATGCGGCATTCACATTCAACCGAAATGAGCGTGAGAGTCAATGAGTATGAGTTCTAAGGAAGCAAGGTAGCCGGAGATCGCGATGGAACTTCTTCTCGGCTTTTTAATTGCCGCACTGATTGCGATGACCGGCGTTGGCGCGGGCACGATCACAGCGCCGATGCTCATCCTTTTTCTGCATGTGCCGGTATCCGAGGCAGTCGGCACCGCGCTGGTTTATTCTGCCGCGGTCAAGCTGGTCGTCGTTCCGATTCAAATCTGGAGACGTCAAGTGGTATGGCGCACGCTCGGCATCATGTTGCTTGCGGGCGTGCCCGGCGTCATTCTCGGAGCAATCTTCTTCAAGCGCGCAGTGCGCGTGCAGGGCCATACACTCTGGCTTTATTTCGCCCTTGGCGCCATCATTCTGCTCTCGTCAGGGTGGCATATTTACCGGCATTTTCGCCCGGCCGATGCGGGCGGCAAACGTGGCAGTCATCCCTGGTGGCTCGCGCTCACCATGTTTCCTGTTGGGGCTGAAGTCGGTTTTTCATCCTCCGGTGCTGGTGCTCTGGGCACGGTCGCGCTGCTCGGACTCACTGCCCTGGATGTGCCCCGCATCGTCGGCACTGACCTTTCCTTTGGCCTCTGCCTTTCCCTAATCGGGGGCGGAATGCACCTGAGCCAGGGGGGGGGGAACCCAGCTCTTCTCACAAATCTGATCATCGGGGGCGTTGCCGGAGCTTTAGTTGGGACTGGGCTCGCGACACGCATTCCTTCGCGTCCCATGCGGCTCGCCTTGTCGCTCTGGCTTTTTGCGCTCGGCGTGCAACTCTGCTGGCACGCTTTCGCCTGATCCGTCCGATAGAGCAGCGTAGGGTCGAATCCTCTAGCTTGAAACTCCGTGCCGCGTCCGGGGCGATTGGCCCACTGCAGGTGGTTGCCATACCCGCGTCCGGCTGGCGATACTCGTTCATGCCTTCTCCTCCGGCTTCCTCTTTTCAGCGAGAACCCAGCTTGGAACGCGAATTTCTTACGGCACGTCTCATCAAAAAGCAGTGCATCTCTGAATCGGCGCAGACTTATCACCTCGAGTTCGTCCTCGATGAGATGAATTCGTTTTCCTTTTTTCCGGGCCAATTCATCTCCGCGGTCGCCGACGATTCCACCGGCAAAGAGCAAACGCGCGCCTACTCGATTGCGTCTGCTCCCAACGGCAATCGCTTCGATCTCTGCCTGAACCGCGTGGAAGGAGGATTCTTTTCGAATCGACTCGCCGACCTGCCCGATCTCCCTCTCGGCGGCACGATCCAGGTCTACGGGCCGAACGGGTTCTTCACGTTACGCGAGCCCATCACGGATTCGATTCTGATTGCCACCGGCACAGGCGTTGCGCCGATGCGTGGCTTTTTGCAATGGCTCTTTCCGGAGGATGGTCCCGATCGCAGCAACGGCAGGCAGATCTGGCTCGTCTACGGAACGCGCTACGAAAAGGAGATCTACTACCGCGATGAGTTTGAAGCGTACGCAGCGCGCCACGATAATTTCCACTATCTGCCTACGCTGAGCCGCGCGCCTGAAAGCTGGCCCGGCCTCCGCGGCTACGTGCAGGAACATGCTGCTCATATCGTCGAGCAGCGGGCCAAACGCCTCGGCCAGCCGCTGCCCGTTCCCCCGGTCGATCCAGGAATTCCCCCAGCCGAACTTCGCTTCGACATCAACGCGTATGTCTGCGGCCTCAGCAACATGATTAACTCGGTGCGCGATCGGCTGAAGACTTTCGGGTGGCACCGCAAGCAGATCATTTTCGAGCGGTACGACTAGAGGCGATTGCACCATCCGCTAGAGATTGAACAACTCGCGCAGGCGCTTTGTCTGCCCGCGGCTCACCGGGATTTCCGTCTGCTTCTTATCATTCATGCGGAGCTGGTAGGTCGACTTGAACCATGGCACCACTTCGCGAATGTGGTTGATGTTCACCACAAAGCCGCGATGCGCGCGCCAGAAAAGGGCCGGGTCAAGCAACTCCAGAAGCTCTTCGAGTGTCCGGCATTTCGAATGGCCTTCAAAGCTCTGTGTCACCACGCGAATCACGCCTTCATCGATCGCGGCGTAGCAAATCTCCGCTTGGTCTACGAGTAATAGACGACTCTGGGCCTGCACAATCAGCCTGCCTGATTGCGGGGCCCGCGCTCCACCCTGCTCGCGATGCAGAAGCCGCAACAGTTCGCCAATCTGTGCTTCGGGCAGCGCTCCCGTCGAATTTCCGGCCATGCGTCCGCGTACCCGTTCCAGCGCCTGTTGCACGCGCGCCCGATCGAACGGCTTCAGCAGGTAGTCGACCGCATTCACGTCAAAGGCGCGCACCGCATACTGGTCGTACGCCGTGGCAAACACCACCTGCGGCAATGGTTCCGCGTCCTTGCCGGGTTTCGCGCCGTGCCGGTCCATCAGCCTTTTGATGACCGCGAAGCCGTCTAAACCAGGCATCTGCACATCGAGAAAAACCACGTCAGGATGATGCTCTTCAATCAGGTCGACAGCTTCGATGCCATTGGCTCCCTGCGCTAGCACGTCCACGCCGCCTGCCTGGTCCAGCAGATACTTCAACTCATCGCGAGCCAACTGTTCGTCATCGATGATGAGCGCGGAGATTGTCATGGGAGTCAGAAGCTTGATTGTAGGAAGGGGAACTTGGCCGGGTAAATGATGGGGATGGTCAACCTTGTTCTGAATGCGGATGCCCTCGGGTCTCCGCGAAGCCTGAATCGCCGTAACTGCGCCCTACTCGCCAAGAAGCCGTAGGCGTGCCGGCATATGATCGTGCGCCAATTCATGGCCGCACCGCGTGCAGTACTGGTCCGTCGTGCGCACTGTGCGGAAGCAGTTGCCGCAGCTCGCCGTCAACTGATAATTGCATTGCGGGCAAAAATGGAAGTCGCTCTGCACATGCGTTCCGCAGGCCGCGCAGGTTGAAACCAGAGGCGTGCGCAGCAGGAAATAGAGCACAGCTCCAATGCCGCCCGGCATTACGAAGCAGATCAGCATCCAGAACCGCGCGCTCATCGACCGCCGAGGCGCATCCTTGCTGACAAAGCCGATCATCAGAAAGTACAGCGCCGCCAGCAATCCCCAGGAAAGATTCATGTAGACGCGCAGACCTAGCGGCGGCACATGATGTTGCTGCTGCGGAAAAACAATCCAGAAATAATACTCAACCAGCACGAAAACCACGGCGGCCGCCATGATCGACCAGACAGGGATCAGGCGCGTGTCTTCATTGGCGTGAATCGACTGAGGCTCAGGCATATCAACTCCCTCCCTCGGAGGGCTTGTTTGGAGGATTAAGCCAAGCTTAACCCCTATTCCAATGGACGGGAAGATGAAAGCGGAAGTTGCGAGTACCTTTGGGCAACCCGCTCAGATCGTGCGCAAGCTCGAATCTCGGATCGTCGCGAATCAGGAATTGCGGCGCATCCAGCCGGCGAGCAGGGCCGAGGCCAGCAGGGCGGTACTCATAAAGAAGCTCCACACGGCAATCTCGCTCACGATGCTTGTCACCCGCTCTTCTTCAATCAGGGTGTCCGCGATCCACCACACCGGCGGCCCTACCACGAAAAACACCAGCAACGTTGCCGCCAATGCCACCGCGCGACTTCGCTTGTGGTCCGCTTTCTGCTCCTGCATCACGCCCAGCGAGGTCATCACCACGCGGCGCGTCCGGTGCGCAACGGCCCGCTCGCGGTCAGCCTCTTTGCCAGACAATGCTCCCACTGCGTCGCGATGAGATCGCGTGTCTGTGTCCGCATTGGTGATTGCGCCCAAGGTCATTCGATGGCCTCCTGGCGGCGCAGATGCGCCCGTTCCAGTTTCGGCTTGATTGCCGCCAGGCCGCGGTAGAGCCTCGACTTCACGGTCGAAAGTGGCGCCCGCGTCACTTTGGCGATTTCATCCAGGGTCAGTTCTTCATGGAATCGCAGCACCAGCACCTCGCGATAAAGCGTGTCCAGTTGCAGCAGTGCTGTCGCAATCTGTTCCCGATCCTCGACGCTTGCGAAGCTGTCAAACGGCGTCGGATGGCCGTCGGCAACTTCAACGCTCATCGGCCGGTCATCGTCGCTGCCGGTCTCGAACAGCTCGTCCAGGCTCGACATGGTCCGTTTCCGGCGGTGGTCAATTACCAGGTTCCGCGCGATGGTGAAAAGCCACGTTTCGAACCGCGCTTTCCCGTTGAATTGGCCGCCGCGTGTCAAAACGCGCATCCACACTTCTTGAAACAGGTCCTCGGCCATCTCGCGATTTCCGGTCAGAAAAAGCAGATACCGCAGCAACCGGTGCTGATAGCGAACAATCAGTTCATCCAGTAAACCGGCTTCCTGCCGCTTGAGCCCATCGGCCACGGCAAGGTTTTCCCGTTTCGCCTGCTCTTCAGCAAGGGACGCGGAAGCTGGAGCGAAGATCGAGCGAATCGCGGCGGTCGCACTCATCGTATTTAATTAGACGACAGAATGGGCTCTTAAGTCGATTCAATCATTCTCTCCCAGCAAAATTGCTCCGCTCTTGTGATTCTCGCAGCCCGATATCGGCAAGGAAGAGGCGAAACTGGATGAATCCCGCACCGGAAGATCGACTGCATCGGCACATACGAAGCGGCCGACGTGATAAAACCATTGCTATTCCGCTTCCCCGAGCATTCAGCGGCTTATCTTCGGAGGTGGTATTTTGCTAATCCAGCGCTTCCAATGGAAGGCCTCGCTCGCACCGGCATTCCTTGCTATCATCCTGCCCCTGCCTTCGGTGCAGGCTGCTTACTCGCAAAGCATGGACAGCGTGCGGCCGGACAACTACACCTGGCTCGAGGATATTTACGGTGAGAAGCAATTAGCTTGGGTAAAGTCCGAGAATGCACGGACGGCTGCGGTATTGGAAAACGATCCCCGTTTTGCGCCCCTGCAGGCAGCGGCTCTGAAAGTCCTGGAGTCGCCGGACCGGTTGCCCATGCCGGAATTTCGAGGCAATTCCATCTACAACACCTGGCGTGACGCGGATCATGTGCGCGGCATCGTGCGGCGCACGACGCTCGAAGGTTATCTGTCCCCGGAGCCCAAATGGGAGACCGTCCTTGATTACGATGCGCTCTCGAAGGAGGACAAAGAAAGCTGGGTTGGGAAGGGCCTGGTTTGTCTGGCGCCGGAGGAGGAGGAAAAATGTCTCGTGGCGCTCTCCGCCGGCGGAGAAGATGCGGTGACTCTGCGCGAAATCGATCTGAAAACCGCGAAGTTCGTGGAAGGCGGATTTGTCTTGCCCCGTGGCAAACAACGCGTTGCGTGGCTTGACAAGGACACACTCCTCGTCGGCCGCGATTGGGGTCCGGGCACGATGAGCGAAGCCGGCTATCCGATCTCTGTCCGGGAGTGGAAACGCGGCCAGCCGCTGGAAGACGCAAAGGAAGTCTTTCGTGGCGATACC
>Ga0182030_10011258_pt1 | contig 18060 bp, 12 predicted proteins | sample 812S3MmetaG_FD_121299 | JGI IMG/M metagenome (GOLD analysis project Ga0182030, IMG submission 121299) | Permafrost microbial communities from Stordalen Mire, Sweden - 812S3M metaG (Illumina Assembly) | ecosystem: Environmental > Terrestrial > Soil > Wetlands > Permafrost | place: Sweden...
TGTTCATCCGTGTTCATCTGTGGCCAACAGATTTTTGGCTTGACTCGAAGGCGAGCTCAACTACATTCCACGACATCAGGATGTCAGAGTCTCGACCCGGCAGGCAAGAGTGCCTGCGCCACGTCGTGATCGCAGACAATTGGGAAGCTATTCTTGCGCGACTCCTAAGGATTCACTACTGAGCTTTCTTCTTATTGGCTGCGTTGGCCGCCTGCGCCGCCGCTTTCAGTGCGGTGTTGGCCTGTTCCAGGAGATTCTTGGCCTTTTGCGCGTGGCCCTGCATATCGAACTCGTTAGCGCCCTGAGCCTCGACCACTTTGTCATACGCCTTCTGGCAGAAGTCCTGCGCCGCTGCCAGATTCGGATGCTTGCCGGAAGAAACGGTTTGCTTCGGCTGTTGCGCCGTCGCCAGTGCCGCAGTCACCCCGGCCAGTCCGATCATCTTTAAAGGAAATTGCCTTCTCGTTTGCGATTTCATATGGAGTTTCTCCGTTACTAGATTCCCTGGGAATACGACCACGCAATTGTATAGGCCACCTACGCGCAACGGACCCTCAACATTGCTAGTCGCTCAAGGAATTGTATACCCGCCGGACCGCTTTGCAACAATTATTTCACCAGGCGCTGCCGAAGGGCCTTGGCCACCGCTTCCGATTTGGAATGCACCTGCAGCTTCCCGTAGATGTTCTGCATGTGGAAGTTGATGGTGCTGAAACTCACGCCCAGTTCGGCCGCCGCGCTCTGGTAGTTATGGCCCTCCACCAACAGGCGGAGCAGGCGGAGTTCATGCGGCGTCAGATCGTACTCTACCTTCTCCGGAGGCCGGATTTCGCGGAACAAGCTTACCACCCGCCGCGCCACCTCGGGCGACATCGGCGCTCCGCCGCGCAGCACTTCGCGGAGATACTCCAGCAGCTTATCGGGCGGAGTTTTCTTGAGCAGGTATCCGCTGGCGCCCGCGCAGAGCGCCTGAAAGATGCGCTCGTCGTCTTCATAGACGCTCAGCATCAACAGCGCGACCCCGGGATATTTCTCGCGCAGCCGCGCCAACCCGTCGATGCCCGACATCCCGGGCAACCCGATGTCGACTAACGCCACGTCGGGCGCCTGACTCCACTGGCGAGCCAGGGCATCCTCCATGGAGCGGAACGATAACTCGCAAAGATAGCCGGGGGTCGCATTGATCAGAGTGGACAGGCCGTCGCGTATGCGCCGGTCATCCTCGACGATCGCCACCCGGATGGTTGAGTTTTCGATTCCCAATGTATCAGCCTCAATGTGGGGCAGACTTCAGTCTGCGGCGGGCTTCAGCCCACCATCCCTCGAACGTCACAACTGTCGGCAGGCGGACTGAAGCCTGCCCCACAAGCCTACCGGAGACGCCCCGTCATTCTTCCCCTCAATGTTGACAGCCGCGCTCTCATCCCGGTGGGCTTCAGCCCACCATCCCTCGAACGCCGCAGACTTTCGGCAGGCGGACTGAAGTCCGGGGTCCCCTCTGGGGAGGGCTGAAAGCCCGCCTCACAAGCCTACCGAAGACGCCCCGTCATTTTACCCCTCAATGTTGACAGCCGCGCTCTCATCCTTAGAGTAGTCCCACAATCGGCCCCCGATTGCCACTCCACCTGACCTCCGAGGCTGGCCGCACGCTTCCGGATGCTCGCCAGCCCATGCCCTTCGCTCTCCGCCGTGACATCGAAGCCGCGGCCGTCATCGGCAATCCGCAGCACCAGGCAATCCCCGTCGCGATCCAGGTCGATTTCCACGCGGCGAGCGCCGGAATGCCGCGCCACGTTGTGGATTCCCTCCTTGAAGATCAAGTAGATTTGCCGCCGCACGTTGGCGCCGATTCTGAGATCGTGGTCGGCCATGGATGAGCGGAACAGCAGCGCGATTCCCTGCCCGCCGAGCACGTCGGTGGCGAACCGCCGCATGCGATACACCAGATTGCTGAGCCGGTCGTGCTCGGGATTGATGGCCCACACGATGTCGCTCATGGAATCGACCAGCTCGCGCGAGATGCCCGCGATTTCCGCCAGCGGCGCACCGTTGCGCCCGTTCCCTGCCCCGCGCCGAGCCACCTCACTCAACACTGCGATTTGCGAGAGGCTGGCGCCGATATCGTCATGCAGATCGGTGGCGATGCGGGTGCGCACGTCGGCCAGCGCCACGGCCTGCGCCACGCGATAGCGATGCAATGCGTAGACCAGCAGCGCCACGCTGGCGCCGCAGGCTAGCAGGAACCACCAGGTGCGCCAGACTGGCGGCAAAACGCGGAACTCGACCATCGCCGGTTGCGGGCTGGAGGCGCCATCGGCCGCCAGCGCGCGCACGCGGAACCGGTAACTCCCCGGCGCCAGGCTGGCGTAGATCACGGTGCGCTGATCGGTGGGCGCGCTCCAATCGCGGTCGGCTCCCTCCAGCATGTACTCATACCGCAGCGTGCCGCCCGGCTGAAAGCCCAGTCCAACGTAGTCCACGCGCAGCGGCCGCTCCGGAAATCGCAGACCCGCGACCAACGGCTGGCCGAGGTCTGAGATCGCTTGCGCCACACCTCCCACGCTGAGACCCGTCACCAGCACGGGGGGCGGAGCTTGCGGCGGGTCTTCCATGGGCACGAATTGCGACAGCCCGAGCGGCGTGCTGAACCACAGATTGTCCTGCCGGTCGCGCAATGCCAGATCCAGTTCACCGGGAGCGACGCCATCGGCGGTAGTGAAGCGCTGCACGCGGCCCAACCCGCCGGCTTGCGGAGTGAAGCGGTCGATGCCGCGCCCGGTAGCGGCGTAGAGCCGTCCCCAGCGGTCTTCCGTGAGGTCGCTGACCGCATTGCTCGAAAGCCCCTGCGCCACCCCGTAAGCGGTGAAGTGCGGCCGGTCCGCGGTGGGATCGTCGACACCCAGCAGGCCGCGCGAGCTGGTGCCCGCCCAGAGGCGCCCCTTGGAATCGACGAACAGCGCTTCAATGAAGCCGGATATCCCATCCTGGTCGCCAAACACAGTGAATTTTCCCTGTCGATAGCGCGCCATACCGCCGTGATAGAGCGCCGCCCAAATATCGCCCGCCCGGTCCTCCGCGAAGGCCGTTGGTACCGGCTTCAGCGGCAGGCCATCCGCCGCGGAGAAGACTCGCAGGGTCGAGGTGGCGCGATCCCAAAGGGCCATTCCATCCTGCTTCTCCAGACCGATGGTGCCGATCCAGATGCGGCCGTGGGAATCGGCGAAAACCGTGAAGATCTCGTCGCCTGGGAGCCCATCGCGCCGCGTGTATACCGCCTTGGGAGCCGCGCCTGCGAGGCCTGCCACGCCATCGCTGCGCGCAAACCGGCAAAGGCCGTGGCCGGTGGCGATCCACCATTCACCGGCGCTATCCTGCGCCATTTCCTGCCCGCGTCCCCAACCGAAATAAGTAATCTCGCGCGGCCAGGCGGGCTTGATGTCCACAAACCTGCTGCCGTCGTAGCGGCCGATATGCGCGCCGTCCTTCTCACGGAACAGAGTGCACAGCTCGCCTTTGCGGTCGACCATAAGAGCCTGCGCAAAAGGCACGCCGTCGGCTTCCGTAAAAGTAGTGAAGCCGTTGCGCGCCATCTTCATGGCTCCCGAGCCGAAGGTGGCCATCCAGAGATTGCCGTGGCGATCTTCCGCCGTGGCGCCCACCGCCTTGGCATTCAGCCCCTGCGCCACCGAGAACCCCTGAAACTCGCGCCCGTCTTCCGGCGACTCCGGCGTCCACAACGCCAGTCCATCGGCCGTCCCGACCCACAACTTACCGTCCGACGCTTCCAGCAGAGATTCCACGCGTTTGTTGGGCAGGCCGTCCTTCGCGCCGTAGATGCGTGTCGGATTGGCGCCGTCGTCCATACGCACCAGGCCGGCGCGCGTACCCACCCACAGCCGGCCCGAGCGGTCTTCGAGCAGCGCCATAATCTCGGCATTCCCCAGCCCTTCGACCGTACGGACCGCGTGTATGCTACCGTCTGGATCGCGCCGGAAGAGTCCGCCGGCCGTGCCCATCCACAGTGCCCCACGGCGGTCGATGAGAAGCGCCCTCACGATGGGATCGACACCCGGCATATCGACATGATGAAATGCCGTGTCATGCGGGCCCAGGTAGAAGACGCCCTGACTATTCGTGGCGCCGCACCAGATTCCGCCGTCGCGATCTTCACGCAACGCGCTCGGTCTGCCGTTGGACGTGCCCAGCGGATAGGCGCGGAAGCGCGACCGGCCCGCTCCTCGCGGATCGAAGCGGACCACGCCATCGAAGGTGGCGATCCAATACACGCCCCCGCGCGTCTCGATGAGTTTGCGGACTACGTTGCCGGGCAGGCCGTCCGCCGTCGTGTAATTGGTGAAGGAGTAGCCATCGAAGCGCGAAAGTCCTTCGGCGGTGCAGAACCAGAGGAAGCCGTGCGAGTCCTGCAGGATGCAGAGCACCTGATCGCTGGCGAGTCCGTCGGCCGTGGTGTAGTTGCGGATGGGTAGGCGCTTGGCGTGCAGAAGCGCGCACGCGAGCAGAAAGACGACCAACCGCCAGGTGGGGCGGACCCCCTGGTCCGCACGCGACCCCCCGGTCGCGTTCTTGCCGGCGTTCTTGCGGGCGTTCTTGCGGGCGTTCTCGCCGGCCTTCTTGCGGGTCCAGGGGGACCCGCGCGGACCGGGGGCTCGGCCCTGGGGTCGGCCCCACCGTTTACATAATTCCGTTAGCACCCCGCGCTATACTAACAGGTCCTTCACCACCTCGCCATAGACATCCGTCAATCGGAAATCCCGACCCGCATACCGATAGGTGAGTTTGGTGTGATCCACTCCGAGCTGATTCAACAGCGTGGCATGCAGATCGTGAATCGACACGGGATTCTCCGCCGCCTTGAAACCGAATTCGTCGGTCGACCCGTACGCTAGCCCGCCCTTGAATCCGCCGCCCGCTACCCACATGGTATACCCGTACGGATTGTGATCGCGCCCATCGCCACTCTCCGAGACCGGCGTGCGTCCGAATTCCCCGCCCCACACCACCAGAGTCGAATCGAGCAGTCCGCGCCGCTTCAGATCGCGAATCAACGCCGCGGCCGCCTGATCCATATCGGGACAGCGCGCGGTCAGTTCCTTGTTGATGCCTTTGTGGTCGTCCCACGGCTGGCCGGCGCCGTAATAGACGTGGATGAATCGCACGCCCGCCTCCACCAGCCGCCGCGCCATCAGACAGCCGTTGGCAAACGGCGTCTTGCCGTACTCCGCGCGAATGGCGTCGGGCTCCTTGCGGATGTCGTACACCTGCAGCGCTTCGAACTGCATGCGGTACGCCGCTTCCATCGACTTGATACGGCCTTCCAGATACGGGTCCGATCCGAACGACGAACTGAATCCCTGATTCAACGCCTGCAGCGCGTCCAACTGGCGCCGCTGCTCCTTCGGGTCGAGCCACTGATTGCGCAGATTGGCGATCATTTTTTCGGGCTCGATTTCGGAGTCGTTGAACGGCACGCCCTGATGCTCCGCGGGCAGGAATCCCGCGCGCCACATGCCTTCCCCGCTGCCGCCCGGCGTCAGCACCACGAAGCTCGGCAGGTTCTCGTTCTCCGACCCGAGCCCGTACGATACCCACGCGCCGAACGACGGCCGGTTCGCCAGAATCGTGCCGGAATGAATCAGGCTGCGCGCCGGCACGTGCGTGGGATTGTAGGTGTACATCGAGCGGATGACGCAGATGTCGTCGATCACGCTGGCGGTCTGCGGCAACAGCTCGCTGACCTCCACGCCGCTGCGGCCGGACTTCTTGAATTGGAACGGCGAGGGCAACAGACCGCCGGTCTGCCGCTCGGTGCGCAGGTCGACCGAATTGGGCCGCTGGCCTTCGTACTTCGCCAGGTTCGGCTTCGGGTCGAAGAGGTCGATCTGCGACGGTCCGCCGGCCATGAACAGGAAGATGATGTTCTTCGCCTTGGCGGGCACGCGCGGACCGGCGTAGTGGCCCGCTATGGCCGCCTCCGCGCTCCGTTCGCCGAGCAGAGTCGAGAGCCCCACGGCGCCCAGCCCGCCGCACAGTTGCTGAATCATTCCGCGCCGCGAAAGATGGTATTTCATCGCCAGAAAATCTCCTCGTTGGTAGAGAGCAGTACCTGGGCATATTCATCCAGGGTCGACCCGCTCAGGTACGTTGCGGCGAGGTCCAGCTCTTCGCGCTGGGGTCCCGCGACAATATTTTGCGATACAGCGCGCGCACTTTAGCGGGCGTATCGGGTGCGTCATCCACGCTTTTGGCCAGCGTGCCGGCCAGATTGTGGATGAACGGACTGTTCATCAAGAAGAGCTGCTGCAGTGACGTGGTGGTGAGATCGCGCCCCGACGAGGTCTGCATGGGATCGGGGAAATCGTACTGTCGCAGCAGATTGTTCATGCGGCTGCGGCTGATCTTGCCGTACACCGTACGCCGAGTGTTCGTCGCGCTCTCGAGATCCATCGACGGTCCGCCCATCTCATCGCTAAGCTGCCCGGCGGAGCGCAGCAGCGTATCGCGAAACGCCTCGATGTCGAGGCGCCGCGGATTCATCCGCCACAAGAGCGAATTGCCGGGGTTGATGGCCTCCGCGTCGGCGCGCGGCTGGCTCGATTGCCGATACACCGCCGACAGCATGATCTCGCGGTTCAGCCACTTGAGCGACCATCCGTGGGCGATGAAGCGCGCCGCCAGGTCGTCGAGCAGTTCCGGATGAGTGGGTTTCTCGCCCTGTACTCCGAAATCGCTGGTGGTGGCCACGAGCGGCTTGCCGAAGTGCCAGCCCCATACGCGATTCACGATGACACGCGCCGCCAGCGGAGCGCCGTCGCCGAAAATGCCGTCCGCCAGTTCGCGCCGTCCCGACCCCTGGTGGAACGTGCTGTCGCCCTTGGAGAGCACCGTCGGAAAATGGCGCGGTGTGATCTCTCCCAGCGACGTGACGTTGCCGTGGAGCATCACCGGCAGGTCGCGCGCCTCGCCGGGCTTATAGACGATCATGGTGTACTGCTTGTCCGAGCCGTCGACGAACTGGGCGCAATCGTACACCGTATTCATGAAGGGATCGGTGGGCGCGGGGCCGGGACGCCGCGCTTTTACAGGTACCGGTGCGCCACCGCCACCGGCCGCGGTTGGTGGCGGTGGCGGAGGCGGACTTGCCGGTTTCGGCGGCGGGAATGTCCAGAAGCGCTCCAGGTGCGTGACCAGTTGTGGGTACTTGTCGCGCCAGCCCTCCGCCTCTGCGTGCAGGGTTTCGATCTCCGCCTTCCACTTCTCCACCCGCGGGGCCGAATCCACTACCGTGCTGGCTTCGTCGGTAAGTAAGTCGGCGGAGTACCTGAGGTCCTGCAAGCGGCGCTGAACCCAGAGAAAGCGCTGCTCCACCGCGGGATCGACGTCGAATGTAGGACGCTCGGCCCGCATGCTGGAGGCAAACACACCCGCCAGCCCGTAGTAATCTTTAGTCGGAATGGGGTCGAACTTATGGTCGTGGCAGCGCGCGCAGGCCACCGTCATACCGAGCAGTCCGCGCGAAACGGCGTCGATGCGCTCGTCCCAATCGTCGGTCAGGAAGCCGTAGATCACATCGATGGAGAGGCGCTGATCTTTGTGATAGACCTGCGCCGCGCCCAGGTAACCGAGCGCCCGTTGGTCCTCGCGGGTGGCGTCAGGCATCAGGTCGGCGGCCAGTTGCAGCTTCACAAAGCGGTCGAACGGCAAGTCCCTATTCAGCGATTCGACGATCCAATCGCGGTACCGCCAGGCGTAAGGATAAGGGGTATTGGTCGCCTCCCCAGTACTGTTGTCCTCGCCGTAGCGAGCCACGTCCATCCAATGGCGGCCCCATTGTTCGCCATAATGCGGAGAGGCGAGGAGCTGCTCGATGAGATCTTCGTACGCCTTGGGCGATTGGTCGTTCACGAAGGCTTGGACTTCGTCGTAAGTGGGCTTATAGCCCAGCAAGTCTACATAGGCACGAGTTACTAACACCACCCGGTCGGCTGGAGCCGAGGGAGTCAAGTTCTTCTCCGCCAGCTTGGCCAGAATGAAGGAGTCGATCTTCGTTTTGGGCCAACTGGACCCCTTCACGACGGGCGCGGGAAACTCGTTCACCGGCTGGAACGCCCACCATTTTCGGCCGTCCGCGATGGACATACCCTTCAAGGGCGCTGGACCCTTGGAGACGGTCGACGGGCCGGTCCGCGGATCGGGCGCGCCCGAAGCAATCCACGTTTCGAAATCGGCGACGATCGAGTCGGACAGTTTGCCGTTAGGCGGCATTTGGAGATCGGGGTCGTTATAGCGGATGGCGGAAAGAAGGCGGCTGTCCGCGGGCTTGCCGGGCACAATCACCGGCCCGCCGTCACCCCCTTTGAGCATCCCGGCTTTGGTGTCGAGCGAGAGTCCACTCTGCGGCGAAGGGAGGGTGGAAGCGTGACATCCGTAACATTTGGCGACCAGCACCGGGCGGATCTTGGTCTCGAAAAATGCCGTGTCCGGGGTCTGTGCGAACGACGAGCCACACAGCAATAGCATCCACAAACCGCACCGGCCCATCGTCCCTCCGCCCATTTGTAAATTCCTTATCAAAATCCTATCACGTCTTCACCCGCCTTCTGACCACTGCGGCGGACCTCCTGGTCCGCGCCGGATGCCCTCGTCCCGCTCTTCAAACGCCGGGCGTTTGCCACACTCGAAAAGGCTGCCACGGGGCTGGCTGCGGACCAGCATAGGCGCTAAAATCAGGCCGACCCAGCGCGATGATCTTCACCCCAGCGCAGTGTACATCTCCCAGAGCGTGTTTCGAGCGGCTGCGTATGCGGAGCGTCGGTCTATGAAGGTCGATCCGCCTGGTGCTGTTCCTTGAGAGCGGCCTCCCTCCGAGTGGGCGACGATACAACTGAAAACCATGCCGCACTTCCCACAACGAAGTCTCGGGACCACCAGCCACCAAACAGCAATGGCCACGCGGCGGCGTGGGATGCTTGGCTGCCGGGCGGTCCCTGGGCACGGCGTAGCGGAAAAGCTCTAGAGACAGGCACGTTTTTCGCGACTCTGTTAAGCCACGTTGAGGGCGGTATTCTTAATAGTGTTAGCGCGAGAAACCATGCCGGCCATCACTGACGGCTGAGTGGCAACCTTCGTACGAGGCGCTGACGATCCACACGGAGCCGGCGATGCCAGACCGGAGATCCGGATGGGCTGGATGCGGCTACAATCCGACTTGAGGAACGCGCCCAGGATCAGCCTTGCTGCCATTCTGTGATGGCCCGTTCTCTGACGGTTTGTACATGAATTGTACGTGGGTACGCGCGGAATGCACAATGAGTTCAGCATAATCCTTGGGCGCTACTTAGAAGCCGTTGATATATTGCGCCCGTCCAACTGGGCACGCCCGTGCTTTTTTTGTGGCATGGCCACCAAATATCGCTATGTCGCATTGATCGGCGGAATCGTCTCGCTGTTGACGATGTGCTTCATCGTTGTGCCTCCATTGGCGCAGGATCCCGACTATCACTCTTTTGCCGACGAGCGGACACTTCACGGAATGAGGAATTTTTGGAACGTGGTTTCAAACGTTCCGTTCTTGCTCGTGGCGCTATACGGGGTAAAGGCCCTTCGCCGGCGCATCGCCTTTCTTGAGCCCTGGGAACGCGTGGCTTACGGCATTTTACTCGCGGGTACAGCCGCGGTAAGCGCGGGCTCGTCCTACTACCATCTCCACCCGAATGACGCGCGCTTGGTTTGGGATCGGCTTCCAATGACCGTGGTCTTCATGTCTCTGTTGACATCCACAATCGGTGAGCGGGTCAGTATGAAAGCCGGAAGATTACTACTCATTCCCATGATCTTGCTAGGTCTTGCCACCGTGCTGTACTGGAGTTCTTCTGGCGATCTAAGGCCCTATTGCGTGGTTCAATTCGGCTCAATGTTCGCCGTGCCGCTTATCCTTGTCAGATTCCCAGCACGATACTCTGCCGCCGGCTGGGTGTGGGGAACCCTCGCTCTCTACGCGTTTGCAAAACTGGTTGAGCTCCTGGATCGCGAAATTGCTACCTGTATACTGACGGGAGGGCACCCATTGAAGCACTTTATCGCGGCTGGTGCTGTCTTCCACACCGGCGGAAGATCGCAGGATGGCAGCTTTCATATTTCAATGATGCCAGTACGGAAAAACGAAAACTTTTTGCACCCATTTTTCAACGGCTTAGCGATTTGCGCCGGGTGGCACCTACCAGGGGCATGCATAGACTGGAAACGCTCATGGCCACTTCACCGACCGAATTGTTGACCCTCTCCTGGAAAGAATCCGACATCGAAAGCTCCTTAGCCGTGCTCCGCCGGTACGTCGAGACCGAGGCCCAACGGCAGATCGATTGGTACCGCGGCAAGCGAGCGGCCAAGGCAGCTCTCTCCTCAACCCTTCGTTTCGCGGCGGGTTTCTTCTTCTTCGCGGGCGGACTGGTGCCCATTCTGAAGGCCACCCTGAAACCGGAGATGCTCCAGAAACTGCCGTTCGACTTTGGAGAAAGCGGCTACCTGCTGATTGCGATCGGTGGGGGGACAGTCGCGCTCGATAAGTTCTTCGGGTTCTCCAGCAGTTGGATCCGGTGCATCACGGCCACTCTGGCGATTGAGAAATCGCTGGAGGAATTTCGCATGGAATGGGCCCGCTACCTGGCCAAACTCCGCGGCGGCGTGCCCCCCGATAGCCTGCTCGACCAACTGATTGTCACGTGTGAGACCTTCAGCCTGGCGATCCGCGGCCAGGTGGAGGAGGAGACGCAGTCGTGGGTCAACGAGTTTCAGAGCAATCTGCTGCAACTCGAGCGGGATCTGCAAGCCAAGGCGGACGAAGTCAAAGCTAAAATGAACCCATGACCAGATCAGAAATGTACCGCCGCCTGCGCGCTCACCCCGATCCCTGGGACATGATCGTGGTGGGAGGTGGCGCCACGGGAGTGGGCGTGGCCATCGACGCCGCATCGCGCGGCTACGACGTCCTCCTTCTGGAACAGAACGACTTCGGCAAAGGCACGTCCAGCCGGAGCACCAAGCTGGTCCACGGCGGCGTACGGTATCTGGAACAAGGCAACGTCTCGCTGGTGATGGAGGCGCTGAAGGAGCGCGGGTTGCTGCTTCGCAATGCGCCGCACCTGGTTCGCAACCTGGGCTTCGTGGTGCCCAACTACGATTGGTGGGAAGCACCCTTCTACGGGATCGGCCTCAAGCTGTACAACCTGCTGGCCGGCAAGTACGGCTTCGGAGCGTCGCGCATTCTCTCGCGCGAGGAAACGCTGGAGCGGCTGCCCACCATCAAGCCTGAAGGACTGCGCGGCGGGGTCATCTATTTCGACGGTCAATTCGACGACTCGCGGCTGCTCATCAACCTGGTGGCGACCGCATTCGAACAGGGCGCCACCCTACTCAACTACGCGCCCGTCACGGAGCTCAGCAAGGATGCCGAAGGCTTCGTGGACGGCGTGCAATTTCACGACAGCGAGACCGGCGAAGAGTTCGAAGCGCGCGGCAATGTGGTGATCAACGCCACCGGTCCCTTCGCCGACGGGCTCCGCCGCAAGGCCGACCCCACCGTCCAGCCGATGATCGCGCCCAGCCAGGGCATCCACCTGGTGTTCGACCGATCGTTCCTGGCGGCCGACAACGCCATCATGGTGCCGCACACCAGCGACGGGCGCGTGATGTTCGCCATTCCGTGGCATGGCCACACCGTCGTGGGCACCACCGACACGCCGATCGGCGAGGCAACGCTCGAACCGGCGGCCCTCGAACAGGAGATCGAGTTCATTCTGCAGACATCGGCGCTGTATCTCGAGAAGAAGCCCACGCGCGCCGACATCCTGAGCGTCTTCGCCGGCATCCGTCCTTTGGTGCGCTCAGGCGAGGCCGGCAATACCGCGGCGCTCTCGCGCGACCACACCATCCGCATCGAAAACTCCGGCCTCATCACCGTGTGCGGCGGCAAGTGGACCACGTATCGCCATATGGCGGAAGATTGCGTCAATCAGGCGGCCACGCTCGCCCGCCTGCCCGAACGGCCGTGCGTCACCGAGCATCTGAACATCCACGGATTCCATACGGCGTCCGAGAAATTCGGCCGCTTGTGGATGTTCGGGACGGACGCGCCGCTGGTCGAGCAGATAGAGGAGGGCGACCCGGCGTTAGCCGAGCCTCTCGATAGCCAGTTACCGTATTCCGCGGCGGAGGTGATCTGGGCGGTGCGTGAGGAGATGGCTCGCACAGTGGAAGACGTACTGGCGCGCCGCACGCGAGCCTTATTCCTGAATGCTCGGGCGGCTCTTCGGATGGCGGCTCGTGTGGCGAATCTCATGGCGGCGGAGTTGAAGCTTGACGCCGATTGGGAGGCGGAGCAACTCGCGAGTTTCCGGCAGATGGCGCGGAATTATGTGGCGACGTAACATGGTCACGCCGTGCGGGTGCGGGGGTGGGGCAGGCTTTAGCCTGCGGCGGACTTGAGTCCGCCTGCCGCTGGTTTCACAGGATTCGCGGGAGGGCGGGCTGAAGCCCGCTGCAGACTGAAGTCTGCCCCACAAAAACGTGCCACGTCACGCCTGAGGCGCGGCCGTCGACTCCCGCACGACCAACTCGGCCGGCACCTTGATCTCTGCCGGATCCTCCCCGGACATCAATTTCAGCAAGCTCTCGAACGCCATCTGCCCCATTTTCTTTCTGGGCTGCCGAACGGTAGTCAGCGGCGGCTGGGTATACGGCGCGAAGAACAGATCGTCGAAGCCCACGATTGAAATATCCGCCGGCACGCGCAACCCGCGAACGTGAATCGCGTGCAGCACACCCAACGCCGTCACGTCGTTATAACAGAACACCGCCGTGGGCGGACTGGCAAGCGCCAGGAGCCGGCTCATCGCCGGAGCACCGCCCTCCGCCTTCCCATCGCCGTGTGCCACCAGTTCCGGAACGAACGGCAGGCCGGCCTTTTGCAAAGCCTCGCGGTATCCGGCGAACCGTTCCGCGTCCGAGTGGTGACCGTACCGATCCCCCACGTAGCCGATCCGGCGATGGCCCAGGCCGATCAAGTGTTCCGTGGCCTCGCGGCTCGCGTCGAGATTCTCGATCATCACCGAATGCACGAACTTGCCGGGATGCTGATTGTTGATCAGCACGATCGGCACCATCATCTCCGACAGCATCGGCGTATGCAGCGCGCCCACGCGCGATGACGTGACCACGATGCCGTCCACACGCCGTTCGGCAAACGACTGAACCACGCTCTTCTCGCGCGCCGGATCCGCATTCGAATCGGCCAGGAACACCGCGTAACCATGGTCGGCGGCCGCGAGTTCAATGCCACTGAGAACTTCGCCCACCCAGGGATCGGTGACCGTGGTGACAACGACCCCGATGGTCCGCGTCTTGCGCGTCACCAGGCCGCGCGCCACGGCGCTGGCGCGATAGCCGACATCGCGCGCGATCTTCTGGATCTGCGCCGCGGTCGCGCGCGTCACCAGCGGACTATCGTGCAGTGCCCGCGAAACCGTGGAATGAGAGACGCCGGCGATCCGGGCGATGTCTTTGATGGATGCCGGCCTCTGCCCGGAATATTGCCGGCGTCGCGTCTTCTTTGGCATTAGGAAAACCGGGTACGCCTCCACAGCAGTACACCGCAAACCATGAGGCACACGAACGTCAGCACCATGAGCACCGCCATCCACAAGAGATTCACCGCCACAGCTTGGTGCGTCGCGCCGATTGCAAGCCAGACGAACAGCGCCAGCGCCGCGGCGACGATCACCGCTTCCCACCAGCGGCGCGCCGGCTTCTCGCGCGCCAGCGGATCTTCCCCCAGCAGGCTGGAGGCGACGCGCCCCGGGTCCATGCCGTAGCGCACGCACTCCCGCTCCATGGCGGCGCGCCACGAATCCTGTTCGGATTCCGATGCCTTTGCGGTGCAGATGGCGCCCGCTCCCAGGATCATAATCAGCGAGCCGGCGAAGACCAGCGTGTGGGCCATGGCGCCTTGTCCTGCCAGTTCGCCAAAGACTAGTACGCCCCAAGCCAATCCCCAAAGCTGATTCGTATTGGAGAGCGGAATACCGCGCGCGATCCCCACGTATTTAGTGGCGTAGTTCTGGAACAGGTCGCCCACCACCCAGCAGAATCCGCCCAGGAACAGCCAGAACAATGCCGGGCGCGCTCTGCCAAGCTCGGCCATCACGCCCTGCACTCCCCCGTCGAACACCACGGCCAACGCCCACACCGTGCCCAGTTCTCCAAACGTGAACACGGTCACGAAGGAAAGCGGATTCATGCCGCTGATGTACGCCTTGCGATAGGGGATGTACATGGTGCCCCACAGCAGTCCCGCGGTAAGGGCCGCGGCGATACCGAGAGCCGCGCCACCCGGAGCCGCGCTGGTCTTCTGCGAGGTCGCATAGGCCAGCAGACAAGCGCCGGCCACGATCGCCACCGCGCCGGCAACCACCCGGCCCCACCCCGCGCCGCGCAATTCGTTGAACAGCAGCCAGCCCCAGAACAGTCCAACCAGGCTGTTGATATTCCACAGCGGGAACGCGATCGACAGGCCGACGTTGCGGATCGCGAAGACCGTCAGGGTGTTGGCTACCGCCCAGAGCATTCCCGCGAGCACCGCCCAGACGATCAGATGCGGCTTCTCGCGCAGGTCCGCGAAGACGTATCCGGTGCCCTTCAAAGCTACCGGCACGGTCCAGCGCGCCACAAACACGCCGGCCACCATGCCGAGTGAGATGACGAACGGGGAGAAGCCGGCGGTCACCAACTTGGTGGGGGCTTCGGCGGCAGCCAGCCAGGAGGCGGCCGCCAATCCGCAGATCACGCCGAGGGCGTGGAGCGACAGGCGCTTCATTTCACCAACACCAGTACGGCAATGCCGATCGCCAACACTACGATGGGCAGCCACAATTGAGGGTCGGTGGCAATCGCCCGCACAGCCGAAGGTTTGGAATTTGCCATGGTTCTCTGTCATTCTAACCGCACAAGCTGCGCTCGATGTGGGACATGCTGCATATGGCTTGTCCACGCGAGCGCAGCTTTCCTACATCGAGTGGCGCCGGCGCTCCGGCATGCGGACGCCGAAGCTACGTACTCGAGTTCAGCCAGATCTGCTCTGTGACGCCGAACTGCTGATGTCGCCTCGGCAAATCTGCCTGTCAGGGAAACTGAGTTGGGCCGCGGCCCTGTTGTGTGGCAGCCAATCGTGGCTGCAGGCGGGCTTTCCAGCCCGCCCGGCGGCCTGAAAGGCCGCCTGCAGGCAAGATTGCCTGCCACACCAAGCGCACCTATCACCGGTGCTGGGATCGCCTCAAATTCCGCGACTTCAGGAATTCGGAGTCTCGACCCGGCAGGCAAAAAGTGCCTGCGCTACGAAAACAGGCTCACCTCAAATTCCACGAGTTCAGGCGCGAGCGAGCTGCGCTCGCGGCGCGCGCCTGGACAAGCTAAAGCATGTCCTACATTGGTAAGCTGGAGAGTCCCCAAGTGAGGGAGCCATGGCAGAATATATCGGTGCCATCGATCAAGGCACAACCAGCACACGTTTTCTGGTTTTCGACCGCGGCGGCCGCATCGTGGCAAGCGCCCAGAAAGAGCATCAACAGATCTACCCGCAGCCCGGGTGGGTGGAGCACGATCCCGAAGAGATCTGGCTCCGCACCCGCGAGTGCATCGCCGAAGCGATGGCGCAGCGTGGCCTGAAGCCCGCCGACCTGGCGGCCATGGGAATCACGAACCAGCGCGAAACCACCGTCCTATGGCATCGCCATACCGGCAAGCCCGTGGCCAATGCGATTGTCTGGCAGGATATGCGGGTCGCCGACTCCGTCTCCGAATTGGCTCGCGAGGGCGGCGCCGACCGCTTCCGCGCGCAGACCGGCCTGCCACTCGCCACCTACTTCAGCGCGCTGAAAATCCGCTGGATTCTCGACCACGTCCCCGGCGCACGCGCGCAGGCCGAAGCGGGAGGCCTCCTCTTCGGCAACATCGACACGTTCCTCACCTGGCATCTCACCGGCCTGCATCTCACCGATTGCACCAACGCCAGCCGCACGCAATTGATGAATCTGCACACGCTCGATTGGGACCCCGAACTGCTCAGCGCGTTCGGAGTTCCGCGGCAGATTCTGCCGCAGATCCGCTCCAGCAGCGAGGTGTACGGCGCGGCCACACTGGATGAGGTCGCGGGCGTTCCGGTCGCCGGAATCCTGGGCGATCAGCAGGCAGCGCTTGTCGGCCAGACGTGTTTTAGCGCCGGCGAGGCCAAGAACACCTACGGTACAGGATGTTTTCTGCTGATGAACACCGGCCCCGATATCGTGCAGTCGAAGCATGGCCTGTTGACGACGGTCGCGTTCCAACTCCACGGCCAGCCGGCGCAATACGCTCTCGAAGGCAGTGTGGCGATCACCGGTGCGCTGGTCCAGTGGGTCCGCGATAATTTCGGACTCATCACCTCGAGCGCGGAGATCGAGCCGCTCGCCCGCCTGGTGGACGATAACGGCGGCGTCTACTTCGTACCGGCGTTTTCAGGACTCTACGCACCGTATTGGAAGCACAACGCCCGCGGCGTGATCGCCGGGCTCACGCGCTACTCCAACAAGGGCCATCTGGCGCGCGCGGTGCTGGAGGCCACGGCATTCCAGACGCGCGAAGTGGTGGAGGCGATGGAGAAGGACTCCGGCGTCGCGCTCACCGTTCTGCGCACCGATGGCGGCATGGTGGGCAACGAGTTGCTCATGCAGTTTCAGGCCGACATCCTGGGCCGCACGGTGGTGCGTCCGGCGGTGCGCGAGACCACTGCGCTCGGAGCGGCCTATGCCGCGGGACTCGCGACCGGTTTCTACGCGAACGTGGACGACCTGCGCGCACAATGGTCGGTGGACCATACGTGGGAACCGCAAATGGACGCGGCGCGGCGCGAGAAGATGTATGGCTTCTGGAAGAAAGCAGTCACCCGGTCATTCGACTGGCTGGAGGAATAAATGCCGCAGGGAACATTGGGAGAGTTTCTGGGGACCATGGTCCTGATCCTGCTTGGCAACGGCGTGGTCGCCGGCGTTCTGCTGAAGAAGACCAAGAGCGAGAACGCAGGGTGGGGCGCGGTCACCGCGGCGTGGGGCTTCGGCGTCATGGCTGGCGTCTTCGTGTCGATGGCTTGCGGAGGCCCCGGCCATCTGAATCCGGCGGTGACGGTAGCGGCCGGTGTGATCGGCGGAAATTTCAGCAAGCTCGGGTGGTACACGGCCGCGCAGATGGCGGGCGCCATCCTGGGAGCATGCCTGGTATGGCTGCACTACCTGCCGCACTGGCGCGAGACGCCCGACGCCGATTTGAAGCGCAGCTGTTTCTGTACCGCGCCGGCGATCCGCGCGCCGTTCGCGAATTTCATCAGCGAGGCCATCGGCACATTCGTGCTGGTGCTGGTGGCGAACGCCATCGGCGCCAAGGCGGTGTCGGCCACCGGGCCCGCGGCCGGGCTAGGGCCGTATCTGGTGGGAAGCCTGATATGGGGCATCGGATTGAGTCTCGGCGGAACCACCGGGTACGCCATTAATCCGGCGCGCGATCTTGGTCCGCGCATTGCCCACGCACTCCTGCCGATTCCTAAAAAGGAAGGCTCAGACTGGGGCTACGCGCCGATCCCGATCGTCGGGCCGATAGCGGGTGCGATCCTGGCGGGCGTGGTGGTGAAGGCTGTAGGATTCTAACGCGCCTGTGACTGCGCTGTAGGACATGCTTTAGCTTGTCCAGGAGAGCGCAGTTCGCCCGCGCCGCGTGGGCCTGTTTTCGTGGCGCGGGCACCCTCGAAAGTCAAAGGACGTGCCGCAGGCAAGTCCTTTGTTTTCAGTAAATCCTACGCCCGGCCGGAGACGGGCAAGGAAACACTCTTGCCTGCCGGGTCGAGACTCTGGACTCCTGAAGTCATCCTCGCAATTTGGATGCGCCAAGGAATCGAGCTGAGCCACTACTCCACAAAAAGAAAATCTGATTAGCCACGGATGAACACAGATGAACACGGATAAA